>Ga0183260_10000692_pt1 | contig 28674 bp, 25 predicted proteins | sample AntDrymUQ4972206_2_FD_129768 | JGI IMG/M metagenome (GOLD analysis project Ga0183260, IMG submission 129768) | Polar desert sand microbial communities from Dry Valleys, Antarctica - metaG UQ497 (22.06) (version 2) (version 2) | ecosystem: Environmental > Terrestrial > Soil > Desert | place...
CCATCGCCGGCGCACCGATCGAGCTGCGCGCCGAACTCCCCATCGTCGCCCCCACCACCACTACCACCACGACGCTCCCGCCGACGCCGACGACAATGCCGCCGACAACGGTGCCGCCGACAACGGTGCCGCCGACAACGGTGCCGCCGACGACGGTGCCGCCGACAACGGTGCCGCCGACGACGCTCGCGCCGACCACGACGGCGGCACGGACGCCGACGACCACCACCCTGCTCGCGACGACATCGACGCTCGCGCCGACCACGACGGCGGCACCGACGACCACGCTCGTCCGACCGCCGGCGTCACCGACTGTGCCGCCACCTTCCACCGTTCGTCTGGCCGACACGGGCGGCGGATCGCGATCGGTCGCGCGGGTCGGCGCGTGGCTGGTCGCCGTCGGTGGGCTCGCCGCCCTCGCCGCAGCCCGTCGCCGCGCCGCACCGACAAATCGCTGACCCGAGTGTCCTCGGAGACCACGTGGTCTCCGAGGACACTCCGGTCGCCGTCAACACTCGGGTGGGGGAGCGGCGAGGAGGAGGAGGCGGCGGACGTCGTCGTCGGTGGTGGCGGTGAAGTCGTCGTACCACTCGCCGACGGCACGGAAGAACGAGGGCTGGCGGGGGCACACGACGAGATCGGCCACGGCGGCCACGGCGGCACACGAGTCGGGGGCGCCGACGGGCACGGCGGCGACGACCGTCGCCGCGCCGGCGGCGCGCATCGCTGCCACCGCCGCGCGCATGGTGGCGCCGGTGGCCAGGCCGTCGTCGACGAGCACGACCGTGGCGTCGGCGACGACCGGATCCGGGCGGCCGTCGCGCAGCCGTGCCTCGCGTTGGCGCAGCTCGGCCCGGGCCAGTTCGATCTGCCGCTCGAGGCGGGCGTCGTCGATCCCGAGCTGCTCGACGAGGGCGTGGTTGAGCACGATGCCGCCGCCGCTCGTCACGGCGCCGAGCGCCAGCTCCGGTTGGCGCGGGGCCCCGATCTTGCGCACCGTCAGCACGTCCAACCGCGCACCGAGCGCGGCGGCGACCGGTGCGGCCACGGGCACGCCACCGCGGGCCAGGCCGAGCACCCAGACCGCACCAGTCGGCGCAACGAGGACGGCGGCGACCGCCGCGGCCAGCTCTCGGCCGGCGGCGGCACGGTCGGCGAAGCGTGACGATCTGGTCACGACCCCCAGGTTCGCGCATGGCCCCGACCAGGAGAAACGCCCCCTGACCAGCAACTGTCATCTGATGACGGTTCGTCGAGGGTGTTTGACCCGACCTCGCCGGGAGGTAACAGTGTTCCCGCGTCCGGCGTTCGGCTGGGCCCACTCACAGGAGATACAACCTCGACATGATCGGGTTCATCATCACAATGATCATCGTCGGCTTCATCGCCGGCGCCCTCGCTCGACTCCTGGTTCCGGGCCGCGACCCGATGTCGTGGCTGCAGACCCTGATCCTTGGTGTGATCGGCAGCTTCGTCGGGGGCTTCCTCGCCGCCCTGATCTTCAACAACGAAGATGCGGACGGCACCCGGAACTGGCTCGATCCAGCGGGCATCATCGGTTCGGTCATCGGCGCGATCATCGTGCTCCTGATCTACCGAGCGGTGCAGGGCCGCTCCGGCCAGCGCATCACGCGCTGACACCTCGGGCGGCCGTGCGGCCGCCTCGACCGTACGACGGGTCCGATCCCACGGGGTCGGACCCGTCGTCGCGTCCCGGTACCGTTTGGCGACGATGACACGCCCGTTGATCGGCCTGACCGGCCGGCCCCGACTGGCCGGGCAGGTGTCCGGATTCGTGCCGAGCACGGCCGATCAGCCCGTCGACGTGTACGTCCAGGCCTACGCCCGCGGTGTGCTCGAAGCCGGCGGTCTGCCCGTGTTCCTGCCCGGCTTCGTCGACCCCGCCGAGTATGTCGGCCATCTCGACGGCGTGCTGCTGACCGGCGGCGCCGACATGGACCCGGCCCGCTACGGCGCCGACTCCGAACCGGGGCTCGGGCGCATCGAACCCGCGCGCGACGTCTTCGAGCTTGGCCTCGTCGACGTGGCGGTCGCCGACGACCTGCCGATCCTCGGCATCTGCCGAGGGATCCAGGTACTCAACGTCTGGGCCGGCGGCACCCTGCACCAGCACGTGCCCGACCACGCCCGCTGGGACGTCCCGACGAACGAGATCGTCGACGAGGTCCACGTCGAGCCGGGCACGGTGCTTCACGACCTGTACGGACCGACGCGGCCCATCAACTCGCTGCACCACCAGACGCTCGACCGGGTGGCCGACGGCTGGCGGGTGTCCGCCCGCAGCGCCGACGGCGTGATCGAGGCGCTCGAATGGCCGGGTCGTGACGTCGTCGCCGTGCAGTGGCATCCCGAGATGCTCGACGACCGCCCCCGCGATCCGCTGTTCCGCTGGCTCGTCGAGCGGGCCGCCGCCCGGGCCAACCGCCGCGACGTCGGGGCCGCCGTATGACCGAGGGTGGCGGCGAGGTCGTCGGCGCGGCACTCGTCGCCCACGTGCCGACGATGGTGTTGCCGGAGGACGTGCGCAAAGAGCTCAACGACGGCCGGGAGATCAGCCTCGTGCCGGGACTGCACCGCATGAAGGCCGAGCAGCTCGACCGGGTGCGGCCCGACACGATCGTCGTGTTCGACGCCCACTGGTTCACGACCGTCGAGTTCGTCGTCGCCGCCCACGAGCGACGGTGCGGGCTGTACACGTCGGAGGAGTTGCCGCGGGGCATGTCGCAGATGCCCTACGACTTTCCGGGGGACCCCGAGCTGGCCGAGCTGATGGCCGAGGAATCGAACGCCGCCGGGTCGTGGATGACGGCCATCGCCGACCCGTACCTGCCGATCCACTACCCGACGACGAACCTCCTGCCGTTCCTCCAGGGCGACGAGCGCTGGGTCAGCGTGAGCACCGCCCAGACGGGCGAGACCGACGACTTCCTCGTCGTCGGCGAGGCCATCGGCCGGGCGATCGAGCGCAGCGGCCGGCGGGTGGTGTTGCTGGCCAGCGGGGCGATGAGTCACACGTTCTGGAAGCTCAAGGAGCTGCGCGCTCACGAGGCCTCGGACCCGACGCACATCCGCACCGCCGAGGCCCGTGCCGCCGACCTCGAGCGCGTGGCCTGGCTGGAGGCCGGGGAGCACGCCAAGGTCATCGACACGATGCCCGAGTTCCTGCGCTACAAGCCCGAAGGCCTGTTCGGGCACTACCTGATGATGGTGGCCGCCATCGGCGGCCGCGACTGCACGGCGCCCGGTACCGCGTACAGCGACTACGAAAATTCCATCGGCACCGGCCAAGCCCACGTCTGGTTCGATCGCCCACCCGGGGGCTGGACCGAGCGGGACCCGAGTATCTCGCGCCCCCCGAGTGTGTGAGTACGCGAATCGCGCACTGGCGTACTCGGGTGGCCGCAGATACTCGGATTCTGGCGACGGTGACCGGTCAGGTCGTCGTGTCGTCGGCGATCTGGAGGGTCTTCAGGTCGCTGTGGAAGTCGAGGGCGTAGTCGCCGCCCTCGCGGCCGATGCCGGACACGCCGATGCCGCCGAACGGCGCCGTCAGGTCGCGCACGAGGAACGTGTTGACCCAGACGATCCCGGCCCGGATGGCCCGGCCGACCCGCTCGGCCCGCTCCTGCGAGCCCGTGTAGAGAATGGCCGACAGGCCGTACGGCGTCGAGTTGGCCAGCTCGACGGCCTGGGCCTCGTCGGTGAACGTCTGGAACGTCAGCACCGGTCCGAACACCTCGCGCTGCACGACCTCGCTGTCGTTCGACGCCGGCTCGATCAGCGTGGGCTCGACGTGCAGCGTGTCGCCCACGCGGTGACCGCCGCGCACGATGGTGTCGCCGTGCTCGGCCGCCCGCTCGACGAAGCCGAGCACCCGCTCGACGTGGTCGGGGTGGATCATCGGGGCGATCGTCGTGTCCGCGTCCCGCGAGTCGCCGAGCACGTGGGCGTCGGCGTGGCGGTTGAAGGCCTGAAGAAATTCGTCTCGGATCGACGCCTCGACGAGCACCCGGGTCCCGGCCAGGCAGACCTGACCGGAATCGTCGTATTGCCCGGCCGCCTTCTCGGCGGCGGCGTCGAGGTCGGCGTCGGCGAACACGATCAACGGGCCCTTGCCGCCGAGCTCGGCCGTGAACGGCACGATGTTCTCGGCCGCGACGTGCCCGATGTGGCGGGCCGTCTCCGGTGAGCCGGTGAAGCTGATCCGCTTGACCCGGAGGTCGCCGACCAGCGGTGGGCCGACCTCCTCGCCGATGCCCTGCACGAGGTTGAACACGCCGGGTGGGAAGCCGGCCTCGACGGTCAGGTCGGCGAGCAGCGAGCACGACAGCGGCGACCACTCGGCCGGCTTGAGAATGACGGTGTTGCCGGCGGCCAGGGCCGGCGCCACCTTCCACGTCGAGAGCATGAACGGGGCGTTCCACGGCGTGATCACGACGGCCGGACCGGCCGGCATCCGCACAACGGTGTTGGCGGTGCCCTTGGACGACCAGTGCCGCTCCTCGTACGTCGCGGCGAGGTCGGCGTAGGTACGGAAGTTGACGGCGCCACGGGCGACGAGGCGCAGGCGCATCGACTCGTGGAGCATCCCCATGTCGACCGTCTCGACGAGGGCGATCTGATCGTTGTGGGCATCGATCAGGTCGGCCAGGCGGTGCAGGTAGGCGGCGCGGCCGTCCGGACCGAGCGCAGCCCAGGCGGCGAACGCGGCCGTCGCCGCCGTCACGGCGGCGTCAGCCGTCGTGGCGTCGCCCCGGGCGATGTCGGCCAGCTTCCACGACCAGTCGAGCGGCGAGCGATCCTCGAACGTCGCCGGCGACGACACCCGCTCCCCGTCGATCAGGTGGTCCGGCGAGACGGCCACGCCCTCGACGTCCACACGCTCGGCCACGCAGCGGAAGCTAGCGGCGTCGCGTGCCGGGGCCGGCCGGGCCGCTCACTAGCGTCCGGCCGGTGACGACGCCCGCTGACCTCTCCGTCGACCAGAAGGTTGCCCTCCTCGGGGGCGCCGATGTGTGGCACACGCCGGCGTTCGAGGATCCGCCGGTGCCGGCCATCCGCATGTCGGACGGTCCGGCGGGCGTGCGCGGGACGACGTGGTCCGGTCCGCCGTCGGCGTCGTTCCCGTGCGGCGCCGCGCTCGGTGCGACCTGGGATCCGGCCCTCGTGCGTGAGGTCGGACGGGCCCTCGGCCGGGAGGCCCGCTCCAAGAGCGCCGACGTCCTGCTCGCCCCCACCGTCAACCTGCACCGAACCCCCATCAGCGGCCGCAACTTCGAGTTCCCCAGCGAGGATCCGTTGCTGGCGGCCGCCTTCGCCGTTGCCTACGTCAGGGGGGTGCAGGACGAGGGCGTCGCCTGCTGCATCAAGCACTTCGTCGGCAACGAGACCGAGTTCGAGCGGATGACGGTGTCGGCGCAAATCGACGAGCGCACACTGCGCGAGCTGTACTTCGTGCCGTTCGAGGCGGCCGTCACTCTGGCCGGTGTCCGAGCCGTGATGAGCGCCTACAACCGTCTCAACGGGACGTATTGCGCCGACCACCACTGGCTGCTCACCGAGGTGCTGCGGGATGAGTGGGGCTTCGACGGGACCGTCATCAGCGACTGGTTCGGCAACCACAGCACCGCCGACTCCCTACGTGCCGGCCTCGACGTCGAGATGCCGGGGCCGCCGATCCACCGCGGCGCCAAGCTGCTCGACGCCGTCCAGGCCGGTGAGATCGATGAGCGCGAGCTCGACGGGTCCGTCGAGCGGGTGTTGGGCCTCGCCAGGTGGACGCAGGCCGGCACCCACGGCACGGACGAGGTCACCGCCGACGACCCCGCCACCACCGACGTCATCCGCCGGGCCGCGGCCCGCGGCATGGTGCTGCTGCGTAACGAGGACAACGTGCTCCCGATCGCCGCTCCGGGTCCTGACGCCCCGGCGACGCTGTCGATCGCCCTGATCGGGCCGTACGCCCGCTACGGGCGGCCCCAGGGTGGCGGCAGCGCCCGCGTCACGCCGGCCCACGGCCTCGGCCCCGCCGACGCCTTGCGCGAGCGCGGCTTCGACGTCCGCCTCGAAGCCGGCGGCTCGATCGCCCGGTACCTGCCGTCGCTGCGCGGCGAGTTCAGCGCGACGTTCACCAACCCCGACGGCTCCACCGTCGACCAACCGGCCGGTCGGTTGCACTGGTTCTGGGACAAGCCGCCGGCCGAGGGTGTGCACCCCAACCAGTTCGCCGCCCGCCTCACCGGCACGTTCACGCCGGTCAGCAGCGGTGACTGGGAGATCGGTGTCCGCGCCGTCGGTCCGGTCACCGTGCGCCTGGACGGCGACCCCGTGATCGAGGTGGCCGAGGCGCAGACGGGTGGGTCGTTCTTCGGCTTCGGCAGCCCCGAGATCCGCACGACGGTGACGGTGGCGGTAGGGCGCGCCTACGAGCTCGACGTCGAGCTGGGCGCCGTCGACGACGCCCTCGTGCGCGGGCTCGCCGTCGGCGCCGCCCCGGTGCCGGTCCCGGGCGCCCTGGAGGACGCCGCCGCCGCCGCCGCCGCCGCCGATGTGGCCGTGGTCATCGTCGGCACCGACGACGACTGGGAGAGCGAGGGCGAGGACCGCACGTCGCTGGCCTTGCCGGGCGACCAGGACGACCTCGTCGCTGCCGTCGCCGCCGCCAACACGCGCACGATCGTCGTCGTCAACACCGGCTCGCCGGTGACGATGCCATGGCTGGACGATGTCGCCGCCGTGCTGCAGCTGTGGTTCCCCGGCCAGGCGATCGGTGAGGCCCTGGCCGACGTGGTGACCGGCGCGGTTGAGCCCGCCGGCCGGCTGCCGCTGACGTTTCCCCGCCGCCTCGAGGACACGCCCGCCGCCGAGCACTACCCGGGCGAGGGCGGGCTCGCCGAGTACGGCGAGCGCCTGCACATCGGCTACCGCTGGTACGACCGCCACGAGATCGAGCCGCTGTTTCCGTTCGGCTTCGGCCTCAGCTACACGGCGTGGACAATGGAGACCACGGCCGTCGAGGGGACGGCGACCGGCGGCGCGTCGGTGACGACCGCGGTCACCAACAGCGGCGAGCGCGACGGCAGCACCGTCGTGCAGGTCTACGTGCAGCCGCCCGAGGGCGACCCGGACCGACCGCTGCGCCATCTCGGCGGCTTCGCCCGCGTCGACCTCGCCGCCGGCGCCAGCGAGTCGGTGACCATCGACCTGCCGCCGCGAGTGTTCTCGTCGTGGGGTGACGGCGGGTGGACGATCGCCCCCGGCGGCTACCAGCTGGCCGTCGGCGCACACAGCCGCGACCACCGCGTCGTCGGCACCGTGCACGCGGGTTGAGGGGCCCCTACAGCCGCCAGTCGATCTCGTCGAGGCCGGCGGCCCGGAGCGCGGCGTTGGTGCGCGAGAACGGGCGCGAGCCGAAGAAGCCGTTGTGCGCCGACAGCGGGGAGGGATGGGCCGACTCGATGACCGTGTGATGGGCGCCGTCGATCAGCGCCTTCTTCCTGCGGGCGTGGCTGCCCCAGAGGATGAACACGACCGGATGGGCCTTCGCCGCCACTGCGCCGATGACCTCGTCGGTGAACGTCTCCCATCCGTGCCCCTGGTGGGAGGCGGCCTGGCCGGCGCGCACGGTGAGCGTGGTGTTCAGCAACAGGACGCCCTGCACGGCCCAGGCTTCGAGGTTGCCGTGGTCGGGGATCGGCGCGCCGATGTCGTCGTGCAGCTCGCGATGGATGTTGGCCAGCGAGGGTGGGACGGCCACGCCCCGGCGCACCGAGAAGCACAGCCCGTGGGCCTGGCGGGGGCCGTGGTAGGGGTCCTGCCCGAGGATGACGACGCGGCTGTCGGCATACGGCGTGAGATGGAGGGCGGCGAAGACCTCGTCACCGGGGGGATAGACGGCGTGGCGTTCTCGTTCGGCGCGGACGAACGCAGTCAGGTCGGCCCAGTACGGCTTGGCCAGTTCGGCCCGCAGGATCGGGTTCCAGTCGGTGCGTGCCGTGGCAGCCACGGCGCCAATGCCTACCATCGGTCCGGTGGTGCGTGAGGAGGCGGCGACGGTCCGCGAACGGTTCGAGCGGGTGCCCCGCTCCCGCCTGGCGACGCTGCCGACCCCGCTCGAGCGAGGCTGCGGTCTGCCGGGCGGCGCCCGGCTGTGGGTCAAGCGCGACGACCTGACCGGGCTCGGCGCTGGCGGCAACAAGGCCCGCAAGCTGGAGTTTCTCTGCGCCGAAGCCCTCCAGGCCGGCGCTCGATCGCTCGTCACCGTCGGTGCCGGCCAATCCAACCACTGCCGAATGACGGCCGCCGCCGGCGCCGTGCTCGGGCTCGAAGTCCACCTCGTGTTGTCGGGCAACCGGCCGGCGCGGCTGGAGGGCAACCAGCTCCTGGCCCAGCTGTTCGGGGCCCAACTGCATTTCGCCGGATGCCCGCCGCACCACTGGGGCGAGCTGGAGATCGCCCGCGAGCAGTTGGCCGGCGAGCTGGCCGGCCACGGCACGGCGCCGCACTCGATCCCGATCGGGGGCAGCACGGCGACCGGCGCGCTCGGCTATGCGCTGGCCTTCGTCGAGCTGATGGAGCAGTGCGGACGGCGCGAGCTGCGCCCGGGCGCGGTGGTGTTGACGTCGTCGAGCGGCGGTACCCACGCCGGCCTCGTCGCCGGGCGGGCCCTCGTACGGGCGGCCGGCCTCGTGGACGTTCCCGACGTGCTGGCGATCGGCGTCGCCAAGGGCGTCACCGTCGGCTTCCCCGACGTGGCCGAGCTGGCGGCCGAGACGGTGGCCCTGGTCGGCGGAGATCCGGACTGGGTCGAACCGAAGGACGTCGAGGTCGATCCCCGCTGGCTCGGCGAGGACTACGGCGTGCCGAGCGAGGCCGGTGACGAGGCCATCCGCTGGGCGGCCGTCCACGGCGGCTGGGTGCTCGACCGCACCTACAGCGGCAAGGGCTTCGCCGGCTTGCTCGGCAACGCCGCCACTGGGCGGTGGGGCCGGGGCGAGGAGATCGTGTTCATCCACACCGGTGGCAGCCCCGCCCTGTTCGCCACCGGCGGCGCTCCGACCCCTCGCTGACCGCCAGTAGCTTTCGATCTCATGAGCGAGATCTTGGACGTCGACCTCCTCGCCTTCGAGCAGGGGTCACCCGAGCAGCGCCGGTCCGTCGTCGACGGCGTGCGGCGCAGCCTGGAGACGGGCTTCGTTTACACCCGCCACGACCTTTCCGAGCACATGCTCGACGACGCCTACGGCATGCTGCGGGCGTTCTTCGAGTCGCCGGCCGAGGACAAGCAGCGCTGGACGGCGGCCGGCGCCAACGGCCAGACGGGCTACACCGGCCTGCTCGTCGAGACGGCGGCGTCGAGCGACACGCCCGACTGGAAAGAGATGCTCAACTGGTCGACGCCGATCCCGACCGGGCATCCCCTCAAGCGGGCGTTCCCGACGGCCTATCCGGATCAGGTCATCCCCGAGTCGACGGTGCCTGGCATCACCAAGGTGCTCTACGGGTTCCACGACAGCCTGGCCGACCTGCAGCGACGATTCCTGCGCGTGATCGCCGAGGGGATCGGCTGCCATGAGACGTTCTTCGACGACATGGTGCGTGACGGCCCCACGTTGACCCGAGCCATCCGCTACCCCCCGATGTCCCAGACCCCCGACGCCGAGGGGTCGTACGAGTGGGCCGGCAGCCACGGTGACATCAACCTGATCACGGCCCTGCCGCGGGCGACGGCGCCTGGCCTGCAGGTGCTCGTCGACGACGAATGGGTCGACGCGGTGGCGCCCGACGGCTACGCGATCATCAACACCGGGATCATGCTGGAGCGGCTGACCAACGGGCAGATCCCGATCGGCTGGCACCGCGTCGTCAGCGCCCCCGGCTACGACGGCGAGCGCTACAGCGTCGTGCAGTTCTGCCACCCGCGGCCGTGGACCGTGCTCCACCCGCTGCCGAGTTGCGTCACGCCGGACCAGCCGCAGCGCTTCAGCGCCATCACCGCCGCCGATGCGCTGGCCGAGGTGCTCTATGAGATCAACCTCGTCGAGGACGCCCGCCGCGTCGAGGCCGAGGCGAATTGATGGCTCAGCGCCGCATCCGCACGGTGTGGAGTGATCTCAACGGGTTGACGCATGGCCGCTACATCCCGGCTCGCAAGCTGGGCAGCCACACCCACCACGCCGTGACCACGCTGGCGATGACGGCGCAGGGCGACATCCTGCCGATCGCCGGGTACGCCGCCGACGTCGGCTACCCCGACCTGACGGCGATCGCCCTGCCCGAGACCCGTCGGCCGGGGTGGGAGCCCGACACCGACGTCGTCGTTTGTGACATCCTCGGCGCCGACGGCCGGGCGCTGCCGCTGTGCCCCCGGGGGGCGTTGGCCCGCGCCGTCGAGGGCTGGCGGGCGATCGGCTACGAGCCGCAACTGGGCTTCGAGCTGGAGCTGTACGTGCTCGAGCCCGACGGTGCCGGTGGCTGGAAGCCGGCTGGCGGCGAGGGTCACCGGGTGTACGGCGTCGGGCTCGGCGGCGACACGACCGGGTTGGCGCTCGAGTACTTCGACGTCGTCGAGGAGATGGGGATCCCGCTCGAGGGCGTGCTGACCGAGTTCTCACCCGGCCAGCTGGAGATCAACCTGACCTACGGGCCGGCGATGGCCGCCGCCGACCAGGTCGTGCTCGTCAAGGAGATGACCCGCGAGGTCGCCGCTCGCCGCGGGTACCGGGCGACATACCTCGGGCGGCCGGACACGATGGCGGTCGGCTCGGGGCTGCACGTCAACGTGTCGGTCGTGCCCGTCGCCGGCGGTGCCAACGCCTTCGACGACGCAGCCAAGCCCGACGGGCTGAGCACGCTCGCCCGCCAGTCGATCGGCGGCCTGATCGCCCACCACGAAGCGGTCGCCGGGTTCTCGGCGCCGTTGCTCAACAGCTACAAGCGTCTGATGCCCGGCCTGATCGCCGGCTACTGGGCGAACTGGGGCCTCGACAACCGCATCAGCACCTACCGGGTGCCGGCCGAACGAGGGCCGGCGACGCGCGTCGAGAACCGGGTGCCGTGCGGCAGCGCCAGCCCCTACCTGGCCGCGGCGGCGACGCTGAACGCGGCGCTGCTCGGCGTCGTCGACGGCGTCGACTGCGGCGCGCCGCAGGTCGGCGACGCCGACAGCGAGCCGAACACCGACCGCCACACGCCCCACACGCTGGACGAAGCACTCGACGCGATCGAGGCCGACAAGGTGTTGTCCGAGGCGATGGGAGACGACCTGACGTCGGCCTACATCGCGCTGCGCCGGGCCGAGGTCAAGGCCCACGCCGACAGCGGCGAGACCTGGAGCCCCGAAGAAGTCACCCCCTGGGAGCTCGACCGCTACCTCCGCTTCTACTGAGAGTCAGAGGGTTGGGGTGTAGCGGCCGTCGGCGGCGGTCCAGCCGCCGTCGACGAAGATCGTCGTGCCGGTCACGTAGCTCGACGCGTCCGATGCCAGGTAGATGACGGCGCCGGTCAGCTCGTCGGGCTGGGCCCAGCGGCGCAGGATCGTCTTGTCGGCGTAGGCCTGGTACCAGGCAGCGTCGGCCTTGATCGGCGCCGTCAGCGGCGTCTCGACGACGCCGGGGGCGATCGTGTTGGCCCGCACGCCGGACGGCCCCAGCTCGACGGCGAGCGTCTTGAACAGCATGATCGTCGCCGCCTTCGTCGCCGCGTAGGCGCCCTGGCCCGGCTCGGTCGTCTGCGAACGGATCGACGAGAACCCGATCATCGAGCCCTGGCCGGCCTCCGCCATGCGCCGCCCGACGACCTGGCACAGCCGGAACACCGCCTTGATGTTGAGGTCGACGACGGTGTCGAGCTCGGCATCGGTGTAGTCGACGATGCGCTTGCGCACGTTGACCGCCGGCGTCGTGACGAGGATGTCCGGGGCATCGCCGTCGGCTCCGGCCGCCCGCACGGCGTCGCCGTCCATGAGGTCGAGCGTCAGCGCCGTGGCCGCGCCGCCCGACGACGTGATCGTCTCGGCCGTCGCCGTGGCGGCGTCGCCGTTGGCGTCGGCACACACGACGGTGGCGCCGTATATGGCCAGACCTTCGGCCGCCGCCGCCCCGATGCCGCTGCCGGCTCCGACGACGAGGGCCCGGCGCCCGTCCACGCGGAACAGATCACGTTGCGACTCACCACCCATTGCCCGTGACGGTAGACCGCCCGGAGCCGGGCCGTCGTCGGGCTCGCTCCTAATGTCGGCGGTGATGGCCATCGATCGCGACGCTCTCGTCGAGTTCACCCGGCAGCTCGTGCGCGTCCCGAGCGTGTACGACCCCGCCCGCGGCCTCGACGAGGCGCCGGCTGCCGAGCTGGTGATCGAGCAGATGCGGGCCTTCGGCTGGGAGCCCGACGTCGACGTCGTCGCCGCCGGCCGACCGAACGTGATCGCCACGATCGACGGTGGAAGTCCGGGCCGGACGTTGATGTTCGAGGGCCACACCGACGTCGTCACCGAAGGCGATCCCGCCGAGTGGAGCCGGGATCCGTTCGCGGCCGACCTCGAGGACGGACGCATCTGGGGCCGCGGCGCCGCCGACATGAAGTCCGGTCTGGCGGCGATGCTCTTCGCCGCCGACGACCTCTGTCGCGGCGGCGGCTTCGATGGCCGGATCGTGCTCGGCGCCCTCGTCGACGAGGAAGGGATGATGCTCGGGGCCAAGGACTTCGTCGCCCGCGGCCGGGCCGCCGGCATCGACGGCGCCATCTGCTGCGAGCCCGAAGGCGGTGAGATCTGCCACGTCGCCAAGGGCGCGCTGCGCCTGCGCGTCGACCTCACCGGCAAGATGGCCCACGGGGCGATGCCGTTCGAGGGGCGCAATCCGAACCGAGCGGCCGGGGCCGTGCTGGGCGCGTTGGCCGACGTCGAAGAGCGCCTGCAGAGCCTCCACGGTGAGCATCCGCACCTCGGTCTGGTGTGGGTGACGCCGACCGTGCTGCGGGCCGGCGACCCGCCGCAGATGAACGTGATGCCGGCCAACGCGTCGATCTGGATCGACGTCCGCACGGTCCCTTCCGTCGACCACGGCGATCTCGTCGCCGAGCTGACCGAGCTGGTGCGCACGGCGAGTGCGCCGCACGAGATCGCCAGTGCCGTCGCCGTGATCGACGATCGGCCGCCGGTGGCCACGCCCGAAGACGACCCGCTGGTGCGGGCGATCTGGGATGCGCATGCCGCCGTCGGCGCATCACCACCCCGCCTTGGTGGCGTGCCCGGCTCCACCGACGGCACGGTGCTGACCAGCCGGGGCGGCATCCCGACGGTCGTGTACGGGCCGGGTGGGAAGTGGATCGCCCACCAGGCCGATGAGTTCGTCGAGGTCGCCGACCTTGTCGCCCACGCCGACGTCTACGTCGAGGCTGCACGCCGCTTCCTCACCGCCGGCGCCTCGTGAAGCCCGGCGCCCGCAACGCCCTCACCGACGTCGCCGGGATCCGCGTGGGGCAGGTCCAGCGGAACGGTCGCGGTTGGTTGACCGGCACGACCGTCGTGCTGCCACCGGCGGGGACGGTGGGCGGCGTCGACATCCGCGGTGGCGGGCCGGGCACCCGCGAGACCGAGCTGCTGCGGCCGGAGAACATGGTCCAGCGCGTCGATGCCATCTGCCTCAGCGGCGGCAGTGCCTACGGTCTGGCCGCCGCCACCGGCGTGGTCGACTGGTTGGCCGAGCGCCACATCGGGTTCCCGATCGGCGCCCGACCCGAGTACGTCGTGCCGATCGTGCCGGCGGCCGTGCTCTTCGACCTTGGCCTCGGTGGCCGCTTCGACGCCCGCCCCGACGCCCGCTTCGGCTACCGCGCCGCCGACCGCGCCCGCGCTGGGGCCGTCGCCCAGGGCACGGTCGGCGCCGGCGCCGGTGCCCACGCCGGCGGGCTGAAGGGCGGTGTCGGCACGGCCAGCGTGGTGGTCGACAACGGCATCACCGTCGGCGCCCTCGTCGCCGCCAACCCCGGTGGCAGCCCGGTCGACCCGGCGACGGGCGAGCTGTGGGGCGCCCGCCACGGGTTGGCGGGCGAGTTCGCCCACCTCCGTCGACCGTCACGGGCGGAGGCCAGGGCGTTCCGCGATGCGCCGCCAGTGCGGCCGCCGCTCAACACGACCTTGGCCATCGTCGCCACCGACGCCCGGCTGGACAACGCCGAGTGCCAGCGCCTTGCCATGACCGCCCACGACGGCATGGCTCGCGCCATCGCCCCGATCCACCTGTACACCGACGGCGACGTCGCCTTCTCCCTGGCGACCGGGGCCGTCCCGGTGCCCGAGGCCGTCCTCGACGGTCCTCCGATGCGCCCGGCCGACACCCGCTTCGGTCAGCTCGGCCTGATCTTCGCCGCCGCCGCCGACTGCGTCACGCGCGCCATCGTCCACGCCGTGCTGGCCGCCACCTCCGCTGGCGGCCTGCCGAGCTACCTCGACCGCTTCCCCAGCGCCCACCGCCCCTGACCCGAGTATCTGGCGGTCACCCGAGCATCGGAGGGCGCGAATCCGGTCGCCCCGTACTCGGGTGACCGCAGATACTCGGGTGGAAGATCTCGGCGGGGTCAGCTGGCGGGGCGGAGGGTGGCGAGGTGGTCGGCGAAGCCGGCCAGGTCGGAGACCGAGCGGTGGCCGCCGCCATAGGTGCCCCAGCGGTTCATGACGACGCCGTAGACACCGGCGTCCTCCCAGGCGGCGACGTGATGCGGACCGTCGTCGACGGCGACGCAGTGCTCGGGCTGCAGGTCGAGCACGGTCAACACCTGGGGCTTGTCCTGGGCCAGGTTGACCGACGTCACCTCGAGGTCGTGGCTGGCCAGCCAGTGCTCAGTGGCGGCGAGGCCGGCCTCGGCGCCGGCGACGTCGCGGGCGGTCACGAGGTGGATGCGGTGGCCCTGGCGCTGGAGGCGCCCGAACGTGGCGACCACGTCGGGATACGGGTCGCCCGTCCACCACAGCGCCTGCTCGCGCACGGCGTCGACGAGGTGCTCGACGAACTCCACGTCGTCCAGACCCCACTGCTCGTAGAACTCCCAGCACGACGTGTCCAGCTCCAGCTCGCGCTCGAGGCGCTCGGCCAGCCACGGCGTGAACAGCTCGGGGAACGGATAGATCACCCCGTCCACATCCAGCAGGATGTCCTTGGTTGCCCCTCGGGGCGCGTTCGCGTACCTGTTCATCACTCCACCTCGCCCATCAGGTTAGGGGGAAGCCTCGGAACGGCACTGACCAGTTGGCGCGTGTAGTCATCCTGGGGGTCGCCGAGCACCGCCACCGATGGCCCCCGCTCGACGACCTCGCCGGCGTGCAGCACCATCACGTCGTCGCAGAGGTAGCGCACGACGCCGAGGTCGTGGGACACGAGGATCAGCGCCAGTTGGTGCTCGTCGGCCAGCGCCGCCAGCAGGTCGAGGATCTGCGCCCGCACGGACACGTCGAGCGCGCTGACCGGCTCGTCGCCGACGAGCACCCGGGGGCGGGGGGCGATGGCGCGGGCGATGGCGATGCGCTGCTGCTGGCCGCCGGAGAACTCGTGCGGGTAGCGGTCGCGCATGGCCGGCTCCAGGCCCACGGCGACCAGCACCTCGTCGATGCGGGCGTCGTGGTCCTCGTCGATGTCGAGGCAGACGAGCGGCTCGGCGACGATCGAGCCGACCCGTTGACGCGGGTCGAGGGAGCTGGCCGGGTCCTGCAGCACGATCTGCAGGTCCCGGCGCAGCCAGCGCAACGCGCGCGGTGAGCCGGGCCGGACGTCGCGCCCCTGGAACGTGACGGTGCCGGCCGTGGCCCTGTCGAGGCCGAGCAGGATGCGCACCAGCGTCGTCTTTCCGGAGCCGGACTCGCCGACGATGCCGAGGCTGGCGCCGGCAGCGAGGTCGAGGTCGACGCCGCGCAGGGCATGGCGAACCGGCCGGGGCGCGAACAGGGCTCGCCGGGGAAGCGGGAAGTCGCGCGTCACGCCGCGGGCTTCCAGCAGCGGCGCCGCGCTGGCGGTGGCGTCGAACGTCGTCATCCGACTCGCTCCTCCTCGTCGAGGGCGGTGGCCCGGGCGGCGGCGATCAGCTCAACCGTGTAGTCGTGGCGGGGGGCGGTAACGACCTCGGTCGTCGGTCCTTCCTCGACTACGAGGCCGCGGCGCATCACCAAGAGGCGGTCGGTGATGCCGGAGACGAGGGCGACGTCGTGGGTGATGAACAGTAGGGCGGTGCCCCGGTCGGCGATGAGGTCGCGCAGCAACTGGAGAACGCCGGCTTGCACGGTGACGTCGAGGGCGGTCGTCGGTTCGTCGGCGATCAGCAGCGCCGGCTGGCAGGCCAGGGCGATGGCGATGCCGACCCGCTGGCGCTGACCGCCGGAGAGCTGGTGGGGGAAGGCCCGGGACGTGTTGGCGGGGTCGGGCAGGCCGACCTGGTCGAGCAGTTCGACGGCGCGCGCCGCCGCCGTCCCCCGGGAAAGGCGCTGGTGCAGGCGTAGCGGCTCGGCCACCTGGCGACCGACGCGCATCACTGGGTTGAGCGAGTTGAGCGGGTTCTGGAACACCATCGTGATGTCGTCGCCGCGCAGCTCCGACAAGTCCCGGTCGCTGCGCCCGAGCAGCTCTTCACCGTTCCAGCGGACGCTGCCGGTGACGGTGGCGCTGTCGGGGGCGAGACCGATGATCGACAGCGCCGTCAGCGACTTGCCCGAGCCCGACTCACCGATGATCCCGACCCGGTCGCCGGGCTCGAGCGAGAGCGAAAGGCCGTCGACCACGGCCCCGTCGCCGAAATCGACCGTTAGGTCCTGGACGTCGAGCAGGGTCACCGGTTGGGGCCCTGGTTCACGGTGCCGGCGAGGTCGAGCGTCGGCAGGGCGACGCGGCTGCGCAGGCGCGGGTCGATGGCGTCGCGCAGGCCGTCGCCGACGAGGTTGAACCCGAGCGTGGCCGCCACGACGGCGAGGCCGGGGAACACGATCGCCCACGGGTGCACGGACGCCGACTGCTGCAACTCCTCCAGCATGCGACCCCATGACGGCGTCGAGATCGGCGTCAGTCCGAGGAAGCTGAGCGCCGCCTCGGCCAGTACGGCGAGGGCGGCGACGAGGCTGAGCTGGACGATCACGACCGGGGCGATGTTCGGCAGGACGTGGCGGATGACCGTGCGCAGCGTCGACGAGCCGGCGGCGCTGGCGGCCAGCACGTAGTCCTGCATCAGCACGCGAGCGACCTCGGCCTTGACGACCCGGGCCAGCACGACGCCCGAGGCGAAGCCGATCGCCAGCGAGATCGTCCACACCGATCCGCCGAGGGCGGCGACGAGGACGAGGGCGAGGATCAGCGTCGGCAGGGCGATGAGGACGTCGATGACGTGGGCCAGGGCCTCGCCGACCCAGCGGGGCGTGATCGCGCTGAGCACGCCGAGGACGAGGCCGATGACGGCGGCGATGAGAACTGAGAGCACGGCGACGGTCAGCGTCGTGCGGGCCCCGGCCAGCACCTGCGAGAACAGGTCCTGGCCGCCGCCATCGGTGCCGAACCAGTGGTCGCGGGAGACCGGGAGCCACCTCTCGCCCGGGTTGACCCGCTTCGGGTCGTAGGGCGTCCACACGAGCGAGACGAGGGCCGACACCACCATCACCGACGACAGGACGGCGCCGATGCGCCCTGGCCACGTTCGCCAGAGGATGCGCACGATCCGTCTCACCCGCGACCGCGCAGGCGGGGGTCGACGAGCTGGTGGAGGACGTCGACGAGGAAGCCGACGACGAGCACGATCACGGCGATCAGCAGGACCGTGCCCTGCACCTTCTCGAGGTCGCGGGAGCCGATGTCGGTGACCAGCATCTGACCGACGCCGGGCAGGTTGAAGACCCGCTCGATCACGACGACGCCGGCGATCAGGCTGGCGATCTGCACGCCGAGGATCGAGATGATCGGCAGCGCCGCGTTGCGCAGGCCGTGGCGCCACAGGGCTTGCGTCCGGGTCAGACCTTTCGCCCGGGCCGTGCGGATGTAGTCCTGGTGCAGCACGTCGAGTGTGGCCGAGCGGACGAAGCGCAGCAGCACCGCACCCTGCGACAGCGCCAGCGTCAGGGTCGGGAGGACGAGCGACTTGACGGCCCGGCCGGTCTCCTCCCAGCCCTGGCGGGGGAACCCTTGCGCCGGCAGCCAGCCCCAGCGGGCGCCGACGATCGTGGCCAGCATCAGTCCGACCCAGAACGTCGGCAGGGCGATGCCGAGCTGGCCGACGGCCGACACGGCGATGCCGTCGGCACCGCGGTGGCGGGCGGCGGCGAAGATCCCGAGGGGCACGGCGACGAGGATCGACAGCACGGTCGAGGCCAGCACGAGGGGGCCGGTGACCGTCAGCTTCTGGCCGAGCTCGCTGGTCACCGTTGCCCGCGACAGCATCGACTCACCGAAGTCGCCCTGGATCACCCCGCCGATCCACGACGTGTACTGGTTCCACAGCGGCCGGTTCAGGCCCAGCTCCTCGCGCAACGTCTCGATGCGCTCGGGCGACGCTTCGGTGCCGCCGACGACGCGCGCCAGGTCCCCCGGCAGCAGGCGCAGCATCAGGAACACCAGCACGCTGGTGACGAGGAAGGCGATGACGAGCAGCCCGAGCCGTCGGAGGACGAACAGCGCCATTGTCGGTCAGTGTGGCCCAGGACGAGCCCGGTCCGAGATCAGTCGGCCACGGTGATGGTGGAGGCGTCGAAGCGGGAGGCGGTGTCGTTCGTCGGGTAGCCGGTGATGTTCGGCGTCGACACGGTGATGTCGGCCTGCAGGATCAGCCAGTCGACCGGCGAGTCCTCCGAGATCAGGCGGGCGGCCTCGGTGAGCAGCTCGTTGGCCTCGTCCTCGCTCTCGGCGCCCTTGGCGTCGGCGACCAGCTGCTGAACCTCGGGGTTGTCGTAGCGCCAGTAGTAGTCCGGGTTGGCGTAGTTGGCGATGTCCCGCGGTTCGACGTGGAGGACGGCCGTGAGGTCGTAGTCGGCGTTGCCGTAGACCTGCTCCAGCCAGACCGAGAACTCGACCGGCACGATCTCGATCTCCAGTCCGACGTCGGCCAGCTGGGAGGCGACGTACTCGGCCGAGGTCGTCGGGTAGAAGTTCGGCCAGGTCAACGTGAACGGCGTCCCCTCCTCGACGCCGGCCGCCTCCAGGGCGGCGCGGGCGGCGTCAGGGTCGTACGGCGCGACCTCGGTGAGGTCCTCGAACCACGGGTCGGTGGGCGGAACCGGCCCGCCGACGATCGTGCCGAAGCCGTTCAGCAGCTCGAGATAGCCCTCCTTGTCGATCGCCTGGCGGATCGCCCGGCGCACGTCAGGGTTGTCGAAGGGGGCCCGAGAGTTGTTCATGCCGAGCGTGAACTCGCCGTTGGTGGTGCCCTCGTTGACGACGTAATCGTCGTCGCCCTCGAACTGACCGACGAGATCGGTGTTGACGCCGGTGAGGACGTCGGCGTCGCCGGTCGTCAGGGCGTTGATGGCCGCGTTCGGGTCGGTGAAGTACTGGAACGTCACTTCGGCCACCGTCGCCGGGTCGCCCCAGTAGTCGTCGTTGCGGGTCATCGTGATCGACGACCCCTGGTTCCACTCGGTGAACGTGAACGGGCCGGTGCCGTTGGCGCTGTTGTCGAGGTCGGTGGCGTCGGCCTGGAGGACGGCGCCCTCGCGCCGGGTAAGGCGGTAGAGCAGGTCGTTGTCGCGCTCGCTCAGCGTGACGACGACGGTGGTGTCGTCGGCCGCCTCGACGGAGGCGATCGACGCCAGCTCCTCGACGCCGGAGCCGGGATCGGTCCGGAAGGCGTCGAGCGATGAGACGATGTCGGCGGCCGTCAACGGATCGCCGCTATGGAACGTCACGCCCTCGGGGACGGTGAACGTGTAGGTGAGGCCGTCCTCGGAGATCTCGGGCAGCTCGGTCAGCCCGGCGACGACGGTGCTGTCCTCGGTCGCCTGCAGCAGCGTCTCGTAGACGTTGTCGAGGAGCACTTGATCGAGGGCGGCACCCGCCTTGGTGACGATGTCCAGCGACGTCGGCTCCAGTACGGCACCGACGACCACGGCGGCCTCGGTGTCGCCGCCGCCCGATGCCGCACCGCTGCCGCTCGGGGCGGTGGAAGCCGTGCTGGCGGCGCCCGTGGTCGCCGCGCCGGACGCCTCCGTGTCGGCCGCCTCGGTGCCGGCTGGATCCGTGCTGACCGAGGCGACGGTCGCCGCCCCGCCGCCGGCGATCGCTGTCGTCGCCGCGGGCGCACTCGGCGCCGCGCTGGCGGCGCTAGCGGCCTCCGTGGCGTCGGTGGCGGCCTCGCTGACCGCCGGGGCGTCGGTCGATGCGGCGTCGCCGTCATCGCCGTCGTCGTCGCCGCAGGCGGCGAGCGTCAGCGCCCCGGCGAGGGCCGCGACGAGGAACCTCCGGGATGAGCGAGCTGTGCTGGAGCGCATCGGCTCACGGTAACAAACCTCCTGCTCGGGCGTCCCGCCCCGCAGCTACGCGGCGGCACATGGTCGTTCAGTAGATTTCGGCCGTGAGTCAGGACCCGGCGGCGGTGACGACGACCGCCGCCCATGAGGGGCCGCCCGCACGGCCGGCCAAGGAGTCGGCCGTCCCCTCTCCGCTGGCCGAGTTCAGCACGCCTCACCCTCGTGTGCTCACCCTGTCGGTCGGCTGCTGGGTGCTCAGCGCCCTGGTGGGGTTCCGTGATCACTGGCTACTTCATCGTCCGGCTGGCCGGGGTGCGAGCAGTGCTCGAGACGACGATGCGGACAGAGGCTCCAGATGTCGACGAGACTTCCCTGGAGACCGCGATTGACATCACCGTCACCGACCCGGCGGGTGCGGCAAGTCGGCGCTGCTGTCGGCTCTCGCCGCGTCGTACCGTCAGGTCGGCGTGGAGGTGATCGAAGCCGGGGACCATGCCGGGGGCGTCGCCCCCGACGCGGCTGTGTTTCTCGACGACGCCCACTTCGCCGCGCCGTCGGTCCTCGACCAGCTGCGGCCGCTGGTCACGGCGCCGCGCAGCCGCCTCTTCATCGCGTTGCGGCCATGGCCGCGCACACGTGAGCTGAATGCGCTCATCGAGGCGATCCGCCAACGAGGCCACGAGATGCGCCTCGAACATCTCCGACGTGACGCGGTCGATCGCTGGGCGGCGGCGGCGTTGGAGGGTCCGCCCACGCCAGCCATCCTCGATCTCCTCTATGCGGAGACGGGGGGGCTGCCCGTGCTCGTCGACGAGGTGCTCGAAGCGTGGCGTCACGACCTCGCGCTGCTCGGCGGTCCCGTGCCGGTGGTACCAGCGGCCGTTGTCGAACGCCTGCAGCAGATCGTCGAGGGTACCGACGCGGCGGTGCGGGCAGTCCTCCAGGCGGTGGCCGTCGGCAGCGAGCTGGAGCCCGAGTCGGCCGCCGCGGTGGTCGGCATGGACAGGACCGACGCGGCCGAGGCGATCGCCGCCGCCAGGACTTCGGGCTTTCTTCTGCCCGATGGCCGTCTCGTACCGCTCGCCGCTGCGGCGATTCTGCGCTCGGCACCGCCAGAGCTGGCCCGCGCCATGCGCGCCCGATTGCTTCGCCTGCGACATCAACAGCACCGCGACACCGTCCCGCTGGCCAGGGAGCTGGCCCGTGCCGGAGTGCACGACGGCTTCGTGGCCGACCTGCTGACCTCCGCCGGCGACGAACTGCGCCCGCGGGATCCGGCGGGCGCGCTCGAGCTGTACGCCGATGCCGTCGACGCCGGTGCGGCAGTGAGTTCGCTGGGGCTCCGGCGCGCCGAGTCGGCCGCCCGTAGCGGGCGGTTCGACCTCGCCCTGCGACTCGTCGACGCCGTCCTGGCCGACCCCGATGGACCCGACTTCGCCGCGGGGGTAGAGATCGCGGCGACAGTGATGGCCCATCAAGGACAGCTCGAGCGGGCCGGCGAGCTCTACGAGTGGCTGAGTCGAAGCGGCCACGACGCCTCCACCCCCATGGGTTTGATCGCCCTGATGGCAACGGGGCGCGCACTTGCCGCCTCGCCAGTTCCAATGGGGACGCCCGAGCCAACGCTCGCCGGCGGCGGGCGCGCCCTCATGGCCCGAGGTGTGTGGGAGTCGATCCACGGCGAGCCGGCCGCCGCGTTGTCCACGTTGATGAGAGCGACCGCGCTGCTGGAGGCGGCTGAGCGTTCGACGCTGCTTCCCGATACGCCCGCCGCGCTGGCCGCCCTGATCGCCCTCCACGGCGGTGATCTGGACATCGCTGAATCAGCGCTGACGCGGGCGATCGAGCAGGAACTCGGCGGAGATACGGCGTGGGCGCGCCATCGCCTGCTGCTGGCCTGGGTGGCGATGCTCCGCGGCCAGTACGGCCGCGCGAGACGGCTGCGCACGGAGGTCACGGCACGTGTCGGCGACGGCGTGCTCACGATGCGCGACGACCTGTTCCTGCGCGCCCTCGAGCTGGGGATCGCCCGTCGCACCAGCGACGTCGCCGGGCTCCGCGGCTCATGGCACGCCGGGCGCGACGTCCTCCTGCGCCACCCGGTCGATCTGTTCATGCTCCTGCCGCTTGGAGAATTCGCGATCGCCGCCGGGCGGTTAGGGCAGTGGGAGCGAGTCAGCACTCTCCTCGACGATGCCTGGAAACTGCTGGACCGCCTCGGCGATTCGCTCGTGTGGTCGCCGACGCTGCGCTGGTGCGGGGTGCAGGCCGCGATCCTGCGAAACCGGCCCGACGAGGTCGAGCCGCATGCCGCCGCGCTCGTGCGGGCGGCACGGCACAGCAGCTTCCCCGCCGCTCTGGCCGCTGGAGGCCGGGCCTGGATGCAGGTGCTCGCCGGTGACGTCGTCCCGAGCCACATCGAAGCGGCGGCGATCCAGTTGCGGGACTTTGGTCTGGCCTGGGACGGCAGCCGCCTGCTCGGTCAGGCGGCCGCGCGCAGCAGCGACCGCCAGGTCATCGCCGCGCTGCTGCAGGCGGCGCGAGCCCTGCACCAGCCGGACGAACTCGTCAGCGACGGGGCGGATGAGGATCCGCCGTCGACCGGCGCGGCCCCGGCGGTCCTTAGCGCCCGGGAGCAAGAGATCGCCGACCTCCTCGTGCAACGTCGCACGTATCGCGAGATCGGTCAGCAGCTGTTCATCTCCCCGAAGACGGTGGAGCATCACGTCGCCCGCATCAAGCAGCGCGTGGGCGCTGCCGACCGCTCCGACCTACTCGCCCGGCTACGCGCCCTGGTCGCTCCCACTCACCACTGACCCGCGCCGGCGGCCGCCCCACTCGACGGTCCGCGAACCGTTACATCCGGGCGGAACGCGCGCCCGACCCGGCCGAGATTCGCAATCACTCCGCCCAGGCCGGCCATTGATGGGTTACTGAGGGGCGCGGCACTGATGTGACGACCTGGCAGGATTTGTGCGTGCTGGAGGCGCTCGTGATCGGTCTCATTGGCTCGAGCGCGTTGGTTCTCGGCGGCGTCGTCGGTTCGGTGTGGCGGGCGCCGGCGCACGTGACCGGCGTGTTGTTGGCCTTTGCCAGCGGGACCCTCATTGCTGCGCTGGCGTTCGAACTGTTCCCAGAAGCGGTCGTTGTCGGTGGGCTCGGGCCATCGGTGATCGGCTTGTTCACCGGCGCCGCGGTGTTCGTGGCGGCCAACACGTTACTGGATAGCCGGGTGGCGGCCGGGGCGGGCGAGGCCGACGAGGTGCCGGCTCCGGCGCCAGTCGCCGACGCGTTGGCCGGTGCCGAAGCCGATCAGTCAGAGAAGTTGGAGGCGGCCGCCCGCCACGACCAGCGTGCTCCTGCGGGTGTCGCCTTCGCGTTGCTCGCCGCCGTGACATTGGATGGCGTCCCTGAGAACTTGGCGTTGGGCGTGTCGCTGGCGGGAACTGACGAGGGAGTTTCCGGGGTCGTCGCGCTGCTGGTCGCCATCTTCGTGTCGAACTTCCCGGAGAGCCTCGTGGGTGCCGTGGCGATGCGTTCCGAGCGCCGTCCGAAGCGCTTCGTGATCGGCATCTGGACGATCACTGCCGTCGTCTTGACTGTCGCCGTCGTTGTCGGGCGAGCGGTTGGTGAGGGTCTGAGCCCGGGGGTCTTGGCCTTCGCGTTGTCGTTCGCTGGCGGGGCGGTGCTGGCGTCGCTTGCCGACACGCTGATGCCCGAGGCGTTCGAGCACGGTCGACCGTTCAACGCGATGTCGACAGCGCTCGGCTTCCTTCTCGCCTTCGTGTTGTCGGACCTTTGATGTCGTGGCGGTCCACAGTTGGATCGTGGGTCCGGTGGGATCGGGGCCGGCTGAACGACGCCATGCGCCGACATCGCCGGCGCCGATCGGCATCTACGCGCCGTCGGAGTCGACGCGTGTAGTGCGGTGCAGTCCGCTGGCCATTGTGCTGACTTGGCTCGATCGTGCACGGCCTGTCGTACTCACCGTCCCGTCATCGACGTCAACCCCACCCTCGAACCGATCGGTGGCCGCTGTTCGTGGCCCGGTTTCAGCCGAGCTCGGTGCGCCACGAACGGAGCGGAGCGAATCCGACGAGGCGCTTTGCCTTGTCGTTGGCGTAAAACGTCCCGTAGCGACCCATGTCGCGTCGCCGCGGGACGCCAGCGTAGAAGCGCTCGTACACGTCATCGCTGGGAATCCCTACCGACGTGTCGTCGTTCGAGACGTTGAAGACCTCGTAGCCGAGGCCGTCGGTGCGGAGGCAGCAGTCGACCATGTGGCCGAGGTCGCGGGCATCGATGTAGGCGAAGATGTTCCGACGCCGCAGTCCGGGGTCGGCGACGAACGCGGGGAACTTGGTCTCGTACTCGTGCGGCTCGATCACGTTGTTGATGCGCAACCCGTAGATGTCGATACCGCTACGTGCCTGAAACGACCGTGCCGTCGCCTCGTTGACAACCTTCGACAACGCGTAGCTGTCGTGTGGAACAGTTGGGTGCTCCTCGTCGATCGGCACGTACTCGGGCCTGACCTCGCCCTCGGCGAAACAGATCCCGTAGGTCGTCTCCGAGCTCGCAAAGATCACCTTGCGAATCCCCAACTTCACCGCGGCCTCGATGACGTTGTACGTGCTGAGCACATTGATCCGGAACGTCTCGTTGTCAGGGCGGACAAGGATCGCCGGGATCGCCGCGAAGTGCACAACGGCGTCGTACCTCGGAACACCGGTGCCCGGCTCCAGCTCGTCAAAGCCGGCGTACGCCGAGAGAGCGTTGAAGACCTGCCCGGCGATGGTCAGATCGACGCACAGGTCCGCTACCCCCGGGTCACCGAGCGGCAACATGTCGCCGTTGACCACCCGGTGCCCCTGTTCGACGAGATGCCGGATCGCGTGCCGACCCGCCTTACCGCTCCCACCGGTGAAGAACACTCGCACCTTCGCGATCGTACGCACCGAATATCGGCGAGGCCGTTGCAGGTCCACCGCGGCGGACGCAACTCACTGGCGGTAGCCGGCGAGAAGGGCCCCAAACCGGCGAACGGGTGGGCGGGTCGGAGCCGCTCGCCCCGGAGAGGGCCGGCGTCGGAACATCGGGTCGCGGGTAGAGCGGCACCATGCCGTTGCCGCCGAACTCCCTCGATAACCCTCGTCCGGTCGCCACATCGGCGGCTGGCGCCGTCCGAGAACGCCCGGACATCGGTGGGGCACTGCGTGGGCCGCACCACACCCGCAGTAGCCACCTGCTGCACCAGCTTGGCAACTGGTCCTCGAAAGCTGCCGCCGGAGTGACCGTGTCGTGCCTGCTCAGCGTCTGGGCCGTCATCGGAGTGGTGACGCGCTTTCCATCGTGGTGGCAGGTGACGCTGTATTCCACGACTTCCGCCGTCACGCTGGTGATGGTGTTCGCGATCCAGCACACGCAGCGGCGCGAGCAGCTGGTCACTCAGCGCAAGCTCGACGAGCTGGTGCGGGCCCAGCCCGATGCCGACGACAGGATGATCGCCGCCGAGGGTGCCACCGACTCGCAGCTCGATGAGCTCGTGGAAGCCAACGAGCCCTGACGCGCAGACGACGGCTCCCCTCTCGCCGCTCGGGACCAACAGCCGGGCATTGGTGCCGCCATCGGTTCCCAGCGGTTCGTTACGAGGCGTGTTGGCCCTGCTAGACGCCGGTCACCACTACCGGCAACCGCTTGATGCCGGCGATGAAGTTGCTGCGCAGGCGGTCGATCGGGCCGGCCAGCTCGACCGCGCCGAGGCGGGGCAGCAACTCCTCGAACAACACCTTGACCTCCAGGCGGGCCAGCTGTGCGCCGAGGCACAGGTGCGGGCTCATCAGGCCGAAGGCGACCTGCGGGTTGGGGTGACGGTGGAGGTCGAACGTGTACGGATCGTCGAACACCGTCTCGTCGAAGTCGGCGGCGACGAACCAGATCAGCACCTTGTCGCCAGCCTTGATCGAGCGCCCGTGCAGCTCGACGTCGCGCGTCGCCGTGCGGCGGAAGTGCATCGTCACCGTGCCCCAGCGGAGGATCTCCTCGACCGCCGACGTCACCACGTCGCCATCGCCGGCGACGACGGCGTCGCGCAGCTCGACCAGCACCTCGGGGCGTTCGACCAGTGCCTTCATCCCGGCCGTCATCGTGTAACGCGTCGTGTCGTTGCCGGCGGCGACGAGCAGCGTGAAGAAGTTGTTGAACTCGTGCTCGCTGAGGTGCTCGCCGTCGATCTTCGGCGCCAGCAGGTCGCTGATGACGTCGTCGGTCGGGTGCTCGCGGCGGACCCGAGCCTGCTCCTGGGCGTACTGGAACAGGTCGTAGCCGGCCGGACTGCGGAACGGCATCAGCCGGAACTCGTCGGTGTCGACCAGGCCAACGGGATGGGTCGTGAACTCCGGGTCGGTGTTGCCGAGGAGGGCGTCGCCCCGCTCGACCAGCCACGGCCCGTCGTCGTCGGGCACGCCGAGCAGGGTCCCGAGCATGCGCATCGGCAGCTGCTTGGCGATGCGGTCGACGAAGTCGATCGTCCCGCCGTTGGCCGCCGCCTCCTTGAGGGCCTCGTCGACCACGCCGCGGGCGAGTGTGCGGATCGCCTGCTCGTAGGCGTACACCTCGCGCCGGCTGAACGGCTTCGAGACCAGCCGGCGGTAGGCGGTGTGGGCCGGCGGGTCGAGTTCCATCATCGTGCGCCGGGCGGCCGTCTCGTCGTCGGCCATCTCCTCCAAGCGGATGCCCTGAGCGCTGGAGAACGTGTCGACGTCCCGGCTCACCGCCAGCAGGTCGGCATGGCGGGTGACGGCCCAGAATCCCCGCCCACCGGCGTGGTCGTGGTCCCACCAGCTGACCGGGTCATCCTCGCGGAGCCGCCGGAACGTGGCGTGGGGTACGCCGGCGACGTAGGTGTCGGGATCGGCGATGTCGGCGTCGGACGGCCCGAGCTCGCCGTCGGGTCCCGGCCCGCTCATCAGGCGGGCCGTGCCGCCGTGGCCCGCATCCGTGCGAACATGAACGCCGTTCGCCCCCTGGGTCCAGCCATGGACGCACCCTAATTGGTCACGAGATTTCGCCGTGGAGCACGACAGCGACAACGCAGTGGCGCCCGACGGCGTCGACGAAACGGCGCCCATGCCGCCGCCGAGCAGGCTGCCACCGGTCGTGCTCGGCATCGACATCGGCGGGACGAAGTTCGCCGCCGGGCTGATCAGTCCGGGCGGCGAGCTGGTCGATCGGTCGGTCGAACTGGTCAACCACGACGTCGGTCCGGAGGCCCACTTCACGAAGCTGGCCGGGATCATCGACCAGCAGCTCGACGCCGCCGACCGCCACGGTGTCCGCGTGGCCGCCATCGGCGTGGGCTCGGCCGGACCGATCACCCGCAACTGTGAGACCGTCTCGCCGGTCAACATCCCGGCGTGGCGCGACTTCCCGCTGCGCGGCCGGATCAGCGAGCACACCGGCTACCGCGTGTTCGGCGACCTCGACGGCAAGGCGCTGGCGCTGGCCGAGGGTTGGCAGGGGGTCGCGGTCGGCGTGCGCAACTTCTGCGTGCTCACCGTGTCGACGGGCATCGGCGCCGGCGTCGTGCTCGACGGCGACCTGCTCGACGGCGTCTCCGGCAACGCCGGCCACGTCGGCCACACCATCGTCGACCCCAACGGCCGGCGCTGCGGGTGCGGCGCCCGCGGTTGCCTGGAGGCGGAGGCATCGGGCCTGGCCATCGAGGCGATCACCGGGCGCTCGCCGACGGAACCGAGCTACGAGATCATGCAGCGCACCGGACGGCTGGTCGGGCGCGGGGTCGCCTCGCTGTGCAACTTCCTCGACCTCGACCTCGTCGTCGTCGGCGGTGGCGTCGCCCTCGGCTTCGCGGCGACGTTCTTCAACGCCGCCCAGGAGGAGCTGAGCACGCACGCACGCTTGCCCTACAGCCGCCAGGCCCGCATCACCCAGACCCGCCTCGGTGATCGCGGCGGGCTGCTCGGCGCCGGCGCCGTCGGCATTCGCGGACTGTCGCGGGCACGTGACGAACGCGCCCAGGCCCTGGCTGGTGTGCCTAACCTCACTCTGTGACCAAGATCAGGACCAGGGACTCCAGCCAGATCGACGATCGGCGCGGGCAGGGCGGCGGCGGTGGCATGGGGTTCCCCGGCGGCGGTGGCGGTGGCCTGCCGTTCCCGACCAAAGGTGGCGGCGGCCTGATCGGCATCCTCCTCCTGTTGGCGGCG
>Ga0183260_10000693_pt1 | contig 28674 bp, 21 predicted proteins | sample AntDrymUQ4972206_2_FD_129768 | JGI IMG/M metagenome (GOLD analysis project Ga0183260, IMG submission 129768) | Polar desert sand microbial communities from Dry Valleys, Antarctica - metaG UQ497 (22.06) (version 2) (version 2) | ecosystem: Environmental > Terrestrial > Soil > Desert | place...
GGATGCCAGATGGACGGGTTGTGCTGCGCATGCGCGGGACTCCTTCTCGGCCTATGAACAACATGACACCACAATAAGGGGTGTCTCGGGCGCCCACAATGATCCACCGCCGCACTCCACCTCGTCACTGGCCGATAAGAGCATTGCAAAAGCATCTCAACTCACGTCTGATGTGTGCTAAGTAGCTGCACGCTGAGGAAACGCGAAAACGCCGTGCGAGGCGCTCTGCCAGCCGTGACCCGGTAGCATCGCCAGAGTGACGCAGGGGACCGAAAAACAGGACACGACCGGGGAGCCCGACCTCGCGCCGGCGCCGGACTTGCCGCCTGGCGAAGAGCTCTCGCCGCCTGAGGAAGGGCCTGATCCGCGCGCACGCTCGCGACGCCGGTCAGCTGCCGATCGGGGTGCGGTCGACGACGTGCCCCACGCAGCCGACTGGTTCTCCTCGCGCGGAAGCGCCGTTGCTGCGGGCGACGCAGCTGACAAGGACGCGGATCGAGAAGCGCTCGCCCAACGCATCTTGTCGCGTCTCAACCCGGAGCAGGCGCGGGCGGTCACGACGACTGAGGGTCCGCTGCTGATCCTCGCTGGCGCCGGATCAGGCAAGACGCGCGTGCTGGCCCACCGGGTTGCGTACCTCATCGGCGTGCGCGGCGCGAAGCCGTGGCAGATCCTGGCCGTGACCTTCACCAACAAGGCGGCGGCCGAGATGCGTGCGCGGATACTTGCGCTCGTCGGAGAGAAGGGCCGCGATGTGGCGATGGGCACTTTCCACTCGCTCGCCGCGCGAGTGCTGCGCCGCGATGGCACGGCCATCGGGATCGAGCCACGCTTCTCGATCTACGACACCGACGATCAGACCTCGACCATGAAGCTGGTGATGCGCACCCTCGACCTTGTCGGGAGCACAGACCTGAAGCCCTCCGCGCTCCTCGGTCAGATCGGCCGCTGGAAGAACGACCTGGTTGGTCCCGAGCAGGCCGCCGCAGCCGCGCGTGGCTATCACGAGGAGATCGCGGCCAAGGCCTATGAGCGCTACCAGGCGCGACTGCGCGAGCAGAACGCGCTCGACTTCGACGACCTCCTCAACGAGGCTGTCCGGTTGTTCGATGAGGCGCCGGGCGTCGTTGCGCACTACCAGGATCGCTGGCGATATCTGCACGTCGACGAATATCAGGACACGAACCGCGCCCAGTACCTGTGGATTCGCCACCTCGCCGGCAAGCGCAAGAACCTCGCCGTTGTGGGCGACGACGACCAGAGCATCTACTCGTGGCGCGGCGCCGACATAAGCAACATCCTCGACTTCGAGCGCGACTACCCGGACGCGACCGTGGTCAAGCTCGAGCAGAACTACCGCTCCACGCAGCTGATCCTCGACGCCGCGCACGCGGTCGTTTCACGCAACGAGGCGCGCAAGGACAAGAAGCTTTGGACCGAGAACCCACGCGGCGTGGAGATCGAGCGCTTCGAGGCCGACTCGGAAGACGAGGAAGCGGAGTGGGTCGCCCGGCAGGTCGAGGCACTCGTCGGCGGTCGCGGCGCGGGCGGTTCGTTCCTCGCCCGGCGCGCCGACGAGGGCGACGAGCGGCGCTACTTCCTGCGCGATGTCGCGATCATGTACCGCACCAACGCCCAGAGCCGGGCGATCGAGGAGGCGTTCCTCCGATACGGCCTGCGCTACCAGCTGGTCGGCGGCACTCGCTTCTACCAACGCCGCGAGGTAAAGGACGCGCTGGCCTACCTGCGCGTCCTGCGCAGCGACTACGACGGCGCCGCGTACGAGCGAATCATCAACGTGCCGGCGCGCGGGATCGGCGACAAGACCATCTCGCTCATTCGCCAAGCATCGGCGAGGCGTACCGGGAATGTCTGGGGAGGGCTGGTGGAGCTCAGCCAATCAGCTGAGTTGGCCGGTCGGGCGAAGTCGGCCATCGCGGTCTTCGTAACTGTGATCGAGTCGCTCCGACGGCGGGTCGGCGTCCTCGCGTTGCCGGAGATGCTCGACGCCATTCTGGAGGAGTCAGGCTATCGGGCCATGCTGCTAGACGGATCGCAGGAAGGCGAGGATCGCTGGGCGAACCTGCTCGAGCTGCGCGAGGTCGTCTCACGCTATGCGGACCTGGAGCCGGAGGATGCCGTCGACCGCCTGCTCGAGGAGACGGCGCTCGTGGCCGACCAGGATTCCTACGAGAAGGACGCCGATGCTGTCACCCTCATCACCCTCCACGCGGCCAAGGGGCTCGAATTCGACATCGTCTTCATCACCGGCATGGAGGAGGGTGTCTTCCCGCACTCGCGCTCGCTCGACGACCGGCGCCAGATGGAGGAGGAGCGGCGGCTGGCGTACGTCGGACTGACCCGTGCTCGGCACCGCCTTTACCTGACGCACGCGTCGATGCGCGCGACGTGGGGAAGGGGTGGATTCTCCGTGCCGTCCCGGTTCCTGCTCGAGATCCCAGCCGAGTTAATGCACGGACCGCGGCTTGTCGCGCACGACGACATTGACGACGACCAGCGTCCGGCCGACGAGCGGAATGGCGACGGCTATGACCTTTCGAACATCCTCGGACCGCGCGGCGCATCACGGTTGGTCGGACGGCGGCCGTCATGGGCCACGAATGGATCGTCCGCGAATGGCAGTGGCACCAGCGGTGCGCGCCGCGCCCTGCCGCCAGGTGGCGGATACACGCCTGCGCCAGGGGCCCCACCTCCGGGCGAGCCCTTCCGCCCTTCGCGCGATCTCGCCGCTCGACGCGAGGCGTACTACGGCGAGGGCGGAGTGAAGTCGCCGTGGGACAAGTGGCCACCGATCGGGCTGCCCGACGATCCGTCGCGTGATCCCACGCCGCCATCTCGCTCGATCGTTCCGCCGCGTCCGCTAGTCCCGGGGGAGAGGCGATACCGCGACGGCGACCGCGTGCGCCACGCCGCGTTCGGCGAGGGGACGGTCGTGACTTCGAAGCTGACCCGCGACGACGAGGAGGTCACGGTCGCATTTCCTGAACGGGGCGTCAAGAAGTTGTTGGCGTCATTGGCGAATCTGGAACTCCTCGACGCGTAACGGATGGCCGAAGGGACCGTCTTCATCCACCCTCCGCGCCGTGACGAGGGCACGCTGCGAGCGTGACGTCGGCCGATCCGGGCTCGCGCGCCGCTGAGCTCCGCGCGCAGATCGAGCGCGCCAGCCAGCTCTACTACGAGGAGGACTCGCCTGAGCTTAGTGATGCGGAGTACGACGCGCTATTCCACGAGCTGGTCCAGATCGAGGATGAGCATCCCGACCTGCGCACGCCCGACTCCCCGACCCAACGAGTGGGCGGCGCGCCCTCGGTCCAGCTGGCTGAGCTTCGCCACTCCTCCCCGATGGGATCCCTCAACAACGCGTTCTCGCACGAGGAGGTGCGCGCGTTCGACGCACGCGTCAAGCGGCTGCTCGGGTTGTCCGACGAGGAGGCCGCGCATGAGTTGCGCTACGTCACCGAGCTGAAGATCGACGGTCTGGCCGTCAGCGTGCGCTACGACCGCGGACGGCTGGTGCAGGGCGCCACGCGCGGCGACGGAACAACAGGCGAGGATGTCACGGCCAATCTGCGCACGATCGAGACAGTGCCGAAACAGCTGAGCGAGCGTGTGACGGTCGAGGCACGCGGAGAAGTCTTCATGCCCAAACAGGAGTTTGCGCGGATCAACGCGGAGCGCGAGGAGGCCGGCCTGCCGCGGTATGCCAACCCGCGCAACAGTGGCGCGGGCTCCCTCCGCCAGATCGACCCGCAAGTGACAGCCAGCCGGCGTCTCGCGGCCTGGTTCTACGTTCTGATCGAGGGCGCGCAGACAGAGACGGGCTCGGCGGAAACCGTGCGCGGCCAGTCGGCAGCGCTCGATCGGCTCGACAAGCTGGGACTGGCAGTCGAGCCCAACCTTTCGGCCGGGCTCGATCTCGACGGTGTCATCGCCTACATCGAAAAGTGGCATGAGCCGCGGCACGCACTGCCGTACGGAACGGACGGCGTGGTCATCAAGGTCGATGACTTCGATTTCCAGCGCAAGCTGGGCATGGTCTCCCGCGCACCACGTTGGGCGATTGCATACAAGTATCCGCCGGAGCAGGTGGAGACGGTCGTCCAGGACATCGTCCCCTACGTCGGGCGCACCGGAACTTTGACGCCCGTGGCCCACCTGACTCCGGTGAAGGTGGCCGGCTCTACTGTCGCGCGGGCCACGCTTCACAACCTGGACGAGGTTCGCCGAAAAGACGTGCGCGTCGGTGATCACGTGGTGCTGCACAAGGCCGGAGATGTGATCCCCGAGGTTGTTCGGGTCATCGGAGAGCGACGAGTGGCGGATGCTCCGGAGTGGGACATGCCTCCGAATTGCCCGGTTTGCGCCACGACTGTGGCCCAGGACCCGGACACCGTCCGTCATTACTGCCCGAACATCCTGTGCCCGGCGCGGGTGGGTCAGGAATTCGGCCACTTCGTCGGTCGGGGCGCGATGGACATCGAGGGTGCGGGCTGGAAGGTGCTCGTCCAGCTCATCGAGCGCGGGCTCGTCAAGCGACGCGGTGATTTCTTCCGGCTGACCGTCGAGGACCTCGTGTCGCTCGATCGGTTCGCGCGCAAGAGCGCGGAGAACCTGAAGGCATCCATTGATCGTGCCCGTGTCAGGCCGCTGTTCCGGATCCTCAGCGGTCTCGGCATTCCGCAGGTCGGGGTACAGACGGCGATCGACCTGTCGACCTGGCTGGCGCAGCGCTGGCCGCCCGGCGACGATGAGCAAATGGGTGGCCATGAGGGTTGGTTCGCGCGTATTGCCCGTGAACTGCACGGCGTCTCGGTGGCCGAGTTCGAGGAGGTGCCCGGCATCGGCCCGACAGTTGCCGCCAGTCTGGAGCGATGGCTGGCCGATCCGACGACCGCCGACGCGCTCGACGACCTGGTTGACGCTGGCGTTGAGCCCGAGCGCCCTGCAGCAACTGCGGTTTCGCCAGAGGCGGCGGGCAGCGGCCCGCTGAATGGCAAGACGGTCGTCGTTACAGGCACCCTCAGCGGCTTCGACCGGCAAGGAGCCCAAGAGGCGATTCGTTCAGCCGGTGGCAAAATCGCCGGTTCGGTCAGCGCGAAAACGGATTACCTCGTCGCCGGCGACAAGGCCGGCTCGAAGCTGACCAGGGCCCAGGAGCTCGGCGTGGCCGTACTCGATGAGGAGGCATTCAAACGCCTGTTGGCCAACGAAAGATGACCGGCTAGCAGGCTCGATATCCTTCCGTCGTGGCCACCTTCACACGCAAAGACGTCGAGCACGTCGCACATCTCGCCCGCCTCGGGCTGACCGAGGATGAAATGGCGCGGCTCGAGGGTCAGCTCAACCACATCCTCGATCAATACGCCGTGCTCGCCCAGCTGGACACCGAAGGCATAGCGCCTACAGCCCAGACGATCGAGCTCGAGAACATCCTGCGCGACGACATCGTCCGGCCGAGCCTCCCCTCCGAGGAGGTCCTGGCCGCAGCACCCAAGCGGTTGGGCGAATACTTCGTGGTGCCGCCGATCCTCGGCGAACACGGCAACTGACCACGGCTGCACCGGCACGCCTGATCTCGTCATGACGACTATCGACCTGACACGACTCGCGGCGCGTGAAATGGCCAGTGGCCTGCGCGCGGGCGACTTCTCGGCGCGCAAACTTATCGATGCGCACCTTGAGAACATCCGCACCACAGATGGACCACTGCACGCGTGGGTGTTCGTCGACGAGGACGAGGCGCGCAACCAGGCCGATGCCGCTGATCGGCGCATTGCCGAGGCGCGCCGGGCGAGCGCGGATGCGGTTGCTCGACTACCCGGACTCCTTGGCGTTCCCGTGGCGCTCAAGGACCTGGTGTTGACGCGCGGCCAGCCCTCCACGGCCGGCAGCCGCATTCTGCAAGGATGGAAGAGCCCCTACGACTCGCACATCGCGGAGCGCCTGAAGCATGCAGGGGCAGTTCTGCCGGGAAAGACCAACATGGACGAGTTCGCGATGGGCTCGTCGACCGAGCACTCGGCCTGGGGCCCGACGGCCAACCCGTGGGATCTTGAGCGCGTTCCGGGCGGCAGCAGCGGTGGATCGGCCGCAGCGGTTGCGGCATTCCACGCACCCCTCGGGATAGGGACCGACACCGGCGGATCGATTCGCCAGCCAGCCGCCCTGACGGGCACGGTCGGACTAAAGCCCACCTACGGCCGCGTCAGCCGGTACGGGATTGTCGCTTTCGCCAGCTCGCTGGACCAGATTGGCCCGTTCGGTCGCGACGTCCGCGACGCCGCGCTGCTGATGGCCACTCTCGCCGGGCGTGACGAGCGCGACTCGACATCGGCGCCCATCCCTGTTCCCGACTACCCGGCCGAGCTGGCGGAGGGCGATGACGAGGCCGCCTCCATGCTGCGTGGAATGCGCCTCGGCCTGCCCAGGCAGTATTTCGTGAAGGGCATGGAGGCGGGGGTCGAAGCGCGCGTGCGCGAGGCGGTGGCGGCGCTAGCGGCGGCCGGTGCCGAGATCATCGACGTCGATCTGCCGCATACCGATTACGGCCTGGCGACCTACTACATCATCGCGCCGGCCGAAGCGTCGGCGAACCTGGCCCGGTACGACGGCGTGCGCTATGGCCACACCGTTCGCCAGGAGGGCGCGGACTACATCGCCGACTACCTGGCCACGCGCGGCTCAGGCTTTGGGCCCGAGGTCAAACGCAGGATCGTGCTGGGCACGTACGCTCTGTCAGCTGGCTATTACGACGCCTACTACCTGAAGGCGCAGAAGGTCCGAACGCTGATCAAGGCCGACTTCGACCGAGCGTTCGAGAACGTCGACGCAATCGTCGCGCCAACCAGTCCGACAGTGGCGTTCCGGTTTGGCGCGCGTCTGGCGGACCCGGTGTCGATGTACCTGTCGGACGCCTGCACGCTGCCAGTCAACGTCGCCGGTCTGCCCGGATTGTCGGTGCCTTGTGGTCTGTCGGAGGGCCTCCCGGTTGGCCTCCAGCTCATCGGTCGGCCGTGGGAGGAGCTCCGGCTGTTCCAGCTCGGGCGGGCCTACGAGGGCATCACAAGCGGCGCGGAGTGGCGTGGGATGGAGCCGCGCGACCTCGGGCTGCTCAGCGATCCGAAGACGCCATCGGCGATGGACAGGGCCGCAACCGTTGGCGCTGCCGCGTGAACCTATACTCGCCACGAGTCCCGTCCCAGGAGCCTCGATGACCGATTCCGTGCTCACTGCCCGTCAGCGACTGTCAGAGCGCGTCCGCGCCGTGCCCCCGTCCGGTATCCGCAAGTTCTTCGACGTCATCGCGACCATGCCCGACGTGATCAGCCTTGGCGTGGGCGAGCCGGACTTCGCGACCCCACCACAGGTGGTCGAGGAGGGTGTCCGATCTCTGCGCAGTGGCAGGACGCACTACACCAGCAACTACGGGACGCTGGAGTTGCGCCGTGCGCTCGCGACGCATCTCGAACGCCTCTATGGCGTCGGTTACAACCCCGAGAATGAGATCGTCATCACCGTCGGCGCGTCTGAGGCCGTGGCAGCGGCGATGGCCGCAATCGTCGATCCGGGCGACGAGGTCGTTCTTCACGAGCCGTCGTACGTCGCCTACCTGCCCGCGATCCTGTTCAACGGCGGTGTGCCGGTGTTCGTCTCCACCAATGCCGCCGAGGGCTTCGAGCTCGACCCGACCGAGGTCGAGGCGTCCATCACACCACGCACGAAGGTCCTGTTCCTGGGCTACCCGTGCAACCCGACCGGCGCAGTGCTCTCTGAAGACAAGCTGCGTGCACTGGCGGACATAGCCCAGCGTCACGACCTCATTGTCGTGAGCGACGAGATCTACGACCGGCTCGTGTACGGCGGGCACCGTCATGTTCCGATCAGCAGCCTGCCCGGCATGCACGAACGGACCGTGTTCATCGGCGGCTTCTCCAAGGCCTACGCGATGACCGGCTGGCGCGTCGGCTACGCCTGCGCCCCGAGCGACATCCTCGAGGGGATCGTCAAGGTGCATCAGTACCAGATCATGTCCGCGCCCACGACCGCCCAGGACGCCGCGGTCGTCGCTTTGACGGCGGAGACGGACGTGCAGCGGATGGTCGTCGAGTACGACCGTCGCCGGCAGATGTTCGTGGCTGGGTTGAACGACATCGGCCTCGCCACGGCTGAGCCGAAGGGCGCCTTCTATGCCTTCCCGAGCATCCGCTCGACCGGCCTGACGAGCGAAGAGTTCAGCGAGCGCCTGCTGTTCGAGGAGCACGTCGCCGTGGTGCCCGGATCCGCCTTCGGTCCTTCGGGGGAGGGGCACGTGCGTGCCACGCTGGCGACGTCGTACGAGGATCTCCAGGAGGCGCTCGCGCGCATTCGCCGCTTCTGTGGCGCAGTCCGGAGCTGATGGCGGCTCCTGCAACGACGCACTACGAGGTCGTAATCGGCGTCGAGATCCACGTCCAGCTGAAAACAGCCTCGAAGATGTTCTGCGGCTGCTCCTCGGATGTCCGCGGCGCGCCTCCGAATTCGCTCACCTGCCCGGTCTGCCTCGGACTGCCCGGCGCGCTACCCGTCATCAACCGCTCCGCGGTCGAGCACGTGCTCGCCACCGGCCTGGCCATCGGGGCGCGGATCCCCGACGTCACCCGCTGGGACCGCAAGAACTACTTCTATCCCGACCTGCCCAAGGGCTACCAGATTAGCCAGTACGACCTGCCGTTGGCCGCCGGCGGATCGCTCACGGTGGAAACGTCCGAAGGTTCGGTTCTGGTGGGCATCACCCGCGCCCACCTGGAGGAGGACACGGCCCGCCTGCTCCACCAGACGACTGCGGGCGGCGGGCGCGTCAGCCTGGTGGACTTCAACCGCTCGGGCATCCCGCTGATGGAGATCGTGACCGAGCCGGTCATCGGCTCTGCCGAGGCCGCCAGACGCTATGCCGAGGAATTGCGATTGCTGCTGCTGACCATCGGCGCGTCCGATGCCCAGATGGAGGAGGGGCAGATGCGCGTAGAGGCCAATGTCTCGCTCAGGCCGGCTGGCTCAGCCAGGCTCGGGACGCGGGTCGAGGTCAAGAACATGAACTCGTTTCGCTCAGTGGAGCGGGCGATCGGGTTCGAGGTCGAGCGGCAAACGCGGGCCCTGGACGCAGGCGAGCGTTTGACACAGGAGACGCGCGGCTGGGACGATGCCCGCGGCGAGACATACACGATGCGCCTCAAGGAGGAGTCCGAGGACTACCGATACTTCCCTGAGCCGGACCTGCCTCCGCTGCGAGCCGACGCTGGTCTTCTCGAGTCCATTCGTGAGCGGATGCCGGAGCTGCCGGCCGCCCGACGCGCGCGTTATCGAGACTCGCTCGGGCTCTCGGCCTATGACGCCGCTGTCATCGCCGCCAGCGGTGGTGCCTACTTCGATGCAGCGATGGCGGGCGCATCGGAAGGCGCTGCGAAACGGACTGCCAGCCTCTATTCGAAGATCGCACTGCGCGAGCTCAAGACGCAGCCAGACCTGCTCGCCGCACGCGACCCGGCGCAGTTGGCTCGGGTCTCGGCCCTAGTCGCCGCGGGCGAGATTTCGAGCTCAAACGCCGAGCAGGTATACGAGCGGCATCTCCGGAGCGGCGAGGCGGTCGACGAGATCGTGGCCGCGCTGGGCCTGAGCCAGATCAGTGACTCAGCTGCGCTGACCGAGGTCATTGAGCAGGTCGTCGCGGCCAACCCGGCTGCCGTCGCCGACTTCCGCGCGGGGAAGCTCCAGGCAGTCAAGTTCCTGACCGGCCAGGCGATGAGGGAAACGCGTGGCCAGGCGAATGCGGGCGTCCTCCAGCGGTTGCTCGAGGAGCGACTGCTACGCGACTCATGACCGAGTGGCAGGGCTGATGCTGCTCAACCTGGCTCTTTGGATCGGCGGCGTTTTGTTGATCGCGGCCGCGATCTGGCGAGTCCGGGTTCCGTTCGGCCGAATGAGCGAGCTCGATCGCCTGGCCGAGAACGCCCGCCGCTACGACTCGTGGCGGGGCGGCAGATCAGGAGCGGATTCGACGGAGACTACGGGGGCGGATGTCATGCGCGCTCTTCTCCGTCGCCAGGTCACCACATGGTCGGCAGTCGGGGCCGTCGGCGTGGTAATGGTGATCGCCGGGTTCGCGGTCCGCTGAGTCTCTGGTGGGGGCGTTAGCGTCCGATCCTGCGGTGCTCGATCGCGGTGCAGCGATCCATGACTACGGCCAGTCCTGCATCGTGCGCGATCTGTGCCGCCTCCCAGTTCACGACACCGAGCTGCAACCAGAGCGCGCGGGCACCGGTTGTGACCGCACTCCGGGCAATGTCGGGCGTATGCTCTGGCCGCCGGAAGACGTCGACGATGTCGAACGACCCCGTCTCGGCCACGGCCTCCTCGAGCATTGCGAAGGCGCGCTCACCCAGGACCTCGTCCACGTTCGGGTTGATGGGCACGACCTCGTAGCCCTGCTCGATCAGGTAGCTCATCACGCCGTGTGAGGGACGGGAGGGGTTGGCAGACGCGCCGACCATCGCGATCCGGTGCGAGCGCGCGAGGAGGTCTGCCGATGCCGCCGAGTCGAGCACCGAGACCGGGCCCTTGCCCTCCTGGGCGTCGAGGATGTCCTGCGCACGCTGACGATCGTCCATGAGCGACGGATTATGGCCGTTTGCTCAGGCAGGGCTCTCGCGTTCGTACGGGATGCCGTCTGCGGCGGGCGGGACGGATCGACCGATGACCCCCGCTAGGATGACGATCGTCACCAGGTAGGGGAGCGCGTCGAAGAACTGGCGTGGCAGCGCGCCGAGGAGCGCGCCCAGCTCGGCCAGCTCCCCGGCGGGCGGCACGATGCGGATCGACTGGCCGATCCCGACCGACGAGGCAAAGAGCAGAGCTGCGCCGAATGCGCCCAGCGGTGTCCAGCGCCCGACGATCATCGCCGCCAGCCCGATGAATCCGCGGCCGACCGTCATTCCCTGCTGGAACGATGCCGACAGGTCCATGCTCAGGTACGCCCCGCCCAGGGCCGCCAATGCGCCGCCGATCATCACGTTGCGGTAGCGCACCTTGATGACGTCGATGCCGACAGTCTCGGCGGCACGCGGATGCTCCCCGACGGCACGGGTGCGCAGTCCCCAGCGCGAACGGAACAGGAGCACCTGGAACAGGACCACGATGACCAGCAGCGCGAGTACTAGCGGACCCTGGCCGAAGAGCGTGTTTATCAGCCACCCGATCAACGGCACGTCAACCACAGCCGGCGGAAGGACAAAGGCCTCGAAGCGCCCGGCGCCGGCGGGCGAGCTGCGCGCGATGAGAGTGTTCAGATAGCCGGTGATCCCGAAAGCCGCGATGTTGATGATCGTGCCCGAAATGATCTGATCGGCGCGCACGGATATCGACAGCCAAGCGTGCACCAGCGCGACGACGACGCCGCTGACGACGGCCAGGGCGAACGCGATGACCAGGGCTGGCGTCGCGCCGAAGATCAGTTCCGGACCGTTGCCGAGGACCGGCACGAGGAAGACCCCGGCGGCCCAGCCCACGAAGGCGGCGGTGAGCATCATCCCCTCGATGCCGATGTTGACGACCCCTGCACGCTCACACATGACGCCACACAGAGCGGCGAAAGCGATCGGGACGGACGCCTGCATGACGATTGGCGCGATCGTTGGGAAGATCGCGATCAGGTAGCCGATGAGCTGGAAGAGCAGCCCGATGATGGGCAGGTCGTAGAGAAAACCGATGATGTCCATCAGGCCGCTCGCGGCGCCTCACCGCCGCCGTACGAACGCGAGATCGTCGTCGCTTCGTCGAGGCCGGGACCGGCCGCGCGAAGACGGAAGATGCGTCGCACGACGGAGCTGGCAACGATGAAGAACAGGATGGTGGCCTGGAGGACGCCGACCAGCTCGGCCGGCACGCCGGCCTGAATCTGCATTGCCGCTGCGCCGCTGCGCATCGCCCCGAAGAGGAGCGCTGCAAAGATGATGCCCACCGGATTGGTCCGGCCCAGCAGAGCAACGGCGATCGAGTCGAATCCGACGGTCGTCCCATATGACGCGGTCATGTGCTTGGTAACGCCGAGGACTTCGATCGCGCCGGCCATTCCGGCCAGGCCGCCAGCGAGCGACATCGCCCAGACGATGATCCTTCGCGGTGACATTCCCGCGTAGCGCGCGGCCTCGGGGTTGGCACCTGCCGTCCGGATCTCGAAACCCCACGTCGTCCGAAAGAGCAGCCAGCCGATCGCCACGGCGATGATCGGTGCGATCAGGATGCCGATGTGGCCATTGCGCCCGAACAGGACGGGCAACGCGGCCGTGCCGACGTCGAGAGTGATGGGCGATGGGCTGCCTGGGACGTCCAGGATCGTGCTTACCACGGCCGCGACAGTCGAAACCGCGACGAAGTTGAGCATGATCGTGATGACCACTTCGTGGGCTCCCGAGACCGCCTTGAGGATGCCCGGGATGAACCCGTACGCCGCCCCGGCAAGAGTGCCCGCGGCGATCGAGACGAGGAGCCCGACAATGCCCGGCTCAAACGTGCGGAACTGCGTGCCAACGGCCACGGTCGCCAGGGCGCCGATCAGGAACTGGCCCTGGGCGCCGATATTGAAGAGCCCGGCCTTGAAGGCGAGGCCGACCGACAAGCCGCCGAGGATCAACGGCGTGGTCTGAACGAGCGTGTTGATGATCGCGTTGGGTGAGCCGATCGAGCCGCTGATGAGGGCTGCGAAGGCGTTGATGGGAAGATCGAGCCGAAGCCTGCCGCTTACGAGCAGCTCGGAGACCAGGATGACGATCGAGCCGACGATGACGGCCAGCAGGATCGACAGTGTGGGCAGGGCGATGAGCGTCCAGGTTCGGCGCAGCCTGTTCACGCCGCATTCACCCCAGGGTCGGCGGCGCGCTCCTCGCCGCCAGTTGCCATCAGGAGCCCGACATCGTTCTTGTTCGCTCCGCGCGCGTCCATCGTGGCCACGATCCGACCGCGATACATCACCGCGATCCGATCGGACAGCTCCAGGATCTCGTCCAGTTCCGCCGAGACGAGCAGGATCGCGGTGCCAGCGTCCCGTTTGGCAATCGCCTGACGGTGAATGAACTCGATGCTTCCGACGTCGAGGCCGCGCGTCGGCTGGTCGAGGATCAAGAGGCGCAGCTCGCGCGAGAACTCGCGTGCGACGACGATCTTCTGCTGGTTTCCGCCGGAAAGCGTCCCGGCACGGACGTCCTCGCTCGGAGTGCGGATGTCGTATTCCTGAATGCGTTCCCGGGCGACCCGCTGGATCGCCTCGTCGTCGCGCCGGATCCCGCGCGCGAAGGGCGGCCGGTGATACGACGTGAGCACCATGTTGTCTGACACCGGATAGGACAGCACGAGCCCGAATCGGTGCCGGTCGGCGGGCACGTAGCCCACGCCTGATTCATAGATCTTTCGTGACCCTGCGCCAGTCATGTCGCGCTCGCCCAAAAGGACGCGGCCGGCAGCCGGCTTGCGCAGCCCGGTCAGCGCTTCGACGAGCTCGTCCTGCCCATTCCCGGCGACGCCGGCGATGCCCAGGATCTCACCCGCTCGGACCTCCAGGTCGATGCCGCGCACGGCCTCATTGCGCCGGTCGTCGTTGACCCGCAGGCCCTCGACGCGCAGCTCAGGTGCGCCCGGATGCGAGTCCCCTCGATCGACGACCAGGTCGACCTCCCGCCCGACCATCAACTCGGCCAGGTCGTCCTCGTTGGTCTCCGACGGGATGCGTTCGCCAACCACCTTGCCGCGCCGGATAACGGTGATCCGATCGGCAATCGTGAGCACCTCGTACAGCTTGTGGCTGATGAAGATGATGCTGTGGCCCTGCTCAGCCAGCCGGCGCAGGACTGCGAATATTTCGTCCGTTTCCTGTGGTGTGAGCACGGCCGTCGGCTCGTCCAGAACGAGGATGCGCGCGTCGCGATAGAGCGCCTTCAGGATCTCGACCCGCTGCTGCCAACCAACCGAGAGCGAGCCGACCTTGGCGTCGGGGTCGACCTCGAACCCGAATCGCTTGCCGAGCTCGATTATTCGCCGGTCGGCCTCTTGTCGGTCGAGGAAGATGGCGTTGGCCATCGATTCCTCGCCGAGGACGATGTTCTCGGCAACGGTTAGCACCGGCACGAGCATGAAGTGCTGGTGGACCATGCTGATCCCACGCGCGATCGCGTCGGCCGGGCCGGTCAGCTTGAGCGGCTTGCCGTCGAGCAGGATCTCGCCCTCGTCGGGCACGGCCAGCCCGTACAGCACGTTCATGAGGGTGCTCTTGCCCGCGCCGTTCTCGCCGAGCAGCGCGTGGATCTCGCCGGGTTTGACCGTGAGGTTGATCGAATCGTTGGCAACCACCCCCGGATAGCGCTTCGTGATGCCGCGCATCTCGAGGGCCGGCGCCTGGACTACCTCCGCTGGGAGGACTTCCTCTGCTGGGATTGACATTCCTGTCTCTCCGGGCAAATGGGTGGATAAAGACGAGCGGGCCAGCCCGCTGGGCTGGCCCGCTCGAAGTTCAGCGAAGTTGCGTCAGTCGCCGATCGCCGGTGCCGGTACCTGGCCGCACGCCGGCGCAGCCGGGCATGTGGTCAACGTGCCGGCCTTCATGGCAGCCATTGCAGTGTCGATCTTCGATTGCATGTCGGTCGGCAACTTGCTCGCAGCCGCATAGAAGGGTGATAGGCCGATACCGTTGTTGCTCGCGTTGAAGAACGTCATGCCGCCCTTCGCCGTGCCGGCAGCGATCCCCTTGATCGACTCGGCTACGGAGGTGGCCAGCTTCTTCTCGGCGCTTGTCAGGATGCACGCCTGGGACGCCGGGTACGACTCGTGCTGGTCGACGTCAACGCCGATTGCATTGATGCCCGCCTCGCAGGCGGCGTCGATGACGCCGTTGCCGGTCAGGCCGGCGACCTGGAAGAGAACGTCGATGCCGGGATTCTGCTGGATAAACTGATTGGCGAATGTCTTGCCACCCGCCTGGTCGGCGAAGCCTGCGCGAAAGTTGCTGTCACTCCCCCAGTTGACCTTCACGGTGATGTCGGGCTTGACCGACTTGGCGCCAAGGACGTAGCCCTGGATGTAGCGAACGCACGGACCGCACAGGGATACGCCGCCGATTGCGCCGATGATGTCGCTCTGGCTCGCCGACGCCGCGACCATTCCGGCCAGATAACCAGCCTGATCCTCAGCGTAGTTGAGCGCGATGTACTTGGGCAGTAGCGTTGCCACGCTGCCCGAGCAATCAGCAAATGTCGGGTCGACATCCCCCGTGCCGTTGATGCATGGAGCGTGGTCGACGCCGATGAACCAGACATTCGCATTAGCCTTCGCCGCTGCGGCCGTTGCCGGCACGAGATTGAAGCCGGCGGTGACGACTACGTTGAAGCTCTGGTCGATATAGCTCTGGATGTTTGGCGCGTAGTCGGCGTCCGATGCCGGAACCACGACCGGCGGCTCAGCAGCGCCGATGGCGCTCGCGCCGTCCTTGGCACCCACGTATGTGAACTCGTTGAAGTTCTTGTCGTTGACCGTGCCAACGTCTGTCACGACCCCTATCTTCAGTCCGGCCCCTGCGGACTGACACGCAGTAATCAGCATAAGTGCCGCAACCGCGACGGCGATCGACGAGCGAACGCGCATCAAGAAATCCTCCTCTTGTCCTAATTGCGAAACGAGGTGTGCTCTTCCTGGCCCCTCCCTCGTCGTGCATCGTAACGACGCGCCCGACCGCCCGCAATACGATCAGCGCACCATGAACACGACCACTGATTTGGCGTCTAACTCCCTCTCACGGCCGATCATCCTCGACTGCGACCCCGGCCACGACGACGCGCTGGCGATGCTTCTGGCCCTTGCCCGTCCCGAACTGCGCCTGCTGGGCATCACCACGGTGGGCGGCAACGCCACACTGGAGAACACGACCCGGAACGCGTTGAGCGTGCTGACTATCCTCGGCCGGACCGACGTGCCCGTTGCCGCAGGCGCCGCGTCGCCGCTGAGTCGCCGACTCGAGACCGCACCGCACGTCCACGGCAGCAGTGGTCTTGAGGGCGCTGACCTGCCCGCCCCACAGATGTCCGTGATCGAGGACGAAGCTGTTGACTTCATTGCCCGCATCGTGTCGGACAGCGATGCGCCGATCACGCTGGTACCGACTGGCCCGCTCACGAACATCGCTCTCTTCCGCAGTCGCTACCCAGAGCTCTTTGCGCGCATACACGAGATCGTGCTCATGGGTGGCTCATTGGGCGAGGGCAACATCACGCCCTTCGCCGAGTTCAACATCTGGGTCGATCCCGAGGCGGCGGCCGAAGTGATGGCCGGCGGGCGGCCAGTGAGCATGATGGGCCTCGACGTCACCCATCAGGCGCTCTTCTCGCTCGACGATACGGACAGGCTTGAGCAACTCGGCACGCGCACGGCCATCGCCTTTGCCGGGCTTCTGCGCTTCTTCGGCCGGTTCCACGCCAACAAATACGGTTGGAGTGGCGCGCCCATTCACGATGCGGTGGCCGTGGCGCATCTCCTGCGCGACGGCCTGGTGACGACCCAGCGCCACGGCATCAGCGTGAGCACCAGCGATGACACACGGGGGCAGACGAGCGGGATCCCGGTAGATGATGAGGCGGATGGGGTAGACGTCGGAATGTCGATCGACCGTCTCCGCTTCGTGGACATGCTCATCGACGCGGTGGCGCTCTTTCCCTGATTCCTGCGTGCGATACTTCACGCGAGACGTTCCCGCCCGTGCCCGCTGGAATGTGTCGGCCAGAGTGCCGCCGTGTCGGCGTTCGGCAGACCACGGAGGGTGTTCATGGGCGTGGCGGGCAACCGCGGCACAGACGTGCCTGAACAGGGTCCCCGCCCGGAGCGCGCGCGCGTCCGCGGCAGCCGTCCACTCGTCGTTGTCATCGACGACGAACCAACCCAGCTCTCCCTGCTGACGCGCTTACTCGAACGCCACGGGTACGAGGTAATGGCGCTTGGCGATGGTGAGACTGGTCTGCGCGCCATCGTCGAGCATGCGCCCGACCTCGTTCTGCTCGACCTGAACCTGCCCCGCATGGACGGCTACGAGATCTGCCGCCGACTTCGTGCAGATCCGCTGTCCGCCACGCTGCCCGTCATCGTCATCACCGCCCACACCGCGCTCGATGACATGGTCGCGGCCCTCGACGCGGGCGCAGACGACTTCCTGGCCAAGCCCGTGCAACAGATCGAGCTGCTGGCCAGGATGCGCAGCGCGATCCGCTTACGGCGCTCGATCACGGGCCTCGAGCGAGCCACCCAGATCGTCGCCGCGCTGGCCAACGCAGTAGAGGCCAAGGACGTTGGTCTGGTGCACCACTGTCGCTGGCTCGCGCACCACGCGGCGCGTGTCGGCGTGCAGGTCGGACTGCGTGGCGAGGAGCTGGAGGCCGTGGCCTATGGCGCCCTGCTCCACGACGTCGGCAAGATCGGCGTGCCCGAGCACCTGCTGCGCAAGGAGGGGCCGCTGAGCGACGACGAGTGGATCGTGATGCGCCGGCACCCGGAGATTGGTGAGCGTATCTGCCGGCCGCTTGCGGCCTCGATCGCCTTCGCCCCGATCATTCGCCACCACCACGAGCAATTCAACGGGGAGGGCTACCCGGACCGACTCCGCGGCGAGGAGATCCCCCTCGGCGCGCGGATCGTCGCCGTCGCCGACGCGTACGAAGCAATGGTCCACGGCCGGCCCTACCAGCCGGCGCAATCACACGCACCCGCCGCGGTTGAGTTGATGCGCCTTCGCGGCACCCAGTTTGATCCCGACCTCGTGCCGATCTTCCTCGACGAGCTGGAGCGCGATACTCAGGGCGTGCCGTCACTCGTAGCGCTGCCGCCGATCGCTCGTCTTGAGCCTGAGTTCGCCGCCGGCGCCTGAGCCGGGAGGGCGCCTGAAGCACTACTTCATCCGTCAGGCGCTGCGGTTTCTTGTCCGCTGCTACCTCCGCGTCGCCCTGACCGGGCTCGAGCGGATCCCGTCCAGAACGCCCTACCTGCTGTGCTTCAGCCACCCGAATTGGGTCGACCCGTTCCTGCTCGTGGCGTTCTGGCCCGATGACCCGCGCATGTTCATCTTCGGTCCCAGGGAGGAGGACATGGCGAGCGGCTGGAGAAACCGGGCGATCGCCTGGTCGCGCATCGGCGTGCCGTTCAAACCGTCGAAGTCTGACCTACTCGATACGACGCGCCGGGCGATGGCCGTGCTGGATCGGGGGAATGTGCTGGCGATCGCCGGGGAGGGGAGGCTGAGCGATCGCGATGGCGCGATTGTGCCGCTCCAGGACGGCGCCGCGTTCCTGGCTCTTCGCGCCCGGGTGCCCGTGGTCCCGCTCGCAATCGTCGGCACTCGGTGGCTTCACCTTGGAAAGCGGGTCACGCTGCGCGCCGGCGATCCAATTGCGACGGACGGGCTGCGCCCGGATCGACCCGGTGTGGCGGAGCTGACGAAGCGCATTCAGTCGGCGCTGGAGGCGCTCCTTGCCGGGGTCGATGAGGATCCGCCGCCTGGCCCGTTCGGCCGTTGGGTCACCGATCTCTTCAACGAACGACCGTGGCTCAACGAGCCTCCGGCCTCTAGCGGCTGATGGGGGCCCGGTTCGATCAAGTTGCTTCGTTGACTGCGGAACTTCACTGGGGAATTCTCTCCACGGCCGACATCGGACGACGGAAGGTCATCCCGGCGATGCAGAAGGCCCGTCGTTGTCGGGTGGTCGCGATCGGCTCGCGCGATATTGCTGCGGCACGCGACGTGGCCGCTGAGCAGGGCATCCCCAGGGCCTACGGCTCATATGGGGCCCTTCTGGCCGATCCCGATGTCGACGCGGTCTACATCCCGCTGCCCAACCACCTGCATCTGGAATGGACCCTGGCGGCGGCTCGGGCGGGCAAGCACGTCCTATGCGAAAAGCCGTTGGCCCTCAGCAGCGCCGACGCCAGGGAGATGGTCGCGGCATGCGAGCGCGCCGGCGTTCGGCTGATGGAGGCGTTCATGTATCGCCTGCATCCGTCGTGGGTTGCGGTGCGCGAGATGGTGGCAGCGGGACGCATTGGCCGGCTGATGGCCGTCCAGAGCTGGTTTTCGTACTTCAATGACGATCCGACCAACATCCGGAACATCCTTGACGTTGGCGGGGGAGCGCTGTACGACATCGGCTGTTATTGCGTGAACCTGTCACGGATGCTGTTTGGGGGCGAGCCATCGGCAGTTCGCGGCTCGATCTTGCGCGACCCGCTCCTAGGTGTTGACGTGCTGACCAGCGCAATCCTCGTGTTCGGCGCGGGTACAGCGACGTTCACGTGCTCGACGCGGACCGAGACCGACCAGCGCGTCCATGTGTACGGCACCGAGGGGCGGATCTCGATCGGTATCCCATTCAACATCCCTCCCGACAGGCAGACCGAGGTCTTCGTGAGCGCTGGCGGAGATCCGCCCGCCGTGCCGCACACGGATCGAGTGGTTTTCGAGCCGGTTGATCCGTACACCGTGCAGGCCGAGACCTTCGCCGAGATGGTGCTCGATGGGATCGAGCCGCCGTTCCCGACGGCAGACGCGGTCGGCAACGCGTCCGTGATCGAGAGGATCTTCGCGGACGCCGAAGGGGTTAGTCACCCCGTAGCGCGCAGCCGCTCGCCATCGTCTCGTCTCAAATAGGGCGCCGCAACGCGGTCGAGTGGTAGCCTTCGACCTGCGCCTGACAACGATGTCAAGGGAGGTGCCGGGTACATGGTGGAGAACGGGCAAGACACCCGGTCGGCAACGGCCGAAGTCAGGGATGGGCTCTCACGGCGCCCGACGATGCGCGACGTCGCCAAGCGCGCCGGCGTCAGCCTCAAGACGGTTTCACGCGTCGTTAACCAGGAGCCGCTCGTCGAGCAGCGGACAGTCGCCAAGGTGGAACTGGCGATCGAGGAGCTGCGCTACCGCCGCGACAGCCTTGCGCGCAACCTGCGCAAGGGCATCCGCCAGCTGAGCATCGGGCTGATCATCGAGGACCTCGCCAATCCCTTCTACGCCCATCTCGCCCAGGCGGTCGAGGACGCGGCGGATTCAAACGCGCATTCACTCATCCTGACCAGCTCGCGCGAAGATCCCGAACGCGAAAGGACCTTCGTTATCAACCTGCTACAACGTGGGGTCGAAGGCCTTTTGATCGTTCCGGCAAGCCACGACCATAGGTACCTGTCGGCCGATCTGGTGCGCGGCGTCCGTGTCGTCTTTCTGGACCGGTCGCCCAAAGGGATCGAGGCCGACGCCGTCTTGTCCGAGAACCGTGCAGGGGCTCGAAGGGCCGTGGAACACCTGATCTCCTTCGGCCATCGACGAATCTGTTTTCTCGGCGACCCGATGGAGCTGGAGACCTCCGCTGATCGCTTCCTGGGCTATAAGGACGCGCTGTCCACGGCCGGCATCGAGCTGGATGAGCGTCTGGTCTCGACGAGATCCAGCACGGTCCAAGCCGCTGAGCAGCAGACGAACGAGCTGCTCAAGGTAAGGCCGGCACCGACCGCCCTGTTCGCCCAGAACAACCGCCATTGCATCGGCGCGCTACGTGCGCTGCAGGCCGCCGACGCACGTCTCGCCGTGGTTGGCTTCGACGATTTTGAGCTGGCGACCATGCTCCCCACACCGGTGACAGTGATCGCTAACGACGCACATGAGATGGGTCGCCAGGGAGCCGAGTTGTTGTTCAACCGTTTGGCCGGAGTCAATGGCGGACCACAGCGCCGGCTGATACCCGGAAGGCTGATCGCGCGGGGCAGTGGTGAGATCACTGCGACGGAGGTCGAACAATCGTTGGCCACGCAGGAAGACCGAGCTAAGTATGCGACCACGGAGACGCGCACTTAGACAATTGACAACGATGGTCAATTAGGACCAACATGCGCCGACAGGTCGCTTGGCGAGGACACATCTGGCCGTGCCGGATTGGGTGCCGCAACACAGCCGTCGCATTTGTATGTGTGACTCCGGCGCAGCCCGGAGCGCCGTGGAGGAGGATTCATGAATCGACCGATGAGCCTTCGGCTCAGCGCGCTACTCGGAGTCGTGGCGCTGCTCGTTATCGCATGCAGCGGAGCCCCGGCCACACCGCCCCCGGCCACGTCGGCGCCGGGCAGTCAGCCACCCGCAGGCACGGCGACGCCGGCTGGGACAGTTTCCTGCCAGACCGACGAGAGCAAGACCCCGATCGAGGTCCAGGGCTGGTGGACGACCGGTGGTGAAGCCAATGGCTTCAACAAGATCATCGACATGTTCAACGCCGCCCACGCCGACCTGTGCGTGTACAACGCGGCCATCGCCGGCGGTGCCGGTTCGGTCGCCCAGGGGCGCATCAAGGCGGCCGTCCTGGCCGGCCTGCCGCCCGACACGTTCCAGGTCCACATGGGCCACGAGCTTCTCGACACATACGTCAACATCCCGGGCGGTTCGGTAATGGCGCCCCTTGACGACATGTTCGCGGCCAACGGGTGGGACGCGCAGTTCCCGCAGAACGTGCTCGACATCATCAGCTTTGAGGATCACCCGTACTCGGTGCCGCTCAATATTCACCGGGCAAACGTGCTCTGGTACAACAAGGCGATCTTCGAGGCCAACAGCCTCACGGCGCCGACCACGTGGGCCGAGTTCGAGACTGTCGCGAACACCCTCAAGACCGCCAGCATCACACCGCTCGCCATCGGCGATAGCGGCATCTGGGCCAACGGCATGGTCTTCGAGACGATCCTCATCGGGACGCTCGGCGCAGACGGCTTCAATGGCCTCTGGACCGGCGAGACAGCGTGGGACGACCCGATGGTCGCCGCCGCCCTCGAGGAGTACAAGAAAGTCCTCGACCCGGCTAACGGCTGGATCAACACCGATCACAGCTCGCTCAGCTGGGACCAGGCGGTAGACAAGCTCATCGACGGCTCGGCCGCCATGACGATCATGGGCGACTGGGCGAACGGCGACTTCACCGCCAAGGAGTTTGCCGACTATGGCTGGGCACCAGCGCCTGGCAACAACCAGGTCTTCCAGGCTCTGTCCGACTCGTTCGGCCTGCCTGCGGAGGCACCGCATCCGGACGGGACGAAGCTGTTCCTGACGTGGCTCGGCTCGGCCGAAGCGCAGGCCATCTTCAACCCGTACAAGGGCTCCATTGCAGCGAACACCACGTCGGGTGATCCGCCTACCGGCGAGCTCCAGTACAACGCCTACCAGAAGTCAGCACAGGCCGACTGGAAGGCCAACACGATAGTGCCCAGCATGGAGCACGGCGCGGCGGCAAACCCGGCCTGGTCGAGCGCGATAAACGATGTGTTGACCGCCTTCGTGGCAGACCTCGATGTTGCTGCTGCCCAGTCCGCCCTCGTGACTGCATCGGGCGATTTCGTCACGGCCGGCCTCCAGACGACCGCCACCCGCTAACACCTTAACCAACCAGAGACCATCGAAGAGGCAGCGGCCCCGCACGGCAGCTGCTTCTTCACTCAGGCTCTAGGAATCGACCCGTGCGAAGACTCACGCGAGACCGTGTCCTTTCGATCAGCCTGATCGCCCCGTCGATCCTGACGGTGGCGGTCTTCGTATACGGCTTGATCGCGTGGACTGGGTTCGTCTCGACTACGAAGTGGAACAGCCTCACCCCCGACTACACGTCGGTCGGGCTGGACAACTTCGTGAACATCTTCAACTACCCGCGCTTCCAGCTCGATCTGCGCAACACGGTCGTTTTCACGATCTTCTTCGTCGGCGTTTCGCTCGTCATCGGTCTCTTCCTGGCCAACCTGCTCGACCGAAAGATCCGGGGCGAGGGCCTGTTCCGCAGCATCTTCCTGTTCCCTATGGCTATAAGCTTCATCGTCACCGGCGTCGTCTGGAAGTGGTTGCTCACGCCCTCGGCGGGCGTCAACCTCTTGGTCGGCCTAGATCCCGCCACGAACAGGTGGCTCACCGACCCGACTGTGCTCCATCTGCCGACCGGGACCATCCTCAACGACATCGGACTCGGGTTCTTGGCTACCAACCAGTGGGGCGTGCCGATCGCCCTGCTTTCCGTCGTCATCGCCGCCGTTTGGCAGATGTCTGGTTTCGTCATGGCTCTGTACCTGGCTGGCCTGCGCGGGATCCCCGACGAGCTGCGCGAGGCGGCACGGGTCGACGGCGCGAGCGAGTTGCGCATCTTCCGCCACGTCACACTGCCGCTGCTCACCCCGGTGACCGTCACGGCGGTGATCATCCTCGGCCACATCAGCCTCAAGATCTATGACCTCACCGTCGCCATGTCGCCCACCGGCGTGGGCTTCTCGACCGACTTTCCGGCCACGTTCATGTGGCAGACGGCCTTCTTTGCCAACCAGTTTGCCCGTGGAGCTGCGGTCGCCATCGTGATGCTGGTGCTGATCGCCACGTTGATCGTGCCGTATCTCATTTGGAACCGACGCGAGAAGGTTTCGCGTTGAGCGGCGCGGTGATCGAGGAGAGAGTTCCGGCAGCGACGGCGACCAGGCGCACGCCCGGACGCAGCCCTCTGCGAAGGCTGTCGCGGCCGGTGCTCTACGGCGCACTGTTGGTAGCCGCCGTCTTCTACCTAATCCCCGTGTACCTGCTCGTGCTGACCGGCCTCAAAGGCCAGACCGAGGTCACCCTGGACCGCATGTGGACGTTGCCACAGACTCTCGGCTTCACCAGCTTCACCGAGGCGTGGGATGCCCTGTCGCCGAACTTTCTGAACAGCGTGAAGGTCGCTGTCCCGGCAGCCCTCATCTCTTCATTCGTTGGTTCCATCAATGGCTACGTTCTGGCCAAGTGGCGCTTCCGCGGGTCGGAGACGCTGTTCACGTTGATCCTGTTCGGGATGTTCATCCCCTACCAGGCGATCCTGATCCCGCTCGTCCAGCTGGAATCGAGCGTCGGCTTGTATGGGACGATCCAGGGCCTGGTCCTCATCCACATCATCTACGGCATCCCGATCACGACGCTCATCTTCCGCAACTACTACGTGGCCATTCCCGAGGAGCTCGTCGAAGCGGCGCGCATCGACGGCGCCGGGTTCGTCGCCATCTATCGTCGCGTCCTGCTGCCGCTGTCCGTGCCCGGCTTCGTGGTCGTGCTGATCTGGCAGTTCACCTCGGCGTGGAACGACTTTCTTTTCGCGGCGACGCTGACCAGCCAACCGAATTGGCCGGTGACCGTGGCTCTCAACAACCTCGCGGGCAGCTTCTCGGTCGCGTGGAACGTCCAGATGGCGGGCTCGCTCATCGCAGCTCTGCCGACTCTGCTCATCTACGTCCTGCTGGGCAAGTTCTTCATGCGCGGCCTTCTGGCAGGCTCGCTCAAGGGGTAGGTACCGCGGATCGAACGGGCGTTCTATACTGGACAGGGTGTGGACGAAGTTCGTGGATGACTGCCTAGCAGCCCCGCGATCGGTCCCCTAGGGTCGGACGCAAGCAACCAGGGGAGCCATCTTGGCCGTCGCGCCGAACGATTTCACGCATCTCCACGTCCACTCCGAGTTCAGCCTGCTCGACGGTCTCGGCCGGATTACCGAGCTGGTCGAAGAGGCCAAGACACAGGGCTTCGACTCGCTCGCCCTGACCGATCATGGTGCTCTGTACGGAGCCGTGGCCTTCTACCAGGCGTGCCGCCAGGCGCAGCTCAAGCCGATCATCGGCGTCGAGACCTATGTCGCTCGGCGGTCCATGATTGACCGCGAGGGCAAGGCCGACTCACAGCCCTACCACCTGATCCTGCTGGCCAAGAACTGGACCGGCTACCAGAACCTGTGCCGGATCGTCACCGACGCGCATCTCGATGGCTACTACTACAAGCCACGGATAGACCGGGAATACCTGGCCAGGCATGCCGAGGGTCTCGTGGGTTTGTCGGCGTGCCTGAACGGGGAGGTGGCCAGGGCGATCGAGACCGGCGATCTCGACGAGGCGCGCCGCATCGCGGGTTCGTACCGCGACATCCTCGGCGACGGCAACTTCTACTTCGAGCTCCAGGACCACGGTCTGCCGGAGCAGCGCAGACTAAACGAGCAGCTGCTCCGGCTCGGCCCGGAGATGGGCATCCCGCTGGTCGCAACCAACGACCTGCACTACGTCCACAAGGCGCAGTCGGACGCCCATGACGTGCTGCTGTGCGTGGGCACGGCGTCCAACCTCGACACGCCGGGACGGATGCGCTTCGAATCGGCGGACTTCTACCTGAAGAGTGCCGCGGAGATGACAAAGCTGTTCGCACACGTGCCCGAGGCGATCAGCAACACGCGCCGGATCGCGGAGATGGTCGATCTGGAGCTGCCCTTCGGCCAGCTGCGACTGCCCGACTTCCCGGTGCCGGCGGGTCACACCGTGGAAACCTGGCTGCGCGAAGAGTGTGAGCGCGGGCTGGCCCGCCGCTACGGCGACGTGACCGTGGAGCTCCAGCAGCGACTCGACTACGAGCTCGACGTGATCATCCGGATGGGATACGCCGGTTACTTTCTGATCGTGGCCGATTTCGTGCGCTTCGCGCGTGAGAACCAGATCGCAACGACGTGCCGCGGCTCGGCCCCCGGATCGATCGTCACCTACACGCTCGGTATCACCCCGGTCGATCCCATCCTGTACGAGCTTCCCTTCGAGCGCTTCCTGAACCCGGACCGGGTGACGATGCCCGACATCGACGTCGACTTCGAAGACGCGCGGCGCGACGAGGTCATCCGCTACGTCACGCAGAAGTACGGCACGGACCACGTCGCCCAGATCATCACCTTCGGCACCATGCTCGCCCGGGCGGCCATCCGCGACGTCGGAAGGGTGCTCGGCTTCTCCTACGGCGAGGTCGACCGCATCGCCAAGGCCATCCCGAATCAGCTCGGCATAAAGCTCGAAGAAGCGCTCCAGATGACCCCCGCCCTGCGCGAGATGCGCGACGCCGACACCAACGTCCGTCGCCTGCTCGACCTCGCCCGGCAATTGGAGGGAGTGGCACGCAACGCTTCCACGCACGCGGCGGGGGTGGTCATCAGTCGCGAGCCGCTGACCGAGCTGATGCCCCTCCAGCACGCGACCAACTCGGACGGGCTCATGACCCAGTACGAGATGCACGGCGTCGAGGCGCTGGGGCTGCTCAAGTTCGACTTTCTGGGCCTATCGAACCTGACCATCCTGCGCCAGGCGGTGGACCTCGTTCGTCAGGAGCGGGGCATCGAGATCGACCTGGACAAACTCCCGCTCGAGGACGCCACGACCTTCGAGCTGCTGGCTTCGGGTGAGACCACGGGCATCTTCCAGCTGGAGTCGCCGGGCATGCGACGTTACGTGAAGGAACTCCGGCCAACGTCCGTGCTCGACCTGGCGGCGATGGTTGCCCTGTTCCGACCCGGCCCGATGGACAACATCCCTGCGTATATCCGGCGAAAGCACGGCCAGGAGCAGGTCACCTACCTGCACCCACTGCTCGAGCCCTACCTCGCCAAGACCTACGGGATCTTCGTCTACCAGGAAGACATCATGGCCGCCGCGATAGCCCTCGGCGGCTTCACAGGTCCCGAGGCGGACACGCTCGGCTACGCAATCCGCAAGAAGAAATCATCCGTGCTGCGCGCCCAGAAGGACAAGTTCGTCCAGCAGGCGGCGGAGCGCGGCGTCGCGCCGCACATCATCGACGCGGTCTTCAAGGCGTTCGAGCCATTCGAACGCTATGGGTTTAACAAGGCTCATGCGACCTGTTACGGGTTGATCGCCTATCAGACGGCCTACATGAAAGCGAACTACACGGTCGAGTACATGACCAGCGTCCTCTCGGCGATGCGCGACTCGACCGACAAGGTGGCGGCCGCGATCTCCGAATGCCGACGACTGGGGATAGAGGTCCTGCCACCGGACGTCCATCGGAGCGGCCTCGACTTCACCGTCGAAACAGACGCGATCCGCTTCGGCCTGCTGGCGATCAAGAACGTCGGCCACGGAGCGATCGAGTCGATCGTCGGTCAGCGAACTGAGGCCGGCGAGTTTCGCTCGCTGGCGGACTTCTGCGCGCGGATCGACCTGCGTCTGGTCAACCGGCGCGTGCTCGAGTCGCTCATCCGTGTCGGCGCGCTCAATGCGCTGGGCCACCCGGCCCAGCTGTTGATGGCGCTCGACGACGCATTGTCCGCTGGGCAGGCCGCGCAGCGAGATCGGCTGACCGGGCAGGTCTCGCTCTTTGATTCGGGCGCTGACGCGGCGCCGCTGGAGAGACCGCTGCCCGACAACGTCACGGAGGCGGCCCCGCGCGAGCGTCTGCGCTGGGAGAAGGAGCTCCTTGGGCTATACCTGTCGGATCACCCTCTCGGCGAGCTGGCCGGGGTGATTGGCGAGTACGTCAACGCTTACAGCGGCGAGATGGGCGAGGAGCTCGATCAACAGCGGGTAGTAATCGGCGGCGTAGTCACCGAGGTCCGCCGGGTGATCACCAAGGCGCGCGCGACCATGGGCGTGGCGACGCTCGAGGATCTCCAGGGCACGATCGAGGTGATCGTGTTCCCGAAGGTGTTCGAGCAGACGGAATCGACGTGGGCCGAGGACGCGATATTGCTCGTGGCTGGCCGTGTCGACCACAAGGGCGAGGAAACCGTCCTCCTCGCTGATTCGGTGTGGACATGGGAACAGGCAACGGCACTCGGCCCGCAAGGTTTTGCCCGTGACGTAGCGCGCGGCGATAGAGGGCGACGCCAGGGCAACGCCGGCGGCCGTTATGGCAACGGCAGGAGCAATGGCGGTCATCAGAACGGCCACCTCGCCAATGGCTATGGGGTCGTCGCGCCGCCTCCGAGCGAAGTGGGTGTCGCGTCAACGGATGCGGCCATGGTGGCGGTCGGTCCCGGCGCGGCCCCGGTAGGTCCGCGGCTGATCCGAACGGTGCCGCTCGTCTCGCCGCTCCGTGGCGGGCTGGTCGACGGATCGGTGAACGTCTACCTGGGCGGGGCCCCGTCGCCCGTCGCGGCTCTCGTGCCGCCTACAGATTCCGACGAGCCCGCGTTACCGGACGAGGCCGTGCGCGAGATGCTCATCCGCGAACGCGCGCCGACCATGCCCGTGCAAGCTGGCGCCGGCCAGTCGCTCCACATCCGGCTGTTGTCGGGCTCCCAGGACGAGCTGCTGGGCGCAATGCGCAGCCTTCGCCAGGTCATTCATGAGCATCCCGGCGACACGCCTGTCGTGCTCCACGTTCCGGCCGGCGGTGGCCGCAGCCAGCGCATGGAGCTTCGGTTGCGGGTGGCGTACGACGCCGAGCTTATGACGCTCATCGGCCGGCTCGTCGGCCAGCGAATGGTAGATCTCAGGCTGGCCGAATAGCCCCGTTGGGGTGCCGCCACGCGGCGGCTAGGGCGTGATCGCGCTTTCGATCGGCGACGGATCCGGCAGCGTGACGCGGGTCTCGTCTCCGCACACCGAGCATCTGTAGATGCGGCCGCGGGCCCAGTTTCTCTCCGGCTAAGCGAACGGCCGTTCTATCAGGCGATCACCTGCTTCGGCTAAGGTTGGGGGCCCGCGGCGGTGGTGGAACGGTTTACACGACAGACTCAAAATCTGTTGTCCGCAAGGACATGTGGGTTCGAATCCCACCCGCCGCACCATTTGCCTCTGGCC
>Ga0183260_10000694_pt1 | contig 28668 bp, 27 predicted proteins | sample AntDrymUQ4972206_2_FD_129768 | JGI IMG/M metagenome (GOLD analysis project Ga0183260, IMG submission 129768) | Polar desert sand microbial communities from Dry Valleys, Antarctica - metaG UQ497 (22.06) (version 2) (version 2) | ecosystem: Environmental > Terrestrial > Soil > Desert | place...
AGGAGCCACCTTGGCGACTCGCTCCCGCGGGTTGCGGTCGTACAAGATCTTTGAGGCGGAGTTCACCCGCCCGGACAGCATGATGTTGGGTTCGCCGAACTTCAGCGCATACAACGCCTGGTTGAAAAGATTCCCGATCGGCACGCCGCCTGCGCCGGCGTAGGTCGTCCTCACCGCGGCCTCGTCGTCGGCGCTGCCCTGCGGCAAGTCAACCTCGAAGGGGTCACCGCCTTCAGGCTGGCCGACGACGGAGTATTCCGGGGAGTTTTCGCCGAAGTAGATCCCCGGCTCCTCGATCTCCAGCGACGGCTCACTGCTCACCGCCGGGAGGTCCTCGACCGCCCACACCGGCTGGCCGTTCGGCCCCCGCTCGTTACCGCGTGCGGCTACGACCCCGAGGCCATGGGTGTAGACGGTGTGATCGTTGTTCCAGTTGCGCTGGCTGTCCTGCAGACCGTCCAGGTTGAGCTCCCGAGCGGCGATCACGATGTCTTGCGGTTGGTCACTGTCGGTGACGGGGTAGCGGTCAACATCCAGCGTGCGTGGCATCGAGTAATACCCGCGGACCTGCTGCAGCTGCTCGAAGGCCGGCGAGACAAGCGTTGGGTCGAGCAGCCGAGTACCCGGTGTGGACTCAGCCGCTCGAGTCAGCTCTTCTGGCGACAGATCGGTCTGGCCGAGGTAGGACTCGACAACCACATCTTGGACGGCGTACGCCTCCCGCGTCGCCTCGATGTTCAAAGCGATGTACTCGGCCTCCTTGTCGATCTCGCTCGGCTTGACCTGGAACGACTGCATCACCGCGGGCCAGATACCACCGATCAACAACGACGACAGCACCAACAGGCCAAGACCGATGATCGGCAGCAGCAGCGATCGCTGCACCACGTTGGCGAAGAACAGCAGGGCGCAGATGATCGCGATGACGATCAGAATGTTCTTCGACGGGATCCGGGCATGATCATCGGTGTAGGAGATGCCGGTGAACAAACCACCGTCAGAGATCGCCAGCCCGTATCTGTCGAGCCAATACGCGACCGCCTTGAGCAGCATGAACAGGCCCAGCAACACCGACAGGTGTGCCTGGGCGCCGGACGACACCCGGTTGGTCCCTTGCAGGCTGATCCCGCCATAGACGTAGTGAGTAACCGCCGCTGCCAGAATGGCGACGATCAGAAGCGTGAATCCGAACGTCAACAAGAACCGCCACCACGGGTAGTCGAAGACGAAGAACCCGATGTCTTTACCGAAGTAGACGTCCGGTTGGCCGAATTCCGCGCCGTTGCGCCACAGCAGGTACTGCTGCCAGTGGCCGGCACCGATCGAGCCTGCGGTGACCAGCAGCAGGAGGAACGCGCCGGCAAGCAGCTGACCGCGGATTGGCGCGATCACCTCGCGGTAGCGGACGACGGGGTCGAAGCGGCGAGGTCGGGGCGGCAGCAGCGGCTGCAACCGGTAGGCCACCACGATGTTGCCGACGACGGCGGCAGCGAAAACGACACCGAGCACGGCGAACAGCAGCACCCGGGTGACAAGAATCGTGGAGAAGACTTCGGAGTAGTTCAGCGAGTCGAACCACAGCCGGTCCGTCCACAGACCGGTGAAGACCGCCAGCAAGAAAAGCAGCGCTCCGAGCGTAAGCAGTGTGGGCAGCAGCACTCGGCGCCGTGGCATGGGTCGACCTCTTCGATCGGTGAGCGAGTCCACGTCCTCGTCGAAGTCGTCGGTCATGTCGTCAGTCTGCCAAAGTCTCCCAAAGCAGAGTGAGCAGACCCGGTACGAGGTCGGCTCCCGTCAAGACGGAGCTGTCATCATCGTGCGCCCTCATGCGCAGTGCGCAGTGCGCCCGGCCGTCTCGGGTCGCCGCGGCCACGATCCGTACCTCCACGGCGGCCGGCTGGACGAGCCGTTCGACCGCGGCGGCACAACCAACCACTTGAGGTGGCCAGCTGATGCGGTGAAGGGTCTCCTCGAGGGGACGGTCGATGGGGACGTCGTCCTGCTCGATCGGGGTGAAGCCGGATGCGGTGGCGGTGTCGAGTCCGAGTCGGGCGGCAAGTGCAGGCTCGGCCACCAACAGCTCGCTGGGAGGCACCAACGCGTAGAGGCGGGCCGGCTGGTCCCACCCCGAAGCGGCAACGTGAGCCTCGATCTCGACCGCCGCACTCCGGATCACCTGGTCACTGGTCCAGTCCCGGCGGTCGCCACCGAGGCTCATGTGCAGGTGGGCACCGCTGCCTGCGGGTCGGCTACCAGCGCCTCGAGCGAGGTGACCGCTTCGTGCAAGGTCTCGATCTCCACCAGCATGATCGCGTCCAGATCGACATCCGCACCGACGGCCTGCTCGCAGTTGTCGGCCGGCACCAAGAAGATCGTCGCCCCCGCCTCGTAGGCCGCTGAGATCTTCTGCTGAATTCCCCCGATCGACATCACCGTGCCGTCAGCCGAGATCTCTCCGGTGCCGGCTATCGCCTGACCTCCTGTCAGCGATCCGGGCGTGAGCTTGTCGAAAATCGCCAGCGCGAACATGGTCCCGGCACTAGGCCCACTGATCCGCCGACCGACGTTGTACACGACCTCGACCGCAGACATGTAGGCGGCGGCCAAGCCGACGCCGATGCGGGGTACATCTGCATCCTCGGAGTCGGCGACCGTGGTGATGTCGATGGTGCGACTCGACCCGTCACGGCGGACAACCAACCGAACGGAGTCGCCTGGATCGCGCGCGGTCACCGCACTCACCACGGCCTCCAGCGTCGACACCTTTTCGCCGTCAACCGAGACGATGCGGTCCGCGGGCTGCAGGCTGCCGTCCGCCGGTCCGTCGGGCACGACAGTCGACACCTCGACCCATGACTTGACGTCGTACCCTGCCTCGATCAGCCCGGCAACCTCCGACGCCTGCTGTGAGCCGGACATCTCCGCCACCCCCTCCTCCTCGGCCTCTGATGCCGATTGCTCCGGCGGATAGATGAGATCCCGGGGCACGATCGCTGAGTCCGGGTCGAACCAGGCAGTGAAGGCCTGCGACAGCTTGACCGCGGCGCCCGGCCGGGTCACCGACACCGTCGTCAGCGAGAGCGACCCCGTCGTCTCGTACGTCTTCACGCCAGGACCGAACTCGATCAACGGTTCGTTGTCTGACTCCCCCAGCGTGTCGAGCGTCGGACCAGGCTCCATCGTCACGTACGGGACCGGCAGCAAGAACGCCACGCTGGTCAAGATGATCAACAGAACCGACGCGACGGTGAGTGTGGCCACACGTCGCGTCATGCCGCTCAGTTTGTCATCGACGCCCAAGTGGGCCACTGCCCACGCGCTGAGACGGCCGCACCGCAACACCCGTCGGGCGGTCGAGCGTCTGCGCGACGACACCGCGAGCCTTCGCCGGCAGCGGCTTGGCCAGTGCCGCCCGCAACCGCTCCTGGGCTTCGTCGTCGTCGCGGCGCCGACGTCTCGGCCGGCCCGCCCACGTCGCCCACAGCATCGCCAGGGCGGCAACCCCGATCGGTGCCGCCAGCCACAACAAGATCATCACCGCTCCAGGGTAAGGATCGGTGCCGCCATGACATCGCGGCCACGCCCTACGGCGTACCCACCCATTGCTGCGAACCATCCACGAACACCTGTTGCTTCCAGATCGGCACCGTTGCCTTGAGCTCGTCGATCAGCGCCCGGCAGGCGGTGAAGGCCTCGTCCCGATGCACCGCGCAGGCGCCGACGACCACCGCCAGGTCGCCGATGCGCAGCTCACCGATCCGGTGGATCGCCGCCAGACCGATCACGTCGCACCGGGCTGCCACCCCTTCGACGACCGACAGCAGTTTTGCTGGTGCGGAGGGGTGCGCGGAGTACGTCAGCGACTCGACTCGGGAGCCGGCGTCGTGATCTCGCACGGCGCCCACGAAGACCGCGAGGCCACCGGCGCGCCGATCAGCCAGCGCCCGGTGCACCGCTGCGACGTCGAGGTCGCGCTCCCACAACCCGACCAGGCGTACCCGATCGTCTCGCGGCAGCTGGTTCGACAGCTCGGTCACGTTCGGAGCGTACGAGTACGTTGGGCGTTATGGCCACGCCGGATGATGACAGCCCCCGTCAGGACGAGGGCGACGACCGGCGAGCCAATCCCTTCGCCGGCACTCCGTTGGAATCGCTGTTCGGCGCACTTGGCTCCGGACAGCTGCCGGACCTGTCCCAACTGATGAAGCAGATGCAGTCGTTGATGTCCCCGTCAACGGGCAGCGTCAACTGGGAGCTGGCCACGTCCGTCGCTCGCAACACCGTTGCACAGCATCCGGATCCCAGCCCCACAGCCACGGAGAAATCGCAGGTCACGGACGCGGTCGGGCTCGCCCAGCACTGGCTCGACGACGTCACCGACCTTCCGGCTGAGCCAGGAACCCCGCTGGCTTGGAGCCGGGCGGAATGGGTGGCTGCTACCCGACCTTCCTGGCAGCAGCTCGTAGAACCGATCGCCGAGCATGTCGTGCGGGCCATGGGGGAGGCGATGCCCGCCGAGGCTCAGGCCATGGCAGGCCCGCTGATCGGCCTGCTGGGCCAGGCCGGGGGCGCAATGTTCGGGCACCAGGTCGGCCAGGCGCTCGGCGAGCTCGCGACCGAGGTGCTGGGATCAACCGATGTCGGGTTCCCGTTGGCGTCGGGGCACCGGGCCGCCCTGCTGCCCACGAACGTGCACGCATTCGGCGAAGGTTTGGGGCAGTCAACCTCCGACGTGCTGCTGTACCTCGCTTTGCGGGAGTCAGCGCATCAACGACTGTTCGCCAACGTGCCGTGGCTGCGCGCCCATGTGGTCGGTGCCGTCGAAGAGTTCGGGCGTGGGACCACCATCGATGTGTCGAAGATCGAAGCCGGGCTGTCGCAGCTCGATCCCACGGATCCGGAAGCTGTTCGGGACGCGCTCAGCGGCGGGATGTTCGAGCCCGAACGCACTCCCGCGCAGCAGGCAGCATTGAGCCGCCTCGAGACCGCGCTCGCACTGGTTGAGGGCTGGGTCGACGAGGTGGTCACCCAGGCAACCCGCGAACGGATGCCGAGCGCAGCCGCGCTGCGTGAGGCGGTACGACGCCGTCGAGCCGCGGGTGGTCCGGCCGAGCAGACCTTCGCCTCCCTGGTCGGGCTCGAGCTACGACCTCGCCGCCTTCGAGATGCTTCGAATATGTGGGCAGCGCTGCGCGACGCCCAGGGGGCCGGGGCTCGCGACCGGGTGTGGCGGCATCCCGACATCATGCCGACGACCGCAGACCTCGATGATCCGCTCGGGTTCGCTGCCAAGGATCACTCCGCAGCCGCGACAGTTGGTGGCGACTTCGACGATGCCCTTCAGCGGTTGCTGGCCGCAGACGAGGGCGGGGCAGAAGGCTCTGGTGGCGCACCGCAAAAGCCGGAAGCCTGATCTGATGCGACCTCATCAGTCTTCTGCGTCGCCCAGTTCTGCATCGGGTAGTCCGGCTGCCGCCGATACCCCCTCGAGGAAGCCTCGCGCTCGCTCGGTGCGCGGGTAACGGTTGACCCATTCCCAGAACCGGTGGCCGTGGTCAGGGACCAACAGGTGCGCAAGCTCGTGGATGAGCACATAGTCGACCACCCAACCGGGCATCACCTGTAACCGTTGCGACAACCGGACGGAGCCGTCCGCGACGGTGCAGGAACCCCACCGACTGAACTGGTTGTCAACCCAACGCACCGACGTCGGACGGGCGAGGCCGTCAAGGTAGCGCTCGGACAGCTCGAGGGCCCGACTGGACAACGCCGAGTCGTTGGGTTGCCGGCGAGAGCGCCGTTGGATTTTCGCCAGCATCACCTCGACCCAGTGCGCCTCCTCCACTTCGGTCATGCGGGCAGGCAGCAACACGACGATCGTGTCGCCCTCACGGTAAGCCGAGACGGTGCGGCGGCGGCGGGCGCTGCGGCGTACCTCCACGGTCGGCGCGGTCATGACCTCAACGTAGCGCCGCAAAACGGCGAAACTTTCTTGTCCACAGGGCGGGTCAGGGTGATCGCGCTGGTCAGGCCCGGCTTCCAGGACGCCCGTCCCCAGCACCGTCCCCAGCACTGTCCACAGGAGTGGACAATCCGCCGTTGACGCCGACTCGGCCCGCTCCTAACGTGACCTCACGAGGCCCTCGGATCGGCGGAGCGTCCGCAAGGGGAAGGCGAACGCCCCCGCCCGGTCCGGGGGCCCCGTGGTCCCCGGTCCCGTGTCGGTGTGGCGCTGCGGCTGTCCTGCCGTAAGGTGACGCGAGGCCCAGAGTTCACACCGTCATGCCTACCCGATACGACGGGTGGCGACGGCACGACACGGCAAGGAGTACGTCATGGCGGAGACGTGGAGCGGTGAGTTCTACTGCGTCAAGTGCAAGGCAAAGCGGGAAGCCTCTGGTGAGGTGCGCGTCAACGACAAGGGCACCCGGATGGCGAAGGCGACGTGCCCGGTGTGTAGCACCAACCTCAACCGTATTCTCGGCAAGGCCTGAATCTCCTGACCCCTCGACGGTGAGCCACCCGCCTCACGGCGCCATCGCGGCGTCGCACCGTGTGGTGACCGCTGGCGGACCGGGGACAATGACGACATGACGTCGGAGCCGGACCCTCCCATATCGTCCCCGGAGTCCACGCTGCCGCGGCGCGCAATTGTCCGGACTGCGCGAATGGCATCGCTTCCGCTCGGCTTCGCCGGACGGGCCACCGTGGGCCTCGGAAGGCGCCTCGTCGGTACCCCGTCCGAGACGGTCCTCAGTGATGTGCAGCTGCGTACCGCCGAGCAGGTCTTCAAGGTGCTGGGCGAGCTCAAGGGCGGCGCCATGAAGTTCGGCCAGGCCATGAGCGTTTTCGAGTCGGCTCTTCCGGAGGAGCTCGCCGCCCCGTACCGCGCCACGCTGACCCGGCTGCAGGACTCCGCCCCGCCGATGGACCCGGCAACCGTGCACCGCGTGCTGGCTCGTGAGTTCGGGCCGGCGTGGCGTGCCCGGTTCGCCTCCTTCGACGACAACCCAGCCGCGGCCGCCTCTATCGGACAGGTGCACAAGGGCCGCTGGCACGACGGCCGCCCGGTTGCCGTCAAGGTGCAGTACCCCGGCGCCGGCGAGGCGCTCGACGCTGACCTGCGCCAGATCGCCCGGATCGCCCGCCTGGTTGGGCAGCTGCTGCCCGGTTTCGACGTCAAGCCGCTCGTGCAGGAGCTGCGCGAGCGAGTCGTCGAGGAGCTGGACTACCGGCTTGAGGCACAGGCGCAGCAGGTCTTCGCCGACGCCTACACCGACGATCCGCAGGTCGTGGTTCCCGGGGTGGTCGAGTACACCGACAAGGTGCTCGTCACCACCTGGCTCGACAGTGTGTCGTCACTGTCACGTCTGATCGCTGAGGGCACGCAACCACAACGGGACAGCTTCGGTCTGAGGTACGTCCGGTTTCTGTTCAGTGGTCCAACGCGTACCGGAATGCTTCATGCCGATCCCCATCCCGGCAACTTCCGCATCCTGGCCGACGGCCGGATGGGGGTCGTGGACTTCGGCGCGGTTGCCCGGCTGCCCGGCCAATCGCTGCCGGCACCGATCGGCCGCCTGTTGCGCCGGGCGGTGGACGACGACTACGGCGCGGTCATGCAGGGACTCCGTGACGAGGGGTTCATCAAACCGGGGATCAGCCTGGAGGTCGACGTGCTGCGCGAGCACCTCGCACCGTTCGTCGAGCCGGCGCGGGTCGAGCAGTTTCAGTTCACCCGAGCGTGGATGCGCGAGCAGGCCGCCCGAGTCAACAACCCGCGGGGGCCCGGACTCTCAACCGCGATCAAGATGAACCTGCCGCCCTCGTACCTGCTGCTCCACCGGGTGTGGTTCGGAGGTATCGGCGTCCTTTCCCAACTGGAGGCGAGGGCCCCGTTCCGCGAGATCATGGAGGAATCGCTTCCGGGTTTTGCCGACGACTCGGTAGCGGGACGGGCGGGCTGAGGAGCCGCGTGGAGCGGCCACAGCGTGTCTTCTTGCACATCGGGGCGCCGAAGACCGGCACCACGTTCGTGCAGAGCGTGCTCTTCCACTTCCGTGACGCCCTCCGCGAGCAGGGGGTGCTGTATCCAGCCGAGCGCTACGACGAGCATTTTTTCGCCGCCGTTGACTTGCAGGACCTTGACTTCTCCGGCGAGCCGCGCCCGGAAGCCGCAGGCACGTGGCAGAGGGTCGCGACCCGCGCCCGATCATGGCCGGGCACCAGCATCATCTCCCACGACGTCTTCGCCGGCGCGAGCCAGGAGCAGGCGGCTGTTGCGGTGACCGCACTCGCCCCAGCGCAGGTGCACGTGGTCTTCACCGCTCGCGACCTGGGCCGGCAACTGCCCTCGCATTGGCAGGAGGACGTCAAGCACGGTCAGCGCGGAACGTTCGCGGAATGGTTTACCGCCATAGAGCGCCGCGACGAGCACGACTGGCAACTGCGATGGTTCTGGCAGGTCGAGGAGATCCCTGAGGTGTTGCGGCGCTGGGGCGCAGCAGTCCCGCCCGAGCGCGTGCATCTGGTGACAGTCCCGCACGATGACGGCCGGCCCGACGAGTTGTGGCGCCGTTTTGCCACGGTCATCGGCGTCGACCCCTTCAGTGTCAACGCTTCCGAGGTGCACAACCCGAATACCAGCCTCGACGTTGCCGATGTCGAGCTGGTCCGCCGGCTCAACGGCCTACGCGACGACGGGCTGACGCAGGCGGAGTACGAACACACGGTCAAGGGACTGCTCGTGCATGAGACGCTCGCTCATCACCCGGTTACCCGACGTCCTGGCCTGCCGCGGGACTGCTTTCCCCACGTACTCGCGCTCTCCCAACAGTGGGTGCGGCAGTTGGAGTCGGCGGGGTACGACATCGTCGGAGACCTCGCTGAACTGCTTCCCGTGGCTCCAGGTGACGGCGCCACTGATCCCGACTCTGCCACCGACGCCGAGGTTGCGCAGACCGCCGCTGGTGCGCTCTACGCCGTGCTGCTCCAGCTGCGACAAGAACGCCGGAACTCCGCAAGTGCTCGCGACGAGGGCGGACGCCTGCGACCTCGGCTCGAGCGCGCCGAGACATTGGTGGCCGAACACGAGGGGCTGCCCCACTGGGAGCGGATCAAGCGCACCGTTGTGGAGATCAGCCGGACCAGCCCACCGGTGGAGCGAGCGCTGGACCTGTACCGGCGGGCCCGCGCTCGCCGCCGACTTCTTCCCCTGCAGCGCCGAGACTCACGTGCTGACCGCGACACGGAGGTGCGTGGCGATCAAACGTAAGTCTCGGCGCCGGGAGTCGTCGTATTCATGCCGCCACGGGGTTCTTCCGTGGTCGCCCGCGGGGACGCTTGCGCGGGATAACGACGCCTTGGCAGAACAGCTCGCCGCCCCAGACACCCCATGGCTCACGCCGATCGAGAGCACCGGCCAGGCACTCGGCGCGGACCGGGCAGTCCAGGCACAGCGCCTTGGCCCGCTCCACGTCGGCTGGTGACTCGGCGAAAAACAGCTCCGGGTCGTTCACCCGGCACGGCAGCCGGCGCTCGTCGACGAGCGCGGGGCTACCGAACGCATCAAGGACAGTGGTGGTCATGTGTCACCTCCTGGTGACCTGTCGGTCTGAGCTGGGACGGGGCTCCGCGACAATCACAAAGGCCGCGGATCCCGGTGTGGGATTCCGCGGCCTGGAGGTGCCGGTCAATGGGTTTCTAGACCGGTGGACTCCAAGCTCGAGATCCCACGACGTGGGCCTGCTTGGTCTCGAAAGACGGGGCGGTTCCGGAGACATCGATGCCGCGACCGGCTGCTCCGAAGGCCGACGAGGGCAGACTGGTGCCCCGCGCCGTCGTGCCATCCGGAGCCTGGCCGCGCTCGACGCCGTACTCGTATGGGGCGCCTTCGGGCATGCGCGGACGCATCGTGTCGGAGCACGGCATGGTCGCAGCGGTGAATATCATCCAAGGCACCTCCTGTCACTGAATCGCTCGCTGAGCGTACGCCCGCGACGAAGACCGCGCAAACGTATTTCGCCGACGGCGTGCGTTGGTTGCGCTTATCCGCCCACTGGCAGCGTGTCGTCGTCGAGCGCACCGGCACACAGCGCCAGCACGTCGGCGCCGTACCGGTCGAGCTTGCTGCGTCCAATGCCCGCGATCGCACCCAGCCCTCGATCATCAGTTGGGCGCGTCTCGGCTATCGCGATCAACGTGGCATCGGTGAAAACGCAGTAGGCCGGGAACTTCTGCTCCTGCGCCTGCGCGGAGCGCCAGTCCCGGAGCCGCTCGAAAAGCCGTTCGTCGTAGTCCGTGGGGCATGCTTCGCAGCGGCCGATCTTGCGCTCGGAGGCGGTGGCGAGCGGCCGGTCGCAACCTCTGCAGCGAGCGACGGTCCGGCTCCTGCGGCCGCCACGAGCACCGCCCCGAACCGCAGGGGCGGCGTCGATCGTCTCGTCCGCCGGCCGGATGTCGTTCAGGAACCGGGTGGGGCGACGGTTGCCGCGAGACCCGGGCGTGCGCGCCGCAGACCACGAGATCGTCAGCGCTGAGCGCGCTCGGGTCACCCCGACGTAGAAGAGGCGCCGCTCCTCCTCGACGGCGGCGGTCGTCGAGGCGTGGACGATCGGCATGGACCCCTCGTGCATCCCGCCCAGGAAGACCGCATCCCATTCGAGACCCTTGGCGGAGTGCAGCGTGGCCACGGTGACGCCGTCGGCAACGGGTGAATGCTGGAGCTCTGCGCGCCGCTCCAGCTCCTCGACGAGCTGAGCCAATCCGGGCGTGTCCGGCCCGCCCGGAGAGCCGCTGACCAGCTCGGCTGCCACCGTGACCAAGGCGTGCAAGGACTCCCATCGGGCGCGCTGGACCCCACGGCCTCCGGGTGGCTCGAGAGCCCAGCCCATGGCTGTCAGCACAGCCTGCGCGTCGGCCACCAGGTCACCAGTGTCCGCATCCCCGCCGCGAACCGCGCCACGCAAGAGCATGACCGCCTGCTTGACCTCGGGTCGATCGAAGAAGCGCTCCGCACCACGCATGACGTACGGGATCTGCCGAGCTGCAAGGGCTTCCTCGAACGTCTCCGACGCAGCGTTGATGCGTAACAGCACCGCCACCTCGCGCAAAGGCAAGCCAGCAGTACGCAACGTCGCGATCTGCGACGCGACCCACGCGGCTTCGTCGACCTCGTTGGCGTGACCGGCAAAGCGGACCGGATCACCGGCGGGCGATTGCGATTGCAACAGCACCGCCGGTGATCTGCCGCGGGCGCCCGCAGCTGCCCGACCCACTGCGTTCGCGACCTCGATGACCTGGGGGGTCGAGCGGTAGTTGCGTACCAGCGTGATGCGTTGCGCCGCGGGAAACCGACGATGAAAGTCGGTGAGGTAGCTCGGGGAGGCACCGGCGAAGGAGTAGATCGTCTGCATCGGGTCACCGACCACGCACAACCCGTCGCGACCGCCCAACCACAGATCGAGCAGCACCGACTGGATGGGGCTCACGTCTTGGAACTCGTCGACCACCAACCAGCGGTACTGGCGACGGATCTGGGCGGCGGCCGCGGCGCCCTCCTCGAGCAGAGCGGCAGCGCACAACAACACGTCTTCCATGTCGATGCGCACGCGCTCCCGCTTTACCTCCTCGTACGCGGCGAAGACCCGCGCCACGGTGGCCGCATCAAGACCGACGCCGTCGCGACCTGCCCTGCTCGCCACGCCGGCGTAGTCATCGGGTCGGACGTTGGTCACCTTCGCCCACTCGACCTCGGCCGCCAGGTCGCGCAGCAGGGCGGCGCTCGCATCGACGCGACATCGGCGCACCGCCTCGGCCAGCAAGGGAACCTTCGACACCACCAGGTCGGGCAGTTGCCGGCCGAAGACGCTCGGCCAGAAGTAGCGGGCCTGGCGCAGCGCAGCGGAGTGGAATGTGCGCGCCTGGACTCCTGCTGCGCCGAGGGCACGAAGCCGCTCCCGCAGCTCCCCCGCAGCGCGGGTGGTGAAGGTAAGCGCAAGCACTTCGGACGGGGCGTAGGTGCCAGTCGCCACGCCATAACCGATCCGGGAGGTGATCGCGCGGGTCTTCCCGGTGCCGGCTCCGGCCAGCACGCAGACCGGGCCGTGGAGCGCAGTGGCGACGGCGCGCTGCTCCGGGTCGAGCCCCTCGAGCAGGGTGGCAGCGTCGAGCACTCGCACTCCTCCCGGAATAGCCGTCAACCGGGAACGGTTGTGCAGCCCGGATGCAAACACCCTAGATGCCAGGGAGGACAGCCGATGGCTGCCCGGTTCACGATGTACTCAACCCCCTGGTGCGGATATTGCTACCGGCTGAAGGCCCAGCTGGCCCGCGAGGGCATCGAGTTCGAGGACGTGGACATCGCGGAGGTTCCGGAGGCTGCCGCTCTGGTCGAGCAGGTCAATTCAGGCAACCAGACGGTACCGACGTTGGTATTCGACGACGGTACGGCTCTCACGAACCCGTCCGTGGCGCAGGTTCGCGCTCAGCTGGCGGGCAACCCCATCTGACCCGCCGTCTATCTCGTGACTACGAGTCGTGGCCTTGGTGACCGCCGCGAAGCCAGGTCTCGATGAGCCAGCGCGAGATCGAGACGATCCCGGGTAAGAAGAGCGCCTGGGCTGCGACCAGCTCCGACAACTCCTCGCGGGAGAACCACCGGGCGTCGGCGATCTCGTTCCCGTCGACCCGGATCTCGTCTGACTCAGCATCGGCGAAGAAGCCCACCATGAGGCTGGAGGGAAACGGCCACGGTTGGCTGCCGGCATAGCGGACAGTTCCCACCCGCACCGCCGTCTCTTCGGCGATCTCTCGCCGAACCGCGTCCTCCAGCGTCTCGCCGGGCTCCACGAAGCCGGCGAGCGTTGAGTAACGGCGCGGCGCCCAGGAGGGATGTCGGCCGAGCAGCGCCCGATCGGCGGCGTCGGTGGCCAGCATGATCACGGCGGGATCCGTTCGCGGGAAGTGAAGCGCCTCGCAGGCGGGACAGCGGCGCACATGCCCGGCTTGGGCGACCACCGTGGGCGTGCCACAGCGCGCGCACCGAGGGTGGGTTCGATGCCAGTTGGCCAAACCGACTGCGTGCACCGCCAGGCCGGCCTCATCGGCAGTCAACCGACTTCCGGCTGATCGGACCCGCTCCGGACCAAGGTCGGGCGGGATGTCGGCGACTATCACTGCCAGATGCATCTGGTCCCCGCTCTGTCCGAGCAGGACCCGCTCACCGGGTGGAGCCTCGCCGGCCGGAACCCGACGCAGCCGGTCACCGTCCATGGCCACTTCGTCCGGAGCGACCACCACCACCGCTGCGTCTGGAGCTGCCCACCGGGCGGCGAACCACTCGGCATCGTGGCGGTGCTCGGCGAGTCGGTCGTGAGCTGACCGCGCGAATGCACGCTCAACCCCACCGGGTGCAGTCACGTCCGCAGAGCCTACGTCCGACCCGTACCCTTCGCCGTGTGAGCACTCACATCTCCGCCGCACCCGGTGACGTCGCCCCCCGAATGCTGATGCCGGGCGACCCATTGCGTGCGCAGTGGATCGCCGAAAACTTCCTCGAGAACGCCCGATGCTACTGCCGGGTTCGCAACATGCTGGGCTACACCGGCACGTACCGCGGCGAACGGGTAAGCGTCCAGGGATCAGGCATGGGCCAACCATCGCTGGCCATCTATGCCAACGAACTGTTCCGCGAGTACGAGGTGGCGCAGGTCGTCCGGGTCGGCTCCTGCGGGGCGCTCACCAACGCGCTGCGGATTCGCGACGTGGTGCTGGCCATCAGCGCCGCCACCGACTCGTCGATGAACCGGTTGCGTTTCCATGGTCTCGACTACGCCGCCACAGCCGACTTCGAGCTGCTGCGTTCGGCGTACGACGTCGCCGCCGAACGAGGTGCTCCGACGGTGGTCGGCCAGATCCTGTCCACCGACTCCTTCTACTCTCCTCGGCCCGAGCTCGTCGATCTGCTGGTCGCTCATGGCGTCGTCGCTGTGGAGATGGAGGCGAACGCCTTGTACACACTGGCGGCGCAGTATCGCCGCCGTGCGTTGGCGATCTGCACCGTCTCGGACCATCTGGTCACTGGCGAAGAGACAACCGCGGATGAACGGGAGCAGACGTTCGGTCAGATGGTGGAGATCGCCCTCGAATCGATGCTGGCGGTGTCGCTCGAATAGAGCGGGTTAAGGGGAGTCCCACAGCAGAGCTTCCAGCCGCGACCGACCGGGCAGGTCGTCGTGGTGGACCACGTCACCGGTGCGGACGTAGTAGAAGGCGGCGCCCACGCGACGCAGCGGGAGATCATGCATCTCGGCCCAGGCCAGCCGGTAGATGGCGAGCTGCATTGGGTCGGCGGTCGGGTCAGCGTTGGTCTTCCAGTCAACGACGCAGAACCCATCGGCGGTTTCGTAGACGGCGTCAATGCGTCCAGCCACCACCTGGCCGCGCAGGGTCAGCGTGAACGGAGCCTCCATAGCGAAGGGTCGGCGGTCGCCGTAGGGACCAGCACGGAAGGCGTCCGTCAACACCGTCAGGTCCGGCTCGTCGGTGATGTCGGCGTCGGCGGCGCCCGGGAGATCGAACGGATCGAGCAAGACCTGCTGCCCGAAGTACGACTCCACCCAGGCGTGGAAACGGGTGCCAAAGCGGGTTGCCGTGGACGGGCGACGGGGCAGCGGCCGCGCCAAGTCGGCGGCCAAGCCGCTCGGGTCGGTACGGAGTCGCAGCGCCGCGGTCGCGGAAAGCACCCTCGGCAGCGGCACCTCGATCAGGCCCGGGGCGATTTGCGCCGCCTCGCTCAGCAACGACTCGATCTCGGCATCGAGCGCGACCAGCTCTCGGCAGACCTGCTCGCCGGCATCGTCTAGGGGAGCGACAGGCTCGACCTCGCCTCCCAGTCCATCCCGAATCAGGGCGGCCCGAACCGCTTGGGCCGCAAGTCGACGCCGGTGCAGCCGCTCCTCGTCGAGGGCGGCCGGCCACGCGACGCTGGCCCTCGCCGCCACGAGCGGGTTGGTCGAGTCGGTCGCTGGGCGCTGCGTCCAGGGGTCCGCCGCGTCATCGCTCGGGCACAGGTCGTGGAGCACGCTGAGATAGGCGGACGGGCCGCGAGGCTCCTTCTGGGTCCGTCCCCACCAGTGACCGCTGGCGACCAGCATCCGCTTGGCGCGAGTGAGGGCGACGTAGACCAGCCGCCTCTCCTCTAGAAGCGACTGCGCCTTGACCGCCTCCTTGAACGCCGCGAACCCTGAGGCACTCCAGTCGCGAAGGACCGGCAGGGTGGTGGCATCACCACGAAGCGGGTAGGGCAGCTCGGTCGCCGTGGACACCCATCGGGCGCGTCCCCGCTCGTTGGGAAACACCTTGGTGGCGAGGAACGGCACGAAGACCGCCCGCCACTCCAGACCCTTCGCCTTGTGCACCGTGAGCACCTTCACTGAGTCCGCCGGTGATGGGAGGGTGACCGACATGCCGGAGTTGAAGTCCTCCTCGGCACGCAGGTAGGCCAGCAGCCCGGAGAGCGAGGCAAACGGGTCGACCGCGGCGAACTCGGCGACCGCATCGATGAGCCCGGCGAGATGGTCACCGGCACCGGTAGCGGCGCCGTCCCCACAGTCAACGCCGAGCTCGATGTCGAGGCCGGTGGTCTCGACGACACGGTGTACGAGGTCGACCAGCGGTTCGCCGACGTGGGAGCGCAGTGCCCGCAACTCTGTCGCCAGAGCATCGAATCGCTCCAGCGCCGCAGGGGAATAGCCGCCGCGTCCCGGATCGTCTAGCGCATCAGACAGCGACGGTACATCGGTCGGGTCCGCACTGGTCACCGCGAGCTCCAGCTTGCTTCGCAGACCGGCCGCAGGCTGGGCCGGCGCCGACCCACTGAGTTGTCGCGCGCGGCCGCCGAGCAACGCCAGGTCACGGGCACCTATCCGCCAGCGGGGGCCGGTCAGGAGGCGTAGCAGGGCAGCGTTGGCGGTGAGCGAGTGCAGCACCTCGAGGGTCGCCACCACATCGGCAACCTCCGGGTGGCCAAGCAGTCCGGTCAGCCCCACGACCTCGACCGGCACCTGGCGGCGGCGCAGCGCAGCAGCGACCGCCGCGGTCTCGGTGCCGTCGCGAAGGAGGACCGCGATGTCGGACCACCGCCCTTGATGCGCAGCGGCGATCTCGGTGGCCAGCCAGTCGATCTCGTCGGCCACCGTCTCGTGGCAGGCGGTCCGGATCAGACCTGGCGAAGCCTGCGGCCGGGGCTTCAGTGGGCGCGCATTGCGGTGGCCGGCGTACAGGGGTTCGGCCAACGCGTTAGCGACCTCCAGGATGTCAGCGTCGCAACGACGGTTGACGAACAACTCGTAACTGCCCGCGCGATGCCCTTCCGCTCGGCGGAAGTGGGTGGGGAACTCGTCGAGATTGTCGGCGGACGCACCGCGCCATCCGTAGATCGCCTGACACGGGTCACCGACGGCGGTAATTGGGTGACCACGCCCTTCTCCGAGGTTGGCTCCGGAGAACACGCCTTGCAACATGATCCGCTGCGAGACCGAGGTGTCCTGGTATTCGTCGAGAAGCACGAGTCGATAGCGGTCGCGTTCGCCGTGGGACACCTCCGGGCAGCGTGTCGCCAGCCGAGCACCCCGGGCCATCAGGTCACTGAAGTCGGTCACTCTGTCGGCCGCCTTTGCCGCCCGGTAACGGGCGACCAGCTCGGCCAGCTCAGCGCGCTTGGTGGCGGTGGCCACGGCCTCCTTGACATGCCTCAACTGCTCGAGCGCCGCCAACTCGTCGCGCAGCGACGAGTCGAAGGCCAGCAGCTCATCGACCTCGACGAGGTGCTCTGCCAGCGCCGCGTCGAGGCGGACCACGTCGCGGACAACGGTCGCGAGGTCGGTCGAGACGGTCGGCAGGGAAACCGGGCATCGCTGAACCACTCCCGCGGCCCGCTGGAAACAGGAGGCGTCGGTCACGAAGCGCAGGTCCGGCTCGAAGCCGAGCCGCAATCCGTATTCGGCGACGAGACCACCGGCAAAGGCGTGGTAGGTGACGACCGTGGGCTCGACCTGCTCGCTCGTACGCCGACGGTCGCCGGCGAGATCGTAGAGCCGGTGCAACGCCGTGCGGATCCGGATGCCGAGCTCGGCGGCGGCCTTGTTGGTGAACGTCAGCCCGAGGACGGCCTCCGGCTCCACCACGCGCCGACCCACCAGCCACACGACGCGCGCTGCCATCACGGTGGTCTTACCCGAGCCGGCCCCGGCAATGATGACGCCGGGCTCCAGGGGGGCGGTGATGGCCGCCAGCTGCTCGTGGCTGAAGTCGACATCCAGCAGAGCGCGCAGGGAGGAAACATCACGCAGCAGCGGCTTCGAGGAAGCATCCGGTGCCGGGACGGCAGTCACGGTCGTCGTCATCAGGGCTGCTCCGCACCGGTGGCGGCCAATAGAGTCTGCCCCGCCGGTTGGGCCGGGCAACATCCCCGGAACTCGCAATACCGGCAGGCAGGTCCGGGTGAGGCGGCGAAAACCTCCTGGCGGATCGTCCGAGCCGCCGCGCTCAGCTGGGCGTGGACCGGACCGTCGTCTGCCGCCGGCGGCTCTTGCCGCTGCACGCGCGGCAGCCCCGCGCTCTGGCGAGGAGCGTCCTGTCGCAACTGCACCAGCTCGGCTCCGCCTGGAGATGTGGTCGCGCTCAGGTCGGCCACAGCACCGTGCTGGACGGCAACCTGGTAGACGCCGAGCTGGGGATGCTGCCCGATCGCGGCCGAACCCGGCGTCGTTCGAGCGGTCTTGAGGTCGACCACCACCACCCGGCCTTCGGCGTCGGCCTCGACCCGGTCCATGGATCCACGCAGCACGACTCGGTCACCGGGCACCGGCACCTCGATCTCGAATGCGCGCTCTGCCGCCAACACCGCGCGGCCCCGCTGTGCCTGGTGCCAGGAGAGGAAGCGCTTGAGGGCGGCGCCGGCCTCGGCGCGTTCGCGGATGGACACCCACGGAGCGGCGAACGGCAACGCATCCCAGACCCGGTCGAGCTCCGCTCCGAGCACTGCTGGGTCGGCTGGGGACTTGCCGTTGGCGACGTCCTCGGCAACGGCATGCAGCGCGCTGCCAAAGCTTTGAGCCGTGCTGGCCAGGCCGGCGGCGCCTGCCTCCCGGGAGAGGAACCATCGCAGCGAACAGGTCACCAGCCCGTCGAGGGCGCTGCCGGACAGCGCGACCGGCGCGTTGGTGTCCCGGATAGGGGTCGCTGACTCGGTCAGCTCGAGCAGACCCCACCAGCGGTCCGGATGAGCGCAGGCCAGCTGTGCCGTCCCCGCAACGCCGGCTGCGGCGAGGCGGGCGATACGCCGAGCGGCGGCGACCCGGACCCCTGGATCGTCGGTCGTCTCGGCGAGGAGGCGAAGCTCGGCCAGCACCCCACGCAACGACACCGGCCGCACCGGCCGCCCGAGCGGTGGGGTCTGCTCGCGGTCGAGGTCGTCGAGGAAACGGGACGGCTGCTCACCGTCGACGCTTGGACTGGCCACAGCCGTCACGAAGAGCCGCTCCCGCGCCCGTGTCACAGCGACGTAGAAGAGTCGGCGCTCCTCGGCAAGCAGTTGGGCTGCACTCGGCGGCTCGCGCAAGGCGCCGACATCGAGCCGGTCGGCGTCGAGGAAGGAACCGCGCCGCCGAAGGTCCGGCCAGACCCCCTCCTGGACGCCGGCGACGACGACAAGAGGCCACTCCAATCCCTTCGCGCGGTGTGCCGTGAGCAGTCGGACCGCGTCACCTCGTACGCCGCTCTCCGCGAGTGGCCCCGCCGGAATCTGCTGCTCGACGATCTCATCGAGAAACGCCTGGACCCCTCGACACTGTTGTCGCTCCTGCGCGCGAGCTGCCATCGCGAACAGCGCGCAGGCGGCGTCGAGGTCCCGATGGGCCGCACAGGCCCCAGGCCCACCCTGTGCGAGCTGGGCCTGCAGGCGCCGCGGCCAAGACGTGCCGGACCACAGGCACCAGAGAATCTCCTCCGGCGCAGCCCGACCTTTGACCAGAGCTCGGGCCTCCGCGAGCAGTCGAGCGACACGATGCGCCTGGTGGGCCTCCAGCCCGGGCAGGGTCTCCAGCGTGCCCGGCGATCCGCAAATGATGGCGCGCAGTGCCTCGGCCAGCAACTGGCCCGACGGAGCCGGGACCCGTTCTCCGGCGGCGAGGTCAGTGTCTTGGCGGTGGAGTTGACGAGCCAGCCGCCGCACCCCGCCAGGCTCCATGCCACCGAGCGGCGACGTGAGCAGTCCCTCGGCGAGAGCGGCGTCGAGGCGGTCCAGCTGGGCGGCAACCCGCAACGCCGTCAACAACACCTGGGCCACCGGCTCCGATCGCAGCGGCACCTCGTCACCGGCGACCTCGACCGGCACGTCGGCCGCGATCAGCGCCCGCTGGAGTCGGGAGATCGACACTCGCGACCGCACCAACACCGCCATCCCAGACCACGACAACCCGTCATTGAGGTGGGCTCGGCGAAGCAGCGCTGCAATGTGTTCGACCTCTGCGGCCGCCGAGCTGAACGTCTGGACATGCACCTGACCGGCACCGACTGCCGGCTCGACCGGTTTTGGGTTCCGGAACGCCTGGAACGTGTCCCGGTCGAGGCTGCCGGGAACACCGGCAGCGGCAATGACGCGGCGGGAGGCGCCCAGGATCGTGTCGCCGAAGCGGCGCGTCGTCCGCAGCGCGTACGTCGGCGCCGGCGCACCGTCGGCGCGCGGAAAATCCCGTGGGAACCGCAGGAGGCTGCGCATCTCGGCACCGCGGAAGGCGTAGATCGACTGGTCGGGGTCGCCGACGACGACGAGGTCGCGACCATCACCGGCGATGGCCCGCAGCAGCTCCACCTGAGCGAGGTCGGTGTCTTGATACTCGTCGACGACCACCAAAGAGATCTCGCGGCGGAGCGCATCCCGCACAGACGGCTCGCTGACCGTCAACACGGCACGGTGCACCAGCTCGGCGTAGTCCAACTGATTCTGCGCGTCGAGGACATCGAGGTAGTCGGCGAAGAATTGCCCAGCCGCTACCCACTCCGGTCGCCCGGAGCAAGCACCGGCGGCGGTGACGTCGGCTGGATCGAGACCGCACTCGCGAGCGCTCGATAGCACCCGCTGCACCTCTGCGGCCAGCCCTCTTGTCCCCATCGCGGGCACCATGCTGGCCGGCCACGACACCCGCCCGTCCCGAACACTTCCGGCCAACAGCTCACGAATGCGCACGTCCTGCTCCGGCGCCGACAACAGCTGCAACGGAGTGGTGAACGCGGCCGGGTCCTGGAACCGGCGTACCAGTCCGTAGCAGAACGCGTGGAACGTCACCGCGGCCGGAGCCGCGGTCGTGCGGCCGAGCCGAGCGCCGATGCGACCGCGAAGCTCCTCGGCCGCCTTGCGGCTGAACGTGAGGACGAGCACCTCGGTAGGGTCCAGCCCTCGCCGGTCGATGCGGTCGACGACCAGCTCCACCAGCGTGGTGGTCTTCCCGGTCCCGGGACCAGCGAGCACGAGCAGCGGGCCGCCGGGCGCGTCGACGACGGCACGCTGGCATGCGTCCAGCTCTGGTTGGGCAGGCGCTTGCCGCGGCGGAGGGCGAAGGACGTACTGGGCTGACATGTCGTCATCGCAGCAGAGGCCGCCGACAGTCCCGCAGAGATCAGCGGCGGCTCGGCAACGTACGCAGCACAGCCGGTCCGGGCCGCCACCCGGCGCGGGCCATGTCCACCCGCATTCCGGCTGAGCCGGTGGCGAGCGGCGTACCTTCGGCTTGGTAGTACGCCGGAGCAGCCTCCCGGTGGGACGGCGGCAACGTGCCGTCGGCACGCACGACCCGCCACCATGGCACGCCGCCACCGTGCTGCGACAGCACCCGACCCACGCGCCGCGGCCCATTGCCACCCACCGCGTCGGCGACATCGCCGTACGCCATTACGCGGCCCGCTGGGATGGCCTCGACCAGCAGCAGGACCGACTCGGTATAGGCCGCCCGCTCGTCGTCCGTCACGCCGCCACTGTCCTGCACCTGGTCACACCGTTACCAGGTTAACCTGGGATGAGCCCGCTTCACCTGGCGTGCATGCCGGGTGAAGTGAAGTCGTACCAGGTTAACCTGGGATAACGACACCCGGTCAGTAGGAAGGCTGGGAAGGGTCGATCTGGTTGACCCAGGCGACGACGCCGCCACCGACGTGCACGGAGTCAGCGAAGCCGGCACCATGCATCACCGCCAACGCTTCGGCCGAGCGCGCTCCCACCTTGCAGTGCAGTACGACCGGCTGGTCCTGCGGCAGCTTGCCCAGCGCCTCACCGGACAGGAACTCCCCCTTCGGGATGAGCACCGAACCGGGGATGCGGTTGATCTCGTACTCGTTGGGCTCGCGGACGTCGACCAACGTGAAGGTGCGGCGACCCTCTTCGCGTTCCTTCAGCCAGGCAGCCAGCGTGCTGACCGAGATCGTCGCGCCTGCGACCGCCTCGGCAGCTTCGTCGCTGATCGCCCCGCAGAACGCCTCGTAGTCGATGAGCCCGGTCACCGTCGGGTTATCCCCGCAGATCGCACACCCCGGGTCCTTGCGCACCGCCAGCTCACGCCAGCTCATCTCGAGTGCGTCGTAGATCTGCAGGCGTCCGAGCAACGGCTCGCCGATGCCAGTGAGAAGCTTGAGCGCCTCGGTGACCTGCACCGAGCCGATGGAGGCACACAGCACACCGAGCACCCCGCCTTCGGCGCACGACGGCACCATGCCGGGCGGTGGCGGCTCCGGGTACAGGCAGCGGTAACACGGTCCGTGCTCCGCCCAGAAGACGCTGACCTGCCCGTCGAAGCGGAAGATCGACCCCCAGACGTACGGCTTGCCCAACAGCACGCAGGCGTCGTTGACGAGGTACCGGGTGGCGAAGTTGTCCGTGCCGTCGACGATCAGGTCGTACGGAGCGAACACGGCCGTCACGTTCGTAGCGTCAAGCCGCTCCGCGTGCACGATGACGGCGACGTGCGGGTTGACCTCGGCGATGGACTCCCGTGCGGAGAGAGCCTTCGGCTTGCCGATGTCGCTCTGACCGTGAATGATCTGGCGCTGCAGGTTGGACTCGTCGACCGTGTCGAAGTCCACGATGCCAAGGGTCCCGACACCGGCCGCCGCCAGGTAGAGCAGTGCCGGGCTGCCCAACCCACCAGCTCCGACGACGAGGACCTTGGCGTTCTTGAGCCGCTTCTGCCCGGTCATGCCGACCTCTGGGATGATCAGGTGCCGGCTGTAGCGGCGCACCTCGTCGGTGCTCAAATCCGCAGCGGGTTCTACCAACGGCGGGAGCGACACGGTTCCTCCTACTTCCAGGTACGAGCGACCGACGGCCGGCAGGGGGTACAACAGCCGACCGTGGTCAGCTGTTCCGACACAGCTCGGGAAGAGTCTGGTAGGCATGAGGCAGATCCATACGCGGCAGCAACGATCAGCCGGTACCGAGGAGGGCTCCTGTGGAAGTCAAGATCGGCGTCTATAACTCGCCACGCGAAATCGTGTTCGAGTCGGAAGAGGCGCGTGACGACATTCTGTCGGCGCTGCGGACAGCGCTCGCCGCGGCTGACGGTCTTTTGTTGCTGCCCGACGAGAAAGGGAGGACCATCGCTATCCCCGGATCACGAGTGGCTTACATCGAGCTCGGGGCGGATGGCTCGCGGCGAGTAGGTTTCGGCGCCCGCTAAATGGGGAACGGTATGTAGGATCGCCACCCGGCAGACGCCGGCGCGTTCGTTCTAACGGATCGCTCTGCTGGCTGACTGTCGCGTGGGCAGTCGACAAGAAAGGGAAGCGTCGGCATGGACATCATCTACGTCATCGTTGTAGGAATCATCATCGGGCTGCTCGGCAAGTTCGTAGCGCCCGGTGACCGCGACAACATTCCCATCTGGCTAACGATTCTGTGCGGGATCGGTGGCGTCATCCTTGGGTACTACGTCGCCGCCGGATTGGGCGTCGAAGAAACCAATGGCATCGACTGGCTGCGCCTGCTGATATCCATCGGAGTGGCTGCGGTGCTCGTCATGATCGCCGCCACGGTCACCGGCGGGAGCCGCGGCCGCAGCCGGGTCTGACGGCAACCGCACACCAAAGCGAGTTGCGAAAGGTCCCGGACCATTTCCGGGACCTTTCGTAACCCAGCAGTAACTCAGGACGACAGGCCCAGCCGAGCCATTCGCACGGCGTGATTCTCGGTGAGCCTGGCGAACATGCGTCCGATCGCCGCCAGGTCCATTCCGGGCCGGTCCACGCCACCGGCTAACAACGAGCTGAGTGCGTCCCGTTCCGCTACCACCGACTGGGCCTGGGTCAGCGCCTCGCCGACCAGACGGCGTCCCCACAGCGCAAGCCGGCCGGCGACCGCGGGTGTCGTCGTGATGGACTCTCGTACTCGATCCACCACAAACTGCGAATGCCCGGTGTCGGCGAGTGTGGCAAGGATCAGCTCGCGGGTCGCGTCGTCGAGGTACGCCGCGACCTCGCGATAGAAGTCGGCCGCCAAACCGTCACCGACGTAGGCCTTGACCAACCCCTCCGGCCAGTCTGCTGGGGTCGTATGTTCATGGAAGCGGTCGAAGGTGCCCCGAAAAGGTTCCATCGCTTCATAAGCGTCCACTCCACGCCCGGCAAGGTAATCCCGGAGGGCGGAGAAATGTGCCAGCTCGGCGCTGGCCATCGCTGCCAATGCCGCCTTGTCGAGCAACGTGGGCGCCATTTTCGCATCCTCGGCGAGCCGCTCGAACGCTGTCAGCTCCCCGTAGGCCAACGCGCCGAGCAGGTCGACGACGCCGGTCCGATATTCCGGATCCTCGAAACCGGCAGCCGCGGGATCCGGCTGCGGGACACCGTCAGTGCTGTGGGCCATGACGGGCAGCGTAGCGAGCACGGTTGTCGTCCACCGTCACTCGACCGACCGTTAGACTCGATCCACCCACCACGCGAATTGAGACGATCCTGACCAGCTTTCGCGACCTCGGCGTGATGCCGGAGATAGCCGATGCCCTTAGCGATGTCGGCATCACCGATGCCTTCCCGATCCAGGAGATGACCCTCCCCATCGCGCTGATGGGCACCGATCTCATCGGCCAAGCCAGGACCGGCACCGGTAAGACCCTTGCGTTCGGCATTCCGCTGGTCCAACGGATCGTGGCTCCGCACGACCCCGACTTCGACGAGCTCGTTGCCCCGGGCAAGCCGCAGGCCCTGGTCATCGCACCGACACGTGAGCTGGCCTTGCAGGTGACCGCAGACCTGGTGACCACGAGCACCCGGCGTGGCACCCGGACCGTGACGATCTACGGTGGTGTCCCGTACGAGCTGCAGCTGGACTCCTTGAAGTCCGGCGTCGACGTCGTGGTGGGAACCCCGGGACGGCTGCTCGATCTGGTGGATCGCAAGGTGCTCGACCTGTCACACGTCAAGGTCCTGGTGCTCGACGAGGCCGACGAGATGCTGGATCTCGGCTTTCTGCCGGATGTCGAGCGATTGTTGGCCAAGACACCTGAGTTGCGCCAGACCATGCTGTTCTCGGCGACCATGCCCAGCCAGATCGTCGGCCTGGCACGCACGCACATGCGCCACCCCGTTAACATCCGGGCAGAGTCGTCGTCAGAGCAGCAGACCGTCCCTGCCACGGCGCAGTTCATTTACCGGGCACACGACCTCGACAAGCCCGAGGTGGTCGCGCGCATCCTGCAGGCGGAGAACCGCGGCCGCACGATCGTCTTCACGCGGACAAAGCGGCAGGCACAGCGAGTCGCCGACGATCTGGAGGACCGAGGCTTCCCGAGCTCTCCGTTGCACGGGGACATGGCCCAGGTTGCCCGCGAGCGCGCGATGAAGCGCTTCCGCGACGGGACGATCGAGATCCTCGTGGCCACCGACGTTGCCGCCCGCGGTATCGACGTCGAAGCCGTGACCCATGTCATCAACTACAACTGTCCGGAGGACGAGAAGACCTACCTGCACCGCACGGGGCGGACCGGCCGAGCCGGGGCCTCGGGGATCGCGGTGACGTTCGTCGACTGGCCGGATCTAGCGCGCTGGAAGATGATCAACAAGGCGCTGGACCTACCGTTCCCGGAGCCGGCAGAGACGTACTCCACATCGGAGAACCTTCGCCACGACCTCGGAATCCCGGCCAGCGCGACGGGTCGGATCCGGCCGCCGTCGCCGGTATCCGACGGCGCGTCCTCTCGCCCGAAGGAGCGTCCGGTGCGAGGTAGGGATCGGCAACGCACCCGCACCCGAGGTGGTCGTCCGGTGACAGCTGCTGTCGGTGATGCGGCGTCGGACGCGGCTGGTACGCCTCCGGATGCCTCAGCGTCCTCCGACGCGCCACGTCGGCGTCGTCGTCGTCGCCGTACCGCGGGGGGAGAGAGCGGCGAGTGAGGGAGTACGCGCGACAACACCGGCTGAGCCGTCAGGCGGTTACGACGACCGGCGTGCCGAGGTCGGCAAACTCCCACATGCGCCGGGCATCCGCGCGTCGCTGGCGGATGCACCCATGGGACTGAGGAGCGCCCAGATCCCTCAGTCGCTGCAGCGGCTGGCCACGCGAGTCGACCGGGATGTCATGAAAGCCGATGGCCGCACGCTCCCCGTGCGCGAAGCGGACCATGTAGCCCATCGTGCTGCGCAGATCGAAGCTGGTCGCATGCCGCGAGCGCGAGTAGACCTCGTACTCGCCCGCCGCGAGGTTGTCCGAGCGACTTCCGGACACCAGGTAGCTGTCCAGCGGATGCCCACCTCGGCCCACCAGCCACACCCGCTGAGCCGACATGTCGAAGACCACCCGGCGCCCGTTGCCTGACTGCGCCGGAACGGCTGGGGCCACCCGTCGGTCAAGCGGCGCGGCTTCACGTCGCCGGGCGCTGTCCTCACCGCGCGCGGTCTCGTCAACGCGCGGCGAGTGCCCGGTGGCCGGCAACGTCTCGATCCGTGCTACCGCGGGCGCCCGCACCTCGGACCGCCCGGCTTCCGGCAGCTGATCCGCCGCGACCGCCGCGCCCACGGTCAACGAAACCGAGCACACCAGCAGCGCGACACGCCCATAACGCAGAGCGACCCGCGACCTCATTGATGCATCGTAAACCCGAAGTCACCAGCCATCGGGGACGTCTCCGCGCCGCGTTCGGCACGCGGGACACTGGACCCATGACCGGGGCCGCACAGGTGAGCACCATCGACGTCGTCACCGAGCGGGGCCGGTTCGCCACGATGAGCGCCGCGCCGCTCACAACCGTCCGAGGCTGGGTGCTGCTGATTCCCGGATTCACCGGGAGCAAGGAGGATTTCGAACCGATTCTGCCTCTGCTGGCGGCCGCGGGCTCAGGCCGTGGCGTACGACCAGCGGGGCCAGTACCAGACTCCCGGCGGGTACGCCGCCTCGTACACCCTGGAAGCGCTGGCATCCGACGCGCTCTCGATCGCCGATGCGGGTGGCCCCGACCAAGGGGCGTCACCTCGTCGGCCACTCCTTCGGGGGGTTGGTGGCGCAGGCGGCCGCGTTGCAGGCGCCGCAGACATGGCAGTCAGTGACGCTGGTGTGCTCGTTCGCGGCGGGTTCCGCACCCGACCCGAGGCTAACTCCTTTCGATCGTTCGCCGAGCTCGTGGGGGTCGCGCCGCTCGAGGCGGTGTACGAAGCGAGACTGTCCGACGACCGCCGGCGGGGCCGACGCGCGCCAGCGCCGGAGGCCGCGGCCTTCCAGCGAGCTCGATTCAGCGCGAATGCGCCGGAATGCCTTCGCGCCATGGCTCAGCTGCTCATCGACGCACCCGACCGAGTGGTCGAGGTGGCGGCGCTCGGCCTGCCGGTCGCGGTAGTCCGAGGCGCCGACGACGACGCCTGGAGCCATGCCGTGCAAGGCGATATGGCGGCACGACTGGGCACCAGCGTCGGCTCGTGCCCGACTCGGCTCACTCCCCCGCGGTCGAGAACCCTCCCGAAATGGCACGCGGGCTCATCACATTCCTCACCGCAACCGAAGAGTCAGCCCTTGCCCTCGACGAACGCGCGTACCGAGTCCGCGATCAGCTGGACAGCGATCGCTGAGAGCAGCAGGCCACTGATCCGCGTCACCAGGGTCACCCCGGAGTTCCTGATCAGCGCGAGAATCGCCACCGAGTATCGCATCGTCAACCACAGCACCGCATGCACGCCGACGATGCCGGCCGCGACGGCCACCAACGTGGGAGCGTCGTCGATCCGCTCGACGAAGACCATCGTGGCCACGATGGCACCCGGCCCCGCGAGCAACGGCGTACCGAGCGGCACCAGCGCGACATTGACGTCTCGGGTCTCGCGCGGCTCCCCATCCCGGCCGGTCAACAGCTCGAGCGCCACCAGCAGCAACAACAACCCACCCGCTCCCTGCAGGGCGGGTAACGAGATGTGCAGGTACTGCAACAGCTGCCGGCCGAAGAGTGCGAATAACACGATGACGGCGAAGGACACGGTCACGGCCTGCCAGGCGGCGCGCCTGCGCTCGGCCTTCGCTTGGCCGCGGGTGAGCGCCAAGAAGAGCGGGATGGTGCCAGGAGGGTCGACGATGACGAACAGGGTGATGAACACCTCGGCCAACAAGGTGGCGTTGACGATCTCGCTCACAACGATCCCGCGGCCCGGGTGGCTTCTCGTACCCGCTGGCGCAGTGCTTCGTACTGCTGCGGGGCAGTGCGGTTGCACCCGAGTGGGTGCCCGAGCTTCCCGACGCCGTGGTAGTCGCTGGCGCCGGTGCGAAGCAACGCAAGCTCGTCAGCGATGGCAGCCAGCTCGGCCCGATCCCGAGCCGAGTGGTCGTTGTGGTCGACCTCGATTCCGGCGAGGCCGGCGTCACGCAGCTGCTCGAAAGCAGCTTCGGTCAGAACGCGACGGCTGCTGCGTCCCCACGGGTGGGCAACCACGCTCACCCCACCCGCATCCCGGACCAACCCGATCATTGTGACCAGGTCAGCTCCGTAGCGGTCCACGTACGCCGGACGGCCCGGTGACAGGTAACGGTCGAATGCCTCGTCACGGTCGCGTACTGCGCCGAGCCGGACGAGCGCATCCGCCACGTGCGGTCGACCCGTGGCAGCCGCGTCCGCTGACACCGCACGCACGTCGGCCACGCTGATGTCGATGTTGAGCCCGCGGAGCCGGTGCAGTGTCGTCGGCAGCCGCGCGTTGCGACCGGCTAGGACACGTTCGAGCTCGGCGTCGAGCGCCGGGTACGAGGGGTCCGGCTCGTAGGCGAGTAGATGCACTCCGGTGGCTGCGAACCGGCACGAGATCTCGAGGCCAAGTACCAGCGTGATTCCGCCGTCGCCCGCGGCCGCCTGGGCCTCGTCCCAACCTGCCGTCGTGTCGTGGTCGGTCAGCGCCACCACGTCGATGGCGGCGGCCCGAGCACGGCGGACCAACTCCTGCGGGTTGTCGGTGCCATCCGAACGAGAGGAATGGGTGTGCAGGTCGATTCGCACGGCGCCCAGGCTAGGCCGTCGCTGCCCCTATCCCACGTTCACGTGGTATCGGGTCGCTTCCATAGGGGTCGAACCCACTGGAAGTGACCCTCCGCCATGGGAAGTACACCGGGACCCATCAGCAGTCTCCGATGGTGGCCGGATATCCACAGAACCGGCG
>Ga0183260_10000695_pt1 | contig 28667 bp, 23 predicted proteins | sample AntDrymUQ4972206_2_FD_129768 | JGI IMG/M metagenome (GOLD analysis project Ga0183260, IMG submission 129768) | Polar desert sand microbial communities from Dry Valleys, Antarctica - metaG UQ497 (22.06) (version 2) (version 2) | ecosystem: Environmental > Terrestrial > Soil > Desert | place...
CGCGCTCACTCCCGCACCGCGCTCACTCCCGCACCGCCGCCTTCAGCTCGTCGATGACCGCCACCGGTGAGGGATCAACGCCGGCGAGGAACGCCGCGTAGACCGACGTGAAGTCCACCAGCGCGACGAGCGAAGCGAGCCGCGGCAGCGGGTGCTCGCCCTCGGCGCGCAGCTCGTGCACCGGTACGCCACGCGCGTCGGCGATCGCCCGCACCGCGTCGGCTCGCCTCGCCACCTGCGGGTGCTCCTCGGTGTCGCGCAGCAGGACGACTGCCAGTCGGTCGGCCGCGTCCGCCGCGTCGAGCGCGACCACCTGGTTGTGGCCGGCTTCCGGCAGCGACCCGTGGACCGCCGCCGACTTAGCGTTCTCCGCGAGCTGCGCGGCGCCGCGGTACGCCGCGACGGCCGCGACCGGTGACGTTCCCCAGATCAGCGGCACGCGCCCGGCCAGAGCGGTCGCCAGGTTCTTGGCCGGGTTCAGGAAGGCGTCCTTGGCCGGCTTGCACCGCTCGGTCCACTCGTCGAGGGTGTCCGCCGCGGCGTCGATGTCGGCCCGGGCGACCCGCGCGGCCCCGACCCGGTCACCGACGACCAGCGCCGGGGCGGACAGCGCCCAGATGCTGGCGCGTGGCATGCGCCCGACGGGTACGCCGAAGACGACGCCGCGACCGGCGTGCACCAGCTCGGCCAGCGGCGACTCGGCCGCGCCGACGCCGACGAGCGGCGCGCCCCGGCGTACCGCCTCCTCGACCGCGCTCAGCGTCTCCTCGGTGCGCCCGGAGCAGGAGACCCCGATGACGAGGTCGGCCGCGCCGACCCAGCCGGGCAGCCCGAAGCCGCGATGGACGTGGATGGGTACCGGCGCGGTCACCCCGGCGACGGCGGCGAGGACGTCGCCGGCGATCGCCGAGCCACCCATGCCGACGATCACGACGGAGCGCGGGCGCAGCCCCTCGAGCACGCCCGCGGTGTCCACCTCGGCCGAGGTGAACGCGGCCTCACGCAGCTGCGCTCCGGCGCCGGCCACGTCGCGCAGCATCCCGGCCGGGTCGGCCGCGGCGAGGGCGTCCGGGTCGTCGAGGGCGTCGATTCGGTCTGCCAGGATCACGCCGGCTTCTCGGCCTCGTCGATCAGCAGGACGGGGATGCCGTCACGGACCGGGTAGCGCAGGCCGCAAGTGTCGCTGGTGCAGTCCAGCGTCGACGCCGCGTCGTCGGCCCGCAGCGGCGCGTGGCATGCCGGGCAGGCCAGGATCTCCAGCAGCGACGGGTCGAGGTCCACGGTTCGTCTCCCAGTTCGGGTCGGTCGGCCCGCGCGGGCCGGCGACGTGTACGACGCAAACCTATCCGCGGACGAGCCCGAGCACCTCGTCGCGCACCTGCGCCATGGTCGCCTCGTCGGCGGCCTCGGCGTTCAGCCGCAGCAGCGGCTCGGTGTTGGACGGGCGCAGGTTGAACCACCAGTCCGCGGCGCTGACCGTCAACCCGTCCATCTCGTCGACCTCGACGCCGTCGCGGCCGGCGTACGCCGCACGGACCGCGGTGGTGCGCGCGGCGGCATCGTCGACGGTGCTGTTGATCTCGCCGGACGCGATGTAGCGGTCATAGGGCGCCAGCAGCTCAGACAGCGTGCCGTCCTGGCCCCCGAGCGCGGCCAGCACGTGCAGCGCCGCGAGCATTCCGGAGTCGGCGCGCCAGAAGTCGCGGAAGTAGAAGTGGCCGGAGTGCTCGCCGCCGAAGATCGCGCCGGTCTCGGCCATCACCGCCTTGATGAACGAGTGGCCGACGCGGGTGCGGACCGGCGTACCCCCGTTCTCGCGCACGACCTCCGGCACAGTGCGCGAGCAGATGAGGTTGTGGATGATCGTGCCGCCCGGCTCCCGGCGCAGCTCGCGCTCGGCGACCAGCGCGGTGATCGTCGACGGCGACACCAGCCCGCCGTTCTCGTCGACGACGAAGCAGCGGTCCGCGTCGCCGTCGAACGCCAGCCCGAGGTCGGCGCCCTCGGCGAGGACGGCCTTCTGCAGGTCGACCAGGTTGGCCGCCTCGATCGGGTTGGCCTCGTGGTTGGGGAAGGTGCCGTCGAGCTCGAAGTACAGCGGCACGACCCGCAGCGGCAGACCGTCGAGGACGGCCGGCACGGTGTAGCCGCCCATGCCGTTGCCGGCGTCGACTACGACGGTCAGCGGCCGGGAGGCGGAGATGTCGACGAGGGAGTGCAGGTACTCGGCGTACGCCGAGAGGAGGTCCTGCTCGGTAACCGTGCCGCTGCTCGAGCCCGGCTTCGGGAGCCCGGCGTTGACCCGGTCGCGGATCTGCGCGAGCCCGGTGTCCTGGCCGACCGGCGCCGCGCCGGCGAGGCAGAGCTTGATGCCGTTGTACTGCGCCGGGTTGTGGCTGGCGGTGAACATCGCACCGGGGAGACCCAGGTGGCCGGAGGCGAAGTAGAGCATGTCGGTCGACGCCAGCCCGATGAGGATCGCGTCGACGCCCTGGCCGGTGACGCCGTCGGCGAACGCCGCGGCGAGGCCCGGGCTGGACGGGCGCATGTCGTAGCCGATGACCACAGTGGGTGAGCCGGCGAGCTCGGCGAACGCGGCACCGAAGCCCCTGGCGAGGGCCTCGTCGAGCTGGTCGGGCACCACGCCGCGGATGTCGTACGCCTTGACGATGCTGCTCACGTCCGGCACTGCCCGCTCGCCTCCGCTGACTCCAGTTGTCGACCCCCCACCCCCACCGGATGATCTTGTGGGCAATCCACAGCCATCCCGCCTGTGGATTGCCTACAAGATCATCGGTTGGGTGGGTGGCTGGGGGATGGTAGCCCGCGGCAGCGGGCGGCGGTGGGCGGCTACTTTCGGCGTGACGCGAGGGCGAGGACCTGGTCGAGCGGCAGCTCCTGGTCGCCCGAGCGGTAGCTCTTGGCCTCGCAGGCGTGGCACGAGGTGAACTCAACGACCGACCCGTCGGCCATCGTGATCGAGATCTGGGTGACCGCCTTGCTGTCACACGCCTGGCATCGTCCGGACATCTGGTGCGTCTCCCTGCGTGTGGCGTCCCCGGCCGCGCAGCTCGGGGATGGTCTGCCCATCCCCGTCGTCCGTCGAACACCATACGGCCGAACGGCCCTATCGGTGTCGAGCGTACGGCGTACCTAACCCGGCGACCTCAGCATCCGCAGATGGCCGCGGCGCAGCGTCTCGTGCAGCTCCGCGCCGGCCCGGGCCGCCTCGCGCACGGCGTCGGCGAGCGCCTCGAGGTCGTCGGTGCTCGGGCTGCCCGGCGGCGTGGTGAGCACCTGGTGCCGCACCACCTCCCACCCGCGAGGGGCGGTGAGCGTGGTCGCGTGCAGCGAGCAGAGGTCGTAGTCGTGCGGCTCGTGGGAGGCGGTCAGCGGCCCGACGACGACGCGGGAGTCGGCGTAGACGTAGGTCAGCGTGGCGCTGGCCGTCTCCGCACAGTACGAGCGGGAGCAGCGTCGGGATGGGCTCACCTCCCGCACGGTAGCGGCCGGTGGGGGCCGCAGCCATCACCGACCGTCACGTGTCGTGCGGGCGTGTCGCCGCCTCTACGCTGCTACCCATGGACCCGGTCGGTGAGCGTGCCGCGCGCCGACGGCGACGCGACCGGCGCGGGCGCGGGCTGCGCGGCCGGCTCGTCCCGCCGCACGTGCCGTTGTCGCAGACGAAGGCCGAGCGCTTCGACGAGCTGGTGCTCGACGCCGTCGAGCACCTCGAGGAGCACTGGTCCGACGAGCTGTCGAAGCTCGAGTTCGCGGTCGAGGACGTACCGCCGCCGGAGAGCGTCTCCGACGACGTCATCCCCCTGTCCCGGATGCTGCCGGCGGTGTCCGACGGGTCCGGCGGCAAGCAGCCGGCCCGGTTGGTCGTCTACCGGCGGCCGATCGAGGCGCGCGCCGTCGACCAGACCGACCTCGCCGACCTCGTCCTCGACGTCGTCGTCAACGAGCTGGCCCGCCACCTCGGCATCGACCCCGACACCATCGACCCGCCCGACGACTGACCGGCCCCGACGGCCGCCGCTCGGCTTCAGCGGCGGGTGGCGCCGGCCCGGGGGTCGACCAGGCTGGCGGCCTGATCGGCGACCACGGCGGGGACCGGTACGCCGTCCGCCGCGGTCGCCTGCAGCGCCATCACGGTGAACAGCGGCCCGCGCAGGCCGCGCTCGACCAGGGCGCGCGCGGCGTACACCGGCGCCGACCCCTCGACCGGGGTGACGAGGAACGGCCGGCGGTCCGACGGGGGGTCGGCGACGAACCGTCGGTCGGCCAGGTTGAGCGTCACCAGCCGGCCCTCGGGGAGGTTGACCAGGACCGGCGGCGGGAGCGTCTGCGCCTTGCCGGCCTGCGGCAGAAGCTGCACGAGCAGCCGCGCCGCGCCGTCCGGCGCGCTGAGGACGAGGACGCTGTCGACGTCGCGGGTGACCCGCGAGTCGGTGACGACGGCCGGGCCGGTCAGCGGGCGGGTCGAGCCGATCCACGCCAGCTCGCGGATCGGGTTGAAGCGGGCGCGGTTCTCGACGTAGGCCCCGGCGAGGATCGGGGCGCCCTGAGCGGTCAGCCGCAGCGTCGCCGGCCGCCCGTCGAGCACCTCCTTCATGTCGACGATCGCGATCGTGCCCGCGCGCACGGTGATCTCGCGCAGGCCGACCGGCACGAACTGCTCGTCGGCCAGCGTCAGCTGCACGTCGACGAGCGCGTCGTCCTCGCCCGGCACGGCGATGTAGAGCAGCCGGGCCCCGTTGCCCCCGGGCAGGCCGGCCAGGTCGACCACCGATGCGGGCAGGCCGGCCCGCGGCACCCAGTCGACGCCGTACGGCGTGTCGACCACCGACCGGCTGTCCCGCAGCGCGGGCGCGACGCGTCCGACGCGGACGTTGACGCGGGTGGCCAGCGCACGCTGGTCGGGCTCGAGGTCCTGCAGCCGGATGACCGTGCGCTGCCGCCCGGGTACGACGATGCCGCGCAGCCCGGGCGCCGTCGACGGACCGCTCTCGGTGAGCACCTCCAGGTCGACCAGGGCCTCGTCGTCGTACGGGTTGACCAGCAGCACCTCGGACTCGACACCGACCTTGGTCCCGCCGCCGACGAACCAGGTGTCCTGCACCGTCGACTCGCACCGGGTGCCGGCCAGGCCCCGGTTGCGGCCATCGACGCCGCGCGAGACCTGCTCGGCCTCGAGCCCCCCGGCCCGCTCGCCCACGGCCGTCGCAGCCACCGCCACCGCCTGGTCGATCGGCGTGCCGAAGCCCGAGACCTCGCCACCTCGCCGCAGCACGATCGGGCCCTGGCCGCTGCCCCTGACCAGCGGTGCGGCGTTGACGGTCACCTCGCCCGGTAGCGCCGTCCCGACGGTGAGCGTGGTCGTGACATCGCTGCCCGCCTTGAGCAGCTCGGGGCAGACGGCAAGGCTGCCCACCACCGCGGCCCGGCCGGCCGCCGCGGACGGCGGCGCGGTGCGCAGGTTCGGCTCGGTGGCGTCGGCGACGGCGAGCCCCGCCAGGAGGACGACGACGACGGCGAGCAGCGGAAGCGGCGGGCGGGTCACTGCACTCTCCGGACGTTGCTGGGGCCGACCGCGACGGGCTCGGGCGCGAGGTCGAGGACATCAGCGTCCGTGGCCGCCCCGGCGAGCGGCTCGTCCGGGTCGTCGTCACGGCGCCGGATCGACGGCGCGGCCAGCACCAGGACGACGAGCAGCACCAGCGCCTGCACCGTGAGCGCGCTGCGCCGGGCGGAGGTGTCGCGGGCGACCTCGATCCGGCCGGCACCGGCCGGCAGCTCGAACGCCTGCGCCCACCCGTACGCCGTCGTCGACCGCAGCCGCTCGCCGTCGAGCGTCGCGACCCAGTCGCCGTCCGCCCGCTCGGCCAGCACCAGCAGCCGGCCGGGCGGCCCGGGAAGCAGCTGCGCGCGAGCCGACTCGCGCCGGCTCGGCAGCGGCGTCGGGGGGGCCAGCCGGAGCTGATCGCGTCCCGCCACCCGGCCGGCCTCCGCGGCCTGCGCCAGCGCCGGCGAGAGCACCGTGACCCGGCCGGTCGGCGTCAGCGTCTGCCACAGCTGCACCGGCGCGACGAAGGAGACCCGGGACAGCCCAGCCTGGACGTCGAGACCCGCGGCGACCACGGGCGGAACCGGATTGGCCACGGCGACGTACCGCACGTTGAACGCGGCCAGCGCCTCGGCCGCGTTGGTGCCACGCGCAGACGTCAGGTCGGCGACGACCTGGTCGAGGATGCGGCGCACGCGGCCGCCCTCGACCAGCCCGGACTGCGGCAGGGTCAGCCCGCCGGCCGGGGTGAGCGCGTAGCGCAGCCGCCCGTCCGGCAGCGCGTCCAGCCACAGCACGCGCATCCCCGGGTTGCGGTCGCCCTCGGCGAGGACGACGGACGGCAGCGCGGTGACCTCCTGGCGGCGCAGCGGCTCGTCCGCGCCACGGCGCACCCAGGTCGCCGCGGTGACGAGCGGAGTGACGGCCGCGGCGGCCGCCACGAGGCCGGCCAGCACCTGCCGCCAGCCGAAGTCGTAGCCGCCGAGGCGCTCGAGCGCGCCGTCAGCCGCGACGACCGCGGCGATCACCAGGCCACAGCCGGCGACCGCGAGCGCCGGGCCCGGGAAGGTCCGGGCCAGCGGGCCGACACCCCGCGCGAGCAGGAGCGCGTACGACGTCGACCCGATGACCAGCGCCCAGGCCGCGAGCGCGGCCCGCTGACCGTGCTGTCGGACGAGGCCCGCGGCCGCGCCGGCCAGCAGCCCCGCCATGGCCCAGGTGGGCGGCAGCGCCGGCCCGCCGGCCCGCCCCAGCAGCAGGTCCAGCGCGGTCGGCACGAAGGCCGGCTCGCCGGAGACACCCGGCGGACCGGCGACCAGCCGGCTCGGCGAGGCGACCAGCTCCCACGTCCACGGCAGGAGGAGCAGCAGGGCGGTGCCGAGGGCGAAGGCCGCCGACACGAGACGGCGCAGCGCGGACGCGCGGCCGGCGGGGGTCGCCGCCACCACCACGGCCAGCGCGCCGAGGAGAAGGCCGAGCGCGGCGATCAGCCACAGCGACGGCGCGAACGACGCGGCGGCGGCGAGGCCGAGCCCGAACCCGAACGGCAGCCGCCAGCCGATGTGCCGGGGGTCGCCGCTGAGCAGCCGGTGACCGCCCGCGACCAGCGGCGGCACGGCGATGGTCGCGACGACGACGTCCAGCCGACCGCGCGCTACCGACCCGGTCACCACCGGCAGCAGTGCGTACGTAGCCGCGGCCCACACGCGCAGCGGGCGGCTCGCGGTGAGTCGCCTCGACGCGACGTACGCCGACCAGCCGGCGGCCGGCACCGCGCCGAGCAGCAGGACGGCGACGGCGAGCGACGCATCGCCGCGGAGCAACGTGGCCAGCCCGGCCAGCAGCGCCACCGACGGCGAGAGCGCCGCGTCGGTGCCTGCGCCGACCGCGTGCCACGAGGCGGCGTACGCCGCCCACAGGTCGCGCGCGCTGCCGGCGACCGGCAGCAGGTCTCCGCCCACCAGGCGCCCGCTGCCGATCAGCGACCGCGCGGCCACGAGCGCGAGAAGCGACAGCCCGACCACGAGCGTGGCGCCGGACCGCGCCTGCAGCATCCGGACGCCCCGGCCGCGCGGCGGGACCAGGTCGTCGACCTCGCCGTCCGGCGCAGCGTCGAGCGCCGACGCGACGCCGTCGCCGGCGCCACCGGTGATCCAGTCGGCGAACGCGTCGAGGTAGCCGCGCAGTCGGGCGGTGCGGCCCACGAACAGCGGCCGGAGGTCCGCTGCCGTCGCCTTGCGCGTGCGCCGGCGCTCCGCCCGCATCCGGCGGAGATCGCCGGTGTGCGTAAGCGTCCAGCCGACCGCGGCGATCTCGTCGCGGGCCGCGGTGACCTGCCGGGTCAGCACGAACCCGACGGTGCGCAGCAACGCGCCGACCAGCAGCCGCGGCAGCGCGCCGAGCATCGCCAGGCCGGTCAGGTTGGCGAGCACGACGAGCAGCGCATGCCGGCGGTCGACCCCGGTCACCCGCGCGGTGGTGAAGGCCAGCGGTCGACGCCCGGTCCACACCGCACGGCTGTGCCGGAAGAGTGCGGCGGGTACGACGAGGACCCGGTAGCCGGCCGCGTTGGCCCGCCAGCCGAGGTCGAGGTCGTCGCGCAGCATCGGCAGCCGGGGGTCGAGCCCCCCGAGGGTGTCCCAGACGTCGCGCCGGACGAGCATTCCGGCGGTGCCGACGGCGAGGACGGCGCGGCGATCATCGTGCTGGCCCTGGTCGTACTCGCGACGCTCGAGGCCGGTCTCCCGGCGGCCGGCGCGGTCCATGGTCAGACCCACCTCGACGAGCAGCCGCGGGTCGTCCCAGTCGCGCACCTTCGGACCGACGATGCCGATCGAGGTGTCCTCCGCCGCCGCCTCGACCAGCTCGGCGAGCGCGTCGGGGTCGGGAGCGCTGTCGTCGTGGATCAGCCACAGCCAGCCGACCGGATCGGGCCGCGGCCCTTCGTCGCCGGTCCGCCGGCGCGGCGACGGACGCTCGGTCACCGAGGCGGCCAGCTCGTCGAGGTGGGCGACACCGGCGGCCACCGCCTCGCCGAAGGCGCACCGACCGTCGACGCGGACGACCCGGTCGGCGCCGAGGGCGGCGTCGAGCAGCGCCGCCGACCCGTCCTCGCTCCCGACGTCGACGGCGACGAGGCGCTGGACCGGACGGGTCTGCGCCGCGAGCGCCGCGAGGACCTCCGGCAGCCACCGCGCCCCGTCATGGACGACGAGCACCGCCGAGACGCGGTGGTGCTGGTAGTGGTGACGGGCGGGACGCGGAGGCATCGACCGATCTCGACGAGGTCAGGTGCGGCTGCGGTGCAGCCTACGACGGACCGCGCCCCCCGCTACACCTCGGCCAACTCGTGTGGCACCTGGTCAGGTGCTGTCCGTCGCGATCAACGGCCACGGCGCCAACGAGGGCCGACCACCGGGAGCCCCCCTCGTGCGCCTTCCGTCTGCCGCAGTGGCACCTGGTCAGGTGCTGTCCGTCGCGATCAACGGCCACGGCGCCGACGCGGGCCGACCACCGGGAGCCCCCCTCGTGCGCCTTCCGTCTGCCGCAGTGGCACCTGGTCAGGTGCTGTCCGTCGCGATCAACGGCCACGGCGCCGACGAGGGCCGACCACCGGGAGCCCCCCTCGTGCGCCTTCCGTTTGCTCTAGCTGGCGTGACGCTTGAGGCGGCGGCGCTCCCGCTCGGAGAGTCCGCCCCAGATGCCGAACCGCTCGTCCTTCGACAGCGCGTAGGCCAGGCACTCGGCCTTCACCTCGCAGCCCACGCAGATGCGCTTGGCCTCCCGGGTGGAGCCGCCCTTCTCAGGGAAGAAGGCCTCCGGGTCGGTCTGCGCGCACAGCGCGTTCTCCTGCCAGGTCTCCTCGGTCAGCTCGGTCTCGGTCGTCTCGAGCGACTGCAGGCTCATGCCGGCCCCTCCGCACCGTCGTGGACCCGTCCACCCCTAGGTCCCGAAGCCGTGCCGCCGGGCGGCGGGCACGCGAATCCGGCTGCAGCGCGGAGGAGGAAGGGTGACGCACCACAACCGAATGACATGGGTGTGATTAGACAGCCACCGTGCGGAGCGCGTCAAGGCCTGGGGCGGCGGGCTCCGAACGGACGACGGCGCGAGGAGGCGGCTGAGGTGAACGCGTCGACCGCCGCCGGAGCGGACGGACCCGCCGGTTCGCGGTCCTCGTCGCCGGTCGCGGCATCGATCGCCGGACCCGGCGAGGCGACGGAGGGCATCGCGTCGACCGAGGCGCGGGTACGCCGCTTGGCCGGCGCGGCGGCGTTGGGAACCGGTGCCAGCGGCTCGGTGGCGCCCGGCTTGGCCGGGTCGTCGGGTGCCTTCGTGGTGGCGCTCGCCCGCGCCGCGGAGGCACGCGGTGTCGCAGCCCGCGCCTTGGCCGATGCCTTCGTCACCGGCTTCGTCGCCGGCTTCGTCGCCGGCTTGGTGGCGGCCTTGGTGGCCGACTTCGTGGCGGTCTTGGCCGCGGCCTTCGACGGCTTCGCGACCGGCTTGGCGGCGGCCTTGGCGACCGCCTTCGTCGGCTTCGCCTTCGCCTTCGCCTTCGCGGGGCGGTCCGTCGTACCGGCGACCGGGATGACCGGGCTGATGGGCCCAGTCTCGCCCGACGCACGCAGCGGCTCGGGAGCCGGGGCGGCGTCACGCACGGCGCGCGCGCCGGCCGTCGGCGACACGACGAGCGGCGTCGGCGACGGGGTCTCCTCGCCACGAGCCTTGCGGTAGCGGTCGGCGTCGCGGGCGTCGCGGGAGCGCTCGAGCGCCTCGCCGACGCGGGCCGACAGGTGCTTGCGGCTCTTGGCGTCGAGGCCCTTCGCGAACTCGTCGAGGACGTCGCGCAGCAGCCGGTCGCGCTCCTCCTCGAGCACCAGGTCGCGCTCGCCGAGGTACTGCAGCAGCGCCTGGCCGGCGCCCTCGAGCCGCGCCGTACCGGCCTCGATCTCCTGACGGGAGTCGACGACGGTGGCCGCCGTGACCCGCATCGCGTCGCGGACCCCGGCGATCTCGAGCTCCATGCGCTCGCGGAACGTGGCGACCTCGGCGGCGGCGGCGGCATGCGCCTCCTTGACCACCTGCTTGGCCACCTCGTCGAACCCGGCGCCGAGCTTGCTGACGGCGGCTGTGTTGTCCGAAGCCGTCTTCGCGATCGCGGCGGCCTTGCTGCCCAGCCCGTCGATCGCGGTGTTGGTCACCGCCACGCCGAGGCGCATCTCGTCGAGGGCGGTGCCCTGCGCGGCGAGCTTGACCATGACCTGTGCCTGCGCGGTCGTGACGCTCTCCATCGCGGTGTCGAGGTAGCCGGACACCTCGTCGAGGTGGTCGTGGTGGGCGTCCCGCGCCTCCGCCAGCGCGGACCCGACCGAGCCCCCGAGCGCGGTCAGGCTCGCCTCGACCGAGCCGGCGAACGCGTCGATCGCCTCGCGCACCGAGCCGGTCAGGCCCGTCACCGCGGTCTCGACCTGCGGCAGCACCGCGGACTGGAACTCCGCCGCCGACGACGCGGACTCGGCGAGCCGGTCAGAGACGAAGCTGCGCAGCTCGGCGCTGCTCTCGGTCGCCATCTTGCGCAACCCGGCGACCTGCTCGGCGATGAGGGTGCGTACCTCCGCGTCCCGGGCCGCGACGGCGCGGTTCACGCCCTCGACGTCCTTGGCCAGCATCGTCAGCCGCTCGGCCGTGGTGCTCGCGCCGTCGCGGGCGAACGCCTCGAGCCGCTCCGCCACACCGTCCAGGCTGTCCTCGAGCGCGGCGAGGCGGGCCTCGAGCGGCGAGCGGACGTCGGCGTCGAGCTGCTCGGCGAGCCGGGCGAGCTCGGACCGTACGGCGTACACCTCGCTCGCCAGCGCGACCTCGGCCTGCATCTCCTCAGCGGTGCGCTCCCGCAGCTCCTGGATGCGCGCGAACAATGGCGTCGTCTCGACCTCGGACACGTCGGCCCATCCTGATCGTCGGGTGCACCCCCCACCCGGAAGGTGTCGGCCGAGTATAGGAAGTAGCGGCCTCGGGGACGAGGACCCGGACCGTCCGGTCCCGCCTCAGGCGGCGGTCGGCGCTAGGCGGCGGGCGCCGGAGCGACGACGGCGCCGTACGTCGTGGTCCGCTGTCGGGCCGGCCGGCCGACGGCTGTGGCGATGTCGACCAGCTGCTCGACCGTCTTGCTCGACCCGTGCTCCGAGCCGGCCATCCGGCTGATGGTCTCCTCCATGAGCGTGCCGCCGAGGTCGTCGACGCCGCCGCGCAGCACCCGGCTCACCCCGTCCACGCCGAGCTTCACCCAGCTCGCCTGCACGTGGTCGATCCGCCCGTGCAGCAGCAGCCGAGCGGTCGCGTGCACGGCGCGGTTGTCCCGCTCGGTCGGGCCGGGGCGGGCGATGCCGGCGAGGTACAGCGGCGCGTTGTGGTGCACGAACGGCAGCGGGACGAACTCAGTGAAGCCGCCGGTGTCGTCCTGGATGCGAGCGAGCAGGCGCAGGTGCGCCACCCAGTGCCCGGGGTGGTCCACATGGCCGTACATCATCGTGCTGCTCGAGCGGATCCCCAGCCGGTGAGCGGTGGTGACCACCTCCACCCAGGTCGCGGCCGGCAGCTTGCCCTTGGTCAGGACCCAGCGGACGTCGTCGTCGAGGATCTCCGCGGCCGTGCCGGGGATCGTGTCGAGGCCCGCCTCGCGCGCCTTGACCAGCCAGTCCTCGATCGACAGTCCGGTCCGGCTGGCGCCGTTGACGACCTCCATCGGGCTGAACGCGTGGACGTGCATCCCAGGCGCGCGGCGCTTCACCTCTGCGGCGATATCCCAGTAGGCGCTGCCCGGGAGGTCGGGATGGATCCCGCCCTGCATGCAGACCTCGGTCGCGCCGGCGGCGGCGGCCTCCGCCGCGCGGTCTCCGACCTCGGCGATCGAGAGCGTGTACGCGTCGGCATCGGTCCGCCGCTGCGCAAAGGCACAGAAGCGGCAGCCGGTGTAGCAGACGTTCGTGAAGTTGATGTTGCGGTTGACGACGTAGGTGACGTCGTCACCGACGGTGTCGCGGCGTACGTCGTCGGCGAGCGCGCACAGGGCCTCCAGCGCGTCGCCATCGGCCGTCATCAGCGACAGCGCCTCGGCGTCGGCCAGTGCGGCCGGGTCGTCGGCGGCGCGGCGCAGGGCGGCCGTGACGTCGCCGGGGAGTCGCCGCGGGGTGCTCGCCGTCGGCACCGTGAGCGACGACCACGCGCCGTACACCGTGTCGAAGTCGCTGCGTCGGTCACCGCTGCGGCCGGTCGTGTCGACGGTCACCTGCAGATCCGTCCGGCCGCTGCTCCCCCACCCGCCGTCCGGCTCCTGCCACCGCCGACCGACGGCGACCGCGTCGGGGCGCGCGCGGCCGTCGTCGCCGGCCAGCGCGCGCACGTGCCCGATCAGTCGAGGATCGATCCACGGGTCCGGCTCGGCGACGTAGCGCGGGTAGACGGTGAGCCGCTCGCGCAGCTCGAACCCGGCTGCGCGAGTCGCCGCGGCGAGGACGTCGAGGCGCGGCCACGGGCGCTCCGGGTTGACGTGGTCGGGGGTGACGGGCGACACGCCGCCCCAGTCGTCGATGCCGGCGCGCAGCATGAGGGCGTGCTCGTCGCCAACGAGGTTGGGCGGCGCCTGGATGTGCATCGACGGGCCGAGGACGAGCCGCGCCACGGCGATGGTCGCGGCCAGCTCGGCCATCGAGGGCTCGTCGGCGCCGCGCATCGCGATGTCGTCCTTGGCCCGGAAGTTCTGGACGATCACCTCCTGGATGCCGGCGTACTGCTTCGCCACGCGACGGATCTCGAACACCGCGTCGGCGCGCTCGGCGTACGTCTCGCCGATGCCGATGAGGATCCCGGTGGTGAAGGGGATCGCGACGCGACCGGCGTCGTCGAGGACGCGCAGTCGTACGGCGGGGTCCTTGTCGGGGCTGCCGAAGTGCGGCCCGCCCGGCTCGGACCACAGGCGCGCCGCCGTGGTCTCGAGCATCATCCCCATGCTCGGCGCGACCGGCTTGAGCCGGGTCAGCTCCTCCCACGACAGGACGCCGGGATTGAGGTGCGGCAGCAGCCCGGTCTCCTCGAGCACCCGGATCGCCATCGCCCGCAGGTAGTCGAGGGTGGAGGCGTAGCCGTGCGCGTCGAGCCACTCGGCGGCTTGCGGCCAGCGCTCCTCCGGCCGGTCGCCGAGGGTGAACAGCGCCTCCTTGCAGCCGGCCGCCTGGCCCTCGCGGGCGATCGCGAGGACCTCGTCCGGGCGCAGGTACGGCGCCGGGAGGTGGCCAGGCGTGGTCGCGAACGTGCAGTAGTGGCACCGGTCGCGGCAGAGCCGGGTCAGCGGGATGAACACCTTGCGGCTGTAGGTGACGACGGTGCCGTGACCGCGGTCGCGGACCCGCCCGGCGGAGGCGCACAGGTCGTCCAGGTCGTCGCCGAGCGCCTGCAGCAGGACGGTCGCCTCGGCCGGGTCGAGCGCGGCGCCGTCGCGGGCGCGCCGCAACGCCCGTCGCATCGCGTCGGGGCTCGGCCGGTCCACGGCGGCAGCCTATTCCGCCCTCCCCCCTCCCCCCTCCCCCCTCCCCCCTCCCCCTCCCGGACCGTTCGGCGTTTCGTCGACGGCAGGTCGAACGAAGCCGCGATCCCGTGACGAATCGCCGAACGGTCCGGGAGGGGTGGGTTCGGGCGCGCAGTGGCCGGTAGCGTTCGCGCGGTGATCGTGGTGCTCGCGGGCGGGATCGGCGCGGCCCAGTTCCTGCGCGGGCTGCTCACTGTCAGCGGCGACCACGAGGTGGTCGTCATCGGCAACACCGGCGACGACATCACGCTGCACGGTCTGCGGGTCTGCCCCGACCTCGACACCGTGATGTACACCCTCGGCGGCGGCATCCACGCCGACCAGGGCTGGGGGCGCGCGGACGAGCGGTTCACCGTCGCCGAGGAGCTGGCGGCGTACGGCGTCGGCCCGGACTGGTTCACCCTCGGCGACCGCGACATCGCGACCCACCTGGTGCGCACCCAGCTGCTCGACGCCGGCGCAGCGCTGAGCGACGTCACCGCGGCGCTGTGCGCTCGCTGGCGGCCCGGGGTGCGGCTGCTGCCGATGAGCGACGACCGGGTCGAGACGCACGTCGTCGTGACCGACGGGGGCGGCCGCCGGGCGGTGCACTTTCAGGAGTACTGGGTGCGGATGCACGCCGCGGTCCCGGCGGAGTCCGTGGCCTACGTCGGCGTCGACGGCGCGCAGCCGGCGCCCGGCGTGCTCGACGCGATCGCCTCGGCCGACGTCGTGCTGCTGCCGCCGTCCAACCCGGTCGTCAGCATCGGGACGATCCTCGCGGTGCCAGGCATCGCCGACGCTCTGCGGGCCGCCGCTGCGCCCGTGGTCGGCGTCTCGCCGATCGTCGGCGGGGCGCCGGTGCGCGGCATGGCCGACCGGATGCTCGAGGCCATCGGCGTACCCGTCGACGCGGCGGCGGTCGCGCGGCACTACGGGCTGCGCTCGGCCGACGGCGTGCTCGACGGCTGGCTGGTCGACACCGCGGATGCGGCGTCGGTCGCGGGCCTGTGCGCCGACGGCTTCGCGGCGCGGTCGATGCCACTGCTGATGAGCGACCTCGACGCGACCGCGGCGATCGCCGCCGCCGCGCTCGAGACCGCGAGGTCGCTCCGGTGACGCTCGAGGTGTTCGGGGTCGAGGAGATCGGCGAGGTCTCCGCCGGCGAGGACATCGCCCGCCTGATCGTGGCGACCGGTGTCGAGCTGCGCGACCGCGACGTCGTCGTGGTCACGTCGAAGATCGTGTCCAAGGCGGAGGACCGGCTCTGGCCGGCGGGCGGGGGCTCGCAGCAGCGCGAGCGGGCCCGACAGGCCGCGATCGACAGCGAGACCGTGCGCGTCGTCGCCGAGCGCGGCCCGACCCGGATCGTCGAGACGCGGCACGGGTTCGTCGTGGCCAGCGCCGGCGTCGACGCCTCCAACGTCGACACCGATGTCATCGCGCTGCTGCCGGAGGACTCCGACGCGAGCGCACGTCACATTCGGGCCGGGCTGGCGGAACGGGCGGGGGTCGACGTGGCCGTCGTCGTGTCGGACACGTTCGGGCGGCCCTGGCGGAACGGTCTGACCGACGTCGCGATCGGGTCGGCCGGCATCGCCGCGATCCGCGACTTCCGCGGCCGCACCGACGCCTACGGCAACGACCTGAAGATGACGGAGACCGCTCTGGTCGACGAGATCGCGTCGGCCGCCGAGCTGGTCATGGGCAAGCTCGACGGCGTACCGGTCGCGGTCGTCCGAGGGCTCGCGTACGACGACGACCCCGGTGACCTCGGCGTACGCCCCATGGTTCGCCCGGCGGCCGAGGACATGTTCCGGCTCGGGACGGACGAGGCCATGCGGCTCGGCGCCGGCGACCCCGTCGCGCTGGTCGAGGCGCGCCGCTCGGTGCGCGACTTCCGGCCGGACCGGGTCGACCCGGCCCGGCTGCAGCGCGCGCTCGCGGCGGCGGTCACCGCGCCGGCGCCGCACCACACGACGCCGTGGCGCTTCGTGCTGGTCGACACCGACGAGGCGCGCTCGGCGCTGCTGTCCGCGATGCGCCAGGCGTGGGCCGACGACCTCGCCGACGACGGCGTCGATCCCGCTGTCGTGCAGCGACGCATTGCCCGCTCCGACGCCCTGCTCGGCGCGGCGCCGTACCTCGTCGTCCCCTGCCTGGTCACCGACGGCGCGCACGACTACCCCGACGAGCGGCGCCGTCGCGCGGAGCGGGAGATGTTCCTCGTGTCGATGGGCGCGGCGGTGGAGAACCTCCTCGTCGCGCTCACCGCGGAGGGCCTCGGCAGCTGCTGGGTCAGCTCGACGATGTTCTGCCCCGACCCGGTACGCCGGGCGCTCGGGCTGCCAGACGCCTGGGACCCCATGGGCGCCGTCGCGATCGGCCGGCCCGCGGTCGCGCCGCCGCCGCGCCCGCCCCGCGACGCCCGCCGCTTCGTCGTCGAGCGCTGACGTCGCCGCGCCACGGACAGCAGATCACGATTGAGGGGCGTCTAAAAGGCGCGGCGGTCGGTGATGGCCATGCGCGGGCCGTACCGGGGGTGGCGCAGCCCGCTGAGCTCGAGCAGCTTGACCGCGCGGTAGCGGTGCGGGCGATAGGGCTCGAGCAGGTCGAGCAGCCCGTCGTCGTCGACGCGGTGGCCGGTGAGGACCCAGCCGACGAAGTGCGCCAGGTGGAAGTCGCCGACGGACACCGCGTCGGCGTCGCCGAGTGCGCGCTGCGCCGTCTCGGCAGAGGTCCACGCGCCAATGCCCGGGATCGCGCGCAGCCGGCGCTGCGCATCGGCCGACGCCATGTCGACCACCTCCTCGAGCCGGGCGGCGCGCGAGGCGGCGGTCACGAGAGTGCGCGCCCGGGTGTGGTCGACGCCGGCCAGGTGCCACTCCCACGACGGGATGCGCGCGACGACGGCGGCGCTCGGCGGCACGCGCAACGGCATCGGGCCCGGCGCCAGGGTGCCGAACCGGAGAGTCAGCTCGGCGTACGACCGCCGCGCCTCCGTGCCGGTCACCTTCTGCTCGAGCACCGCCGGGAGCAGCGAGTCGAAGACCAGGCCGCTGCGCGGGATCCGCATCGCCGGGCGGCGCAGGTGCTGGTCGCGCACGACGCCGTGCCGTGGCGCCCAGCCGTCGAGGGAGTCGCGGGCGCCGAGCAGGTCCGGCGCGCTGGCGATCGCCCACTCCGCCCCGTCGCCCCACGCCGTCGCCTCGACCTCGCCGCCGGGCCGGGACGCGAGCCGCAGCGTCGCCGTCCCGGCCGGGGTGTGGAAGGCCCGCCACACCGCGCCGTCGGCGAAGACCGTGGACCGGTCACGCGCGCCGCGGCGCATCCCGCCGAGCGTGTCACGCAGGTCCACCGGCAGCCGCGGGTGGAGCAGGGCATGCACCGGGTCGGCCGGCCGGACGGGCGTCACCCGGTCACGGTACGACGGCGCGGCGACATAGACTCCCCCGGATCCCGCAACCGATCCGGTAAGGACCCCAGTGGCCAAGAAGCCCGACGCCAACGACCGCCGCCGCCGCGTCAGCGACATGAAGGCGCAGCAGAAGAAGGCCGAGCGGCGTACGACGTACATCTTCGTCGCGGTCGCGGCGCTGGCGGCCGCGGCGCTGATCGGCGGCGCGGTGACGTTCGGCGGCGGCGGCGGCGGAAGACTCGACGTCCGGACGCTCGGCGAAAAGGAGGCCGACGCGAAGTGCGGCGAGGTCGAGGTGGCCTCGACGCCGCCCACCGGCCAGCACGTCGACGGCGCGGTCAACTACGCCACGACCCCGCCGACCGGCGGCGACCACTCGGGGTCGACGGCACCGGCCAACCGGCACTTCTACGACCGTGACGGTGACGTCGGCCCGGAGCGGCTCGTGCACAACCTCGAGCACGGCTACGTCGTGGCCTGGTACGACGAGCAGGCCAGCGACGACGAGATCAACGCGCTGCGCACGATCAGCAAGAACGTCTCCGACGCCGGGCCGAGCTACGGCCGGAAGTTCATCGTGGCGCCGCACCTCCGCGGCAACTTCGAGGGCGACAACAACGTCGCCATCAGCGCGTGGGGCGCGTCGCAGCTGTGCGGCGAGGTCTCCGGCGAGGCGATCGACGACTTCCTCAACGACTTCCGCGGCCCGGACGGACCGAAGTCGACCGCCCCGGAGAAGGGGAACGCTTAAAGCAGATCGAAGGCGCACGAGCAGGCTCCCGATGGGCTAGCCGCGTCGGCGCCCAGCGGCTGGTCAAACCGGACAGCCCCTGACCAGGTGCCACGGCGCTATTTGCGGTCCGAGGAGAACCGGACCGCGCCGTCACCGAGCACCGCTCCCGGCCAGACCCGCGCGCCCACGACCAGCTCGTTGCCGGCACCGATGACGGCACCGTCGCCGACGACCACGCCGTCGAGCACCGTCCCGGCGCCGACCCGTGCCCCGACGCCCACCACCGAGCCGCGGACCACCGCACCGTCCGCCACGACGGCGCCGTCGAAGACGACCGACCCGGCGACGACGGCACCGGCGCCGACGACCGCGTCGCGCCCGACGGTGGTGCCGCCGGTGACCTGCGCGTCGCCGGCCACCTGCGCGCCCGGCAGCAGCAGCCGCTCCCCGGTCGGGCCGGGTACGGCGGACGAGCGGACCCGGCCGAGCACGAGGTCGCACGACCCGCGGACGAACGCCGCCGGGGTGCCGAGGTCGAGCCAGTACGACGTGTCGACGACGCCGTGCAGGTGCGCGCCGGCGGCCAGCAGCTCGGGGAACGTCTCGCGCTCGACGGACACCGGGCGCCCGGCGGGGATCCGGTCGAGCACCGCGGGCGACATGACGTAGCAGCCGGCGTTGACCTGGTTGGTGACCGGCCGGTCCATCTTCTCGAGGAAGTCGCTCACCCGGCCCTCGGCGTCCGTCGGGACGCAGCCGAACGCCCGCGCGTCCTCGACCTCGGTGAGGTAGAGCGTCACGTCGGCCGCCGCGCTGCGGTGCGACGCCACCAGCGCCGCGATGTCCAGGCCGGAGAGGACGTCGCCGTTGAAGACCAGGAAGTCGCCGCCGGTGAGGTGCTCGGCGACGAAGCGGATCGCGCCACCGGTGCCCATCGGCGTGTCCTCGGTGGCGTAGGTCAGCCGGATGCCGAGGTCCGCGCCGTCGCCGAAGTGACCGGAGAAGACCTCGGGCTTGTACGCCGTCGAGAGGATGACGTGGTCCACGCCGGCCTCGCGCGCCTGCGCGAGCTGGTGGGTGATGAACGGCACCCCCGCGGTCGGCAGCATCGGCTTGGGCGTGTTGACGGTCAGCGGCCGCAGGCGCGTGCCCTGCCCGCCGACCAGCATCACGGCGTCCATCTCAGATCTCCTTCGTGCGGATGTCGTCGGGCAGCTGCGCGAGGGTCTGCGCGGTGCGGGTCGGCGGTGCGCCCTCGCGCACCGGCCGCGCGACCAGCGAGAGGAGGTAGCGCGCGGTCAGCCCGGCGCCGATGAGCAGCCGCACCGGCAGCCACCGCGCGCCGGCGTACTCCGCCCGCACGTAGCGGTAGGCGCTGCGATGGTGCGCCTTGAGCATCGGGCCCTTTGCCAGCCGGGTGGCCTGGCCGCCGACGTGGGTCACGACCGCGCTCGGGACGTAGACGCTCTCCCAGCCGCGGCGGGCCAGCCGCCGGCAGAGCTCGAGGTCCTCGAAGTACATGAAGTACGCCGGGTCGAACCCGCCGACCTCGTCGAAAGCGCTGCGCCGCAGCAGCATGCACGACCCGGACAGCCACCCGGCGGTCGCCTCGACCGGATCGCGCCGCTCCCGCCGGTAGGACCGGGTGAACGGGTTGCTCGGCCACCACCAGCCGAGCAGCGCGTGGCCGATCCCGCGCGAGAGCGACGGGAAGGACCGTGCCGACGGGTAGAGGTCGCCGTCCGGCGTGAGGATCGCCGGGCCGAGGATCGCGGCGCGCGGCCAGCGCTGCGCCGCGCCGACCAGCTCGTCGAGCGCGCCGTCGTGCCACTCGATGTCCGGGTTGGCGACGAGCACCAGCTCGGCGCCGCCGGCCGCGCGCACGCCGACGTTGGCCGCGCCGCCGTACCCGAGGTTGCCGCCGGTCGGCACGAGGGTGACTCGCGGACGCTGCGCGGCGCGCTCGACGGACCCGTCGGTCGAGCCGTTGTCCGCGATGACGACGGGTGGTGCCACCGCAGCCGCTCGCGGCAGGGAGTCGAGGAACCGGTCGAGGTCGTTGCCCGGCTGCCACGTCACGACGACGACGCTCAGGGTGGGCCGCGCCGAAGACGGTGGCGCCGTCACTCCGCCACGGCGCGCGCGTAGCACGCCAGGTGCGCCTCGGCGCTGGCCGCCCAGGTGAACTCCTGCGCCCGCGCGACGCCGGCCGCACTCAACGCCGCGCGCCGAGGCTGGTCGTCGACCAGCGCACGGAGCGACTGGGCGATCGAGGCCACGTCGCGCTCGGTGTAGGCGACCGCGTCTCCGCCGACCTCGGGCAGCGACAGTCGCTGCGTCGTCAGCACCGCCGCCCCGCAGGCCATGGCCTCGAGCACCGGCAGGCCGAAGCCCTCGCCGTGGCTCGGGTAGGCGACGACGTTCGCCTCGGCGAGGAAGCCGGGCAGGTCGCCGAGCGGGAGATACCCCGGGCGCAGCAGGCGCATCGTGGGGGGGATGTCGCGCACCGCAGCGTCCACGTCGTCGTCCCAGCCGGCCCCGCCGACGAGGACGAGAGCCGGCGGGTCGGCCATGGCCTGGAACGCCTCCACCCACCCACGGATCAGGTTGGGCACGTTCTTGCGCGGCTCGATGGTGCCGAGGAAGCCGACGTACGCCGCGCCGTCGACGAGGCCGAGCCGCGCCCGGACCCGCCTGGCCTCGGCCTCGGTGGGCGGGCGGAACACTGCGGTGTCGACGCCGTGGTAGGCGACGTCGAGGCGGGTCGCGTCGGCGTCGACGATCCGGACCAGCTCGTCCCGGGTCGCCTTCGACGGGACGAGGCAGCGCGCCGCGCGGCGGATCGCGGTGCGGGTCGCCGAGCGGAAGAAGGTGCCCTTCACCGCAGTGTGCATGTCCGGCTCGGTGAAGAAGGTCGCGTCGTGCAGCGTGACGACGACCGGGCGGCCGGCGCGCAGCGGCAGCGTGTAGTGCGGCGAGTGGACGACGTCGGCCTGCACCTGCTGGGCGACCATCGGCAGGCCGGTCTGCTCCCACGCCAGCCGGGCGGGGCGATGGCTGATCGCCGCCGGGCCGGCGACGATCCGGGCGGAGGGCGCGACCCGGCCGTAGCGCTCGGCGTCGGAGCGCTGGCAGGCGACCGCGATGTCGGCGTCGGCGGCGTCCAGCGCGGCGATCAGCCCGTCGACGTAGCGACCGACGCCCCCACGGTCCGCGGGGACCGCGGTCGCGTCGACGAGCACGCGCGGCGCCACTTCGCCAGCTCCTTCGCCCTCGACTGCCCGGACACTTTCGGTCACCAACCCTACGCCGGTGCGGCGCAGGCCCGAGGGACGACGCGCACATGGGTCCGCGGGCCCATGCCGCGTCCTGACGGTGACCGACGTCATCCCGCGACGATCGTGCCGCCGCGCGACCACCCGAAGGCGCGATCTTGCTGCGGCCGTCCACAACCGGTCGAACACGCCGAAGTCGCGATCTTGCTGCGGCCGTCCACAGGCGTTCTTCCTGTGGGCGGGCCCAGGAAGATCACGACGCCGGCCGGCCACGAGAAACTTTCCCCAACCCTTGTGCCCCAGCGTTTTCTGTCACTGGCCGGGGCTACATTAGAGGTCGAACAGATGTTCGATATGACGAGCGGGGAGGTGCCGATGGGAGCGCTGGCCGCGGTCGTCGACACCTACGTCGCCGCCGACCCGACCGAGCTGGACGACGTCACCCTCGGCGACCGCATCCTCGAGATCGACCAGTCGCTGCGGCGGCTCAGCGCTGCCCGGGCTGATGCGCTGCGGGTCTTCGACGCCCGCGACGCATGCGTCGCCGACGGCCTCGGCACCGCGTCGGCGTGGCTGGCGGCCAAGACGCTCAACACCGGGCTCGGAGCCGCGCGGGCCGAGGTCGGGTTGGGCCGGGACCTGACCCGAGTGCCGCTGTTCGCCAAGGCGTTGGCCGACGGCGAGATCACCGCAGCGCATGTTCGGATCTTCGCCAGCGCCGCCCGTAGGGTCGACCCCGCCATCGCCCGCGACGGCGAGACGACGCTCTTGGAGCAGGCCCGCCGGTTCGAGCCGCGCACCTTCTCCCGGCTGGTCCGCTACTGGCTCGCCCAGGTGAACGCGGCCGACTTCGAACGCGACGAGCGGCGCAAGGTCGACGGCCGCTCGTTCTCTCTCGCCCAGACCCTCGACGACATCTGGCACGGCCAGTTCACCCTCGATCCCGAAGGGGGCGCGCGACTCCACAGCGTCCTGCAGGCCCGAGCACAGAAGACCGGACCCGGCGACGACCGCACGCGCGATCAGCGCTGGGCCGACGCCCTCGTCTCGTTGGCTGACGAGATCCTCGGCTTCGGAGACCTGCCCACCACCGCCGGCCACCGGCCAGAGATCACCATCCACGGCACCGAGGACAACCTCGCCGGCGACAGCGACGGCGCCGGCCCGGCCACGCTCGGCGACGGCACCCCGATCACCCAAGGCGCCTTCGACCGCATCGCCTGCGACGCCCGCTGGCGTCGGCTCCTGCTCGACGCCCTAGCCGTCCCCCTCACCTACGGCCGGGCCCGACGCGACTGGCCACCCTCACTGCGCAAGTTCATCGTCCTGCGCGACGGTGGCTGCCGATGGGGCGACTGCCCCATGCCCGCCCGCGCCTGCGAAGTCCATCACTGCGACTACTGGGAGAACGGCGGCGAGACCTGCGCCGCAAACGGACTACTCCTCTGCCGCTGGCACCACCACTGCATCCACAGCCGCGGACACCAGATCAAGCTCCTCCCCGACGGCACCGCCGAGACCACCCTGCCCGACGGCAGGGTCATCACCGGCCGCCCCCGCGGTCCGACACGCGAATGATCGGGGGTAGACCAACCCGGGCCAGCAACCTCGCGAGTCGTAAGGACACCCTCCTTGGCGTCAAAGCAGCCTGAGGTATGGATCGTGGTGTCGGGGCACGTGGGAGAAGAACAGGGGCTTCCGCGACCTCCCCGACTACCGACTATGACTGCTACTCGCGGTCGGCCCGAACTGGCGCACCGTGTCGGGGTCTCGCCGCTGATGACGACGCCGGACGGTCGGAGACCGGGCGCCCCGTGGACGCCACCCGCGCGGGTTACTCTGCTGCCGGAACGAGCACTGGGTGGTCCGCCGTCGCCCCCTGCTGGACGATGAACCGCGCCTCCGCGTGCGCATACCCGCCTGAATTGTCTAGTGACGCACAGTCTGGGCGCCTCGACACAAGCGCCTCCCGTTCTACGGTGCCGTCTCTGACGAACAAGAACAGACAGTGGGCGTCGGAATACCCGATCACCTCAACAGCGTCGGAGTTCCACTCGAACCCGACTGTTCGCGCGATCTCATCCGGAGACCGGTACGGTCTGAACACGAAGACGCGGTCCCAGCTGAAGTCGGTGATCTCCGACAGTGCAACCGTATTGCCCGGGGCGGTGGGTATCGCAAGCGTCGCCTGTGCCGGCACGTGCGAATTAGAGTCGCTGCAGGCGATCACGCTGACGCCAGCGAGTACGCACGCAGCCGCTAGGGAACCCGTCCGGCATCGGCGGTGACTTACGGTCACGGGTACCGGGTCGATGTCATGAGTGCAGACTAGCGACTAACGACTACCTCACATTGCTCTGCAAAAGGCAACGTGAGAGGCGGCTGCCGCCAGGTCAGGCGGTCGCGTCAGCGTACGCCGCGATCGTCGCCGCGCCGGCTCGGGACCAGCTGAAGTCGGCCGCGCGTCGGCGGCCGGCCGCGGACATCTCGGCACGAAGATCAGTGTCGTCGACGACACGGGCCAGGGCGTCCGCCAGCGCGGCCACGTCGCCGACCGGCGTGTGCAGCGCAGCGCCCGCGGCCAGCTCCACCAGCGCCGGGGTGTCCGAGGCGACGACGGGGACGCCGAGCGCCATCGCCTCGAGCACCGGCAGTCCGAAGCCCTCGGCGCGGGCCGGCGCGACCAGCGCGACCGACCCGGCGAGCACCGCGGCCAGGTCGGCGTCGCCGAGCCGACCTAGCTCGAGCACCCGGCCCGGGCGCAGCCCGACGCGACGCGCCTCGGCGGCGAGGTCGACACCGCCCCAGCCCGGTGACCCGGCCACCGCGAGGGGGAGGTCCGGCGCCGCCGGGTGCGCGAGCGCCGCGAGCGCGACGTCGAGGCCCTTTCGAGGCTCGAGGGTGGCGACGCTGACCAGCCAGCCCGACTCCGGCAGCCCGAGGCGGCGGGTCCGCGCGGCGGTGTCGGACGGGACCGCGAGGTCGGCGCTGACGCCGAGCGGGATCACGCGCAGCCGGTCCCCGAGCCGCAGCACCGGCTCGAGCTCGGCCGCGGACGCCTCGCTGACGGTGATGACGACGTCGGCGTCGCGCGCCGCGCGAGCGCCCATCCGGCGGTGGAAGGCGACGCCGCGCGGAGTGAGCGTCTCCGGGTGCGTCCACGGGATCGCGTCGTGGATCGTCACGACCAACCCGCCGCGGCGCTTCGGCGGCACCAGCAGGGTCGGCGCGTGCACGACGTCGAGGTCGCCGCGCGGCCCCGGGCCGACGCCGCGCTCCCACGCCGCAGCGACCGCGCGACGCCCGAGCGGCAGCCGGTAGGGACCGGCGACGCCGGGGATCTCCCCGACCCGGACGTCGCGGTGCCACGCGCAGGTGGACGCCGGCCGCGGGTCGCTGCCCGCGGCGGCGAGCTGCGCGGCCACCGCGCGCGCGATCTCACGGGTGTAGCGGCCGGTGCCACCGGGCGACGGACCGAGCAGCTGCTCGACGACGAAACCGAGCTTCACCGGCGCGCCGACGACGACAACGGACCAGTCGTCAACGGATCAGTCGTCAACGGACGGTGTAGCTGACCGTCGCGCTGATGCCGAGCCAACGCCAGCCCTCCCACAGCGCGGCGAACTTCTCGGTGTAGCGCGCGGACGCGCGGCCGTTGCCGGCGAGGCGGAACTCGAAGCGAGCGGTCTCCCCCGGCCGCACCTCCGCGGCGCCGGCCCGGGTGAGGTTGGCGGAGATCGCGGTCGGTCGCGTCGGCGCGAGCCAGCTGCCGTCGCGCGACGCCGACGTCGTGCCGGACGGCACCGCGAGGCGGGTCATGCCGGCGACCGGCCAGTCGACGTTGCCGGTGTTCGTGACGTCGACGTACGCCGTAGCGCTGCCACCGGCCGGCACCACCAGCGCAGAAGAGACGACGCGGCGCAGCGTGCCGGAGAGGATTGAGCCGCGTACGACGACGTTGGTCGCCAGCACCGGCCCGTAGCGGGAGGTCGAGCTGCTGGCCAGCTGGAACGTCTCGACGTACGTCGCCGGCTTCTGCTTCGCCCCGGAGAAGGTGAGCAGCCACTCGCCGACCTCGCCCGGGTGCACCGCGGAGACGCCCGGCCGGGAGACGTTGCGGCCGAGCACCGCGGCGCGGTCAGCCGCCGGCCAGCTCGGTGCGCGTAGCGGGCTGGTGCGCCCGGCCGGCGTCGTGACGAGCGCTTCACCGCCGACCGGCCACGCGGCGCCGCCGAGGTTGCGCATGCGCACCGCGACGGTCGTGGACGCGCCCGGGTGGTTGCCGACCGAGACCTCGCCCGGCATCGGCGCCGCCGTCTCCGCGAGCCGCGGCACGGACGGGTCGACGCGCACGACGTAGAGGATCACCGCGCCGCCGCCGATCCAGCGCACGCCCTCCCACAGCGGCTCGAACACCTCGCGGGTGGCGTAGCCGGCGGGGTGGTCGTTCCCGTGCAGCGTGAAGGAGAAGAGGCCGACCTGGCCCGGCTCGACGGTGCGTGCGTTCGCGACGCCGTCGGCGCCGGAGAGGACCGCCGCCCGCGTCGGGTGCGGCCATTCGGCGCCGGCCGACGGGCTGGTCCGGTTGCGCGGCCCCGACCCGCCGAGCTTCACCGGTCCGCCGACCGGCCACGCGACGTTGCCGGTGTTCCGCACCTTGACGGTCAGCGCGACCGCGCCGCTGCGCGGCAGCACCACGGTGCCGTTCGAGGCCACCGGGGGCGGCGCCTCGCCGCTCGCCGGCGTACCGCTGATCGCGGTGCGCAGGGCGCTCAGCACCGGGTCGGCGACGACGACCGTGAACGCGATGTTGGGCCCGAACAGCGCGCCCGAGCCGATCCGCAGGCGGTACGACGGCGCCACGGTGCCGACCTGCGCGTCCGACGCGTCGAAGGCAATGGTGAACTCGGCGTGCTCGTTCGGCGAGACCTCCGACGCCCCCGGGCGCGTGATGTTGCGGGCGAACACGCCCGGTCGCGTCGACCCGTCGACCAGCGGGTCCGCGCTGCCCGGCGGCAGTGTGAGCGCGAGGTGCAGGTCGGCAACCGGCCAGGCCAGCCCGCCGCGGTTCTCGAGGACGACCGTGACCGTCTTCGTCGCGACACCCGGCGGGCGCACCAGCGTCGGCACGGCGCTCTGGCTGACGATGCCGGCGTCGTACGTCGTCGACCGGAACCGCCACCACGACCCGCGGATGCCGGTGTCCGAGCCGCCAGCCCAGGGGTTGGCCGAGTAGATGCCACCGCCGGTGGACTCGACCGACGTCGCGGCGCCGGAGCTGCTGGTGCCCTCGAGGACGACCCGCCGGACCCGGCCACCCCACTCGCCGTTGCCGTCGCGGGTCAGGACGCGGACGCGGGCCAGCCGGCCGACCGACGGGTACTTCGCCTCGATCTCCGCCGCGGTCACCGTCGCGGTCCAGTAGTGGTGCGGCGAGGCCAGCGCGTCCCACGGGTCGGGGTTCGCGGCGAGGTACGTGAACACCGCGTGCGCCGTCGAGTGCCCGCCGTTGGACGCCGAGAACTCGGCGAAGATCGGTGCACCGTCGACGGTGCGGACCTGACCGCGGGTCGCGTCGATGGCCGCGCTGGTGCTCGCGGCCTCGAGCTCGGTGGTCGTGCCGTTGGCCGCGACGATGCGCATGCCGCCGTACACCTGGCACTGCGTCGTCGAGCAGATGTCGGCCTGCGAACCCGACGGCACGTGCGCGCGCTTGTACGCCGAGTAGGAGCGCGCGGCGACCGACTGCGCCTTGAGCGCCTCGGCGTGGAACGACGCCGGCGACTCGCGCGGCACCACGCCGCGCAGGTAGTCCTCGAGCCCGACGGAGTTGACCGTCTGCAGCGCGGTCGACGAGGTGCGCACGCCGCGGATCGTGCCGCGGAAGTCGCGCGCGCTGCCGTCGGCGAAGTAGACCCGGATCGGGCTGGCACCCTCGAACTGCAGAGGACCGGCCCACGTCGTCTTCATGTCGGTCGCGGTCCACCGGGTCCAGGTGCTCGCCGTCAGGTGCTCGAGGTGCAGTCCGACCGGGTCGACGGTGATCCGCCAGCGCGACGGCGCGCTCGGCAGCACGTAGACCGTGCCGGTCGCGAGGTCACGCGCGGCGAGCCCGGTCGCGCTGCGGACCTGCACGTCGACCTCGTCGTCGTACTCGAGCAGTGCCCGGATCGGCGCGTCGGCCAGCGTCGTCAGCTCGGTTCCCGGGTAGTAGGCCGCGAGGATCTCGGTGTAGGCCTTGCCGGCGCGCGCAGCCCCCTGCGAGCCCCACTGGTTGAGCCCGCGACCGTGCCCCCAGCCGTGTCCTTCGAGCTTGAACACCCCGTCCGCGGGCCGCACCGCGACCTCGTCGACCGAGATCTCGGCGGCGGCGGGTACGCCGGTCGCGACCACCACCGCGCTCGTGACGGGCAGCGCGAGGAGCAGCGCCGCCAGGACCGATGTCACACGGCGCATGAGCCGGCTACCTCCACGGGTCAGGGATGTGGCACCACGATCAGGGTAGACGCGCGGCTGCTCCATCTTGACTGCCCCGATGGCCAGTTCCTACGACATCCGCGACTTGCTCTCCTGCTCAGGCGAGAGCGTCGAGGAGCCGGTGCGCACGTTCGGGCGGGGCGTGGGCGGTAGCGACTGTGGATGACGCCGCGGCCTACAGCACACGGCAAGTCTCCGTTTGCTCCAGAAGCGTCTACAGGCAATGACGCCTGGCGGTCGGCAGCGCTCGCGTCTCCATCTCAGGCGACGAGCTCGCGCAGTGCGGCGATGTGGTCGTCGAGTGCCGCTCGGCCCTTGTCGGTCAGTGCGTGCCATGTGCGCGGCCATTTGCCGACGTGGCCCTTGCGGATCGTGATGTAGCCGGCCTCTTCAAGCGCTGAAGCGTGTCGTGAGAGCACGGAGTCGCTGATGGCGAGGGTGTCGCGCAAGAAGCGGAACTCGAGTTCGTCGGCCTTTGTGAGCGCCACCATCATCGAGAACCGGATCGGCTGGTGGATGAGCTCGTTGAGGCGCGTTCGTGGATGGCTGGTCTCGGACGTGCTCATGACGTGCGCCTGAGGCGCAGCCCCCATGCCAGCGGCGGGATCGCGGCCGCGATGCCGGCGATGGTGTACGCG
>Ga0183260_10000697_pt1 | contig 28656 bp, 35 predicted proteins | sample AntDrymUQ4972206_2_FD_129768 | JGI IMG/M metagenome (GOLD analysis project Ga0183260, IMG submission 129768) | Polar desert sand microbial communities from Dry Valleys, Antarctica - metaG UQ497 (22.06) (version 2) (version 2) | ecosystem: Environmental > Terrestrial > Soil > Desert | place...
AGCTCGAGCATGGGCAGCCGCCAGTCGCGCAGGCCGCGGAAGTCGGAGACGCAGACGACGAGCGCGCGCTGGCGCGCGTAGCGGGCGGTGCGGGTGAGCGCCTCACCGAGCGAGGTCGCCCCCCCCCGCGCGCCATCCGGCTCGGCGCGCAGCGCGAGCAGCACGCCGAGGAGACCCGTGCGGCCCTGCCGGGGGGGAAGGACGCGGGGCCGCCCGTCACCGAAGGTGACAAGGCCGAGCCGGTTGCCCCGCCGGCTCGCGACGTGACCGACCGCGAGCGCGACGCCCTCGGCCACGTCGGCCTTGCGGCGGTCGGCCGTGCCGAAGGTCATCGACGCCGAGGTGTCGAGCACGAGCCAGGTGGCGAGCGCCCGCTCTGCGATGTGGACGCGCACGTGGGGCTCGACCATGCGGGCCGTCACGTTCCAGTCGATCTGGCGCACGTCGTCGCCCGGTTGGTAGGGGCGCACCTGCGCGAGCTCGGTACCCTCTCCGAGCGCGCTCGAGCGGTAGTCGCCCGCCAGCAGCCCCTCCACGCGGCGGCGCACGGTCAGGTCGAGCGCCCGCAGGAGCGCCTCCGACATCGGCCCCGGGCCCGGCCGGGATGGGCTGCGAGCAGCCGTCAGCGTGGAGACACCGGTCACGCGGACGCCTCGCGCGCGAGCTCGAGGTGCGGCATCTCCACCCGCTCGAGCACGGCGTCCAGGATTCGGTCGGGGCCGACGTCCTCGGCGAGGGCTGCGTAGCTCAGGACGAGGCGGTGGCGGAGGACGTCCTTGGCCAGCTCGCGCACGTCCTGGGCGAGCACGTAGCCGCGACCGCGCAGGAGCGCGAGCGCCCGGGCGCCGTGCACGAGGTTGATCGGCCCGCGCGGGCTCGCCCCGAACGAGACGTACTCGGCCAGCTCGGGCAGTCCGATCTCGCCGGGAGCCCGCGTCGCCTTCGCCAGCGTGACCGCGTAGCGCGAGACGGCCGGGTCGACGTACACCGCAGTCGTTGCGTGCTGGAGCGCGGAGAGCTCCTCCAGGGAGATGAGGCGCCGCACCTCGACGGCGTCCTCCAGCGAGCGCGCGACCACCGTCAGCTCCTCCTCGAAGGCCGGGTAGTCGACGAGCACCTTGAGCATGAAGCGGTCGACCTGCGCCTCGGGCAGCGGGTAGGTGCCTTCCGACTCGATCGGGTTCTGCGTCGCCATCACCAGGAAGGGCGCGGGCACCGGGTAGGTCGTGCCGCCGATCGTGACCTGCCGTTCCTGCATTACCTCGAGCAGGGCCGACTGCACCTTGGCCGGCGCGCGGTTGATCTCGTCCGCGAGCAGGAAGTTGCAGAAGACAGGCCCGAGCTCCGTCTCGAAGACCGCGTCGGCCGGACGGAAGACGCGCGTGCCGACGAGGTCGGCCGGCACGAGGTCAGGCGTGAACTGCACGCGTTGGAAGGTGCCTCCGAGCACCTGCGCCACCGTCTTCACGGTGAGCGTCTTGGCGAGGCCCGGAACACCCTCGATCAGTAGGTGGCCACCCGCCAGCAGGCAGACGAACACCCGCTCGAGCATCGTGTCCTGACCCGCGATCACGCGCTTCAGCTCGAAGAGCGCCCGCTCGAGTTGGGCCTGCATGCGACCCGGGTCGTCGACCGCCACGAGGCGGGGCTGAGGCTGCTGCTCGGTCACGTCTCCTCCTTCGCCCATGCCAGTCACGACGGCCGCTCACCGAGCGTGACGGTGATGTTCTCGGTCGAGCCGTCGCGCCGTACGCGCAGCGTAAGCGTGTCGCCCGGCTTCTTCGCGGCAACGGCCGAGCCGAGCTCCTCCACCGTCGCGATCGCCTCCCCGTCGGCAGCTAGAACCACCTGACCGCGCTCCACGCCCGCGCGCTCTGCCGGACTCGAGTCGCGTACCTCGGTCACCCGCGCGCCGCCGTCGGCCGTCTCCATACGGATACCGAGGTACGCGCGCTCGACCTTGCCGTCGGCCTTCAGCTCCCTGACCACGTAGCGCACGGTGTTCACGGGAACGGCGTAGCCGATGCCGACGTTGCCACCGTTCTCGCTCGCAATCTGGGAGTTGACGCCGATCACGCGGCCGCTCGCGTCGAGCAGCGGCCCGCCCGAGTTGCCGCTGTTGAGCGCGGCGTCGGTCTGGATCGCGTCTTCGATCCCGAAGCTGTCCGGCGCCTGGATGCGGCGTCCGAGCGCGCTCACGATGCCGGCCGTGACCGTGCGCTCGAGACCGAAGGGGTTCCCAATCGCAACCACGTCGTCCCCGACCGTAAGCGCGTTCGAGTCGCCGAGCGGAAGAGCAGTGAGGGGCTGCTCGGGCTCGACCTTCAGCAGCGCGAGGTCGGAGGACCGGTCGGTCCCGACCACCGTGGCCTGCAGCTCGGAGTCGTCGTCGAAGCCGACGGTGACGGTGCTCGCATCCTGGACGACGTGGTAGTTGGTGACGATGTAGCCGTCAGCCTCAGTCACGAAGCCGGAGCCGAGGCCCCCGCCCGAACCCGGCGAGCCGGCGGTGATCTTCACGACCCCCGCGGCGGAGCGCCGGTAGATCTCCTGCACCGAGAGCGAGCCCGAGCGGGCCAGCGTGCTGCCGCCGCCGCTCGGCGCCGCCTCGCGCACGATGGTCGTCGTACCGCCGTCCTCGCCGGTCGCGGCGACGACCCCGAACGCGGTGGCGCCGCCGACGGCCGCCGCCGCCAGCAGCGGCACCACCCATCGGAGCCCACCGCGCCCGCGGCGCCGCGGCTCCGACTCCTCGATCACTGGCTGCACCCGTGTCTGCTGCTGGAAGTAGTCGCTCATCGCTCGCTCCTCTGTCGCTGCTCTTGCTCCCGAAGAGGAGCACGCACACGGTAAAGCGCGGATAAAGGGTGGTGGCGCTCTGCCTACGATGACCGTCGATGCGCTTACTCGTGGTGGAGGACGAGCCGGATCTCGCAGCCGCGCTCGCGCGCGGCCTGCGGCATGAGGGCTACGCGGTCGACGTGGCCCTCGACGGTGACGACGCGCTTGTGAAGGCTCGCGTCTACCCCTACGACCTCATCCTGCTCGACCTCAACCTGCCGGGGCTCGACGGACGGCAGATCGCCCGCATCCTGCGCGACGAGGAGCGCCGTGACGGCGCCCCACCGCCGCGGGTGCTGATGCTGACCGCGCGCGACGGCATCGAGGATCGGATCGGCGGTCTCGACGACGGTGCCGACGACTACCTCGTGAAGCCGGTGGAGCTGGCGGAGCTGACGGCGCGCGTGCGGGCGCTCCTGCGGCGCAGCGGCGCCGGCTCGGGCGCCGTCCTCCGCGCGGGGGCACTCACGCTCGACACGGCGAGGCACGACGTGCGCAGCGGCGAGACTCCCCTCGCCCTGACGCCGAAGGAGTTCGCCCTGCTGCGCTACCTCATGTCGCGGCCGGGCGAGGTGCTCTCGGAGGGGCATCTGCTGACGCACGTCTGGGACGAGAACGCCAACCCCTGGTCGAAGACGGTGCGCGTGACCGTGATGACGCTCCGGCGCAAGCTGGCCGAGGCGGGGGGCGGCGAGCAGCCCATCGAGACGGTCGTCGGCGCCGGCTACCGCCTCCGGGACGAGCGGTGAGCATGAGGCGGCCGGAATGGATGCGCTCGATCCGTTTCCGCATGACGCTCCTCTACTCGAGCGTGCTCTTCGCGCTGGCCGCGCTCCTCGTCGGCTCCCTCTACCTCGGGCTCTCGCTCTCGCTGCGGAACGAGCCGCTCTCGCGCGAGCAGGCGGCGCAGGTCTTCCCGGGCGAGCCGTTCGCGGATCGGCGCTCGTTCGAGCGCACGGTCAACGAGCGCACGCTCCGCAACCTCCGCACCTTCTCCGTCGGCGCGCTGGGAGCGCTCTTCGTCGCGAGCCTCGGCGTGGGCTGGGTGATCGCGGGTCGCGTGCTCGCTCCGATCGAGCGCATCAGCGGCGTCGCGAGACAGATCCAGGCGACGAACCTCTCCCGGCGCATCGAGCTGACGGGCCCCGACGACGAGCTGCGCCGGCTCGCCGACACCTTCGACGCCATGCTCGCCCGCCTGGACGCGGCCTTCGAGGCGCAGCGGCGCTTCGTAGCGGATGCCTCGCACGAGCTGCGCAACCCCCTGGCGACGATCCAGGCGAACCTCGACGTCGCGCTCGCCGACCCGCAGCCTTCGACCGGAAGCCTGCGCGAGACCGCCGTCGTCGTTCGCCGCGCGAGCACCCGTATGGCGCGTCTCGTGGACGATCTGCTCGCGCTTGCCCGCCTCGAGGCGCCGACGACCCGGCGAGAGCCCGTCGAGCTCGGCGCGCTCGTACGCGAGGTGGCCGACGAGTTCCGGGCTCCGGCGGGCCGGCGCGGGCTCAGGCTCGAGCACGCCGCCGCCGACGCGCCGACCGTCGAGGGCGACCGCGAGGGGCTGAAGCGCGCGCTCGCCAACCTCGTCGACAACGCCGTGCGCGCCGCGCCGCCGGGCTCGCCCGTTCGGCTCGCGGTCGGCAGCGACGGCGGCCGCGCCTGGATGGCGGTCGCCGACGAGGGGCCCGGCATCGCGGCCGACCAGCAGGGACGCATCTTCGACCGCTTCGCCCGTCTCGACGGCGGCCGCTCGCGAGCCGAGGGCGGGAGTGGCCTCGGGCTCGCGATCGTGCGCGAGCTCGCAGAGGCGCACGGCGGGAGCGTCGAGGTCGCATCGCGGCCCGGTCACGGCGCCACCTTCACGATCTGGCTCTAGCGTGGGGGAACCCATGGTCCCCCCGCGGGCGCCCTTTACTTCCGGCCTGCTGCACTGCACCCTGTCAGCGACAGCGCGAAAGGAGGCTAGGTGCAGAAAGCACGCACGCTCGATCGGCGGTGGCTCGTCGGGGCCCTCGCTGTCCTCTTCGCGGCGGCTGCCCTCTGGGGGACCGTATCGGCCGCGTTCGGCGGCTCCTCCGGTGGCACCAGTCCGGCTCAGGGCACCGATGGGAACTCGCCGTCGGGGTTTGTCGACACGGTGCAGGGCACCACTCCGGACAGCCGGCAGAGCGACGACGGCGACTGCCCGTGGAAGGACGGAGAGCAGGGCCAGGCTCCGTCCAATTCGGACGCAAGCTCGTCGGTCTAGCGGTCTCCCCGCCCGGAAGTCGAGGGCCGGCTCTGGCGGCCCTCGGCCGTCCCGGACTAGGTCTGTGCGCTCAGGTCGCCGCTACTAAGCGGCCTGACGTGACCGCCGTAGGGGCAGGCTCCGGCGTCCCGCATCCGGGTGTCGATGACAACCACGGCGACCGGCTCGATGGGAGCGAGCAAGCCCTGCGGCGGAGCGCTCGCCGTGAAGGTCGGCAGCACGAGGCCGCCGAAGGCGGCCATCGCCGCTGCCAGGCCCGCGAGGGCGGCGACGGGCTTCCAGCGTGAACGACGATCTCCCAAAGCTGCAAAACACCTTTCAGACGGGGTGGAGCCACTGTAAACGGGCTCGCGCCCACCGGCATTTCCGCACAGGCAACCGTAACCCGGGCTTAACGTCGTCGAGGTATCTCCCAGGCCACGGGGAGAACCGTCGAGGTGGGCAGAATCAGCTACGGATGGCGCTGATCGAGCTCGACACCTTGATCGAGGCACCCCCCGAGCGCTGCTTCGACCTATCGCTGAGCGTCGATCTCCATCTTGACGCCGCCGCGGCCACAGGCGAGCGGGCGGTCCTCGGAGCCACCTCCGGGTTGCTGCGCCTCGGCGACGCCGTTACCTGGGAGGCAAGACAGTTCGGGCTGGGGCAGCGGTTGTCGGTTCGGATCACGAAGTACGACCGCCCTCGCAGCTTCCGCGACGAGATGACCAGCGGACCGTTCCGGCAGATGCGTCACGACCACTGGTTCGACGAGGATGACGTCGGTACGAGTATGCGCGACGCCTTCGAGTTCTCAACGGCGTTGCGACCGCTGGACTTGCTCCTCCTCGCCCCCTCCTCGCCCCCTACCTTCGGCGATTCCTCGTTACTCGGAACGAGTTCATCCGGCGTGTTGCCCAGGGGTGCGGCTGGACGCGTTACCTCGACGATCCCTCGACGCCCCTCCCCGCTCGTACGCGGCCGAAGCCATCACCCTTTTGATAGCTGTACGGCGGTGAGGGACGACCTGGCTCCGGGCAACCGCTTCCCCCCGTTCTCGCTGCCGGATCACACGGGCGCCGAGGTCGCGCTCGCCGACCTCGCACAGGGCCACCCACTCGTCCTCTGCTTCGTGCGTGGCTGGTGGTGCCCCAAGGAGCAGGTGCGGTTGCGCACGCTCGTTGCCATGCAGGAGGAGATCCAGCGCGAGTACGGCCGCATCGCGGTCGTGACCGTCGACTCCCCGTACACGAACGGCGCCTTTCGCGCGGGCCTCGGCGCCGCCTTCCCGTTCCTCGCGGACGAGGAACGCCGACTCGCGCAGGAGCTCGACGCGATCGAGGTGCCGGACACCAAGCACCAGCCGTTCCTGCCTCTCACCTTCGTACTCGACTCGACGGGGCGTATCCACCGCAGCTGGTGCGGCTTCTGGTTCTGGGGGAATCCGACGCCCGAGGAGCTTCGCCTCGCGCTGCGCGAGATCACCCGAGCCGAGCAGCCCTCCTACGACCCGCAGGCAGTCTGGGACCGGGGCGGCTCGGCAGCGCCCTCGGCAGGCATCGACGCACCCGTCGTCTGGATCAGAGAGGACGGCGACGGGCGCGAGATCCAGCGCGGCGTACACGAGGGCGAGCCTCCCGAGGTCGGTGCCGAGGTTTCGCGCTCCACGCTCGACGGGCGGCCGTGGGTGGTGGAGAGCATCGAGCGGGGGAACGACCGCGTCGCCGTCCATCTTCGCAAGGCGGGGCCGCCGAGCACGGACCCGCTGCCGCAGCACCACATCACCGCCCCGTTGCCGACCCAGGTCAACTAGCCCGGTCCGTGAGCGACGACCTCCGTCGGCGGCTCACGCTCTTCGCGACGGTACTCGGCTCCTCGCTCGCGTTCATCGACGCCACGGTCGTGATCGTCGCGCTGCCCACGATCGAGCGCGACCTCGACCTCGGCCTCTCTGGGCAGCAGTGGGTGCTCCTCTCCTACTCGCTCGCGCTCGCCGCGCTCTACCTCGTGGCCGGCGCGATCGGCGACCGAGTCGGCAGACGCGAGGTCTTCATCGCGGGAGCGGTGGGCTTCGCGGCCGCGTCGACGTTGGCCGGCCTCGCGCCGAGCGCCGAGGTTCTCATCGTCGCCCGCTTGCTTCAGGGGGCGGCAGGCGCCCTCCTGACGACGAACAGCCTGGCGCTCCTGCGCGAGGTCTACGGCCGCGAGGCCGGCAGGGCGGTCGGACTGTGGACTGCGCTCACGAGCGTCGCCACGATCGCGGGGCCGCCCGCGGGCGGCGCGCTCGTCGAGTGGGTCTCGTGGCGCTGGATCTTCTTCGTCAACCTGCCGCTCGCGGCGACCGCGGTGGCGCTCGCCCTGCTCGGGCGCTCGACGCACCGGGAGGAGCATCGCGTGGGCGCGCTCGACATCCCAGGCGCCGTGCTGGCAGCCACCGGCTTCGGTGCCCTCACCTACGGCATGGTGGAGGGCGCCGAGAGAGGCTTCGGCGGCCTCTGGTGGGCCTTCGCGCTCGCCGCCGTGGCTCTCGTCGCCTTCGTCGTCGTGGAGCGGCGCTCGGGCGACCCGATGCTCCCGCTCGACCTCTTCAGGCGGCGCAACTTCGCGGCCGCAAACCTCGAGACCTTCTTCGTCTATGCAGCGCTCGGCGGCAACTTCGTCTTCCTCACGCTCTACCTCCAGTTCCTCGGCTTCACACCGTTCGAGGCCGGTCTCTTCAGCATCCCCACGAGTGCGATCATGATCGCGCTGGCCGCGCGCTTCGGCTCCCTGGCGGACAGGCACGGGCCGCGGCTCTACCTCACCGCCGGACCCGTCCTCATCGGCGCCGGCACCCTGCTCTTCCTGCTGCTCGAGGAGCGCAGCGACTTCTGGACCTTCGGCCTCGCCGGGCTCGTGCTCTTCGCGCTCGGGCTCGCCATGCTCGTCGCGCCCATCACCTCGACCGCGTTGTCGTCGACGCCCGAGCAGTACGCGGGCATCGCCTCCGGGGTCAACCAGACGGTCTCCCGGCTCGGCAACCTGCTCGCCATCGCCGCCATCGGGCTCGTGATCACGCTCGTCTTCGAGGCGAGCGGCGGCAGCGAGGAGGCTGTCGCGCTGGCCGCCGGTCAGCGCGAGCCCGAGCTGCGGGCCGCGTCGATCGACGCCTTCCGGGCGGGCATGGTGGTGACAGCGCTGCTCGCGTTCGCAGGCGCGATCGTGGCGGGGCTCGGCATCTCGAACGCCGAGGCCGAGCGCGTCAGGCAGTCCGAAGCGGAGCCCGCTCCAGCCTGAACGGCAGCGCGGTAGCGCGCTCGAGGCAGCGCCGGAGCGCCTCCCCCCGCGTCTCGGCGGCCTCGTAGACGATCGCGAGGCGGTAGCTCTCCACGTCGTTCAGGCCCTGCTGCGAAAGCCGCAGCCCCGGGCGCACGAGGATCTCAACGCCCTCCTGCGGCTCGGGAACGGCGTCCACGAAGGCGTCGCTGAAGGTACGCAGCACGTACGAGATCGCGACGCCGGCGGGAGGCCGCTCGGGCCAGGCCGGATCCGCGCCGCAGGCCAGCGCGAAGAGCGCGTCGTAGGTCGAGCGCCCGTGTACCGCGCGCACGAGCGGCGAGAACTGCGAGGCGATGCGCCCGTTCACCTCGATGATCGTCGCCGGCCCCTGCTCCGGCACCAGGAACTCGACGTTGAAGAAGCCGCCGTCGAAGCCGAGCGCCGGCAGCACGCGCCGGGTCAGCTCCGCGAGCTCCCCCTGCCGCTGGGGGGGCAGGGCGCTCGGGTACTCGAAGCGCTCGAAGCTGTTCGTGCCCGGGTACTTGACCGAGTCGGTGATGCCGATCACGTATACCCGGCCCGCGAACACGTAGCCCTCGAGGGTGACCTCCATCCCGGCGACGAGCTCCTCGACCACGTAGCCGCGCACCGCGCTCCGCGGCAGCCCGGCCAGCTCGGCGATGTCCGCGTAGGAGGAGCCGTAGCCGTCGGTCTCGGGGAGGAGCTCGAGCTCGGCGGGCCCGTCCAGGCGCCGCACGCCCTGCGAGAGCCGCCCGACCACGGGCTTGGCGAACCAGGGTGGCGGAAACGGCGGGCGAAAGCTGCGCCTGCCGTTCGGGACGGCGAAGCCGGGCACCGCCTCGGCGGCGACCGTCCGCTGGAGCGAGCGCGAGCGCACCTTGTGCTGGCAGGCGAGAAGCGCGGCGGTCGACGGGCCTGGCAGCCCGCGGCGCTCGGCCAGCAGGGCGGCCAGGAGCGCCGAGCGATCCTTGGTGCCCACCACGCCGTCGGCGGGCAGCGTCATGCAGGCGGCGAGGAAGGCGGCGGGGTCGAAGGACGACAGGGAGTCGAGGTCGTCTCCGGCGAAGTGGATGCGGTAGCGCTCCCCGAGAGCGGCCGTATGCACGAAGTTGCGATCACGGGCCTGCGGGCAGAGGACGAGAACGTCGCGCATGGCGACTGGATGCTACGCGGTCAACCCTCGGATCCCGAGCTCCGGCCTTACAGTTTGCTTGCGATGATCGTCGAGCTCATGGCCGCGGCGCTCGTGTGCCTCGACCCGGGGCACGGGACGCTGCCCTCGGTGGGAGCCGAGCGGGAGCCCATCGGCCCGGGCGCGCGCGAGCTGAAGATCAAGGATGGCGGCGGAGCGCCCGGCGAGGCGCCCGTCGTCCTCGCGATCGCCCGCCGGACGCGCGTACTGCTCCTGCGGCGCGGCTACAGGGTGGCGATGACGCGCACGACGGAGGGGTATGCCGGCGGCAACGTGGAGCGCGCCCGCTTCTGCAACGCGCGGGGGACGGCGCTCATGCTGCGCATCCATGCTGACGGCTCGAGGGATGCCTCTCGCAGCGGCGTGGCGACGCTCGTTCCCGTAGCGCGGCCCGGCTGGACGGACGACATCGCCGCTGCGAGCAGGCGTGCCGGAGGGCTCGTGCAGCGGGCGCTCGTGCGCGCCACGGGCGCGCAAGATCTGGGCCTCCGGCCCCGTTCCGACCTCACCGGCTTCAACTGGGCCGACGTCCCCGCGATCCTCGTGGAGACGGGCTACCTCACGCATCCGACCGAGGGGCGACGCCTGCGCACGGTCGCCTACCGCGAGCGCGTGGCGCAGGGTCTCGCGGCCGGTGTGGCCGCGTTCGTACCGACCGGCTAGCCCTCGGGGCGGCCGCGCATTTGCTCCGCTGCCGAGCGGCCCTGCTCGTGCACCGCACGGCGGCGATGCTCCGGATCGACCGGCGGCGGCTCGGCCCGGTCGACCGTCGTCTCGCCGCCCTCGAAGCGCTCCTGCTCGTCGACGAGCGTGCGCGACTCGTCGAGCCGGCGCCGCAACTCCTCGGCTCGCGGGTCGGGTCCCGGCGGAGCGGCGGGCCGGACTGCCTGGGGCGGACGCCGCAACGCGCGCAGCGCGAGTGCCCCCGCGACTCCCAGACCGCCCACCAGCAATGCCAGGCCTCTCACCGGCGCGATGCTACACTCACGGCCTTCCTGCTTCGCCTTCGTGCCTCCCTCCCGAGAGGCGCCAGCCGGCGGGGCCGCTTGAGACCGAGGGAAGGGAGTGGATCGGGACGATGACGCAGTACGAAATCTTGCTCATGCTGGACCCCGAACTCCCGGAGGAGCGCCAGGAGGAGATCGTCTCGCGCATGCGCGACCTCATCGCGCGCCTGGGTGGCATCTGGGAGGGGCACGAGCTCTGGGGCAGGCGCAAGCTCGCCTACGAGATCGATCACAAGGCCGACGGGATCTACCACTTCATCACGCTCGAAGCCGAGCCCGCGACGCTCGACGAGCTCTCTCGGATCCTCAAGATCACCGACGGCGTCATGCGCCATCTGGCCGTGCGCCGTGTCGAGGGCAGCCGCCCGGGGCCGCCGCCGCCCGCGCCCGCCGTCCCGGAGCCTCAGTATGCTGGGAACACACGTTCGCAAGAGGAGGAGTAAGCGATGGCCAATGTCAACCGCGTCGTCCTGGTCGGCAACCTCACGAAGGATCCCGAGTTGCGTCACACCCCGAGCGGCATGGCGGTCTGCAAGCTGCGCCTGGCGGTCAACACGCGCCAGAAGGACGGGGCGACCGGGGAGTGGGGCGAGAAGCCGAACTACTTCGACATCACCGTCTGGGGCAACCAGGGCGAGAGCTGCGCGCAGTACCTGGGCCGCGGTCGTCCTGTCGCGATCGACGGCCGGCTCGACTGGCGGGAGTGGGACGCGCAGGACGGCACGAAGCGACAGGCGGTCGAGGTCATCGCCGACAACGTCCAGTTTCTCGGCTCGCGCGGCGACAGCGAGGGTGGTCAGGGTGCCCAGCCGCAGTTCGTGCCGGCGGGCGCGGCCGCGAAGTCACCGGACGCCGATTTCGGCCCCACGGGCGCCGACGACGACATTCCCTTCTAGAGACGGAGCACTGACATGGCACAGCCGAAGGAACGCAGTAGCAGCACCCGCCGGCGCCCGAACGCGGCGGCAGGGCCGCCGCGGCGGCGCAGCTGTTACTTCTGCAAGGAGAAGATCGACGAGGTCGACTACAAGGCGAACAACCAGCTGCGGCGCTACATCTCCGAGAAGGGCAAGATCCGCTCGCGGCGCGTAACGGGGGCCTGCAGACGCCATCAGCGCCAGGTCGCCGTAGCGATCAAGCGCGCGCGGGAGATGGCGCTGCTGCCGTACGTCACGGGCTAGCGCACCGCATGGACATCATCCTCCGCTCCGACGTCGAGAAGCTCGGCCTGCGCGGCGAGGTCGTGAGCGTGGCCGACGGTTACGCCCGCAACTTCCTGCTACCGCGGAAGCTGGCCGAGCGCGCAACGCCGGCCCGGGTGGCCGAGATCCGTCGTCGTGACGAGAACCGCGCTCGTCAGGAGGCCCGCACCGCCGAGCAGGCGCAGGGAATCGCCGACGTGCTGGGGAAGACCGTGCTCCGCTTCGAGGTCAAGGCGGGAGCCGGTGGGTCGCTCTTCGGCTCGGTCACCCCAACGGACATCGCCGATGAGATCTGGCGCACGCGCAAGGTGCGCGTCGACCGCCGCAAGATCACCCTGCCGGAGCCGATCCGGCGCGTGGGACGCTACTCCGTGCCAATCGAGGTCTTCGCCGACGTCGGCGTGGAGGTGAAGACCCTCGTCGTGCCCGAGGGCGGCGAGCTGCCACCCGAGGAGGAGCTTCTCTCGGAGCCCGAGGGCGACGCGCCGGAGGTCGCCGAGCAGGCACTCACCGCCACAGCCGACCGCGCCGAGCCCGAATCTGAGCCGGCCGAGCTCGGCGACGAGAGCTCCCAGCACTAGTGCACCTTCCCAGAAGTCCCTTGGACTCTGGGGGCGTCCAGCAAGGGACTTCCGGAACGGAGCGCTAGTCGCCCGAGCTCGGGTCGAGCGCTTCCAGATTTTGAGGGCGTAAACGTCCTCCCTCGACTCCACAGGTTGCCCACCTCTGTGGAAAGTCGCAGGAACTTCCCGCTACGAGCGGACACGGCTGCGGCGGTTCTTGCTCCAAGCTGTGGACGACGTCTGCCGGGGCGACCGGTATCGTTGGGAACGTATGTTCTCTTTCCCTGCTCAACTGCCTTCTTTTCGGCTCGAACGGCTGTGGGCGCAGAGTCCTCGCGTCCACGGTTGACTGGGAGACCGATGGCCCAGCTCGCCCACGCTCCCTCGCACACCGACGCTCCAGTGCCGCCGCAGAACCTCGAGGCGGAGGAGTCCGTCCTCGGAGCGATGATGCTGGCGCCGGGCGCGATCGGCTCGGTCAGCGAGGTCGTCGACGCCTCCGACTTCTACCGCGCGAGCCACGGGACGATTTTCCGCGCGGCGCTCGAGCTTTACGGCAAGGGCGAGCCGGTCGACGCCATCACCCTGGCCGACACGCTCGAGGAGCGCGGCGAGCTGGAGACCGCCGGGGGGCGGGTGCGCGTCAAGGAGCTGGCAACGCTCGTGCCGGCCACCGCCAACGCCGCGCACTACGCCCGCATCGTGCGCGAGATGGCGACGCTGCGCGGCCTCATCCGGGTGGGCGGCGAAGTCGCGCGCCTTGGCTGGGAGCGCCCGGGCGAGACCACCGATCTCGTCGACAGGGCCGAGCAGGCCATGTTCGCCCTCTCGCAAAGCCGGGTGACCGGTGACTTCACGCACATCGAGGAACTGCTGAAGGAGACCTTCGAGCGCATCACGCTCCTGTACGAGGCCGGCGTCGACGTCACCGGCATCGCCTCCGGGTTCCGCGACCTCGACCGGCTGACGTCGGGCTTCCAGCCGGGAAACCTGATTGTCGTGGCGGCACGGCCGAGCATGGGCAAGTCCGCGCTCGGACTCTGCATGGCGGCCAACCTCGCCGTCCGCCAGGACACGCCTGTCGCCCTCTTCACGCTCGAGATGTCGAAGTCGGAGGTGACGCAGCGGCTCATGTGCAGCGAGGCGAAGGTGGAGTCGCAGCGGCTGCGCACCGGCAAGCTCGCGGTGGACGACTGGCCGCGCCTGACGGCGGCCTGCGACAAGCTCGCGAAGGCGCCGATCTACGTCGACGACACGGGCTCGATCACGATGATGGAGCTCCGCTCGAAGGCCCGGCGGCTGAAGTCCCGCGTTCCGAATCTCGGCCTCATCGTCGTCGACTACCTCCAGCTGATGACCTCCGGCACCTCGACGGAGAACCGCGTGCAAGAGGTGTCGCAGATCTCCCGCTCGCTGAAGGTGCTGGCACGCGACCTCGAGGTACCGATCCTCGCCATGTCGCAGCTCTCCCGGGCCGTCGAGCAGCGCCACGACAAGCGTCCGATTCTGTCCGACCTGCGCGAGTCGGGCAGCATCGAGCAGGACTCCGACCTCGTCGCCTTCATCTACCGCGACGAGTACTACGCCGGCGCCGAGTCCGACCAGCAGGGCCTCGCCGAGGTGATCGTCTCCAAGCACCGCAACGGGCCGACGGGAACGATCAAGCTCTCGTGGCTCAGCCGCTACGCGAAGTTCGCCGACCTCGCGGCATGAGGGCGCTGTTCGGACGCGAGGAGGAGAGCGAGGGAGAGCTCATGCTCGTCACAACGGTATTCCTGGCTTCGAGCTCGAGGCGCTCGTCGGCTTCGTCGCCGGCTTGGCGTCCGACCAGGTGAAGGCGATCGACCAGATGGAGCGCTACGCGCGCGAGCGGGGCGCCCACGCGGTCGTCGGCATCCGAATCGACAGCTTCGCGAGCGGGGGCGCCGTCTTCGCCGACCGGAGCTGCATCGCCTACGGCACCGCGGTGCGGGTGCGGGCGGCGTAGAGCCCCGCGACCGCGTCAGGCAGACTCACCCCGTGCCCGCGACCGTGATCGTCGGCGCGCAGTGGGGCGACGAGGGCAAGGGCAAGATCGTCGACCTGCTCGCGCAGCATTCAGACGTCGTCTGCCGCTATCAGGGCGGCCCGAACGCGGGCAACACGATCGTGGCGGACGGACAGACGTTCAAGTTCCGCCATATGCCCTCGGGGATCCTCTGGGGCAAGATCTGCGTGATCGGTGCCGGCTGCGTCGTCGACCCGGAGGTGCTCGTCGGCGAGCTCGACGACCTCGAGGATCGCGGCGTCTCGACCGACACCGTGCGCATCTCGGGCAACGCCCACCTCGTCATGCCCTGGCACGTGGCGATCGACGGCGCGAGCGAGCGCCGCCTTGGCAACCTCCGCATCGGGACGACGCGGCGCGGCATCGGCCCCGCCTACGCCGATAAGGCCTCGCGCCTCGGCATCCGCGTCCAGGATCTGCTCGAACCGCGAATTCTGCGCCAGAAGATCGAGGTCGCGCTCGCCGAGCGCAACGTCTGGCTCGAGCGCGTGTACGGCCTGCCGCCGCTCGAGCTCGAGGAGGTCGCGAGCCGCCTCGAGAGCTACGCACAGCGCCTGCGGCGCTACGTGGCGGACACCTCGCTGCTCGTCGACACGGCGCTACGGGACGGACTCGACGTCCTCCTGGCGGGAGCGCAGGGGACGCTGCTCGACCTCGACCACGGCACCTATCCCTTCGTCACCTCCTCGAACCCACTCGCGGCAGCAGCGGCGACGAGCATCGGCATCGGCCCGAACCGCATCGACGCCGTCATGGGCGTCGCGAAGGCCTACGTCACGCGGGTCGGCGAGGGGCCTTTCCCGACCGAGATCGAGGGCCCGGAGGGCGCGCGGGTGCGCGAGCTCGGGCGTGAGTTCGGCACGGTCACCGGACGCGAGCGCCGGTGCGGCTGGCTCGACCTCGTGGCCCTCCGCTTCGCGGTGCGCCTGAACGGCATCACCTCCCTGGCGCTGACGAAGCTCGACGTCCTCTCGGCGTTCGACGAGATCCCCGTCTGCACCGAGTACGTCCTCAGGGACGGCACGACGACCGAGCACTTCCCCGCGCACCAGAGCGACTTCCACCACGCCCGGCCGGTACTGACGGCGCTCGAGGGCTGGAGAGAGCCGCTGGACGCCGCCCTCAGCATCGACGACCTGCCCGCGGCGGCGCAGCGCTACGTCGGCTTCGTCGAGGATGCGCTCGGCGTCGAGATCTCACTGATCGGCACCGGCGCCGAGCGCGAGCGCGTCGTCTCCCGGAGCCGTCCCGGCCTGCCGGCTAGGGCGCGGTAGATCGTGGGGGAACCCGTGGTTCCCCCACGGGTCCCCTCCTTCACAGAGTGCTGTCTCTGAACGGCGGCGTAGGCCTCCCGCCCGGGCAAGCCGGGCTCCGGCCAGGAGCAGCTGGGCCGGGGTACAGCACCCAAGGCGTACGTCCAGAGCGTGCCTGCCGCCGGGCTTCGCGCGGCGGTCGGCTTCCAGCTGCCTCCGAACTCGGAACTCAGGACACGCAATCTCCGATTGCGCGTCAACGGCGGTAGTGCAACAAGACCGGTTGAGGTCTCGAGACCGAACACCCGTTACGGCGGCAGCCGTTATCCCGCGATCAGAAAGTCGTAGATCGCGCGAAACCCGTTGATGGCGGCAGCGACGTCACCGGGGCCCGCGGCCTCGTCGCCGCGCTCGACCATGTCGCTGATCTCGCGGGCTGCGGTGTACTCGGCCACGACCTCGCGCTCCTCGCCCTCGCGCACGACGGGATCAGTCAGGTCGTAGCCGCGCTCGAGGAGCATGCGCTCGATGAGGTCACCGAGCTCGGACAGCGCCTCGGCCGGCGCGTCAGCGAGTTCCTCCTCGAGGGCCTGCATCTCGCCTTCCCACTCGTGACGGTCGAGGCCTGGCTCGTTCGTCGACATGGCAGTAGTTTGCACGCGAGCCACGCCCCCTAAACGCAGGGCGGCGTAGGGTTGAGCGGTGAGGGTCCTCCTCGTCGGATCGGGCGGCCGCGAGCACGCGCTCGCCTGGAAGCTCACCCAGAGCCCCACGATGGGCGAGCTGCACGCGGCTCCCGGGAATCCGGGCATCGCTCGCCTCGGCCAATGCCATCCCGTGCGCGCAGAGGACGGCGAGGGCCTGCTCGACCTGGCGGTCGACCTCTCCGCTGACCTCGTCGTGATCGGCCCCGAGGCGCCGCTCGTCGCGGGGGTCGGCGACGAGCTTCGCCATGCAGGCATCTCCGTCTTCGGGCCGGGTCATGGTGCCGCCCGGCTGGAGGGCTCGAAGAGCTTCGCGAAGGATGTGATGCTCGCCGCCGGCGTCCCCACCGCCCGCACCCTTGCGGTCGCACGCCCTCCGTGCGTACTCAAGGCCGACGGACTGGCCGCAGGCAAGGGCGTCTTCGTCTGCCGCAGCCAGTCGGAGCTCGACGCGGCGCTCCCCGCCGCCGCCTCCTTCGGCGGCCGGCTCGTGATCGAGGAGCTCCTCGAGGGCGGGGAGGTGTCGCTGCTCGCCCTGGCAGACGGCCGCGAGGTGGTTGCGCTCCCTCCCGCCCAGGACTACAAGCGTCTCGAGGACGGCGATCGCGGACCCAATACGGGCGGCATGGGCTCACTCTCCCCCGTGCCGGATCTCGATCCGAACGCGGTCGAGGAGATGCTCGAGACGGTGCACCGACCGGTACTGGCGGAGCTCGCCGCGCGCGACACGCCCTTCGTGGGCGTTCTCTTCGCCGGGCTCATGCTGACGGCCGAGGGGCCGCGCGTGCTCGAGTTCAACTGCCGCTTCGGCGACCCGGAGACGCAGTCGATCGTGCCGCTGCTCGAGGGCGACCTGCTGGCCGCGCTCGCGGCGGCGGCGGCAGGAGAGCTCGCGGGGGTTGAGCTCCCCGCCGCCTCCGGCGCCGCGGTCACGGTCGTCCTCGCCGCAGAGGAGTACCCCGCGGACGGAGACGCGGGCACGCCGATCGCCGGCGTGGACGAGGCAGAGGCCGCCGGCGCGCTCGTCTTCCACTCGGGTACGGCGCTGCGAGACGGCCGACTCGTAACGAACGGGGGGCGCGTGCTCGGCGTGACCGGCCTCGGCGAGACGCTCGCGGAGGCGCGCGAGGCTGCTTACGACGCTGCTCGCCAAATCCGCTTCCGGGGCGCGCGCATGCGCACCGACATCGCCCGCAAGGCAGGAGCCTTGCATGGCTGAGACGCCCCTCGTCGGCATCCTCGTCGGCTCGGAGTCCGACCGCGAGCGGATGCAGCCCGCGCTCGACGAGCTCGCGGAGCGAGGCATCGCCTGCGAGCTCGAAGTGCGCTCGGCGCACCGGGCCCCCGATGCCGTCGCGGACTACGGGCGCACGGCACGTGGGCGCGGCCTGCGCGTGCTGATCGCTGGCGCCGGCCTAGCCGCTGCGCTGCCGGGAGTGCTCGCCGCCCACTCGGATCTACCGGTGATCGGCGTGCCGCTGCGCTCGTCGCTGAGCGTCCTCGACGGCCTCGACGCGCTCCTCTCGATCGTGCAGATGCCGCCCGGCGTTCCGGTCGCCTGCGTGGGCGTCGACAACGCCCGCAACGCCGCCGTTCTCGCCGCCCGGATCCTGACGGTGACCGCCTGAGCGGTCAGTAGCATCGCCCTGTGATCGCGCGCTACTCGCGACCGGCCATGGCCAGGATCTGGTCGGAAGGGCGCAAGCTCGAGCTTTGGCTCGAGGTCGAGCTCGCGGCGCTCGAAGGCTGGGCCGGGCTCGGCGCGGTTCCCGCCGCTGCGGTGGCCGAGATCCGGCGGACCGCCGTCGCTCCCACGCCCGAGCGCGTGGCCGAGATCGAGGCCCGTACCCAGCACGACACCGCCGCGTTCGTCGACGCGGTGTCGGAGCACCTCGGCGAGGCCGGCCGCTTCTTTCACTACGGCCTGACCTCCTCCGATGTTGTCGACACGGCACTCGCGCTCCAGGTACAGGAGGCCGGGCGGCTCCTGCTCGCGGGAGTGGAGCGCGCCGCCACAGCCGTCGTCCACCGGGCCGCGCAGCACCGCCACACCCTCACCGCCGGCCGCACGCACGGGGTACACGCCGAGCCGACGACCTTCGGCCTGAAGCTCGCGGGCTGGGCTTTCGAGCTCGAGCGCGATCGCGGCCGGCTCGTGCGAGCGCTCGAGGGCCTGCGCGTCGGCAAGCTGTCGGGCGCAGTTGGCACCTACGCCTCGACCGATCCCCTCGTCGAGCGCATCGCCTGCGAGCGGCTCGGCCTCGAGCCCGACCCTGTCTCCACCCAGATCCTCGGCCGTGACCGGCACGCCGAGCTCCTGGCCGCGCTGGCGCTCCTCGCGGCCTCGCTCGAGCGCTTCGCGCTCGAGGTACGCCACCTCGCCCGCACCGAGGTGCGCGAGGTCGAGGAGCCCTTCGGTCGCGCCCAGAAGGGCTCCTCCGCGATGCCGCACAAGCGCAACCCCGTGGTGGCCGAGCGCATCTGCGGGCTCGCGCGCGTCGTCCGCTCGACGGTCGTCGTCGGCCTCGAGAACGTCCCGCTCTGGCACGAGCGCGACATCTCCCACTCCTCGGCCGAGCGCATCGTCGTGCCGGACGCGTTCCTCGCGCTCGACACGATGCTCGACCGCTTCGCCTGGCTCGTCGAGGGCCTCGTCGTGCGCCCCGAGCGGATGCTGCGCAACCTCGAGTCGAGCCACGGCCTCTACTTCAGCCAGCGCTTGCTGCTCGCCCTCGTCGACGCCGGCGCCGGTCGGGACGAGGCCTACCGGCTCGTGCAGGCGCACGCCGCGCGGGCGTGGGACGAGGAGGTCGACTTCCCGGCCCTCGTCCGCGACGACCCCCTCATCGCGGGGCGCGTCGACCTCGACGCCGTCTTCGACATCGACGCGTACACCCGGCACGTCGACACGATCTTCGAGCGCCTGGAAGCGCTCTCACCCACGGAGGAGCCAGTCCATGCCTGAGACCATGCACCTCGCGAGCGGGAAGGTACGCGAGCTCTTCGCGCTCGACGAGGATCGCCTATTGCTCGTCGCGAGCGACCGCATCTCGACCTTCGACGTCGTGCTTCCCACGGAGATCCCCGACAAGGGGCGCCTGCTCACCGCCCTCTCGGCCTTCTGGTTCGCGCGCACGCGCGAGCTCTGCCCGAACCACCTGCTCGCGCTGCGGGCCGACGGACGCTCGAGCGAGTGCCGCCGGCTCGAGATGCTGCCGCTCGAGTGCGTGGCGCGCGGGTACCTCTCGGGCTCGGGCTGGTCGGACTACGAGCGCACGGGCGCCGTCTGCGGGCAGGCGCTGCCCGCCGGGCTGCGCGAGTCGGAGCAATTGCCAAAGCCGCTCTTCACACCCGCGACGAAGGCGAAGACCGGACACGACGAGAACATCACGCGCGAGCAGGCGGCCGAGCTCGTCGGCTCGGAGCTCCTCGACAAGGTCGAGCGCCTGACCCTCCTCCTGTACTCCTACGCCGCCGCTCACACGGCGGCGCGCGGGCTCATCCTCGCCGACACCAAGTTCGAGTTCGGGCTCGACCGCGACGGCACATTGGTACTCGCCGACGAGGCCTTCACCCCTGACTCGTCCCGCTTCTGGCCGGCCGAGGGGTACGCGCCAGGAGGGCCGCAGCCCTCCTTCGACAAGCAGTTCGTGCGCGACTACTGCGAGACGCTCGGCTGGGACAAGACCCCGCCGGGGCCTGAGCTCCCGCCGGACGTCGTCCAGGGCACACGCGCCCGCTACGTCGAGGCCTTCGAGCTCCTCACGGGACTCGCCTTCGACGACTACCTCGCCGACCCGGAGATCGTGCTCAGGTGAGGGCGACGGTGCTCGTGCGCCCCAAGCAGGGCATTCTCGACCCACAGGGCCAGGCTGTCGAAGGCTCGCTGCGCCAGCTCGGCTACGCCGTCGCGAGCGCGCGCGTCGGCCGCGTCGTCGACCTCGAGCTCGATGCCGAGAGTCCGGCCGCCGCGCGCGCGGCACTCGAGCGCATGTGCGAGCAGCTCCTCGCCAACCCGCTCATCGAGAGCTACGAGATCGAGCTCGACACCGCCACGTGACCGAACGACGCCCCCGCATCGGCATCGTCGTCTTTCCCGGCTCGAACGACGTCGCGGACGCGGCGTGGGCGCTCGGCGCGCTCGGCGCGGAGCCCGTGCTCACGTGGCACGCCGATCCCGAGCTGCCGGCGGTGGAGGGAGTCGTCCTGCCGGGCGGCTTCTCCTACGGCGACTACCTGCGCTCGGGCGCGATCGCGCGGCTGGCTCCGGCGATGCTCGCGGTGACGGAGCTCGCCGCGGAGGGCGTGCCCGTGCTCGGGATTTGCAACGGCTTCCAGATCCTCTGCGAGGCGGGTCTGTTGCCCGGGGCGCTGCGCCTGAACGCATCGCTCGAGTTCGTCTGCCGCGACGTGACAGTGCAGGTCGAGCGCACCGACACGCCGTTCACCTCGCGCTGCTCGCCGGGGCAGCTGCTGACTATGCCCGTCAAGCACGGCGAGGGCTGCTGGTACGCGGACGCCGACCTTCTGCAGACGGTCACCGACCTCGACCAGGTGGCGCTCCGCTACACGGGCCTCAACCCGAACGGCTCGGTGCAGGACGTGGCGGGCGTCGTCAACCCCGAGGGCAACGTGCTCGGCCTCATGCCGCACCCCGAGCACGCGGTCGACCCGCTGCTCGGCTCGGGCGATGGTGCGCTCATCCTCGCCTCGCTCGTCGACGCGGCGCGAGAGCGGCTGCTCGTCTCTGTGTAGGAGGCCTCCTCTACGCGCCTCCTCTCAGACCGAGCGCCTCCGCCAGCGCCGGATGCTCCTCGAGTGCCGCGCGCAGCCGCTCGAGGTCGCGGGTGCGCAGCGTCACGGGGCCCCGGCGCACGGCGCCTCCGGTCGAGTAGGCGAAGCGCACGAGCCGCGCGCCGCCCCGGTCGGTCTCGAGCAGCTGCACGAGCGACGAGAACCGCTTGTCGCCTGCCCGCTGCGGCAGCGTCAGCTCCTCGACGAGGAGCGCCGAGCCCCAGGGCGTCGCCACCTTCGCCCGGGAGGAGGTCGTCGCTGCCATGCGCCCACCGTAGAGGCGTGCATGTGACTCGTGTGTGCCGGCTCTGTGCCGAGAGTGGGACGATCTATCCCCAGCGGAACCCCGGCCCCGCGGGCGGCGCCGGCAGCGGACTCCGCGCCAGCCCGGCCCGCGGCGCACCGACGTTGAAGTCGCTGGGCGCAACGTCGTTCGGCGTGTCGGGATGGAAAAGGGAGGCGAGGTACTGGATCTGCCCGCGCCCGGGCGCGATCTCGAACTGCCCTCCCCCGTACATGCCGATGCCGCGCTCGGCGCAGAGGTCGTAGGCGGCAAACAGCGCCCGGACGCTGCCGAAGCGCGACGGCTTGATGTTGAGCGTCCGGGGCGGATAGGGCAGAGCGTCGATGTCGGCCACCGAGTGGATTGGGGCATCCCAGGTTATGCGCCCGCGGTGCGGCTCGAGCGCGGCGGCGGCCGCCGGGTCGTCGAGATCAGGATCCTCGATCCACGCCTGCGGAAGGCCCTCGGCCACGAGCTGGTACAGCTCCGCGCTCGCCGGGTTGTCGACTGGCGTGCCCCGATAGGCGCCCTTGAGATCGACCGTATCGACCGCGCCCATCCTGGCGAGCTCAGCGACGAGCTCCTCGTCCCACGCGGAGGTCGGGTCGAGCTTGAAGCGAAGCCCGGGATCGCGCTCGACCCAGAGGCGCAGAGGCTCGGCCGTCGGCGGCTCCGGCAGGCGCATGGAGACGACGAACCTGACCGGCCGCGGCTCGCGCCCAAGCGCCTCGGCCAGTGAGAGCCCCGCCTGGCGCAACGCGAGGTCGAGTGCCGCGCTCTCGTACGCCCAGCGCCGGTAGTTGACGTACACGGCTTGCTCGGGCGGCGCGGCGAACAGTGGGAGTCCCTCCAGGTGCCGCGAGAACGCCTCGAGCGATTCCCAGCGCCCGGCCAGCTCGAGCGCAGGCGGCGTGTCGTGGACGGAGGCCGTGTAGGTCACGTCCTCGCCGAGACCCTCCTCGCCGCTCCCCCGCAGCCGCACGACGGTCGTCACGCGCGTGAAATCGCTCGACACGACAAGCTCGCGCCGCTCGAGCTCGAGGGAGTCGACGGCGACCGGCAGTCCCTGAACCCGCTCGTACGTGGTCATGAATAGTCATCCCCGATGCGCGTCGCGGCCCTGTACGACATCCACGGCAACCTACCCGCGCTCGAGGCGGTGCTGCCCGAGGTTCGTGAGGCCGGCGCCGACACCATCGTCGTCGGCGGCGACGTGGCCTCGGGACCGATGCCCCGCGAGACCCTCGAGCTGTTGCTTTCGCTCCCCGAACGGGTGCGCTTCGTCCGCGGCAATGCCGACCGCGTGCTCGACTTCCACGGCTACGGCCTGATCGAGGAGGACGCCGTCTGGGTGCGGAGCAGACGCTGGGTCGCCGGCGAGCTCGGCGAGGCGCATCTCCGCTTCCTCGAGCGTCTGCCCCTGGACGAGGTGATCGAGGGCATCCGCTTCTGCCACGGCGCGCCGGGGAGCGACGAGGAGGTGATCACGCGCCTGACGGACGAGGATCGGCTGGGCAGGCTGCTCCGAGGCATCGAGGAGCGCACCGTCGTCTGCGGGCACACGCACGTGCAGTTCGACCGCCTCGTCGACGGGACGCGGGTCGTCAACGCGGGCAGCGTGGGAGCGTCCTACGAGGCCCGGCCCGGTGCGTACTGGCTCCTCGCCGGCCCGGAGCTCTCGCTGCGACGTACTCCCTACGACGTGCACGAGGCGGCCAGCCGGATCCAGGCCACCGGCTATCCCAACGCGGAGAGCTTCGTCGAGACGATGGTCACGGAGGATCCTGCTCGGCCCGAGCGGATGAGCGCACTGATCGAAGGTCTGTGACCTCGTCGAGCAGCCGCCTGGCCCGCTCGGCCGAAACGACGCTGCCCTTCTGCTCCCAGCGGCTCGATCTCGATCGCGCGGACGAGCTCGACGGTCGCCGGTCCGACCAGGATCTGGCCCGGCTGCGCCGCCTGCTCCAGCCGCGCCGCGACGTTGACGGCATCGCCCGTCGCGAGCCGCTCCTCCGTGCGTGTCACCACCTCGCCCGTATTTACGCCGATGCGCAGCGAGAGGGTGGTGCCGTAGTCGCGCTCGAGCTCCTCGTTCAGGGGGGCGAGCGCGGCGCGCATCTCGCAGGCGGCGCGCACGGCGCGCAGAGCGTCGTCCTCGTGGAGCACGGGCACGCCGAAGATCGCCATCACGGCGTCCCCGATCGACCGTGCCGCCATGACGCTCGATCACGGTCCGCATCGCCTCGAAGTAGCGCGCCATCACTCTGCGCAGGCTCTCGGGGTCGAGCCGTTCTCCAAGAGCCGTGGAGCCGGTCACGTCGCAGAAGATCACGGTGACGGTCTTCCTGACCTCGCGTGGCTGCGGCCCCGGCGCGTCGAGCGCCGCGCCGCAGGAGTTGCAGAAGCGCGCGCCTGCGGGGTTCTCCTGCCCGCATGCAGAGCAGCGCGCCATGCGCTGAGTCTAGGCCCGCACAGCCCGGCGTACAGTCGCTGTGTGAGGCACGTCCTCTGGATCGGCGGAGCGCCCGCGGCGGGCAAGACGACTGTCGCCACCCGGATCGCGCGACGGCACGGCCTGCGCCTGTACGGCGCCGACACCCGAACGTGGGAGCACCGCGACCGCGCGATCCGGCAAGGAGTCGCCGCGGCAATCCGTTGGGAGGGGATGACGCCGGAAGAGCGCTGGGTGACGTCCACGCCGGCGGAGATGCTCGAGCTGTCGCTCCACCGGGAGCGCGGGCCGATGGTCGTCGACGATGTACTCGCGCTACCGCCCTCACCGCTCGTGGTCGCCGAAGGCTCGACGCTTCCGACGGCGGTGGTGCAGGATCGCTCCCGGGCCGTCTGGCTGATTCCGACGCCGGAGTTCCAACGGGCCAGGTTGGAGGAGCGTGGCCTGCCGCGCGGTGCCCGCGAGCTCTACCTGCTCCTGGGCGAGACGATCGAGCGCGAGGCGAGGGAGGCCGACGCGCCCATGTGCGTCGTCGACGGCGAGCGCGGCATCGATGCGACGCTCGCGGCCGTCGAGCGACACTTCACCGCCGCGCTGACCGAGGGGCCGGTCGCGGAGTCGGTCACGGAGCGGCGAGCGCTCCTCCGGGAGACGAACGAGGCGGTCGTGGCGCAGGTGCGCGGCTACTACGCACGCCCATGGGCCGACGGGGGGCCGGACGAGGTCGTCCGCAGGTTCCTCTGCGAGTGCGGCGATCCGGGGTGCGACCTGAGCGTCGAGATCCGCACCGGGATCGCGGACCTTACGCCCGTGCTCGCAGCCGGGCACGGTTGATCGCGAGCTACTTCCCGCGGCGCTCGATCAGCTCGATGTCGGCGCGCGGCTGTGGGATAGTCGCGCGCAATGTCCGCCGAGACCGTGCTTGCCACGATTGGCAAGACGCCGATCGTCCGCATGCGGGAACTCGCCCCCGAGAACGGCGCGGAGGTGCTGGTCAAGCTCGAGTACATGAACCCGACCGGCTCGATGAAGGATCGGGTGGCGCTTTCGATGATCGAGGGCGCGGAACGAGACGGTCTGCTCGAGGCTGGCATGACCGTCGTCGAGTACACGGGAGGAAGTACCGGGCCCGCGCTTGCCCTTGTGTGCCGCGCGAAGGGGTACCGAGCGAGGATCGTGATCTCAGAGTGCTTCAGCGAGGAGCGCCTTCAGCTGATGCGCGCGCTTGGCGCCGAGCTCGATGTGATCGAGGCTGTGGAGGGCCCAGGACGCGTGACTGCCCAGGACATCCACAACATGGTCGAGCGAGCCGGCGAGCTCGCGCGCGAGCCGGGCACCTACGCCACAGACCAGTTCAACAACCCCTACGTGGTCTCGGGGCACCGTGACATGCTGGGTCGCGAGGTCTGGGAGCAGACGGGGGGCCGAATCACGGGGTTCTGCCACGGCATCGGTACAGCAGGGTCACTGATGGGCGTTTCCGAGGCGCTCAAGGCACGCAACCCCGCCGTGCAGATCGGAGCTCTGGAGCCTGCCGGCTCGGCGGGGATCACCGGCGGTCCAAGAGGATCGTTCGCGATGCAAGGCTGGACGGGAATCGTGCCGCCTCACTGGGATCCTGCGCGGGTGGACGAAGTCTGGACGATCGAGGACGACGAGGCGCTCGAGATGACGGTCCGGCTCGCCCGGGAAGAGGGAATCTTCGCGGGAATCTCCACAGGGGCGAACCTCGTCGGCGCGCGCCGGCTCGCTGAGATGCTCGGCCCCGACGCCGTCGTCGTCACACTCGCCGTCGACAGCGGCTTCAAGTACATGGCCGACCGGCCCTACGCCAATCTCTGACACCCGCAAGGGTGCCGCGGAGGGCGCCCTCTCTCACAGAGCACCCTCGAAGAGCCGCTAGGAAGCGAGCTTCGCGGCGATCACATCGACGTGCTTGATCTCGGGCGGCTTAGCGAAGAGCTCGTCCGCTCTCGCCATCAGCGCCTCCGCCACCTTCCCGGATAGGTGTGCTTGCCGGCCCGAATCGTCAGTGAAGACATCGAAGACGGCGAATGCGGACGGACCGAGCTTGACGGCGAACCACGCCGTCGTGTCCGGCTCGTCCTCCACGAGCGAGCGCCCGGACTCGAGGAAGGCCTCCACATCAGCCTCACGCCCTGGCTTCGCCTCCAGCAGAACCCATAGGCCCACGGTGACCATGCCTGTCTCCTTTCGCCAGAGTGTCGAACCGTCGAGGATCGTACTGCCGCCGCCCGCTCTAGCTAGCCGGGCCGTCTTTCGATCAGCTCGATGCGATAGCCGTCCGGATCCCGCACGAAGCAGAGCCTCGAGCCGCCCTCGCGCACGGTGTACGGCGGTCGCTCGGGCTCGATGCCCTGCTCCTCCAGCCGTCCGAGCGCCGCGTCCAGGTCGTCGACAGAGACAGCGATGTGGCCGTAACCCGTGCCGAGCTCGTAGGAGTCGACGCCGAAGTTGTACGTCAGCTCGAGCCGGTCGGCGTCGCCCGGCACGCCCATGAAGACGTTGATCGCCTCCTCCCGGATCGGCATGCGCGCGCGCTCCTCGAAGCCGAGGGCGGTATAGAAGGCAACCGAGCGGTCGATGTCGGTGATGCGGTAGCACGTGTGGACGAGCTCCATCAGGACTCCTCTGTCTCGGGGTTGTCCAGATCCTCCTCGATCAGGCCGAACAGGACGCCGTCGACCCACTCGCCGTGACGCTCGTAGGCCTTGCGCTTGACGCCCTCGCGTACCCACCCGGCCCGCTCGGCGTGCCGCAGCGCGCGGTCATTGAACCCGTAGACCTCCATCTCGAGGCGGTGGTAGCCGAGCTCGACGATGAGGTGCCGCTGGAGAAGCCGGGCCGCCTCGCCCGCGACGCCGCGGCCGCGGAAGCCGGGCGCGACCGCCAATCCGGAGAGGTGCGCGATGCGGCTTCGCTCGTTCACGCGCTCGAAGGCGGTGGTGCCGGCGCGCTCGCCGTCGAGCTCGATCACGAAGCGCCCGTGCGCCTCGGGCTCGGCGCGCGAGCGCTCGATCTCCGCGAGCACCGATGCGCGATCCTTGCTCGCGCGCGCGGACAGGTACGGCTCGACGTCCGTGCGGTTCCGCAGCTCGACGAGGAAGTCCGCGTCGCCGGGCTCGGCGCGGCGCAGGCGCACGGGGCTCACGACGGCTCCACCAGCGGCTGCTTGCCCCGCGGGAGCCGCAGCGCGCCCGAGCCGAGCGCGACGGCCGGGAGGATCAGCGCGAGGCCGGCGAGCGTGGCGAGCGAGAGCCGCTCGTCCAGGAGCAGGGCTCCGTAGAGCACCGCCGTCGGCGGCAGGAGGTAGGTGACGAGGCTCGTGCGCGTCGATCCGTGCAGCCGCAGCATCCGGAAGAGGACGAGTTGCGCGAGCGCCGTCCCCAGCACCGCGAGCGCCGCGACCGAGCCGAGCGCGCGCCAGCCGGGCAGCTCGTCCGGAAGCTGGAGGGCGGCGAACGGAAGCACGAGCAGAGCGCCGCCGAACATCGACGCCGTGGCCAGCACGGGGCCGGGCGTGTCCGCCACGCGCAGCTGGCCGTAGAGACTGCCGCTCGCGTAGGCGAGCGAGGCGAGCACGACCGCGAGCGTCCCTGCTACCGCCCACAGGCCCCCGTCGGGCTGGGCGCCCGCGAGCACGCCGACGCCGACGAGACCGAGCAGGATGCCCACCAGGCGCCCGCCGCGCACGCGCTCGCTCGGCCTGAAGCGGATGGCGAGCAGGACGACGAAGAGCGGCACCGTCGCGTTCGCGATCGCGGCGATGCCCGAGTCGATGTGCTTCTCGCCCCAGGCGATCAGCGTGAAGGGCACCGCCGCGTTGACGAGCCCGAGCGTGAAACCCGGCCGGGCGGCGTCCCGGAGCTGGCCGAGACCGCGCCTGACGCCGGTGCGGGCGAGCAGCACCGGCAGCAGCAGCAGGCCGGCGACCCCGAGCCGCAGGAACGTCATCAGGGCCGGCTCGATCTCCTCCACGGCGACCTTGATGAAGAGGTACGACGCTCCCCAGACGGCGGCCAAAAAGGCGAGCATCCACAGGTAGCTGCGCGTCACCGAGGCAGGCTACCGACGCGCCTGCAACGCTCTTCGCGGGCGCAACGAGCCCGTGCCGAGCGCGACCCCGGCAAGGATGAGCGCGAGCCCCGCGAGCGAGGCCGCCGCCAGCGGCTCGTCGAGCAGCACCACGCCGTAGAGCACGGCCATGGTCGGGATCAGGTAGTTGACGAGGATCGCGCTCGACGCGCCGGCCCCGCCGATGATGGCGAAGTAGAGCAGGTAGGCGATGCCCGTCCCGCCCACGCCGAGCGCGGCGAGGGCGGCGACGGTCTCCCACCCGGGCAGCCCGGCCGGGCGCTGCCACAACGCCGCCGGCAGGGTGACCAGGACGGCCCAGACCGTCGTCCCCGTGGCGACGACGACGGGCGGTACACCCGCGAGGCGGCGCCCCACGTAGAGCCCTGACGCCGCGTAGAGGAGCGCGGCGGCGACCACCGAGATCGCGCCCCCGAGCGCGCGCTCGCCACCTCCCGGCGCGACGCCGAGCAGGAGCGCGACCCCGACGAATCCCACGACCACTCCGGCGAGGCGGAAGCCGGTCACCGCCTGCCCTCGGTCGTATCCCGCGGCAACGAGCGCCGTGAAGAGCGGCGAGGAGGCGAGCAGGATCCCGGTCAGGCCCGAGTCGATCCACTGCTGCCCCCAGGCGATCAGGAAGAACGGCGCAACCGCGTTCAGGAGCGCGACGACGGCGAGCGGCCCGGCCGAGCCTCTCAGCGCAGCCGTCGACGC
>Ga0183260_10000698_pt1 | contig 28630 bp, 23 predicted proteins | sample AntDrymUQ4972206_2_FD_129768 | JGI IMG/M metagenome (GOLD analysis project Ga0183260, IMG submission 129768) | Polar desert sand microbial communities from Dry Valleys, Antarctica - metaG UQ497 (22.06) (version 2) (version 2) | ecosystem: Environmental > Terrestrial > Soil > Desert | place...
CGCGCCGCGGGTCGGCCAGAGCCACGCTCCAGGTAATCGCGGCAGGCGGGGCCTGCTGCGCCGCAGAGGCGAGGCCGCCCAGCAGGGCGATCAGCAATATGCCCACGGTGTGCGCACGGATGTGATGAAACATTGGTTCACGGGCAGCTCAATGGCCGCCGGGTGTCACCGGATATGTTTCCCGATTGGCACGCTCTGGCGCCGAATCGCCGAGATTGTGACGTGCACCCAACGCGAAGCCCGGCCTGGCCCGATCCTGTTGTCTCGTGCGAGGGGGCAGTCGATTCGAATTTCGCTCCACACTACTTGAAGGTACCAGAACCCGCTGATTGATGGGAGGCACAACCTGGAGCAGCATGGAGGGTCTGGCGCCGCCAACGGCAGGTTACCGGACGTCTGCACATATAATCTGGCACCTGTGCGAAGACTTCTGATTGTTCTGATTCTCCTGCCTGTCGCGCTCTCGGCGCAGTCGCGCGCACGGAACGTCATTCTCTTCGTGGCGGACGCGGGCGGGATCTCGACGCTCGCCGCGGCGAGCCTGCACGGCTACGGGGCGCCCCGGCGGCTCTTCATCCAGCGGATGCCGCACATCGGGCTCTCGGACACCACGACGGCGTCCCAGATCGTCAGCGACTCGGCCGCAGGCATGACGGCAATCGTCACGGGGGAGCGCACGCACAACGGTGTCGTCGCGCAATCGGCGGGCGCGGTTCGCGGCAAGATCGACGGCGAACCGCTCAAGACCATTCTGGAATATGCCGAAGAGCGGGGGCTCTCGACGGGCATCATCACCAACGACTCGCCGGCCGGCGCGACGCCGGCGGCGCTGTATGCCAAGGCGAACAACCGGTCGCTGACAGCCGTGATCTTCCAGCAGCTCTTTGCACCTCGATTCGGCGACGGCGTCGACGTGGTGATTGCCGGCGGCCGCGGCACCGTCGCCAAGGCGCTGGCCGAGGCCGGCCTCGAGCTCGAATCGCTCGGCCGCGACAGCGGTCGGCCGGTCCTCGGCTCCCTCTCCGAGATTCCTGCCGGCGCAACCCGCGCCCTCACCCTCCACGAGTCGGGCGACTTCGATCTGGACAGCGCCCTCGACTTGGCCGTCGGGATGCTCTCGCGGAACCGCCGCGGGTACTTCCTCATGGTCGAGTGGGACGCGCACACCGATTCGATCCGGCGCGGCCTGGATCGCATGGTCGCCCTCGATCGTGCCATCGAGCGGCGCGCGAAGCTCGCCGGCCGGGAAACGCTGCTCGTGTTCACCGCCGACCACTCGTTTGACATCCAGCTGCGGGGAGGCCTGCTCGGACAGCCGCTCCTCGAGGGCCTGGAGAAAGCGGAAGAGGAGAATCCGAAGGGGCCGATCCGCATTCCCGCGGTGCGGATGGACAGCGGTCACACGGGTGAGGAAGTGCTCGTCGCAGCGCGGGGCCCGGGCGCCGAACGCGTGCGCGGCTACATGGCGAACACGGACATCTTCCGGGTGATGATGGCGGCCTACGGATGGCCGCTGCCGAAGAGCACGCCGGCACGGGGAAAGACGCCGCCCTGAGCCGAGCATCCGGAAACGCGCTGCTCCTCGACCGCGGCGGCGTGGACCGACGAGGAGAGTCACGCATGGATACCCACCTCCATGGATCGGCTCGCGGTCACCGGTCCATCGGCACACCGTGTGATGGAGTGACCTGGCGCGCCCCTGCCGTCAAGAGACCGAACGGGGCCCGATTGGTACCGGCGATGCTCGGGCTGCTGATGGTCGGCGCCGCGATCGGCGGGGCGTCTGGCTGGACGCTGGCGCAGGAGCGCGAGCAGGATCCGCCAATGGGGCCCGCGATCTTCGTCGGCGACACCGCGCTGAAGCCCTACGACCCCACGCCCGCGCTCGTCACGAGCGAGACCCGCGTGGAGAAGGCGAAGTTCCCCGCGACGGACATCCACGCCCATTGGCCGGCGAGCGTCGACCCGGCGGCGCTGCTGAAGGCCATGGACGACCTCGGCGTGGAGCGGTCGGTGAACCTGAGCGGCGGCTTCGGCGCGCAGCTCGATCGCATGCTCTCTCGGTACCACGAGGGGGCGCCGGGACGGCTGGTCATCTTCGCCAACCTCGACCTCAGCCGCATCGACGAGCCAACCTTCGCGGCCGATCACGTCCAAATGCTCGAACGCACGAAGACGACGGGCATGGCCGGACTGAAAATCTTCAAGAACCTCGGGTTGACCGTCACCGATCGTACCGGGCGCGTGGTGCCCGTTGACGACCCGCGCCTGGATCCGATCTGGGCCGCGTGCGGGCGCCTGCGCATCCCGGTGCTGATCCATTCTGCCGATCCGGTGGCGTTCTTCGGACCCATCGACGAGAGGAACGAGCGCTGGCTGCAGCTGCAGCGGCACCCGGACTGGAGCTTCCACGGGCCGCAGTTCCCCGCGCGCGAAGAAGTGCTCGCGCAACGGGACCGCGTGATCGCGCGCCACCCGCAGACGACGTTCATCGGCGCGCACCTCGGCGACAACGCGGAGGATCTCGGCGCACTGGCGCGTCGCCTTGAGCGGTACCCCAACTTCGTGGTGGACCTCTCCGCACGCGAGGCTGAACTCGGACGACAACCCTACACCGCGCGACGCTTCCTTATCCGCTGGCAGGACCGCGTGCTCTTCGGCACCGACCGCTACCCGGGACGCCAGGATCAGCCGCGCCACCGCCTCTACTACCGCCTGCTCGAGACCGACGATGAGTACTTCAAGTACTACGACCACCCGTTCCCGCCGACGGGGGAGTGGCGCGTGCACGGCCTGTACTTGCCCGATGCTGTGCTGAAGAAGATCTACCAGTCGAATGCGGACCGGGTGCTCGGGTGGCGCGTCCGCGACCGCCGCCCTGAATGAGCCGCTCCGGAAGCGCCCGAGCCTGCTTTGCAGGCCGGTGGCGGCGGATCAGTACGTCGTGTGAAGTCGGGCGTCAGACAGGCAAATACGATGGGAATGCGCGACGTTCTGGTGTCCGCCCTGATTGAGCGATTCGCGGACCAACATCTGCACCTTGGCGCTCCCCCTGGCCCCATCGCGACATTCCCGGCAAGGCATTCAGACGTCGGCGACGTCAGCGTAGCTGAGACCGGCATCGAAGCGAACTTCATAGCGATTGTGGCGGTCGGCGGCGTGATTGCGGAGCACTTCCACAGCCATGATGATCATCTCGAGGCTGATGAACGTCTCCGGCGCCTCACGATGTCGTCCGATTTCTCGAGCACCTGTTTACCGACCGGCTCCTGCTCTGGCGCTCCACGGATGGTCGCAACGCCGGCTGGCGTGAGTGCGGCGTCGTCGGCTCCCGCGAGCCGCTGGTTCTCGATAACAGAACTTATCGGACCTATGTCTGGTCCGGGCCGCTCGGACTCTGGCAGGCGGCTCCTGCAATCTTCGCGAGGGGCAGAATCGCAGACGCGCGGGAGCACGTCATACTCCGCAATCTCCTCGATGGGGGGGAACCAGGCGCTCTGGATAAGAGGGAACGTGACCTTGCACGTCGGCTGGTTGCGGAGTACGAGCGGGAGCGTGCCGATTCGAGTGGACTGTAGGAGGCTGATAGGTGGTCGGGCTGCGGGCCGGCGGGAGCTGGGCGTCGAGCCAGAGCTTCACGCAGCGACGATCGGATGATCGAGGCGACGGCTGGCGAAGCGAAGGCAGGCCGTAATATCGTCCGGGTCGAGGTCCGAACTCTTCGAGCCCGGGAGGTCAATAGGAATCAGTGGATTGGTGCGGAAGAGAGGATTTGAACCTCCACGACCTTGCGGCCACAAGCTCCTGAGGCTTGCGCGTCTGCCAGTTCCGCCACTTCCGCACGAAGGGAGAAAACAACCGGCTGGAATCACGGATTATACCCGAGCGCTCCCTCGGGCGTCGAGATGCCGGGCGCCGGTCCCCGGGACGGAAGGAGACCCCACGCCGGAAACGCGGCAGCTCTACCGTTGCGCGCGCCGCCGTGCGGCATTCCGCAGCCCGGCCGGCATCGCTCCCTCCGAGTCCGGCCCGGGCCCCAGAATGGCTCCGGTATCTGAGGGCGCATGACGCAGGACGCGCTCGATCTCCGCCAGCAGGTGCCCCGGCAGAAACGGCTTCAACAGCATGGCGCTCACGCCGGCCCACTGCGCGTCCCGCTGAATTACGGTGTTCCAGCAGCCGGTCATCCCCACGACCGGGATGTGCCGTGTCCGCGGATCGGCCCGGAGCGCACCCGCCAGGCCGAATCCGTCCAGCCGCGGCATCATCATGTCCGTCACAATGATGTCGGGCGACATGTCGAGGGCGGCGGCAAGCGCCTGCTCGCCGTCGCTGCTGCCGGACACCGTGAAGCCCGAGCCCGCCAGGAACTCGAGATACCCGCTCAGCGCGTGTGGATCATCCTCTGCCACCAGCACCACCGTGCCCACGTGATCATCCATGCGACAGTGGTCATCCATGCGACAGATGACCGGCAAGTCCCGCGCCACGGCGAAACCGCCACAATTCGGAGTCTCTGCCGGCCTTCGCGCGGCAACGCTGCTACCATTTTGAAATCCAATGTCAGTTTTGCATTCCGAGAGGGGTGACGCGCACGATTCCGGTAGCCGGGCCACCCCCCCGGAGGGGACCGGCCCCGCAGGCCACCCCGACGAGCCTCGGGCGGACACCCTACCGCTCCCGTCCCCCGCAAGGGAAGCGGGCAGGCCGGAGCCCCCAGTGCATCTCCTCGACCGGCGCCGTATCGCGCTCGAGCGGACGGTCAACGCTCTGTCTGGCGCGGCGATCGCCTTTGCCCACCTCGTGGCCCTGCTCGTGCTCTGGATCACCAACGCCTGGCCCGCGTGGGCGCTGTCTCTCCTGGCGCTGGCGTGGCCGGCGGTCTTCGCGTTCTTGCTCTGGTTTGCCATTGGCTGGCCGGCAATCGACTACCGGCACTGGCGATACAGGGTGGATCACGAAGGAATCGAGATCTGGTCCGGCGTGATATGGCGGCAGACGGTCACGGTGCCCCGGTCGCGCGTGCAGCACATCGATGTCGCCCAGGGCCCGCTCGAGCGCTCGTACGGCCTGGCCACGCTCTCCATCTACACTGCCGGTACCCGGTACTCGAAGGTCGACCTGCCGGGGCTGGACCACGGTGTCGCGCTCGGCCTGCGCGACGCACTGCTGCCGAAAGATGCCGAACCCGCCGTCTGAGGACCGGAGGCTTCATCCCGCCTCCGTGCTCTTCGAGCTGGCAGCCCACCTGCGCCGGCTCGTGCTTCCGGGGCTGTTCGTGCTCCTTGCCGGGGCACGCGGCGGGGAGACCTGGCAGCTGTGGCTGATAGTGATGTTTCTCCCCCTCGCGTTGCTCTCCATCGCGAGGACGCTGGTGTTCCGCTACCGCATGGACCCGGAGGAGCTGGTGATCCAGAGCGGTCTCATCTTCCGCCACCAGCGGCACGTCCCCTACGAGCGCATCCAGAACATCGACGCCGTCCAGAACGTGTTCCATCGTGCGCTGCGGGTCGTGGACGTCCGCCTCGAGACGGCAGGGGGGCAGGAGCCGGAAGGACAGCTGCGCGTGGTCTCGCTGGCCGCGTTCGAAGAGCTGCGAACGGGCGTCCGGGTCCGGCGCGGCGAGACGGTCGTGCAGGATGAGACCGGCCCTCCGCTGCGGGTGCCGGTTCCGCTCCTGCAGCTCACGGCACGCGAGCTCGTCGTAAGCGGCCTGATCCAGGGGCGCGGCCTGATTGTCATCGGAGCGCTCTTCGGGTTGATGTGGGAAACGGGGCTGTTCGACCGCATGACCACCTACATGTTCGGCGACGTCATTGTCGGGCGCGGGGTCATGCGGCAGCTGATGCGGGCCCTGGTGGGGGAGGGGATGCCCTCGTGGCGCCGCATCGCGGCAACCCTTGCCGCCTTTGCGGGGTTTCTGGCCCTCACGCGTGCGTTCTCGGTCGGGTGGTCGCTCGTGCGCCTGCACGGATTCACCCTCAGCCGCAGCGGCGAGGATCTGCGGACGGACTTCGGCCTGTTCACTCGTGTGGCGGCCACCATCCCGATGCGCCGCATTCAGAGCGTAACGGTGCTCGAAGGGCCCCTTCACCGGCTTTTCGGCCGGGTCTCGGTCCGTGTCGAGACTGCCGGGGGGACCGACGAATCGGTGCAGCTCCAGCGGCAGTGGCTGGCGCCAGTGATCCCGCCCGAAAGGGTGCCGGCCCTGCTCGAGCAGATCCTCCCGGTGGTGGACGCGGCTGCCGTCGAGTGGCAGCCGGTGGAAGCTCGCGGCCTCCGGCGTTTACGCCTCCGGTCGGCCGTCAAAGTTGCTCTCCTCTCGCTTCCACTCTTTCTCGTGCTGGGTCGCTTCACGCCGATCCTGTCGGCGCTGCTCCTGTTGGGCGGGGAGTTCAACGCACGCCGCTCGATCAGGGCACTGGGATGGGGGGCAACCGACAGCGCCGTGTTCTTCTGCAGCGGGTGGCTCTGGCGGCGCCGGACCGTTGCGCCGTTTGCGAAGATCCAGGCCGTCTCGCTGCAGGAATCCCCGTTCGACCGCCGTCACGGCATGGCCACCGTCGTGGTCGATACCGCCGGCATGGGCGCCGACGGCCACCGCATCGACGTACCGTTCCTGAGCCGTCCCGTCGCCGGCGCTCTCTCCGCGGACCTGGCCGTCCAGGCCGCCCGCACGACCTTCCGCTGGTAGGGGTGCAAGCGGGCCCGTCCCGCTTCCCGTATGATCGCTACCGGGACAAGGGGAGTCTCCTCCCTTCTCCAGGAGGTCATGTGGCTCTCAGGCGCGGCATCTGGATCGTCATCATCTTCATCGTCATTGCTGTCGGGATCTCGGCCGCGGGTCTGCTCGCCACGGCGTTCCTGATCGGCCGCCCCCCGCAGGTCGCGTCGAACTCGATGCTCGTGCTGCGGATCGGGGGAGACCTCAGGGAAGTGGAGCCAGGCGGTCTGGTCGGGTCCCTCATGGCCCCCCCGCCGACGGTCCGGTCCGTGGTGGACGCCCTCCGGCGGGCAAAGGTCGACAGGCGAGTCACGAGCGTCGTGATCCGCCCGACAGGCAACGCCGCGCTGTGGGGAAAGGTACAGGAGGTCCGCGACGCCATCACGGACTTCAAAACATCGGGTAAACCCATCGTCGCGTATCTCGAGCAGGGTGGCGAGCAGGAGTTCTATCTCGCGAGCGCGTGCGACAAGGTGTTCCTGATGCCGGCCGCATCCCTGGACCTCACGGGGATGGCCAGCTACGAGCTGTTCCTGCGCGGCACGCTCGACAAGATCGGCGCATACCCGGATGCGCTCCACATCGGCGAGTACAAGACGGCGTCGAACACCTTCACCGAGCGCACGTTCACGCCGGAGCACAAGGAGATGGCCGAGTCCCTCAACAGGGACCTGTATGGCCAGCTGGTGAGCGGCATCGCGTCAGGCCGGCAGAAGACGGAGGGGGAAGTGCGCGCGCTGATCGACCAGGGGCCGCTCCTCGCCGAGGCTGCCGTCAGCGCCGGGCTCGTCGACGGGCTCGCTTACGAGGACGAGATCGACGGCAGATTGGAACTCGGTGAAGTCAAGCACCTCGAGGAGCGTGACTACCGCACGAGCGGCGGGTCCCTGGGGCTCAACCGGGGCCCGCGCATCGCGGTGCTCTACGCTGTCGGCATCATCACGTCAGGAGAGGGCGGCGAGAGCCCGCAGGGGAACGTGGTCGGCTCCGACTCGATCGTCCGGTACCTGCGCACCGCGCGGGCAGACAACTCGATCCGGGCAATCGTGCTGCGAATCGACAGCCCCGGCGGGTCCGCGATTGCGTCGGACGTGATCTGGCGCGAGGTGCACCTGACCCGCCAGGTGAAGCCCGTGATCGCGTCGATGTCGGACGTCGCGGCATCCGGCGGGTACTACATCGCGATGCCCGCCTCGAAGATCGTCGCGGCTCCGGGCACCCTCACCGGGTCGATCGGAGTAGTCACGGTGAAGTTCGTCATCGAAGGCACCCTGAAGAATCTGGGAATGAACATGGAGTCGGTGTCGGAGGGACGCTACGCGCACCTCTATTCACCCATCCACCGGTTCGGCCCGGAAGAGCGTGCGAAGCTCCTGGGACTGATGCAGGCGACATACGACACCTTCGTCGAGAAGGCCGCGGCAGGGCGGAACACCACGCCGGAGCGGATCGACAAAATCGCGCGCGGGCGCGTCTGGACTGGCCAGCAGGCGAAGGAGCTCGGGCTCGTCGACGAGCTCGGAGGGCTGCAGCGCGCCCTGGAGCTGGCGAAAGTGGAAGCGGGAATCGAGGCGGAGCGGGAAGTCGAGCTGGTCGTCTATCCGCCGAAGAAGACGCTGCTGGAAGCGCTCGCGAACCCGTTCGGCACGATGGAAGGGAGCGCGGGGGTGGCGGCCTGGCTCGGCCTCAACGACCCCCGTGCCCTGCAGACGCTTACCGCGCCGCTGCGCCTGTTCCGCCGTGGCGAGCCGCTCGCCCTCATGCCGAACGTGTTCGTGCGATGAGGCGTCAGGCCACGACCTGCGCGAGAACCGCGCTGTTCTGGTTGATCCGCATGTTCTCGCGCGCCTTGGCCATGTAGGTCGCGTAAAAGCGGTTCTTCCGCTCGTTCAGCAGCTCGCCGCGCAAGGCCTGGCGCCCCTCCGCAATCCCCTCCGGGGTGACTTCCTTCCGCTCGATGACACGGACGATCGCCGCGCCCGACTCGGTCTGGATCGGGTCGCTCACTTCTCCAGCCGCCATCGAGAATGCCGCCGCCTCGACCGCCGGGCTCACGCCGACGTCGGGGATCGGCGCGCCGCGCGCGATGGACTCGGTCGTCCGCACCTCGAGCCCGGCCGCCTTTGCCGCCGCCTCGAACTTCCCGGACTTCAGCTTGGGCGCCACGGCGGCCGCCTGCTGGCGGGCTGTCTCCACAGCCTTACCCCGCACGACATCGTCGCGAACCCTTGAGCGCACCTCGTCGAGCTCCGGCACGCGCTCCGGCTGGATGCCGGTTACCGTCACGAACGCGAAGCCCTGCGGCGTGCGGATGGCATCGCTGACCTCTCCCTCTTTCATCGCGAAGACCTGCTCCGTGACGGCCGGCGCCATCCCAAGCCCGCTGATCGGCTCCTGGCGTGCAAAAAATTCTGACTCGTTGACGGTGAGCCCTCGCGCCCGGGCGACGGTTTCCAAGTCACCGGGATCGTCAATCCCCTTGTCGAGCTCGTCAGCCAGGCTCTGGGCGGCGTTTTGCGCCCGTTCGGACTTGAGCTGATCCTCGATCTGGCTCCTCACCTCGTCGAGCGAGCGTGTGGCGGCTTCGCGCCGCTCGGTCAGCCTGAGGATGTGCAGCCCGAACTGCGTACTGACGATGTCGCTGACCTCACCCGGTTTGAGGGCGAACGCCGCTTCTTCGAATTCCTTGGCCATCTGGCCGCGGCCGAAGAAGTCCAGGTCCCCGCCACGAGCCTTTCCTGCCTCTTCCTCCGTGTGCTGGGCCGCAAGTTTGGCAAAATTCTGACCCGCGCGAGCCTGCTTCAGCACCGCCTCGGCACGCTTCCTGACTTCTGCCTCGTCCTTTCCTTCCGTGCGAAACAGGATATGGCTGGCCCGGACCTGTTCGGGCGTTGAAAACTGGGTCTGGTTTGCCTGGTAATGCTGCTCCACGTCCTGCGGCGAGACCTGGATCGTCCCGCGCATGGCCTGTGCGTCAATCAGGGCGAACTTCACCTTGCGCTTTTCGGGGATCCGGTATTCGTCCTTGTGCGAGTCGAACCGCGCGGCCACCTCTTCGTCGGTTGCCGTAGTGGCTTCCCGGTACTTGTCGGCAGGGAAATTCACCACTGCGAGCCGCACCGTCTCGTTGCGGCGCCGGAACTCGGCATCGATCTCCGCGTCCGACACGGTGATCCAGTCCGTGAGGGCCCCCTGGAGTTTCTCCATCAACACGCCGCGGCGGACCTGCTCCTCGAACTCGTCGGGGCGAATGGGCGGGTTCTGCATCTGCAGGACCTGCCTGTAGCGGGTTTCCCCCACGAATTGCCCGCCTTCCTGGAATACCGGAAGCGAACGGATCCGCCCCACGACCTCCTCATCGCTTGCCGTGATTCCAAGCCGGTTCGCCTCGACGATCGCGGCCTCTTCCTCGATCAGTCCCTGCAGGATCCGCTGGTCGATCCCGAGCTGCCGGAGCAGCCGTTCGTCCATGTCGCCGTAGGCGTTGCGGTAGGCCTGCATCTGCTGCTGGTACACGCGACGGAACCGGGCGACGGTGATCTCCCGCCCGTCGACACTGGCGACCACGTCGCTGGCGCCCCCTTCCTGCGGTACAAAGCTGGGGATGTAGAGGAAAACGAACGCGAGCACCACAATCGCCAGGCTCCATTTGAGCCAGTTCTTGTGGCGGCGCATCCGGTCGAGCATTGTCATAAGTGCAGACCTGTCGGCTGTGCGGAACCCGTGGATCCGCGGAGTTGCTGCTGGGCACTTGCCCCTAAGTCGTTCCCCGAGTAAGACATTATGCCATGACCGGCCACGCCGGAAGGGCGCGGTGCCCGGGCCGGCCGGGGGGTCGTGCAGCAGAGAAGGAGAGGGGCCGCATGCCGCAGAGGATAGAGGCGCCGACCGTCATTCAGGCCGCCGGGAACAAGCCCAAACGCATCGAGGAGTTCGCCGGCAGGGTGAACAGCGGCCACGCCGCGGTGAGCGTCGCCCGCATGCAGTCCCCGGCGGGCTGGGAAGAGCCGGGCCAGCGGCCAGAGTTCGAAGAGATCACCGTGGTGCTCCGTGGTACCGTGCACGTCGAGTTCGAGGGTGGCTCGATGGACATTGCCGCGGGTCAGGCCGTGGTCACTGCGCCAGGGGAGTGGGTCCGCTACAGCACCCCCCTCGAGGGCGGGGCCGAGTACATCGCCGTCTGCCTGCCTGCGTTCTCACCGGACACGGTGCACCGCGACGCCTGATCTCGTCCGAGGGGGCTGTTGCACCTTCGCCGTCAGCGCTGGACGCGGCCGGAGGCGTCGCCGCCGGCAAGGAGATCAACTTCGGCAACGCTGACCCGGTTGAAGTCGCCGGGGATCGTCTGCTTCAGCGCGCTCGCGGCCACGGCAAAGCGGAGGGCGGCCTCCGCCGAGCGGCCGGTGACGAGGCCATAGATGAGGCCTGCCGCGAAACTGTCCCCACCGCCGATACGATCGACTAGGCGCACCTCGTAGCGCTGGCTGCGGTGGAGGAGGCCTGTGTCGGCGTCCCAGAGCACGGCGCTCCAGCCATTGTCGCTGGCTGACAGGCTTTCCCGCAGCGTGATGGCGACCATGCGCGGACCGAACTCGCGGGTAACGGTCTCGGCTGCCTGCCGAAAGCCTTCCACGTCGAGGTGTCCGCCGGTGACATCTGCTCCGGCGACCTCGACGCCAAGCACGGTCTGCAGGTCTTCCTCGTTGGCGATGACCACGTCCACGTCGCGCATGAGGGGTTTCATCACCTCCTGAGCCTGCGTGCTGGTCCACAGCTTCTTCCGATAGTTCAGGTCCACGCTCACGCGGGCGCCGGCTGCGCGCGCGGCGGCAATCGACCGCCGGGTCCCCTCGGTGCCGTTCGCGCCGAGCGCCGGTGTAATGCCGGTAACGTGGAACCAGGCGACCCCCTCGAAAATCTCGGCCCAGTTCACGGCATCCGGCTGCATCTCGCTGACCGCCGAGTTCGCGCGATCGTAAATCACGGTGGAGGCACGCTGGCTCGCGCCAGCCTCCGTGTAATACACCCCCAGCCGGCTGCCGCTTCGGACGATACAGTCGGTCCGCACTCCCTCCCCACGGAGGGCGCGGATCACGGCATCACCCATTCCGTGGGGGGGCAGGGCCGTGACGTAGGTACTGTCGAGGCCGAAGTGCGCCAGGCTGACGGCCACGTTTGCTTCGCCGCCGCCGAACGTCGCCACGAACGTGGGGGACTGCAGGAGCCGCTCGAATCCCGGCGGGCTGAGCCTCAGCATGATTTCGCCGAACGTGACGATCTTCGGCATTCAGGCCTGCCCTCTCGCTTCGCGGACGTTGGCGACCATTCGCTCCGCCTTCTCGCGCAGCACGGCAAAATTGCCGGCAGCGATCGCCTCGCTGTCGAGCAGCGAGGTGCCGACGCCGACCGCAACCGCCCCGGCGCGGATCCAGTCCCCGGCATTCTCGACCGTGACACCCCCCGTCGGCATCAGCTTGACCTGGGGCAGCGGGGCACGGACGTCCTTCAGATACGAAGGGCCCAGCGCGGTGGCGGGGAACACCTTGACGATGTCGGCTCCGGCGTCCCAGGCGTCCAGGATTTCGGTCGGGGTGAAGCAGCCAGGCAGCGCCGCGACGTCGCGTGCCCGGCAGGCGTCGATGACCTCCCGGCGGAACACCGGACTGACGACGAACTGCGCGCCGGCGTCCACCACGCGCGCAACAGTGTCAGCGTCGAGCACGGTTCCTGCGCCAAAGACGAAGCCCTGTGGAAGGGTCGGAGCGATCTCCCGGATCAGCTCGACGGCGCCAGGCACACTCATCGTGATCTCCAGCGCGCGCACGCCCCCTTCCGCAATGGCATCGACGACGGCCCTGAGGCGTGCGGGATCCTTCATCCGGATGACGGCAACAATCCCCGCGTGTTCCAGGGCCGTGACGATTCCCGTGGTGTTCCGTGCGTCCGTGGTTCTGGTGGTCATGGGTGCTGTCCTGGTGCGGTCAGTGGTGCCGGTGAGCCGCGGGCCGCCCGCAGATTATCGTCCACATCGCCCCTCCGCAAGGGGGGCGGCACCGCCGTGTGGAGTCCATGTATCATGGGGCACCTCTGGCAGGAGCGCCCTCAGACGCCTGCCTGCCGTGCAGCGGGGCGGAAAAATCATGTCACTGTTCGATCTGTCCGGCCGTCTGGCCGTGGTTGTCGGCGGCACCAGCGGGATCGGTCGTGCGATCGCCCTCGGCTTTGCAGATGCCGGAGCCAACGTGGTGGTCACCGGCCGGCGTGCCGCCATGGTCGAGGAGGTCGCGTCGGAAATCGAGACGCGCGGCCGGCGCTCCTTGCGACTGGCCGCCGACGTGGGGGATGCTGCCGCGCTCGCGGCAGTGAAGGACGCCTGCGTCGAGACGTTCGGGCGGCTCGACATCATGGTCTATGCCGCCGGGACGACGAAGCGCGTCCCCAGCCTCGAGATGGCGGAAGCGGACTGGCACCAGATCATCGAGACGAACCTGACGGGCATGATGCGCGCCTGCCAGGTGTTCGGGCGGGAGATGGTTGCGCGGCGGAGCGGACGCATCATTGCCATAGGCTCTCTGTCCTCGTTCGTCGGGCTGCACGAGGTGGCGGCCTACGTGGCCAGTAAGTCAGGGGTGGCAGGGCTTACGCGCGCGCTGGCCGTCGAGTGGGCTCCGCACGGGGTGAACGTCAACGCGATCGCCCCGGGGGTGTTCCGCACGGCCTTGAACACGGCTCTCCTCGATTCGCCGCGTGGGCAGGAGTTCCTCCTCAGGACCCCCATGAAGCGCTTCGGCCAGATCGAAGAGCTCGTCGGGGCTGCTGTCTTCCTGGCGGCCGATGCCTCCAGGTTCGTCACGGGGCACGTCCTGGCGGTGGACGGCGGGTTCCTCGCCAGCGGTGTCAATCAATGAAGGCGGCGCTCGTGATCAGCGAGCGGGACAACGTGGCGACCGCGCTCGAGCCCCTCGATCCGGGCAGACGCCTCGATCTGAGCGGCACCACCGTGACGGTGCTCGAACCGATCATGTCCGGTCACAAGGTCGCGGTGCGCGCCATTGCTGCCGGGGAACCGGTTGTCAAGTACGGCAGTGCCATCGGGCTCGCAACTTCCGACATCGCGCCCGGTGCCCACGTCCACGTCCACAACCTCTCGGGCAGCCGTGGCCGCGGGGACATCGCTCTGCCCCCGCCCGAGGCAGGTGGACTCGCCGAGCCGCGGACAGACCCGGCAATCGGGCCGGACGGAGTCCAGCCGTGACGAACCGTCCGGGCTTTCTGGGCTACCGGCGCCCTGACGGCCGCGCCGGCACACGGAACCACGTGCTTGTCGTGCCGACCGTGATCTGCTCGGCCGTCGTTGCCGAACGAATTGCCTCGGCTGCGGATCCGGTGTCGGTCGCGCTCCCGCACCTTGCCGGCTGCGGCCAGCTCGGGCCCGATATGCGTGTGACCCATGAGACGCTGGCGGCGTACTGCGGGCATCCGAACGTGGGCGCCGTGGTGGTGATCGCGCTCGGCTGCGAGCAGGTGATCGCGCAGACCCTTGCGGAGGCTGGCCGCCGGTACGGCAAGCCCGCCGAGATCGTCTCGATCCAGGGCGAGGGGGGCACGGTCCGCGCGACGGAGAAGGGCAGCCGCATTGCCGAGGCGCTGGCGAAGGAACTGGCCGCGCAGGATCGTGAACCCTGCGATGTCTCTGACCTGATCCTTTCGCTCAAGTGCGGCGGGTCCGACTACACGTCCGGGCTCGCGTCCAATCCCGCCCTCGGCCGCGTCACCGACCGCCTGGTCGACCTCGGCGGAAGCGCCGTGCTGGGAGAGATCGCCGAGATCATGGGGGCGGAGCACCTGCTCGCGGCGCGCGCGACGAACGGAGCGGCCGCGGAAAAGCTCATTCAGATCATCACCAGGGTTGAAGCCGGGGCCCGCGCGATGGGGCTCGACATCCGCGGCACACAACCCTCCCCGGGCAACATCCGGGGAGGATTGACGACCATCGAGGAGAAATCCCTTGGAGCCACGCACAAAGCGGGAGAACGGGCGCCGCTTCAGGCAGTGGTCGGCTATGCCGCTCCGATCCGTGCGAAAGGGCTGACGGTCATGGACACGCCGGGCCTGGACGTGGAGGCTGTCACGGGCATGGTCGGCGGTGGTGCGCAGGTGGTTGTCTTCACGACCGGCCTGGGAACGCCGACGGGCAACCCGATTGCCCCCGTCATCAAGATCACCGGCAACGCACGCACGGCCAGGAGCATGGCCGACAACATCGATCTCGACGTCAGCGGCATCATGGACGACACTGACACCCTCGAGGCGGCCGCGGATCGCCTGTTCGATGAGGTGCTGGCGGTCGCGTCCGGCCGGCCGACGGTCGCCGAGACCCTCGGCCACCGCGAGTTCGCCATCCATCGTCTCAACCCCACCATCTGACGAGGACTACCCCAGAGTGGATCGAAAGGCTGTCTCGTTCCTCGCCCTCGGCCTGCTGGCCGGTAGCCTGCTGACGACAGCGGCGCTGCTGCCGTCGATTCGCTCGGCACGCACGGGCGGAGCGTCGGGGCGGATCGTGCTGAAGCTCGGGCACGTGCTGCCTCCCTCGCACGCGGTGCACATCGCGATGGAGTTCATGGCGACGCGGCTCTCGGAGCTGTCGGCCGGGACCGTGGAGCTCCAGGTGTTCGGCGGAGGCCAGCTCGGCTCCGAGCCGGAGAACATCGAACAGGCGCAGCGTGGCGCCCTCGCGATGGTGAAGACGTCGGCGGCGGCGCTCGAGGGCTTCGTGCCGGACATGGCCGTCTTCGGCCTGCCCTATCTCTTCCGCGACGAGGAGCACTACTGGAAGGTGCTGCTCGGCGACGTGGGGGAGGAGATCCTCCGTGCGGGTGACCCACAGGGGGTGCACGGGCTCTGCTACTACGATTCGGGCAGCCGAAGTTTCTATACGCTGACAAAGCCCATTCTGCGGCCCGAGGACGTCCGCGAAATGAAGCTGCGGGTGCTGCCGAGCAGGACGGCGCGTGACATGATCACGCTTCTCGGCGGCGGCCCCACGCCGATTCCCTACGGGGAGCTCTATACGGCCCTCCAGCAGGGGATGATCGACGGGGCGGAAAACAATCCTCCGAGCTTCTACACCAGCCGGCACTACGAGGTGGCGAGGCACTACTCGCTGGACGAGCACACGCGTGTGCCCGACGTCGTAATTTTCAGCACCAGAATCTGGGAGGGCTTGACGCCCCAGGTCCAGAGCTGGATCCGCCAGGCGGCCGATGAATCGGTCGCGTTCCAGCGCAAGCTGTGGCGTGAGCAGACCGAAGATGCCCTCCGGGAGGTGGAGAAGGCTGGCGTCACCATCTACCATCCCGATCAGGCAGCCTTCGCCGCGGCGATGGCGCCGATGTACGAGACGTTCGAAGGCACGCGCGTGGGCGAGCTCGCGCGTCGCGTCCGCGAGGTCCGGTGAGCGTAACGCGCGGCGCCGCACTCGCGTGGCACGGCATTGTCAGGGGACTCGAGATCTTCACCTCCTCCCTGTTCGTCGCCCTGGTGGTTGTCGTGCTGTGGGGGGTCGTCTCCCGGTACTGGCCGGGAATCGTGCCGAGCGACTGGACCGAGGAACTGGCCGTCTATCTGCTGGTCTGGGTGTCGCTGCTCGGGAGCGCGCTGACCTACCGCAGCAGGGGGCATCTGGGCGTGGACTACTTCGTTTCCCACTTCGATCCGGCCGCGCAGCGCCTGACCGTGATCCTCGTGGAGCTCTGCGTCCTGCTCTTTGCCGGGTTTGCCCTGTGCTACGGCGGCTACCGGCTCGTGACCGACACGCTGGGGTCGGGCCAGCTCACGCCGGTCCTGCAGTGGAAGGTGGGGTATTTCTACTCGGCCGTTCCCCTGAGCGGCCTCTTCATCAGCGCGTTCTCGATCGAGCACCTGCTGGAGCCCGCCGGTCCGCCGGCGACGGGCGCCGCTCCTGCCGCCTGACATGCCGGAACTCATCGCCCTGGCGATCGTCTTTCTGGCGCTGCTGGTATTGAACGTCCCGGTGGCCGTCTGTCTCGGCCTGGCGGCGGTCGTGGCGGTGGCGGCGATCGGCGACGTCCCGACCGGCTACGTCGTCGCGCAGCGGATCGCGACCGGCATTGCCAGCTTTCCACTGCTCGCCATCCCGTTTTTCGTGCTGTCGGGGCTGCTGATGGGTGAAGGGGGGATGGCTCGGCGGCTCATCGACTTCGCCGCGGCGCTTGTCGGGCGGGTGCCGGGGGGGCTTGCCTACGTCAACACGATCACCTGCATGCTGTTCGGTTCGGTGTCGGGCTCGGCAGCCGCGGCCGTGTCGTCCATCGGCGGGTTCATGATCCCGCAGATGGTGGAGAAGGGGTATCCACGGGAGTTCTCCGTCGCCCTCACCGCGACATCCGCCACCACGGGCCTCCTGATTCCCCCGAGCAACATCATGATTGTCTACGCGGTTGTGGCGGGGAACGTCTCGGTGGCGGCCCTGTTCCTGGCCGGTGTCGTGCCGGGGCTGCTCGTGGGGCTTGCGATTATGGGGGCCGCGTTCCTGCACAACGTGCGCACCGGCGTCGATCACCGGATCGAGCCGCCCCCGCTGCTGCGGTCGATGGCGGCCGCGGTACCCAGCCTGTTCCTCGTCGTCATCGTGCTGGGCGGGATCCTCGGGGGGATCTTCTCGGCAACCGAGGCGTCGGCCATTGCCGTGGCTTACGCCCTGCTGCTCGGGGTCGGGGTCTACCGCGAGATCCACGTCCGCCATCTGCCGGACATCTTCCTCCGCTCGGCCAAGACGACCGCTGTCGTGATGCTGCTCGTCGGGACGAGCCAGGCACTGAGCTGGGCCCTCTCGTTCGAGCGCGTGCCGCAGACCGCGAGCGCTGCGCTGCTCAGCCTGTCTCCCAACCCCCTGGTCCTGCTGATCATCATCAACGTGCTGCTGCTCGCCGTCGGCACGTTCATGGACATGACCCCTGCGGTGCTCGTCTTCACGCCCATTCTGCTCCCGGCAGTGATGGGATTCGGGGTGGACCCGGTGCACTTCGGCATCATCATGATTGCAAACCTCTGCATCGGCCTCTGCACGCCACCTGTCGGCACCTGCCTCTTCGTGGGCTGCAGCGTCGGCCGCACCACGATCGCGCGGGTCGTGCCCCCCGCGATCCCCTTCTTCCTGGCCATGCTTGTCGCGATGCTCCTGATCACCTACATTCCGGCCATCTCACTGACACTTCCGCGCTGGTTCGGGTTCTAGTCGCCCGGATGTTCTCTTCCCCGCAGGCCTGGCCAGTGCCGACGCGGCCGCGGCCAATCGTGCTCATCGGGGCCGGGGCCATCGTGCGCAGCGCCCACCTGCCGGCGTACCGGCGCCTGGGTCTGCCGGTGAGAGGTGTTTTCGACGTGCAGCGACAGGCCGCGCTGGACACCGCGCGGCACTTCGAGATCCAGGTGGTCTTCGACAGCGTCGAGCAAGCGTGCTCCTCGCCGGATGTCGTCTTCGATGTCGCGGTCCCCGGGGATCAGGTGCTGTCCGTGCTGGAGGCCCTTCCACACGGCGCTGCCGTGCTCGTACAGAAGCCGATGGGAAACGACCTCCAGGCCGCTCGCCGGATCCTGGAGACCTGCCGCGGGCGTGAGCTGACGGCCGCCTTGAACTTTCAGCTGCGGTTCAGCCCGAGCGTCCTCGTGGTTCACGACCTGATTGAGCGTGGTGCCCTTGGGGAGATCACCGATATCGAGGTGAGGCTGCAGGTCTGCCAGCCCTGGGAGAACTGGGAGTTCGCGCGACGGGCGCCGCGGCTGGAGATCCTCTACCACTCCATCCACTACCTGGACGCCATCCGCCGCCTGGCAGGGGAGCCGCTGTCGGTCTATTGCCGGGCCGTCGCCCACCCGGGGATGTCCGGCTTTGCCGACACGAGGAGCAGTATCATTCTCGATTACGGCGATCGTCTCCGCTGCTCTCTGGCGCTGAACCACACTCATGCCTTCGGCCCTGCTCATCAGGCGTCCATGCTGAAGGTCGAGGGGACGGCCGGTGCTGCCATGCTCACGATGGGGGTAAACCTCGACTACCCGGACGGTCCGCCTGACAGTCTCGAGGTGACGACGGGAAGGGGGTGGGAGGGAGTGCCTCTCCGGGGCTCGTGGTTCACCGAAGCGTTCGAAGGGCCGATGTCGAACCTGCAGCGCTTCGTCGCTGGTGAAGATGACGCCTTGGTATCCCCGATGGCAGACGCAATCAAGACGATGGCCCTCGTGGAGGCGTGCTACGTATCGAGCACGTCGGGCGGCACGCCGATTCCGCAGCCATAGGCTTCAGGCATAACATTCAGAACATGGGATTTGCACAGGAGCACCCACGATGAAGAGAAATCTGATCGGGTTGATGGTGGCGGCCGTTCTTGCCGGCGCGTGCGGCGGCGGGCAGGACGATGACCGGCTGACCATCGCGGTGATCCCGAAAGGCACGACCCACGCGTTCTGGCAGAGCATCCGGGCCGGCGCGGAGCGGGCCGGGCAGGAGCTCGATGTGGGCGTGATCTGGCGCGGGCCGCTCCGGGAGGACGACCGCGCGTCGCAGATCTCCGAGGTCGAGGGCTTCATCACACGAGGGGTCTCGGGCATCGTCCTCGCGCCCCTCGACGAGGTCGCGCTCGCACTCCCCGTGGCGGAGGCGCAGCGGCAGAACATCCCCGTCGTGATCTTCGACTCCGGGTTGAAGGGGGGGGACTACGTGAGCTTCGTGGCCACCGACAATCGGAAGGGTGGCGCCCTGGCCGCGGACCATGTGGCCTCACGCCTGAACGGCAAGGGCAAGGTCATCCTCCTGCGTTACGCGGAGGGGCACGACAGCACCAGCCAGCGCGAGGAGGGGTTCCTCGAGGGGCTGGCGTCGCATCCGGGCATCGAGATCCTCAGCTCCAATCAGTATGTCGGGACGGATGTCGAAGGGGCGTACAATCGGTCGGAAGCGATTCTCTCCCGCTACCGCGACCGCGACGGGTCTCTGGGAGTGGACGCGATCTTCTGCGTGAACGAGTCCTCGACCTTTGCCGTGATGCGCGTGCTGCAGGATCACGGCTGGGCGGGCAAGACGCGGTTCGTCGGGTTCGACGCGTCCGACAGCCTCGTGAAAGGGTTGGCCGAGGGGCACATCGACGCGCTGGTCGTCCAGGACCCGGTCAAGATGGGATACCTCGGTGTGAAGACGATGGTGTCGCACCTGCGAGGGGAGCCCGTCGAGAAGCGGATCGACACGGGGGTCAACCTGGCGACCCGGGAGAACATGAAGGATCCGGGCATCCACGCGCTCCTGCAGCCGGACCTCTCCCGGGGCACGCCGTGACGTCCGGTACGCCGCGGCTCGAGATGCGCGGCGTCCGCAAGGCCTTCGGCGCGACAATCGCGCTCGACGGCGTGGATTTCTCGGTCGCCCCCGGTGAAGTCTGCGCGCTTGTCGGCCAGAACGGCGCGGGCAAGAGCACGCTGATGGCGGTGCTGTCGGGGGTGGTGAGGCCGGATTCGGGGAGCATGATGCTCGAGGGGCAGCCATATGCCCCTCGGGAACCCATAGATGCTCGCGCCGCCGGCGTCGCGATGATCCATCAGGAGCTCTCGCTGGCACCGCACCTCACGGTGATGGAGAACATCGCGCTGGGGCTCGAGCCGGTGCGCCGCGGACTGCTCCAATGGCATGAGATGCGGGACACCGCGCGCCGCGCGCTCGCGCAACTCGGACACGAGGAGATCGTGCCGGACGCGATCGTGGCGGACCTCTCGCCCGCATCCCAGCAGCTCGTCGAGGTTGCCCGCGCCCTCGCCAGTGGCTCCCGCGTCCTCGTGCTCGACGAGCCGACGAGCAGCTTGTCACACGGCGACGTGCAGCGCCTGTTCGAGTTGCTCGAGCGGCTCAAATCGCAGGGGATGGCCATCGTCTACATCTCGCATTTCATCGAGGAGGTCCAGGCGGTCTCGGACCGTGTGGTCGTGCTCCGGGACGGCCGCAACGTGGGCGCGGGCCGCACCCGGGACATGTCAGCCGACGCCATCGTCCAGCTGATGGTGGGTGGTGAGGTCGAGGCGCTGTACCCGCGCAGCCCGCGCGAGCCGGGGGACGTGCTGCTCGAGCTCGTAGACCTTGAACCCGGAGCGGCCACGCTGTCATTGCGGCGCGGGGAGATCGTCGGCATTGCCGGGCTCCTCGGCGCCGGACGGTCCCGGCTGCTTCGGACGATCTTCGGCCTGGAGAGCGTCCGCAGCGGTAGGATCAGGGTCGGCGTATACTCCGGTCCTGCCTCGCCGGCGGCCAGGTGGGATCAGGGCGTCGGGATGCTGAGCGAGAATCGGGCAGGCGAAGGGCTCGCCTCCGGCCTCAGCATCGCGGACAACCTGACGATGTCGCGCCTGGAGGAGCTCGGGCCTGGGTTTCTCGTGTTCCCATCGCGGCAGGCGTCAGCGGCGTCGCGGTGGGTCGACCGTTTCGCCATCCGCAGCTCGGGGCCAGCTCAGGCCGTAGGAGAGCTCTCGGGCGGTAACCAGCAGAAGGTTGCCCTCGCGCGGCTGCTGCACCACGACGTGGACCTTCTGGTGCTCGACGAGCCGACGCGGGGCATCGACGTCGGCAGCAAGGCTCAGATTTATGCGGTCCTGGATGCGCTGGCATCCGGGCACGCCCACGAGCCGCCGCAGGCGTCGGGCACCGGGGGGGAGCCCGCCATCGTGGCGGACCGTGTGGCCGTGGGGCGTCCCCGCGCCGTGCTGATGGTCAGCAGCTACCTGCCGGAGCTGCTGGGGCTTTGTGATCGTGTGGCCGTGATGTGCCGCGGCCGCCTGGGACCTGTGCGTCTGGCATCTGAATGGACGGAACACTCACTGCTGATGGAAGCGTCCGGCGCCAAAGCCGGCTGAGCGCCTTCTGGCGGATGCGTGGCGACACCGGCGTGCTGCTGGGATTGCTGCTCGTCGCCCTCATCTTCGGGCTGCTCATCGGTCCGCGATTCTTCAGGCCGGCCAACCTGGAGCTGATGGCGCGTCAGACGGTCATCGTCTGCGTGGCGGCGCTGGGGATGACGATGGTCATCGTCTCGGGCGGCATCGACCTCTCCGTGGGGTCCATCGTCGCGCTGAGCACGGTGGTCACCGCGCTCCTGCTGCGCATGGGCATGGATCCGGCGCTGGCGGCGCTCGGCGCGCTCGCCGCGGCGGCGCTGTGCGGCACGGTCAATGGCCTGCTCATCACGCGACTCCGCGTCGTGCCGTTCATCGTGACGCTGGGCACCATGCTCCTCGTGCGCGGTGCGGCCAAGGGGCTTGCGGAGGAGCGCCGAATCGAGGCGCCGATCACCTGGCTCAACGGGCTGCTGCGGACGGCCAGGGACGGCAACCTTGGTGTTCCCGCCGGCGTGTGGCTCACGATCGTGCTGGCCGTACTGGTGGCTGGCGTGCTGGGGTACACCCGTTTCGGCCGGCACCTCTTTGCCATCGGCTCCAACGAGCGGACCGCCCGGCTTTGTGGCGTCCGGATCGACCGCCGGAAGCTGCAGGTCTACAGTCTCTCCGCCGCATTTGCCGGGCTGGCGGGCGTGCTCGAGTTCTCGCGCCTCGCGGTAGGAGATCCCACCGTTGGCGTGGGCCTCGAGCTCGACGTGATTGCTGCGGTCATCATCGGCGGCGGCAGCCTCTCGGGGGGCAAAGGCACAGTCCTTGGCACCGTCGCGGGTGCGGCGATTATGGCGGTGATTCAGATTGGCTGTTCGCAGCACGGATTGCCGAACTGGGTGCAGCAGATTGTCACGGGAATCATCATCGTCATTGCCGTTGCACTCGACAGGTGGCGACAGGCGCCGACAAGGTGACTCAACTCAATTCCCAACTCCCAACTCCCAACTCCCAACCTCCAACTCCCAAGGGGACGACGAATAGCTCCGAACGGAGCTGAGAGTTGGGAATTGGGAGTTGGAGGTTGGGAGTTGGAGGTTGGGAGTTGGAAGTTGGGAGTTTTGGAAGTTGGGAGTTGGAGTTTGGGAGTTCCATGAACATCGTCATCCAGGACCTCGAGGCAATCGATCTCCGCTTTCCCACCTCGCGTTCCGGGGCGGGTACCGACTCGATGCACAAGGACCCCGACTACTCGGCGGCGTACGTGGTGCTCAGGACGAATGGCGCGCTCGAGGGGCACGGCCTGACCTTCACGATTGGCCGCGGCAATGAGATCTGCGTCGCGGCGATTGAAGCGATGCGGCATCTGGTCGTGGGGCGCCGGCTGGCCGACCTCACGTCCGACATGTCAGGGTTCTGGCGAAGTCTCGCGTCCGAGTCGCAGCTCCGGTGGCTTGGTCCCGAAAAAGGCGTCATCCACCTCGCACTCGCCGCCATCGTCAACGCGGTCTGGGACCTCTATGCCAGGTCCGAAGGGAAGCCGCTCTGGAAGCTGCTGGCCGACATGACTCCGCGCGAGATCGTCGCCGCCGTGGACTTCCGCTACATCACCGACGCGATCACTCCTGCGGAGGCGCTCGACATCCTGGAGCGGCTGGCCCCGACCAAAGCTGATCGCGAAGCGGATCTGTTGAAACGTGGCTATCCGGCATACACCACCTCCGCTGGCTGGCTGGGGTATTCGGACGACGGCATCCGGGGACTCGTTCGTGCGGCTCTTGTTGATGGCTGGACGCATTTCAAGGTGAAGGTCGGCGCCTCGCCGGAAGACGACGAGCGGCGTGTGTCACTGGTGCGGGAGGAGATCGGTCCGGACCGCACGCTCATGATCGACGCGAACCAGCAGTGGGACGTCAACGAAGCGATCGAGCGCGTCAACGCCCTGGCGAAGTACCGCCCGTTGTGGATCGAGGAGCCTACGAGCCCGGACGACGTGCTTGGGCATGCCGCGATCGCAAAAGGGGTGCGCCCCGCCGGGATCGGGGTCGCCACCGGTGAACACTGCGCGAACCGCATCATCTTCAAACAGCTTTTGCAGGCAGGGGCGATCGACTTCTGCCAGATCGACAGCTGCCGCCTCGGCGGTGTGAACGAAAACCTGGCGGTGATTCTCCTGGCCGCGAAGTTCGGTGTGCCGGTCTGCCCGCATGCCGGCGGCGTCGGCCTGTGCGAGTACGTGCAGCACCTCTCGATGTTCGATTACATTGCCGTCTCGGGGACCATGGAGGGACGCGTGACGGAGTTCGTGGATCACCTGCACGAGCATTTCGAGGACCCTGTCGTCATTCGGCGCGCCCGATATATGCCTCCGTCAAAGCCCGGCTACAGCATTGCGATCAAGTCCGAGTCCCGTTCCCTGCACCGCTACCCTCACGGTGCCGTATGGGCGGGGGAGGTGACCCTGTGAGCGACGGATACCCCCGCGTGGCGTCTCTCAAGACACCGGCGGCATTCCGTGCACACCTGACGGGCTCCGGCATTCCGCTGGAGTTCGACGATTCGCTGCTTCCACCGGGGGAGTCCCCCCTGGCGAGGCCGTTCGAATGCGACGGCGTAAGGGTGGGGAATCGCTTCTGCGTGCTGCCGATGGAGGGGTGGGACGGCACCCCGGCCGGCGAGCCATCAGAGTTGACACTCCGTCGCTGGCGCAACTTCGGGTCAGGCGGAGCCAAGCTGATCTGGGGTGGGGAAGCGGTGGCCGTCCGGCACGACGGCCGTGCGAATCCGAACCAGCTGCTGCTCACGCCTGCCACGCAGCCTCTCGTCGCCGGCTTGCGCGACGAGCTCATTGCCGCACACCGGGAGCGATACGGTGCGGGTGCGGACGGCGATCTGTTCATCGGTCTTCAGCTCACGCATTCCGGCCGCTGGTGCCGCCCCAATGTGTTCGACCGCCCCGAGCCGATGGCGGGCAGCGCGCATTCCGTCCTGGATCAACGTGTGCCGGGCGGGGTCCGGGTCCTGTCAGACGACGAGCTCGACGTGCTGGTGGACGACTTCATCGCGTCGGCCCGTCTGGCGTACGGCGCCGGGTTCGCATTCGTGGACATCAAGGCCTGTCACGGCTATCTGGGGCACGAGCTGCTGGGGGCGCGCGCGCGCGAGGGGCGGTATGGCGGCTCCCTGGAGAACCGCACCAGGTTCATGAGGACGGTGATCGAGGGGATCCGTGCTGCGGTTCCAGGGCTGCTCATCGCCGTGCGGCTCTCCGCATTCGACACCGTTCCCTACAGGAAGCGCTCCGACGGCATCGGCGAACCGGATCCTGGCGCCGGTCAGGTCGATCACGGCTTCGGTCTGTCGTCGGCGGATGATACGGCGGAGATGGCTGATGCGGCAGCCCTCTTGACCATGCTCGAGGCGATGGACGTCCGGTGGATCTGCATCACGGCCGGGAGCCCGTACTACAACCCTCACATCCAGCGCCCTGCGTTGTTCCCGCCGCTCGATGGATACCTGCCCCCTGAGGATCCCCTGCGCGGCGTCGCACGGCAGATCAGGGCGACCGCCCTGTTGAAGGCCCGGTTCCCGAATCTCGTGCTTGTCGGATCCGCCTACAGCTATCTGCAGGAATGGCTGCCGCACGTCGCCCAGCACGCGGTCGGCGCGGGGATGACCGATTTCGTCGGCCTCGGACGCATGGTGCTCTCGTATCCCGACCTGCCTCACGATGTGCTGCGCGGCGCCCCGCTCCGCCGCAAGTCGGTGTGCCGCACGTTCAGCGATTGCACGACCGGTCCGCGCCTGGGGATGGTGTCGGGCTGCTATCCGCTCGATCCGTTCTACCTGAAGCGTCCGGAAGCGGCAGAGATCCTGAAGCGCCGTCCGCGGGCAGACGGGGCGTGAAAAGTCCTGGCGCCAGCTCCCAACGCCAACGCCAACGCCCAACGCCCAATTCCCAACGCCCAATTCCCAACGCCCAATTCCCAATTCCCAACGCCCAATTCCCGGCACGATCTCTTAGTCAGGTTAGAAGGGATCGTTGGACGTTGGGAGTTGGGAGTTGGAAGTTGGGAGTTGGGAGTTGGGAGTTGAGCTCTTACTCACCACTCGAACCGCAGGCTGAGCTGCGACTGTCGCGGGATCTTCGCGCTGCCGATCCGGCCGAAGTCGGCGGCCGTGACCGTGGTGTTCGGGTTGTTCAGATTCAGCGTGTTGAAGACGTTGAACACGTCGGCCGCGAACTTCACCCGTGCCGTTCCGCCCAGCCGGAAGGCCTTCCTGAGCGACACGTCCCACTGCTGCAGGTGTGGACCTTCCACCTGGCCGAGCGTGGAGTTGCCGCGCCGCGTCTCGGGTGCCGGCGCAAAGGCGTCGGTGTTGAACCACCGGTTTTCGTTCCGGTCCGAGATGCTGATGTCGCCACCGGCGTAATCGGCGCGCCGCGTGCCAATAGAAGTGTTGGCGTTGACCGTCAGGTACTGTCCGGACTGCCAGCGCGTCTTTCCGGTGATCTCCCACCCGCCAAGCAGATACCCGACGAGATTCTGCTGCTCCCGGAAGAAGGGGGCCTCGTAGGTCCAGGTCGAGACAAGCGCGTGACGGCGATCGTAGCTGGTCGGGCCGACGAAGAAGTCCAGGTCGAACGGCTCGCCGGGCGTATAGCCTTCGGCCGCGAGCGGATTGTCGCCGTTGCCGCTCCCGAGCCCGGTCGCCTTGGAGAGCGTGTAGCCGACGGTGTACCGGATGTCGCCGCGGCGCTTGTTCACGTAGAGCTGCACGCTGTTGTAGTCGGCAAAGGCATCGCTGCGCCGCTGCCGAATCGACGAGTAGCCCTGGTACGGACGCAGGAAGTTCGTGTTCGCGCGCTCGGCCGCCGGCAGCTGCTGGTTGGCCACCAGCACGTCGAACGACGGCTGGTTGATTTCAGGCTGCCAGAGCAGGTCGCGTCCCCTGTTCCCCACGTAGGCGATCTCGGCGAAGTGGCCCGCCGGCAGCTCACGCTGCACGCTGAGGCTGAAGTTCAGCTGACGGGGAATGTTCAGATTCGGGTCAATCGCGCTAATCGTCCCCAGCACGGTCGCAGCCGAAGCCTGGCCGGAGAGCGGGTTCGCGAGGTTCGCGTTCTCCACCGACACGCTCGGCAGGAACGGGGGCAGGTTGACCTGCGAGAAGATGATGTTGCCTTCCGGCCGGTCGTAGAACAACCCGGCCCCACCGCGAACGACCCAGGTTTCGTTCAGCGTATACGCACCGCTGAACCGGGGCATGAACAGGTGAGCCGTGTCGTACAGGCCCCGCGGGGCCCCCGTGGGCATCAACGCTGCCACCCGCTCATCGATCGTCACCCGGTTCTGCTGGTCGGCCGGGATTCCGTCCCCGGCACGCACGAGCCCGGTGAAGGGGTTCCCGGAGTTCGGGACGACCGTGCCGTTGCGATTCAGCCGGATGGCGGCAGCGGGATCGTACAGCGCGGGGTCGAAGTTCGTGATGTTGTTCCCCTGCGTGTAGATCGGCTCCTGATATTCGTAGCGCAGGCCCATCTCGAGACTCAGGTTCCGCGTGACGCGCCAGTTGTCGGAGGTGAACGCGGAGTACTGCGTGAAGCGGAAGAACCCGATCGGATCGTCTGCCCCTTCCGAGTACGTCCGGAAGTTGCCGAGCAGCGCATCGGCAAACGCCCACCCTGTCGAGTTCGGGTTGCCCGAAGGATTGAAGTTGACCGAGCCGGTGTAGTTGGGCCGGCCGTTCTGATCCTTCCGATTTCGATTCACCACGAAGCCGGACCGCAGGGTATGAGCATTCCTGACCCAGGTGAGGGTGTTCTGCGCGGCGATATCCGTCGTCGGGGACAGCAGCGACTGGGACGGGCCGATCAGGTTGGCCACCCCGCCGGTCCCCGAGAAGGTGACGTCCGGAATGCCTTCGTCGTAGCGCCCGCCGCTGAAGACCTGCGGAAACTGGAACCCGTAAGTGTCCCTGCGCCAGGCAATCCCCTCAGGCGGGATCCGCTGCCCGTTGCCCGAGACGTTCAGCTTGACCTCGTGGACGAGCGCCGGGCTGAGCACCCAGGAGTGGGACAGCTGGTATCCGAACCCGGGGCGGATGCGCCGCGTCGAGATGGTCGGCAGCGGCGCGCCAATGAACGTGCCGCGCGGCTCGACCAGATCGTAGTCGTCGTGCAGGTACCGCAGGTAAAAGGAGTGCGCCTCGTTGGCCCGGTAGTCGATACGCAGGATCTCCTGCCGCCAGTCGAACGGGAAGTCCAGCTGGTAGGTGGCGTTGTTCGCGGTCGGCGTGTTGTTGTACTGGGCCGCCCGCGCGATCATCGCGTCGAATGCCACCGCAATCGCCCGGCCGTCGGGCGTGATGCGGTCCTGCGGAACGATGTTGCCCGGGAAGGGCTGTCCTGTCAGCGGGTCCCGCAGGGCAACAGAGCGTGCGGAAAAGTCCCCGCGCAGCTCGGCCATGGTCGGCAGCGTCCGGCGCTGCGGCGACTCCTGCCGGTCGAGCGACTTGAACTCCATGCCTCCAAAGAAGAAGAGCCGGTTGCGGACGAGCGGCCCGCCAAAGGACGCTCCGTAATCGTTGAAGTTGAGCTTGGCCTTGATGGGGTTCCCGTCGGCATCGCGCGGTGAGAAGTAGTTCGCCGCATCCAGCGACTCGTCCCGGAAGGTCTCGAACACGCTGCCGCTGAAGCGGTTGGTTCCGCTCTTGGTGACGACGTTGATGGCCGCGCCGGAGTTGCGCCCCTTGTCGGCCGCGAAATTGGACGTCTGGATCGCCACCTGCTCGATGAAGTCGATGCCGACGTTGTTGACCATGCTCCCGTTCGATCCGGAGTCGAGATTGAAGCCGCCGTCGACCGTCAGGTTGTTGCTGTTCCCGCGGTTCCCGTTGATCACCGTGCCGCCAGTCCCGAGCCCGGTGGTGATGGCCATCTGGTCGTCGTCCAGCTGAACGGCGCCGGGGATGAGCGAGGCCAGCTCCAGGTAGTTCCGTCCCGACAGCGCGAGCGCA
>Ga0183260_10000699_pt1 | contig 28622 bp, 27 predicted proteins | sample AntDrymUQ4972206_2_FD_129768 | JGI IMG/M metagenome (GOLD analysis project Ga0183260, IMG submission 129768) | Polar desert sand microbial communities from Dry Valleys, Antarctica - metaG UQ497 (22.06) (version 2) (version 2) | ecosystem: Environmental > Terrestrial > Soil > Desert | place...
AGCTGTCGTTGTCGGGCAGCGAGAAGAGCAGGAAGTCGAAGAGGTCGTGCTCGACCAGGTGGGCGCCGATGCAACCCGTCTGCTCGTCGCGCGTGCCCGGCATGCCCAGCGAGCCAGGACACCCCGTTCGCCGGCTCGCGAACAGGTCGGCGTAGAAGAGCTCGCGCGGGCCGTAGACCGCGTGGGGCATGAGCGTCGCAGTCACCAGGCGTCCCAGCGCTCGCTCACTCGCGGCCGCGTGGCGGTGGCGGCCGCGGTAGATGAGGTACGTGGTGCCCGCGGTCCGGATGTCGGCGTCGTCGAGCGTCTCGAACACCGTCGGGACGTCCCGGGACAGGTGGGCGAGGTTCATGTTGTAGATCGTGTCGGTCAGCGAGCGCTGGATGCCGAACGCGCGCGTGGCGCTGAAGCTCGAGCCGTACGCCACGTAGCGATCGTCGCCGCGGTGGTACCAGTTCATGGACGGGATGAGGTGCTCGTCGATCCCGACGCCGGTGGTGATCGTCGACGCGCACGCGGGGGTCACCGACGGGAAGACCGACACGCAGTCCTCGACGTAGGCGCCCTCCTCCTTCAGGCGCGCCATCGCGGGCGCTCGCCCCGCCTCGATCGCGCGGTCGAGCATCGCTGTCTTCACGCCGTCGATGACCGTGAGGACGAGCTTCTTGGGGCGGCCGGCCACGGCGCCTCCCTCCCCTACCGAAGGATGCGCAGGCCGGCGTACTTCTCGCCCCCGCGCCGCCGGCCGCCGAGCAGCAGCCAGGCCAGCAAGCCGAGGGCGAGCAGCGAGAGGGGCGGCGCGATGACGGCGAGCGCGGCGAGCAGGAGCGCCGTCCCGTTCGCGTAGAGGGGCAGGGCGGCGCGGGCGTCGGCGTCCAACCTCGCGCGCGTTCGCCGGAAGAGCGCCCGCACCGCGGCGTTGGCCACCGCAGCGCACGCAATGCCGCCGGCCAGGCCAGCCACCGCCGTGTAGCCCTCGTCGTCGAGCGACCCCGCGAAGAGCAGTGCGCCGACCCCGAGCGCGATGCCCGCGAGCGCCGCGCCGTAGGGGCCGGCCTCGATGCGCTCCTCGCCGATCCTGCGCTCGAGCGTGACCACGGCGATCAGAGCGACGGTGACCGCCAGGAGGAAGCCCGGCCTCTCGAGGAATGCGTAGTCGGTTCCGGAGAAGTCGACGAGCAGGTCGACGCTCGCGGCCGCGCCGGCGAGCAGCGCCGGGAGGAATGGGCGGATGCCGGCGGCAAGGGCCAGCCCGATGCCCTGGCAGATGACGAGGAAAAGGTCCACTCGAGGGGTCCGCTAGCGTGAACGGCCGGATGACGATAGACCACGGCTCCTCGCCGGGAGGGAAGACGGGTCGCGGCGCCGAAGGAGAGGCAATGCCCAGCCGCTCCGTCCGTCGGGACCTGGAGCGCTACGCAGGCCTGTTCGCGCGGCGCACGAAGGTCATGCGCTCCTCGGCGATGCGCGACATCATGTCCCTCGTCGAGCGCGAGGAGGTCATCTCGCTTGCGGGCGGGCTGCCCGACACCTCGACTTTCCCGCCTGCCAGCTACGCGGCGGTGATGCAGCGCGTCGCCGCCGAATCGTGTGCGCGCGCTCTGCAGTACGCCCCGACCGAGGGCTCCGTCGCCGTCCGGCGCTGCGTTGTCGAGGTGATGGCCGCCGAGGGCATGGAGATCGACCGCGACGACGTGCTGATCACCACGGGAGGCCAGCAGGTCATCGACCTGGTCTGCAAGACGCTCGTCGACCCCGGCGACGTCGTCATCGCCGAGGGCCCTACTTATCCGGGCGCCGTGCCGACCTTCGGCGCCTACGAGGCCGAGGTCATGCAGGTGGGAATGGACGCCGACGGGATGCGCATCGACGAGCTGGAGCGCGTCCTCTCCCGGCTCGACGCCCAGGGCCGCCGCCCGAAGTTCGTCTACACGGTCCCGACCTTCCAGAACCCGGCCGGGGTGACGATGTCGCCCGACCGCCGCCGGGCCCTCGTCCGCATCGCGCGCGAGCGCGAGCTGCTAATCCTGGAGGACAACCCCTACGGCCTGCTGCGCTACGAGGGCGAGCCCCAGCCGCCGCTCTACGCCCTGGACGTCGACAGCCAGTTCGTGATGTACCTGGGCACCTTCTCGAAGATCCTCTCCCCCGGCGTGCGCCTCGGGTGGACGGCGGCGCCGCGGCCCGTACTGGAGAAGCTCAACATCGGCAAGCAGGCGGCCGACCTGTGCTCGTCATCGATGAGCCAGCACTTCGTCGCGGCCTACTTCGAGGGTGGCCGCTGGCAGGAGTACGTGCGCTCCCTGAGCGAGATATACCGGCGCCGGCGCGACGTCATGCTCGACGCGCTGGCCGAGCACTTCCCGCGCGAGGCCGAGTGGACCTATCCCCAGGGCGGCCTGTTCGTGTGGGCGACCCTGCCCGACTACATCGACACGACCGACCTCCTCGCCCGTGCATTGCGCGAGAACGTCGCCTTCGTCCCCGGCCGGGCCGCCTACCTCGACGGTCGTGGCGGCTCTTCGCTGCGCCTGAACTTCTCCGGGGTGGGAGAGGACGACATCCGCGAGGGCGTTCGGCGCATCGGCAAGGTCATCCGCGAGCAGGTCGCGCTCTACGGCACCCTCACCGGCGCCGGCGAGAGCCCGGCCGGACCGAAGCCGGCGGCGGCGAGCCGCGCCACCGAGCCGGTCCCGCGCGAGGCCGACCCCCAGCTCGCGAAGGTGCTTGACCTGCGCCGCCGCGCACGATGAGCCGGGTCGCCGTCCTCAAGGGCGGCCGTTCGCTGGAGCGGCAAGTATCGCTGCGGTCGGGCGCGCGGGTCCAGGACGCGCTGGAGCGACTCGGCCACGAGGCGGTGGGCGTGGACGTCGGCCACGACCTGGTAGACCGCATGCGCGAGGCGCGCCCCGACGCCGCCTTCGTCGCTCTCCACGGGCGCGACGGCGAGGACGGCACCGTCCAGGAGCTCCTCGAGGTGCTCGCCATCCCCTATACGGGCTCGGGGATCTCCGCCTGCATCCGCTGCTGGGACAAGGTCCTGGCCAAGCACGAGATGCGCGCGGCCGGCATCGCGACCCCCGACTTCTACGCGTTCGGCGAGACCGCCTTCAAGGAGCTGGGCGCCGCGGCCGTCCTGCCGGCGATCGAGGAGCGGCTCCGCTTCCCGATCGTCGTCAAGCCCTCCGCCCAGGGCAGCGCGCTGGGCATCAGCTTCGCGCAGACCGCGGGCGACGTCGCCACCGCGCTCGTGGCGGCCTTCTCCTATGACACCAAGGTCCTTCTCGAGCGTCACGTCTCGGGCCGCGACCTCGCGGTCTCCCTGGTGGAGGACGCCTCTGGCCCGCGGCTCCTGCCGATCGTCGAGGCACGACCGCGGGAGCCGGCAACCCATCCGCCGGAGGTAGGGACTGTACCTGGGGGGCCGGCGGCGCAGCCGCCGGAGAGGGGGGCCGTACCTGGGGGGCCGGCGGCGCAGCCGCCGGGGAGGGGGGCGAAGCCCCCCTACTCCTTCGAGGCGCGCTACGAGATCGGCGCGACGGAGTTCGAGTGCCCGGCGCGCCTGCCCGAGGACGTAACCGCGCGCGTGCAGGCACTCGCGGTCGAGGTCTGGCACCTGTTCGGATGCGCGGGCTTCGCGCGAGTCGACCTCATGCTCGAGCAGGAGACCCAGGAACCATTCGTCCTGGAGGTGAACCCGATCCCCGGGTTCACCGAGACCTCGCTCCTTCCCCAGGCGGCCGAGGCCGACGGCCTCAGCTTCGATCAGCTGATCGAAGCGATCCTCGCGCGCGCCACGGGCTGATCAGGGCTCCTCGCCCTCGGCGAAGTCCTCAGGCGAGACCTGGTCGAGGAACTGCTTGAACTTGGTGACGACCTCCTCGGTGTCCTCGACGTCGTGCTCGAACTCGATCGCGGACTCGGTGATTACGTCCTCCGCCGCGAAGATCGGCGCGTTGGCGCGCACGGCGAGGGCGAGGGCGTCGCTGGGCCGCGAGTCGATCTCGACCTCGCGGCCGTTGACCGCGAGGGTGATCGACGCGTAGAAGGTGTTCTCGCGCAGCTCGGTGACCGCAACCCGCGTGCAGTTCGCCTCGAGCTCGCCGAGCACGTCGGAGAGCAGGTCGTGGGTCATGGGCCGCGGGGGGCTCGCGCCCTGGAGCTTCATGAGGATCGCCGCTGCCTCGGGATGGCCGATCCAGATCGGCAGGAACTTGTTGGAGTCAACGGTCTTGAGCAGGACGATCGGCTGCTTGCCGACCATGTCGAAGCTCACGCCGTAGATGACCATCTCCTGCACGCGGAATGCCTCCGTCGGCCTCGGGTGGGGCCAGTATACGCGCGCCGAGAGGGCTTCCAGGCGCCTTCAGGAGAGCGCGTCGCAGACCGCCGCGACGACGTCCTCGACGTCCTCGACGGTGAGCTTGGGCGACAGCGGGATGGAGAACGTGCGTTCGCCGACGTCCAGGGCGTTGGGAAAGTCGCCGGGCACGTGGCCCAGGGCCCGCGCGTAGTAGGGATGGGTGTGCAGGGCGGTGTAGTGGACGCCTGCGCCGATCCTTCGCTCACCCAACGCCGCGAGCACCTCGTCGCGCGAGCGGGGAGCACCGTCGTCGACGAGCAGCGTATAGAGATGGTAGCCGTGAACCGTGCCGCGCGCGGGCTCGAGCGGGCGGCGAACGGGGAGGGCAGCGAAGGCCTTCTGGTAGCGCGCCCAGATCGCCGCGCGCCTGGCGTGGTTTGACTCGACGCGCGCGAGCTGGTGCACCGCGATGGCCGCGTGCACGTCGGTGAGGTTGTACTTGAAGCCCGGCTCGACGACCTCGTAGTGGCGATGGCCCTGGTCGGCGAACCGCGACCAAGCGTCGGCGGTCAGGCCGTGGAGCGACAGGGTCTTCGCCCGCGCCGCCAGCTCGGACTCGCGGGTGAGCAGCATGCCGCCCTCGGCTGCCACGACGTTCTTGGTCACGTAGAAGGAGAAGCACCCGACGTCGCCGATCAGACCGGAGGGCGTCCCGTTCCAGTACGTCTCGATCGCGTGGGCGCAGTCCTCGACGATCCGCAGGTCGTGACGGCGCGCGACGTCGAGTAGCGGCGCCATCGCGCACGGCCGCCCCGCGAAGTGCACGGGGACGATCGCGCGGGTCCTGCGCGTGACCGCGGCCGCGACTCGCTCGGGATCGATGGTCATAGCGTCGCGGTCGCAGTCGACGAACACGGGGCGGGCGCCCGCATGGACGATCGCGTTCGCGGTCGCGGCAAAGGTCATCGGGGTCGTGATGACCTCGTCGCCGGGGCCGATTCCGCAGACGAGCATCGCGACGTGGAGCGCCGCCGTGCACGACGAGAGCGCCACGGCCTCTCCGGCTCCCTTGTAGGCCGCGAAGGCCTCCTCGAAGCGCGCGACGCGCGGGCCGGTGCCGATCCACCCCGAGCGAAGCGTGGCCACGACCTCGTCGATCTCCGCCTGCTCGATGGCGGGGCTGCCGAAGACGAGGAAGCTCTCGCGCCGGCCCCTCGCCATTGGCGCATCCTATGGGCCCCGCGCGCGACTCGCGGCCCGCATATACGCGGGCGCGGCCGGGCGGGGCGGCCCTTTCACGCGGCCGCTCTGCTGCTCGGCCGCCCTTCCACGCGGGCCGCGCACCGGCCCCCTCCCGGTAGAGTCGCGCCGGAGCCGCGATGCCCCCTTCCCCGGTCGATCACGACGAGGTCGCCGCGCGCGACGCTGCGCCCGACGAGGTCGCCATGCTGCATACCAAGATCGACGCCCTCGAGCGCGAGCTAGTCGAGCAGGCCGCGCGCGCCAACGCGGCCGTGGCCGAGGCCCAGGAGCGCACGTACTGGCTCGACCGCTGGCACCTCGACCTCAACGCTTTGATGGCGCGCCGCGGGGCGGCGGAGCTGCGAGGCGTCGTCCGGGTCGGGCGCGGGGTGCTGCGCTCCGCTCGGCGAGTCCAGCGGCGCCTCGGTCGATGAGTCGCTCGGCGCTGCTCGCGAGACTGCGGGAGGAGCCGGACGCGAGCACCCGGCCGACGGGCACGGGAAGACCCTCGAGCCGGCACGTCGCCCCGTCGCGGGCCGAGCACGAGTATGCGCTCGCGATGCGGATCCTCCACGAGGGTGCGGTGCCGCTGGCCGAGGCGATCCCGGGCATGAGCACGCGTGAGCGGCTGCGCATCGCGGTCATCGTCCCGCCGTTTCGCTTCGGCAGCGGCGGCCACGACGCACTCTTCCAGGTCGTCTCGCGGCTAGAGGAGCGCGGCCACGTGTGCACGCTTTGGGTGGACGACCCGTTCCGCGAGCTTGCCGGCCAGGCGCCCTCCGCGCTGCGCCGCTCGATCGTCGAGAGCTTCGCCGCGCCGGTCCGGGCGCCCGTGTACACCGGCTTCGAGCACTGGCACGGGGCAGACGTCGTGTGCGCCACGGGCTGGCAGACCGTCTACCGGGCGATGGGCCTGCCGGGGTGCCGCGCTCGCGCCTACTGGGTCAACGACTACGAGCCCGAATTCTACGGCACGTCGATCGAGACCCACCTCTCGGCGATGACCTACCGGCAGGGCCTTCACTGCATCGGCGGGTCGCCGTGGCTGCTCGACCTGCTCCGCGAGCGCTACGGGGCAGAGGGAGGCGTGTTCCGGTACGGGATCGATCCGGACTACCGCGAGCGGCCCGTGGAGCGCCGGCGCGACACGGTCGTCCTCTATGCGCGGACGGTGACCCCGCGCCGAGCGGTGGCCCTGGGCGTGCTCGCGCTCGAGGAGCTCTGGCGGCGGCGGGCGGACCGCGTGCGAATCATCATGTTCGGCGACGAGCACCCGCTTCCGGCGAGCTTCCCCTACGAGTTCCTCGGGATCGTCAGTCCCAACGAGCTCTCCTGGATCTACTCCGAGGCGACGGCCGGGCTCGCCTTCTCGATGACCAACACCTCCCTGGTCCCGCAGGACATGATGGCCTGCGGCCTGCCGGCGATCGAGCTCGAGGGCTTCGGCGGGGAGTCGGTCTACGGAACGGAGGGGCCCATCGAGCTCGCGCCCTACGACCCGGCGGCTATCGCGGATCGCCTCGAGCGACTGCTCGACGACCGCGAGGAGTGGGAGCGGCGCCACCGCTCCGGCCTCGCCCTCGCACGCACGCTCACCTGGGACGCCGCCTCCCAGCAGATCGAGCGCGAGCTGCGAGCGGCCTTGCGGGCGCGTGAGCCGAGCGTCAGCTCGACGTAGCCGGCTCCGACGGGGCCGCTTGGATCCGCCGCGCCGCGTCAGCCGCTCGCGCCGGCTCACTTCGGGCCCGCAGGAGCAGCCGCCCCGTCAGGCGCCCGCGCCCGTCTCACCCCTGACCCGTCGGAGCAGCCGGCGCGCGCGCTGGCGGGGGCCGGCCCGCTTCCCCAGCCGGTCGAGCTGCGCTCGCGCGTCGTGGTATGCCTGTGCGTACTCGTCGTTGCTGCGATTGAGGTGCGCTCGCTCGCGCCGGGTCTGGGCGAGGTTGTGGGCCAGCGCGAGGAGCTCCCGGGACTCGCCGGGCTCGGGCGCCTCGAGATCCTCCGGGGTGAGCTCGACCTCGCGGCGACGCATGAGCACCGCCCCCTGCGTGCCTTCCGGCTCGCCTGACATCAGGCCCGACTCCTCGAGCGCGAGGATCTCGAACGCGCGGCCCCAGTGCGCCCGCACCCACCAGCCGGAGTGCATGATCATTGGCCCGCCGGCGCAGCGCGGGGCGCCGTAGCCGAGCACGTTCATGCCGACCCGGGTCTCGTCCCAGGGCTCGCCGGCGAGCGTGCGCGAGTAGCCCGCGGAGATGATCGTCGTGAGCAGCAGGCCGCCGGGAGCGAGCACCCGGCGCAGGTCGAGCATCCACGCCGCCCAGTCGTCGACGAGGTGGCTGATGACCGACATGGAGAGGACCAGGTCGAAGCTCTCGTGCACGAAGGGCAGCGGCGGGGCACCCGGCGTTCGCTGGAGCTCGACGGGCGGGGAGAGCGCCGTCCTGGCCCATGCGAGGCTGGGCTCGTGGACGTCTGCCCCCATCCACCGTCCGCGCCGCGCCTCGGGGAGGAAGTGGCGCAGGAGGCGGCCGGGGCCGCACCCGAAGTCCAGCACCCGCTTTCCCTCCCACGACCATTGGGGGCCGAGGATGCGCTCGACGTCGGTGCGCAGGGCGCGCCCCGACGCGTCAAAGCCCTCGACGGAGTCGCCGACGTAGGCGGCGAGCCCAGGTGGCGGTAGGGGCGCAGACACGGCTAACCGCCCGCGCCACGCCTGGGCGTGTAGCGCCGGAGGACCGGCGCGGGACCCTCCGTGACGGTGAGCGCCGCCCGGCCTCCGCGTTCGAGCGCCAGGGCCTCGCCCTGCGGCTCGCGAAGCTCGGTGGGCGGTGAGCAGGGCGGACGGCGAAGCGTTCGGACGATCGACTCGCCACGGCGGCGGGACCACACGAAGAGCCGGTCATAGCTGCGCAGCGCGACGGTCGAGCCCTCCGGACTGACGTCCCCCGCCGTGACCGCGGAGCCCACGCCGAGGTCGATACGCGCGGCCCGCCGCAGGGTGATCGCAGCGCCGCCGGACGCAGGCGGCTTCGCAACGTAGACCCCTGCCAGCCCGTCGATCTCCTTTGTGACGACGACGAGGTCGCGCCGGCGGGGGTCGACGAGCAGCGCCTCGGCATCATGGGGACCATCCGGATAGCGAAGGCGCAAGGCGGTTGCGGGAAGGGTCGCGCCGCCGGAGGCGGCGTCGGGCTCGGCGACCAGATAGGCGACGATTCCCGGACGCTGGCCAGCGTTGTCTCCGATGTCGCCGACGTAGAGATCGCCTCCGCGCGCGGCGATGTCCTCCCAGTCGAGGGCCTCGGCGCCGCTGACCTCGAAGGAGCCCAGGAAGCGGCCGTCGCGGGCCAGCGCGAGGAGTCGAGGCGTATCGCCGGAGTCGTTGTGAGCCCACAGAACCCCCGGCTGCGTCCTACTGGCGACGAGCCCCGAGAGCTCCTGGGCCGCGGGATCCTCGACCCGCCCCGCGCGAGCGACCGCCAGTGGGCGACAGAGCGCGGCCGTCACCGGCGACGCACCACGCGAGGAGCGCCCGGGCGCCGGCTCCGATGCCTGTCGTGGCGAGCCTCCTTCGCCCTTTTCGTCTGCGCCGCACGCGCCCAGCGCCACGGCGAGTGCGACGATGACCGCGAGCGCGCAAGCGCCCCGCCGGAGCCGGCAGCGGTCGGGGTCCGATACCGCCGCGCTCATTCAAGACTGCCTCTGGTAGCCAGCCATCGCATCGCCTGCCCGGTGATCGCCGCGATCTCGTCGTAGTCGCCGTCGTAGTGCAGCAGGGTGACTCCGGCGGCTTCGGCGGCTGCCGCGATGAGGAGGTCTGGGTGGTTGACCGATCGCTGGCCTGCGCCGCCGCGGGCGCTGAGCCGCCCGTAGACCCACAGAGCGCGCTCCCACTGCGCTTCGCCGATCGGGCAGTGAGGCAGCGCGGCGAGCTCGCCGCGGATGTCGGCGAGCTCTGTCGGGTTGCGGGCACTGTGAAGGAGCTCCAATCGCACCATGTCGCAGGTTGCGAGCTCTCCTTCGATCAGCGCCGTGTCGAACTCCACGCGAAGCTCGGGGTAGGCGCGCCGGCGAGACCAGGACCAAGCCGTGGTGTCGGCAAGCTCCGTCAAGGCATCCGCTCGGCGGAGCGCCGCATCTCCTCGACTGCGTCCGGCGTCAGATCAGCGAAGTCCCGCTGCGCGAGTCGAGCGCGGCGAGCGCGCGCCACCACGTCCCGCAGCGCCTCGTGCACTGTGTCCGTCATGCGGGCCGTCCCCAGCTCTGTGGCCGCCTGGTCGACGAGCTCCATGTCGAGGTTGATGTTCGTGCGCTTGACCACGACCTAAGCGTACACCTTGTACTTGGTGGAGCGTACACCTCGTCCGAGCGTGCGAAAGGCGTCAGCCCCGGCGGCCGGGACGTGGCGCTCCGGGCAGGCCGCTCGTCCTCGACGGGTCAGACGACCAGCGCTCCCACGACGTAGACGACGTAGGCAGCTACCAGCACGACGCCTTCGGCGCGCCCGAGGCGGCCGCGCGCGAGCAGCCCTCCGGCGAGCAGCACGGTGAGCCCCAGTGCGGGCAGGTGGTAGTCGGTGACGCTGCCGGGGACGGCGATGGGGCGAGCGAGCACGATGACCCCCAGTGACCCCGTGACGAGGAAGATCAGCGTGCCGAGGGCGTTGCCGACGCTGAGCTCCGGGAAGCCGCGGAAGGCGGGCAGGGCTTCCAGGACGACCTCCTCGAACGACACGGCGGCAGCGACGACGAGCAGCCCGAAGACGGTTTCGGAGAGCCCGAGCTCAGAGACGACGCGCTCGGTTCCGAACACGAGCAGCTCCGCCCCGACAAGCAGACCCGCGACCCCTCCGAGGAGACGCAGGACCGGGAGGCTGGGTCGCGCAGGGCGCTCCTCCGGCGGCACGTCATTCTTTTGGCGCCCGAGGACGACGGCAGCGACCAGTGGAAAGAAGGATGCAAGCAGCAGGCCGCCGTCGAGTCGTGTGAGCCGCCCATCTGCGGCAACTGCGATGCACAAGACGGTCGCCAGGGCGCCCGCGACGAGCAGCGTGGTGGGTGGACGCACCGCGAAGGGGGCAACGAGCGCAGCGATGCCAAGCCCGGCGGTCATGAGGAAGATCGCCGACCCGACGGAGGCTCCGAGGGCGGTGCCCGGAAGGTCGTCGAGCGTCGCCGCGACGCCGGCCGCGGTCGACTCCACGTCGAAGCCGAGGACCAGCGCGCCGACGAGCACGCCGGAGACGCCCGCGGCCAGCGCCCAAGCACGGAGAGTCTTGACCAGCCCCTCGACCGACTCGACCAAGAGCCAGAGGCCCCCGCCGAAGGCGCCGATTCCGACGGCGACGCTCACAGGCCGGTGCGGGCGAAAACCGCCGAGGAGTAACGCTCCAGCGCTTCCTGTGCCATCCCGACAGCTCCTTTGGCCTCCTGGGCTCCTGGCGCGTCGTGGACGTCACGCGCGACGATGCGCTCGTGCCAGCTCTGGAGCTTCTCGGCTTCCGCTTCTTCCTCTTCGAGCTCGGCCAACGTGAACTTCTCGGTGGCGAGCTCGTGCTCGATCTAGGTGAGAGGCAGCCACGCCACGGTTGCGGGCAAGTGTAACGCGCGTTGCACAGTCTAGAAACCGTCTTTACACCACGTATGAGGGCGAAAGGTGGAAGGGAATACGTTTGCCACCGCTCGTGGGATGATCGGCGTGGTGAGGCCGGGTGGCGATGTAAGCGATGCCTGGGAGTCCAGGCTGAGGAGTGGCTGGCCTGGGCGCGGACTCCTGGCCACGACGTCTACTTCTGGCAGCTGAACTGGCCGGCGTTCCGTGAGTTGCTGCCGCCCGCCGGCCGGCGGACTCTCGACGTCGGTTGTGGGGAGGGTCGCGTCGGCCGCGAGCTCGCTCGAGCTGGTCATCGGGTTCTGGGCGCCGACAGTTCGCCCACGCTGGCCGCGTTGGCGCGCGAGGCGGGCGGCTACGAGGAGGTCGCGCGCGCGAACGCCAGTGCGCTGCCCTGGCCAGCGGAGTGCTGCGATCTGGCAATCGCGTTCATGTCGCTGCAAGACATGGAGAACCCGGCCGCCGCGATTGTGGAGATCGCCCGCGTCCTCGAGCCCGGCGGCCGTCTTTGCCTCGCGATCGTCCATCCGCTCAACCGACCCGCTGAGGGACTCGACGACTACTTCAGCGAGCACCGAGTCGCTACGCGGGTGGCTCGCGACGGGCTCGAAATGACGTGCGAATCGATCGATCGCCCCTTCCAGACGTACACCCGTGCGCTCGCGAGTGCCGGGTTCGTCATCGAGGATCTGCGCGAACCGCGGGCTACCTTGGCCCAGGCCACCGAGGACTCGTCACTGGCCGAAGCTGCACGGCGGCCGTACTTCGTGCACATGCGCTGCCGTCTCGCGGGGCGCGGCTGAGCGGCTGAGCGGCTGAGCGGCTGAGCGGAACCGGCCCCAGCGGTCAGCTGTCACGCATGATCGCCAACAGCACGACCCTGGCGGGGCTGCCGTGGAGTGGGCGATCCAGGACTCGAACCTGGGACCTCTTCCTTATCAGAGAAGCGCTCTAACCGACTGAGCTAATCGCCCTTGCGGCTCTGCGATGGGCTCGTGGCGTTCCTGGCTGCCGGCCACCGTGTGCGGATGGAACATCCATGGAACTCTTGCCACAGACTCGTCGCGTTACCTAGCCGGGATGGTAGCGGCGTCTGCGCCTGATGCCGAAGACGGATGCGAGCCCCGGCGAGCAGGTCAAAGGTCGATTTCGCGACGCGGCGCCAGAGGTCGGCGTGGGCGAAGTAGGAGCAGGCTGGCGTCATCAGTGGGACGACCCAGTCGCACCCGTCGGGGATTGCGTGCGTAGCAGCGCAAGGCAGCGCTCGGCGCGATCGGCGACCAGATCGGCGAGACGGGACGGCAGCAACCGCTCGAGCGAGGCGACCTCGGGAGCGGAGGCAGCGTCGGCGAACGCATCGGATGCTCGCGCAGCGAGTGCTTCGACGCGCTCGAGCACACGCTCGGCATCGAGGCCGAGATCCTTCGCGGCCCGCGCCCAGGTGTTGTGGTACGGAAAGATGCGATAGTCGCCGCCGATCTTCATCGCGAAGCGCAGTTTCTTCTCGTGAGTGCCGTACGGCAGGGCCGATGCGACGTCGTAGAGCGGCGCCAGGCGTACCTGGCCCGACGCGAGAAGAAGGGAGTAGTTCTTTGCATGAGCATCGGTGCCGGCGATGAGCCAGTTCCATGCGAGCGCGTCGAGAAATCGCCAGATTGCGTCGTCCGCGATGCGCCACGGCATTGCCCCACGGAGCAGCCTCGCGACCTCCCGCGGGCCCGGGCCTCCCTCGTTCTGGTACTTGCGCGAGGGGGGAGCGCCAAGGGCCTGACAGACGTCCTCCTGGTGGATCCGGACCAGCCGGCCGTCGAGCGGGCGCCGGTCGTATCGGTCGACAACGATCGCGCTCCCGTCGTCGAACCGGGCGACGTGCGTCCGCGCGACGACAAGGCCCGCGCGGCGGGCTGCGGCGAGGCAGAGATGCTGGTTGAGGTCGTGATCGTCGAGGCCGGCGACAGCGGGCTTGAGGATGTGACTGGTGGCCATGGAGCCCGAGGGGACACCCCAGCGGCCGTCCTGATGTAGGAGCGCGGTCTTGGCCTGCGCTCCGGCAAGGCTGAACTGACCGGTGAGCTCCCGGCCGAGCCACGCTGTGGCGTCCTCCCGCAACTCGCGCAGACGGTGGGCCACGTCGTCGTCCGTCAGCCAGGTGACCTCACCCGGCCGGCCGATCATCTCGTCGACCGCGTCGGGGGCAGCGAAGCGGACCGCTCCGGCGCAGTCGTGGCCGATCGGCGTTGCCAGCATCGCGAAGGGGGATGACGCTGAGGCGTGGAAATCGCGCGCCCAGCGTGAGAGCACTGCCTCGTTGTCGGGGAGCAGGCCCCAGAGCCAGGGGGTCACAGCGTGGTCGGGATGGGAACGCACCTGCGTCGGCATCGAGACAGACAGAGGCGTCGGGTTTCCCCTCTCCCGGTATTCGTCGTCGTAGTCGAACCGGAGACGACCGCCGGGAAGCCTGGTGAGCGTCCCGGCGATCACATCATCGAGGACGACGACCAGGTTGTCGGTCATCGGCCGCGATGCTCATCGAGGAGGGCGTCGAGGTCGACTGTCTCGCCTCCCGCCGACCCGGCGGGATCGGAGCGGGGTGCGAGCTCGAGCGCGAGGCCAAGCTCATCGAGAGCACGCAGCAGCAGACCGAACTCTGCCGTCGGTTTGCCAGCCTCGAACTCATAGACCCACTTGCGGGAGACTCCGGCACGCCGGGCCAGCTCCGCCTGGTTCATCCCGAGGTCCTTGCGGCGGCCGCGTACAGCGGCTGCCAAGTCCCGGATAGAGCGAACTGTCATGCAATCTCCTTTGCCACCGTTCGGTAGCAAGTCTAGCAAGACACCGATCGGTAGCAACCCCTATATGAACCCGTTCGCAGCCGCCCGAGCGACTGCTTCGGCCGCCCGCGACCTACCGGGAGACCCGTCGTGCAATCGCGTGCGCGTCCTCGAGGGAGTCGAATGCGATCTCGGCTCGGAAGCGGCCCCCGCGGCGGCTCACGGAGACCTCCGCGCCCAGCGCGGCTCCGAGGGCGTCCGCGGCCGCAGCTGCGGCCGCGGCCTCGTCGGGGTGGGTCACGCCTCGGGGGCGGGTGCGGCGTGGCTGGGACCGCCCGGCGGTGCGCCGGGCGTGCTCCTCGAGCTCGCGGACCGACCAGCCGTTGGTCGCGGCGGCTTGCGCCAGACGGCGGCGCTCGCCGTGGTCGGGGGCCAGCAGAACGGCTCGGCCGTGACCCTCGGTGAGTGCGCCGGAGGTCAAGAGCTCGAGCACGTCGTCAGGAAGGTCGAGGAGACGCAGGAGGTTCGAGACGGCCACACGGCTCCGGCCCACGCGGCGCCCCACTTCCTGCCGGCTCAGCCCGAGCTCTTCGACCAGCGCCGCGACGGCGCGCGCCTCTTCGAGGGGGTTGAGGTCCTCGCGGGCCATGTTCTCGATCAGGGCGATCTCGAGGGACTCCGCGTCGCCGCCGACCCGCACGACGGCCGGGATCGTGCTCAGGCCCGCGAGCCGTGCCGCACGCAAACGGCGCTCGCCGGCGACCAGTTCGTAGCGCCCGCCCGCTCGTGGACGGACGAGCACGGGCTGCAAGACGCCTCGTGCCTTCAGCGATTCCGCGAGCGCGACGAGCGCCTTCTCGTCGAAGTCGTGACGCGGCTGGCGTGGGTTGGGCTCGATGACCTCGACCGCGAGGTCGCGCAGCTCGGGCTCGACGTCCTCGTTCGCCGCGACCGAGAGGATCGCAGCCAGGCCGCGCCCCATTCCGCGTCGTTCACCCACGAGCGGCAACCTCGCGGGCGAGGGAGAAGTAGGCGTCGGCGCCCGCGCAGTGGGGATCGTGGTGGATGACGGGCTGGCCGTAGCTGGGCGCCTCGCCGAGCCGGACGTTGCGCGGGATCACCGTCTCGAAGACGAGGGCGGGGAAGTGCTCGCGGACCTCGCGCTCGACGTCCTGGCCAAGGCGCGTGCGTCCATCGTGCATCGTGAGCAGCATCCCGGCGACGCTCAGGCGCGGGTTGAGCTCGCGCTGGATGAGGCCCAGCGTGTCGAGCAGGCCCGCGAGCCCCTCGAGCGCGAAGTACTCCGTCTGGACGGGAACGATCACTCGCTCGGCGGCCACGAGGGCGTTGACGGTCAGCGGCCCCAGTGAGGGAGGGCAGTCCAGGAACAGGTAATCGAAGCGGTCACGCAGCGGGGCGAGCGCTTCGCGCAGGCGCGTCTCCGAGCCCTCGAGGCGTGGCAGCTCGACGTTGGCTGCGGCCAGGTCAGGCGTGGAGGGGAGGATCGCGAGCCGTTCCACGCCGGTCGGCAACAGCGCGGCCTCGGCGGATGACTCGCCCCCGAGCACGTCGTAGAGGTTCGGGTGCTCCTCCTTTCCGAGGCCGAGGTTGACGGTCGCGTTGCCCTGCGGGTCTACGTCGACCAGGAGCGTTTCGTACCCGGCCTCGGCGACGCAGGCACCGAGATTGACCGCGGTGGTCGTCTTCCCCACCCCTCCCTTCTGGTTGGCCACCGCGAAGACCGTTCCCATACACGCCCAACGCTAGTACTTCCGAGCGTAAGTACGTTCCAGGCCAGCCGGATGCATCGTCGTGGCTGGCAAGGACGCAGGGAGGGTGCAATGGCAGCGCCATTGCCCCGACCGAGGACGCCGCCAGGCGCGGCGAGGCGCCGGCTGGACGGAAGGTACTTGCGGGAGGGAGTACTTACCGGGCCGCGACGATGGGTCGCTTGCGCGCTCGCCCGGGCGCGCGCGGGAAGCCGACGGGCGTCGCGTGCACCTTCTCGTAGACGTGGAGATGGCGGTCCCGCGAACCGGCATAGGGCTCTACGTAGCGGACCTCGACGGGCCGCATCCCGAGCCGGTCCGCGGCTGCGGCTCCGGCGCGCTCCTCCCCTGCGACCCTCCGCCCCTTCCACGCGACGAGCGTCCCGCCGACGCGCAGCAGCGGAGCGGCGTACTCGACGAGGACTGGCAGAGCGTCAACTGCCCGGGCCGTCACGAGGTCGTGGCGGCCGATCCCGTTGGGCCAGGCCTCGACCCTGGCGTTGACCACGGTCGCGTTACCCACGTCCACCTCCGCGACCAGGTCCATCAGCCACGCAGCCTTCCAGCCGGTGCTCTCCACCAGCGCGGCGCGTGCGCGGGGCAGCGCGATGGCGAGCGGCACCCCCGGAAACCCCGCCCCCGAGCCGACGTCCGCGATGCTCGTGGCCGACCGCACGGGGGAAAGGTCGAGCGCGGCGAGCGAGTCAGCCACGTGAACATTCGCCGCCTCCGGCGGTGAGCGGACGGACGTCGGAGCGCTCGGATCTCGCGCGAGGAGCGCGAGGAGCGCCGAGAATCGCGTCGCCGTCGCGGGGCCCAGGTCCCATGCCTCCGCCTGTTCCTCGGCGAGACGGATCATCGTCTTCCCACCCACCCTCGCACCACGAGGGAGTTTCGCGTGAAACGGGCAGCAATCGGCGGGGCCGGTCTGCCGCGCCCGTAAATTTCGCGTGAAACGACGCTGCGGCTCAGCCGAGGACCGGCGCGACGACAAGGTGGCGGTCGGGCTCCTCGCCCTCGCTGTAGGTCTCGATGTCGTGACGGTCGCGAAGGTACTCGTGAACGAGCCGGCGCTCGGTCGCGCTCATGGCGGGCAACGCGACGACGCGCTCGCTCCGGGCCGCGTCCTCCGCCGCCCGGTCGGCCTGCACTCGAAGGGCGTCGGCCCTTCGTTCGCGGTAGCCGCCGGCGTCCACCACCACCCGCCGCTCCCCGCGGCGGTCGACGAACGCGGCGCGGTAGGCGAGGTGCTGGACCGCGTCGATCACCTGCCCGTGCCGCCCGATGAAGCGGCCGACGTCGTCGGCGTCGATCGAGACCACCAACTCCTCCTCGCGCTCCTCGATGACGGCCACGCCGCCTACATCCAACGCGGCGGCGACGCGCTGGACGATCGCCTGAGCGCGCTCCGCCGGCTCGTCCGACATCCCCGGCGCGGTCACCGCCGACGTCCCGAGCGCTGTTTGCGCTTCCTTCGCGGGGGGGGTGGGGGCTTTGCCTTCGGTCCGCTTGCCACGTCTGCCTTTCCGTTTGTCGTACCGCCGCCCCCCTTCGCCGGACGTGCGGGACTCTTTGCTCCGTCCGAGCCGACCTTCCCGTCTGCAGGGGCTGGCTTGGACCCTCCGCCCAAGAGTCCGCCGAACAGCCCTCCGAGCCCGCCGCCGCTACCGGCTCCCTCCGCCGCGGCTAGCGGTGGTCGCAGGGGCCCCACGGTTCTTCGCACGATGTACTGCTGGAGGATCGTCCAGGTGTTGGTGGTGATCCAGTAGACGATGAGCCCCGCCGGAAAGTTGAGGATGAAGAAGACGAAGACGAGCGGCAGGGCGAGGAAGAGGCGGCGCTGGTTCTTGTCGGCGGTCACCGACATCATCAGCGTGGAGACCACCTGAGACCCGATGTAGAGCACGATCAGGGTTACCAGCACGGCGCCAGTCGCCTTGTTCGTCAGATCGGGAATGAACAAGAAGGATGCGTCCCCGGCCTCCCCGCAAGGCTTGGGATTCGCGGTTCCAACTGGATTGAGCCCGGGGCAAATGTCTCGCCGCAGATCCTTCTGGAGCATGTAGAAGAGCGCGATGAAGACCGGGAACTGCGCCACGAGCGGCAGGCAGGAGGACAGCGGATTGACGTTGTTCTCCTGGTAGAACTTCATCATCTCCTGGTTCATGCGCTGCTTGTCGTCCTTGTACTTCTCCTGAAGAGCCTTGATCTCCGGTGCGAGCCGCTGCATGTTCTGCATCGACTTGAACTGCTTGAAGGTCAGCGGCAGGAGCGCGGCGCGCACGATGACCGTGAGCAAGACGATCGACAGGCCCCAACTGCCGACCACGCCGTGGATCGCGAGCAGAAACTCCTCGAAGACGTCGATGAGCGGCTGGACGATGTTGGCGAGGACGAACATGGCTCAGGTCCGCGGCTGCGGCGGGGGGTGGGCGTGGAAGAGCCGCTGGCCCTCCACGGGGTCCAGCCCGCCGCGGCTCCATGGGTTGCACCGCAGCAGACGCCAGCCGGCCAGCGCCAGCCCCCGGAGTATGCCGAACCGCCGGACCGCCTGCGCGGCATAGGCCGAGCAGCTCGGCTCGTACCGGCATCGAGGCGGAAGGCATGGCGAGAGCAGTCGGCGGTAGCCCTCGAGGGGTACCAGGACTATCCAGCGTGCCCAGCTCACTCGGAGCGGTCCTCTTTGGCTAGGTCAGGGCGCCCGTCGTCCTCTGGGGCACTAGCCTCGCCTCCCGAGGCGAGCACGTCATCCAGGGCACGCTGAACCCCCGCCAGGCCATCGCGCTGCACGAGCTCTTGGGCAGCAGGCCGCGCCACGATCACATAGTCCTGCTCGTCGTCAAGCGCGTCGGCACGGCTCCAGAATGCCTCGCGGAGCACGCGCTTGACTCGCGCGCGCTCGACCGCCCCGCCGACCTTGCGGCCAACCGAGAGGCCGAGGCGGGCCCCATCGCCCTCAGCACGCGGAAACGCGTGGAGCACCAGCCACCGGTTGCCGCGTGAGCGGCCGCGGCGGTAGACGCGCTCGAACTCCGCGCTGCGTGACAGCCGGCGGCGCTTGGCGCGCCGTGCGCGCGGGGTGAAGGCATCCTCGACCACTACTGGCTCGTCCGGTGAGTAACGACGTCGGGGCTCGCCGGACGGGCCACTTAGACCGTCAGGCGCTTGCGGCCCTTCGCGCGGCGCCGTCGAAGCACGGCGCGGCCCGCGCGGGTATGCATTCGTGCGCGAAACCCGTGCGTCCGGGCGCGCTTGCGCTTCTTTGGCTGGTACGTGCGTTTCATCAGGAGGAGCTGGCCGGGTTCGATCCCGGCGGAAGCCGACCAGTCTATCGAGCGCCGTCCGGCTCCCCAGGGGGAGGCTTGCTCCACCGCCCTTCTCGTCGGGCCCTGTGGATGGATCTGTGGGCATCCCCGGTTTTTCCCGGAGTATGCGGCGACCCTCCCAGGCACCCCGCTGGGGCCGCCGGGCCAGCCGATCCCGGCGCGCTATATTCGCCGCCCGCCGGGCCCCCGTGGCCCTCTCTCCAAGCTGCACCGCAAACGCCCCCGAGGAGGTCGACCGTCCTTACCCGTGCCCGGTGAGCTCGCTGACACTTGGTCGGCCATCACGGCCCAACTCCACCGCGCCGTCGACGACTCCGCCTACGGGATCTGGCTCGAGCCACTGGTCCCGGTGGCCCTCGACGGAGACCAGCTCACCGTGGCGGCGCCCGACGAGACGCGGGGCTGGGTCGCCGACCGCTTCGCCCGCGTGCTCCAGACCTCGGCGGCAGCCGTCCTCGGACCCGAGGTCAACATCGAGATCGTCTCGCGCTCACACGTCCAGCGCGGACGCGACGGCGCCCAGCAGGGTCTCCCCTCGCAGTTGAGGCCGCCGAGCGGCCTCAACCCGAAGTACACCTTCGATCAGTTCGTCATCGGGGACTCCAATCGCCTCGCCCACGCCGCGGCGCTCGCCGTCGCCGAAACGCCCGGGCAGGCCTACAACCCGCTCTTCATCCACGGGCCGCCTGGCCTCGGCAAGACTCACCTCCTGCACTCCATCGGGGCCTACGTCGCAGCCCACGGAGGCGGCCTCTCCGTCCGCTACACGACGGTCGAGGCTTTCACGAACCATTTCGTCAATGCAGTGCGATCCGGCGCTATGGAGCCGTTCAAGGCCGCGTATCGGGGGAGCGACGTGCTGCTCATCGACGACGTCCAGTTCCTGGGCAGCAAGGCGAAGACCGAGGAGGAGCTCTTTCACACCTTCAACGAGCTCTACGAGCTGGGCAGCCAGCTCGTGCTCGCAGCCGACCGCCTGCCGCGCGACATCGCAAGCGTTCAGGAGCGCCTCACCGAGCGATTCGAGGCGGGGCTCGTGGCCGACGTCCGGCCGCCTGACTTCGCCGTTCGCCTGACCATCCTGCGCAAGCGGGTGCGCGTGGACGGGATCGAGCTCGCCGATGGCGCGGCGCTCGAGGTCATCGCAGACCGGGTCACCGACAACGTGCGCTCACTCGAGGGAACCTTGATTCGCCTGGTCGCCTTGCACTCTCTCACCGGGCGGCCCATCGACGCCGCGCTCGCCTCGGAGGTCCTCGACCGCCTCGGTGGAGCGACCCAGGGTGGGTGGGGTGGTGGTCACCGCTCGGTCCGCGACATCCAGGAAGCCGTCTGCGCCCTTTTCGGCCTGACCCACGACGAGCTCGTCTCCCCGAGCAAGACCGCTCGTCTAGCGTGGCCGCGCCAAATCGGCATGTACCTATCCCGCGAGCTCACCGACCAATCGCTGCCGACCATCGGGCGACACTTCGGCGGACGCAATCACGCGACCGTGCTTCACGCGTGGAAGCGCACCACTGCCCGCATGAGCACCGACCGCGACGCCTACGACGCCGTCACCCGCCTCCTCGGCGATCTCGCCAGACCTGCCGGCGACCGGGATCGCTGACAGACTTGTCCAGCTTCCATCAACACCGCGTGGCGCTCGATCGTCGCGCCACGAGCGGGCCCTTTGCTCTCCATGCACATATCCACATCCCCTACGACTGCTATTTCTGATTAGAGGTAATTCATCGTGAAGCTCGAGACTTCCCGCGAGGCCTTGCTCGCCAACCTCCAGACCGTCACGCGAGTGGCAACGACGCGTACCGCAGTGCAGGCCTTGTCCGGGATCCAGCTGCGGGCCGAGAACGGTGCCGGGGAGCTGCGGGGAACCGACATGGAAGTCGGCCTGCGGGTCCCGCTGGAGGCGGACATCGACCAAGAGGGCGTCGCGGTCCTCCCGGGCCGCCTGCTGCTCGACGTCGTGCGAGCACTGCCCTCGCCGCGGGTGTCGCTGGAGCTGCGCGCCCTCGAGCAGGACGTCGAGCTGCGCTCGGGAGCCGCGACCTTCCACATCCGTACGCTGCGGGCGGAGGACTTCCCGCCCTTCCCGGAGATGGGAGACGCGGCGACGGTGGATGTTCCCGCGCCGGAGTTCGTCGCGACCGTCACCCGGGTCGCTCGCTCGGCTTCGCGCGACGAGACGCGGCCGATCCTCACCGGCATCCTGGTCTCGGCGTCGGGGAGCGAGCTGCGGATGGTGGCGACCGACAGCTACCGGCTCAGCGTCAAGGAGACGCGGCTCGAGACGGCGCTCGCGGGAGACTTCGAGGCCAACGTGCCGGCCCGCGCGCTCCAAGAGCTCGCGCGGGTTGCACAGCAGGCCGGGTCGGAGCGCCTCGAAGTCAGCGTGCGCGAGAACCAGATCCTCTTCCGCGTCGATGGCGTCGTCCTGTCGTCGCGCCTCCTCGACGGGCAGTTCCCCAACTACCGCCAGCTCCTCCCCGAGTCCTACGAGCACGAGCTGCGACTCGACGCCGCCGAGCTCACCGATGTCGTGCGCCGCATCAGCCTGCTCGCGCAGAAGAACGCGCCGCTGCGCCTCGCCTTCGCGGAGGGGGAGGTGACGATCTCCGCCCAGACTCCGGATGTCGGCGAGGCCAGCGAGACGTTACCGGTGCCCTTCGCCGGCGAGTCGTTCGAGATCGGCTTCAACCCGGAGTTCCTGCGCGACGGGCTGGAGAGCGTGGACGCAGAGCAGCTCCTGCTGAAGCTGATCAACCCGTTGCGCCCCGGTCTCATCGAGGCGGGCGACGAAAGCGGTTTCGTCTATCTCATCATGCCGATACGCCTGAACGTCTGAAGCGGCATGGCCACGGTCGTAACCCGCCTCGTGCTGCGCGACTTCCGCAGCTACCAGGCGGCGGAGGTGGCGCTGGGGCCCGGGCTGACGGTCCTCCACGGCCGTAACGGAGCGGGTAAGACCAATCTCATCGAGGCGCTGTATCTGGCCTGCACCGGACGGTCGTGTCGGACGAGCAACGAGCGCGAGGCAATCCGGTTCGGGTCGAAGGTCGCTCGGGTCGAGGTCGACGTGGAGGGCGCCGACGGGACTCGCAAGCTATCCGTTGCGCTCGAGGCGGCGGGGTCCAAGCACGCCCGTATCGACGGTCGCCCGGTCGACCGACTGCTCGACGAGCCCGGCCGCCCGCTGGTGGCGGTCTTCATGCCCGACCGCCTCGCGCTGGTCAAGGGAGCGCCGGCGATCCGCCGGGCCCATCTCGACCAGGTCGTCGCGGCGCTCTGGCCGGCCCGTGCCGAGACCCGGCGCGCCTATGCCCGCGCGCTGACCCAGCGAAACGCCCTCCTCGGCCGGGTGCGCGCCGGCTTGGCGTCCACGGCGTCCCTGCCGGCGTGGGACGCCGAGCTCGCCCGCCACGGGCTTGCCCTGATGGACGATCGCGCGTCTGCGATCGAGGGACTCGCACCGGACTTCGTCGCGAGCGCGGCCGAGCTCGGCCTCGAGGGCGAGGTGGGGCTCGCCTACCGGCCCAGGTCAAAGGCCACGACTCCGGCCGAGCTCGAGGGCGAGCTCGTGGAGCGGACGGCGGGCGACGTCGACCGCGGCTACACGGCGCACGGCCCCCACCGCGACGACATGGCGATGCTGCACGAGGCCCGCGAGCTGCGTACCTACGGCTCCCAGGGCCAGCAGCGCCTGGCGCTGCTCTCACTCCTCCTCGCTGAGCGCGAGGCGCTTGCCCGCCTGCGCGACACGGCGCCCCTGATGCTGCTCGACGACGTGCTCTCAGAGCTCGACCCCGATCGTCGCGTACGCCTCCTGTCGCTCCTTCGCAAGGGCGGGCAGGCGGTCATCACCGCCGCCGACCCTGCTCTGCTGCCGACTGGCGAGGAGCGAGGCGTAACTAGGCTGGCGGTGGCCGAGGGTGCGGTGGTCGGTACGCGCGAGGCCGAAAAGCGGAGCCGGGTAGGGGATGAGCGGGCGCCGGGGGGCAGCGGTCGCGGGTCGGCGGGAGAGCCGACACAGGAGGCCCAGCGCCCATCCGACGACGCCAGGGCCGCGGCGTGAGGCGCCGATCCCCTCGCACGCTCGCGCCCGCGCTCGGGGATCTCCGCGACCGGATCGCCCCTCGCACGCTGCTCGCCGAGGTCCAGGGCGCCTGGCCCTCGGCGGTGGGCGAGGCGATCGCCCGCGAGGCGCGTCCCGTCGGCGAGCGCGAGGGGGTCGTCGAGCTGGCGTGCGCCTCGGCGGTGTGGGCGCAGGAGCTTGACCTGATGGCCCTCGACCTCGTCGCTCGCATCAACATCGCCCTGGGCCGCGATGCGGTCCGCGGGCTGAGATGCGTGGTCGGCGCCCGAGCACGTAGCTGACCGTCGTCGCCTCCGCTCCGCCCTGAGTCTCCTACGGAGGCATAAAGTGGCTGCTTGCAGGGAATTCTTCGCAGTTTCGCCGGAGGTTCCGGGAGCCTCTCTGCTATTCTTATGGAGCTTGGAAGTTGGTGCCCCGGCTGCCGTTGACTTACGCGGCGCCGGGGCTTCGCGTGGAAACGAAAGGCCACATTGGCGAAGGAAAGCGAGGCCGGGCGGTCCGGCTATGACGCCCAGGACATCACGGTCCTCGAGGGTCTCGAGGCGGTCCGCAAGCGCCCCGGCATGTACATCGGGTCGACCGGGCCCCGTGGGCTGCATCACCTCGTCTACGAGGTCGTCGACAACTCGGTCGACGAGGCGCTTGCCGGCCACTGCGACGCGGTGCAGATCACGATTCACCCCGACAGCTCGGTCACGGTGGTCGACAACGGCCGCGGCATCCCGGTGGCGACGATGGAGAAGGAGGGCCGCCCCGCGGTAGAGGTCGTCCTTACCGTCCTGCACTCTGGCGGGAAGTTCGGCGACGGCGGCGGCTACAAGGTCTCCGGCGGCCTGCACGGCGTGGGCGTCTCGGTGGTAAACGCGCTCTCGGAGTCGCTCCTGATCGAGATTCGCCGCGACGGCCACCTGTGGACCCAGGCTTACGAGCGCGGCGCCCCGCAGTACGAGCTGCGCAAGGGCGAGAAGACCAAGGAGACCGGCACGACGATCACCTTCCTGCCCGACGCCGACATCTTCGAGTCGCTCGACTTCGAGCTCGACACGCTCGAGCAGCGCCTGCGCGAGACAGCCTTCCTCACCCGCGGCCTGCACATCTCGCTCGTCGACGAGCGCGGCGAAGGGCGCGAGGTCGAGTTCCGCTACGAGGGCGGCATCGAGGACTTCGTCGCCTACCTCAACGAGAACAAGGACGCGGTCCAGAAGAAGATCGTCTACTTCGAGGGGGAGTCCGAGGAGGGCGCCGTCGAGGTCGCGATGCAGTGGAACTCCTCCTACCAGGAGTCCATCTTCTCCTTCGCCAACAACATCAATACGCACGAGGGCGGGGCGCACCTCTCGGGCTTTCGCTCGGCGCTGACGGGCACGCTGAACCGTTACGCCCGCGAGAAGGGCCTACTCAGGGAGAAGGACCCCAGCCTCACCGGCGAGGACGTGCGCGAGGGCCTGACCGCGGTGATCTCGGCCAAGCTGGCCGACCCCCAGTTCGAGGGCCAGACCAAGACCAAGCTCGGCAATCCTGGCATGCAGGGCTTCGTCGCCTCGGTCGTCAACCAGGGTCTCGCCGAGTTCCTCGAGGAGACCCCGCGTGACGCCAACCAGATCATCACCAAGGCGGTATCCGCCGCCAGGGCCCGCGAGGCGGCGCGAACGGCCCGCGACCTGACCCGGCGCAAGTCCGCGCTGGAGAACACGACGCTGCCCGGCAAGCTCGCTGACTGCCAGGTCAAGGATCCGGCCTTGGCGGAGCTGTTCATCGTCGAGGGCGACTCCGCCGGCGGCTCGGCCAAGCAGGGCCGTGACCGCGCGACCCAAGCCGTCCTGCCTCTGCGGGGCAAGATCCTCAACGTCGAGAAGAGCCGCATCGACAAGGTCCTGCAGAACGTCGAGATCCAGGCCCTTATCACCGCGCTGGGAACCGGGATCCGCGATGAGTTCGACATCACCAAGGCGCGCTATCACAAGGTGATTCTCATGAGCGTCGACGGCCGCGAGCACTGCCTCGTTCGCGGTCGGGACGGGATGGCTCGCCTCACCACGATCGGCGAGTTCATCGACTCGGCGCTGGACGGCTACGAGGAGTCGACGCTGGCCGGCTATGTCAAGCGCGTCAGCCGGGCGGGGTCGCTCGGCGAGGTGCTCTGCTTCGATCGTGACACACACGAGGTCCGCTTCCGGCCGATCAAGGGCGTGATCCGTCACCTGGTCGACGAGCCGCTCTACGAGGTGACGACGGCCTACGGGCGGACGGTCCGGGTGACCGGCAGCCACAGCCTGTTCGGCTACGAGGACGGCGAGGTCCGGAAAGTGCGCTGCGACGAGCTGAAGGTCGGCGACCACGTCGTCGCCCCGCGACGGATGCCGCTACCGGCGACCGCCCCCCCTCGACTCGATCTCCTCCGAACGCTGCGTCGCGACGAGGTCATCTCGCGACGAGTGTGGGTCCGCGGGCCGGCGGTGGAGGAGCTCGCGATGGCGCGGGTCACCCGTAAGCACGCGGGCGAGCCCGAGCTCGTCCAGTCGCGCGTCGAGATCCCCGTGGAGCTGCGCGGCCCGCTCGCCGACAGGCGGCGTGCGAGCGGGCTGAGCAACGTCGCGCTGTGCGAGCGCGTCGGAATCAAGCAGCCCGTCACCTTCTACGCGTGGGAGAAGGGAACTACGCGGCCGACACTGAGCAACTTCCTCGCCTACGCGCGAGCGATCGGCGCCGACACGCCCGACGTGCTCCACAACATCAGGATTGCGCCCAGTGCGCTTGAGCGGAAGTGGGGCGAGCAGTACCGCGGCGCGCCCCGCAACGCGGTGCGGCCCTACGCGTGCCTCGCGGACCTGGTGGAGGAGGACCTCGACTGGCTGGGTGAGACCGAGGACCTCGAGCTCACGCCCGAGCACTACAAGGGCGAGGGCGTCCCGCGCTTCGTCGAGGTCTCCCGCGAGCTGATGTTCCTGCTCGGCTTCTACCTCGCTGAGGGCTCCTGCACGGACCGCAGCGGCATCCGCCTCGCGATCGGCAATAACAACGAGCGCCTCGTGCCCGAGCTCACCGCCGCCTTCGAGAAGGTGTTCGGCCGCGCGCCGACGCTGTACTCGTCGGAGACGCGCATAAAGGAGCTGCGGCTGGTCAACCGCGTCGCCGCCCTGGCGTGGCAGGAGCTCTTCGGCTTCCGCGGCGCCCGGGCGATCACCAAGCGCGTCCCCGACCTGGTGTTCAACGTCAGCGAGGAGCTCCGCCTGGAGTTCTTGCGGGGGTACCTGCTCGGGGACGGGTGCGTGAGTGTGGGCAAGATTTCCTTCGCGACCTCCTCTCCGGCGCTGGCGAGCGGAGTCGAGTACCTCCTGGGAACGCTCGGCGTCATCGCGTCCAAGTCGTTTCACGACCCGCCTCGCGGCACCTCGCCCATCACCGGGCGCGCGTTCTCGACCGTGCATCGTGCCTACACCATCACGATCGCCGCATGCGAGGACCTTCGTGTGCTGCGACCGGTGTGGCGCGACCATCGGAACGCGCGAACGGTGGAGAGCAAGCTCGCGAGCACCCGGGGGGAGCGCTGCGGTCGCTTTACGCCGATCGGCGGGGACCTGATGACCGTACCTGTGCGCTCGATCTCCCGAACTGAGGCGATGAACGGCTGTGTCTACGACTTTTCGGTGGAGGGGGATGAGAATTTCATCGTAAATACCATAAATCAGAGCAACACCGACGCGGATATTGACGGGGCCCATATCCGCACCCTCGCGCTCACGCTCCTGTTCCGCGAGATGCCCGAGCTCATCGACGCCGGCTACGTCTACATCGCCAAGCCGCCGCTCTACAAGATCACCCAGGGCTCGCGCGAGCGTTACATCGAGAAGGACTCAGAGCTCGAGGACCTGCTGCTGGGTGACAAGTGGGACAAGTTCGCCGTCTTCGACCGCCACGGCACCCAGTTCAAGCTCACCGAGGCGCGCTGGCAGAAGTTCACCCGACTGCTCAAGCAGTACGAGGGATGGGCCTCCTCGCTGCGAGCTGCGCACGGGCACGACACCGTCACCTTCCTCGAGGAGTCCCAGGTCCTCGACGAAGGCGTCGAGTCCATGGAGGCGCTGCTGAAGGTGATCGAGCGCGAGGCCCCCGCGTCAGAGCCCTACGAGACCCAGCTCATCGCCAGGGGGCCCGACCCCGTCGTCGTCAAGTCCATCGAGCGCAAGACCGGCCTGGCCCGCACCCACCACCTGGGGCGCACGCTGATCGAGGGCGACGAATACCGCCATTTCCTGCGCGTGCACCGGGCGCTCATCGAGCTCGCTGGAACGCCGCCCTTCGCGATCAAGCTGGCCGACCACGCCGTCGAGGCGCTGTCCTTCGTGGAGGTGCGCCGCTGCGTGCTCGAGGTCGCCCAGCGCGGGGTCAAGCTCCAGCGCTTCAAGGGTCTGGGCGAGATGAACGCCAACCAGCTCGCCGAGACGACGATGGACCCGGCGTCGCGCACGCTCGCGCAGGTCGGGCTCGACGACGAGATCGCGGCCGCCGAGCTCTTCTCGATGCTCATGGGCGACCAGGTCGAGCCGCGCCGGCGCTTCATCGAGGACAACGCGCTTCAGGCGACCATCGACGTCTGACCCACGGGGAGGTGAGCTAGCGCATGGCCATCAACGAGCTCATGGGCAACATCGAGCCGCGGGGCCTCGAGGAGGAGATGAAGTCCTCCTACCTCGACTATGCGATGTCGGTGATCGTCGGTCGTGCGCTTCCCGACGCGCGCGACGGCCTCAAGCCGGTTCACCGCCGCGTCCTCTACGCGATGAACGAGGCGGGCATGCAGCCCAACCGGCCCTACGCGAAGTGCGCTCGCATCGTCGGCGACGTCATGGGCAACTACCACCCCCACGGCGACAGCGCGATCTACGACACGCTCGTTCGCATGGCGCAGGACTTCTCGATGCGCAACCCGCTGGTCGACGGTCAGGGCAACTTCGGGTCCATGGACGACGATCCGGCGGCGGCCATGCGCTACACCGAAGCTCGCCTTTCCCGTATGGCCACCGAGCTGCTGCGAGACCTCGACGCCGACACCGTCAATTTCATTCCGAACTACGACGGGCGTACCCAGGAGCCGGTCGTCCTCCCGGCGCGCTTTCCGAACCTGCTGGTCAACGGGTCCCAGGGCATCGCGGTGGGAATGGCGACCAACATCCCGCCTCACAACCTGCGCGAGACGATCGCGGCGACGATCGCCTACATCGACGACCCGACCATCCAAGTCGAGGGCCTCATGGCCCACATCAAGGGTCCCGACTTCCCGACCGGCGGAGCGATCCTCGGAATGCAGGGGATCCGCGACGCCTACACCTCGGGGCGCGGCCGCGTGCGCGTACAGGCCCGCGCGCACATCGAGCCGCTCTCGCACGGCAAGGAGGCGATCATCGTCACCGAGCTGCCCTACATGGTCAAGAAGGGCGGCGACGGCGGGCTCATCCAGAAGATCGTCGACCTCGTCCACGACAAGAAGATCACCGAGATCTCCGACAT
>Ga0183260_10000700_pt1 | contig 28612 bp, 28 predicted proteins | sample AntDrymUQ4972206_2_FD_129768 | JGI IMG/M metagenome (GOLD analysis project Ga0183260, IMG submission 129768) | Polar desert sand microbial communities from Dry Valleys, Antarctica - metaG UQ497 (22.06) (version 2) (version 2) | ecosystem: Environmental > Terrestrial > Soil > Desert | place...
GGCGTTGTTCTTCGGGGCGCTCAACGTCTTCTACCGGGACACCCAGAACTTCGTGGACACGATCAGCATCTTCATCACCTGGTCGGTTCCGATGATCTACCCGCTGGAGCGGATCTACTCCGCCACCGAGCGGGGGGCGTTGCCGGACTGGGGAGTCCAGCTCTACCTCTGCAACCCGTTGGCTGAAGCCGTGTTGTTGTTCCAGCGGTGTTGGTGGACCCCGGCGGCGGAGGACTCCGCGACGGCTGCCCGGGAGCAGATGCCGTCGTACCTCTTCGAACGCGGCTTCATCTCCCTGGGTGTTGCGCTGGTCCTGCTCTACCTGGCGCAGCGCCGGTTCACGCGGCTCGAGGGCAGCTTCGCGGAGCGGCTGTAGATGAGCCCGTCCATCGTTGTCGACGGCGTCACCAAGGAGTTCTCGATTCGCTCCACCCGCACCTTGAAGCAACGCGTGGTCAAGCGGTTGCGGGGTGAGGAGGTTGTCCACTCGTTCCGCGCCATCGAGGACGTGTCGTTCGACGTGGAAGACGGCGAGAGCATCGCGCTGATGGGGCTCAACGGCTCCGGCAAGAGCACCCTGCTCAAGCTCATCTCCGGTGTCATGAGACCCGACCAGGGCCGCGTGCTCACCCGCGGCCGCATCGCGGGGCTCATCGGTTTGGGAGCCGGGTTCCATCCGCAGCTGAGCGGTCGGGCCAACGTATACCTCAACGGCGCGATCCTCGGCATGACCGAGGCGGAGATCAACGCGAAGTTCACCTACATCATCGACTTCGCGGAGGTCGGGCGGTTCCTCGACACCGAGGTGGGCCACTACTCCTCGGGGATGCAGGCGCGGCTCGGATTCGCGGTGGCCATTCATACCGACTGCGACATCTTCCTCATCGACGAGACGCTGGCCGTGGGGGACCGGCCGTTCAAGCGCAAGTGCCTCAAGCGCATCAACGATCTGCGCCGGGAAGGCCGCACGATCTTCTACGTCTCACACAACACCAACCAGGTCGAACGCCTGTGCAAGCGCGCACTGGTGCTGGAGCAGGGGAAGCTGGGCTTCGACGGGCCGGTGCACGACGCGATTCGCCACCTGCACTACGACGAGGACGAGGACCCGGACGCCGGCGAGGTGTGAGCCGGGGCTCTGGTTGGCTCAGCGGCCCGCCCGCCAGGCCGACCAGGCCGAGTCGACGATCGGCGCAAGGTCGTGCTCGGCCTTCCACCCTAGGGTCTGCTCGATCCGTCGTACGTCGGCCACCAGCTGCGCCGGGTCTCCGGGACGGCGCTCGACGACCTCCGGGTCGACGGTCAGACCGGTGCTGCTGGCCACTTGGTCGAGCACGTCACGCACGGATGCGCCGGCGCCGGTCCCCACGTTGAACACGTCGTACGGCCGGGTGTCCCGGTCGAGGTAGTCCAACGCGGCGAGGTGGGCCTGGGCCAGGTCGAGGACGTGTACGTAGTCGCGGATGCATGTCCCGTCGGGGGTCTCGTAGTCGTCGCCGAAGATCTTCGGCTGATCACCTGCGATGAGCTGCCCGAGCACGATCGGGATCAGGTTGAAGACGCCTGGGTCGCCGAGGTCGTCCCATCCGGCGCCCGCAACATTGAAGTACCGGAGGTTGACCGTGCGCAGTCCCCAGGCTCGCCCGGCCGCCCGGCTCATCCACTCGGCCACCAACTTGGTCTCTCCGTAGGGGGAGATCGGCCGCGGGGTTGCCTCCTCGTCGATCAACGAACCGGGAGGAAGGTCGGGCAATCCGTATGTGGCCGCCGACGAGGAGAACATCAACCGGTCGACCCCGGCAGACTCCATCGCCTGCAGCAGGTGCGCGGTGCCGCCGACGTTCTGCTCGTAGTACCAGGCCGGCCGGGCGGCGGACTCGCCGACCTGCTTCTTCGCGGCGATGTGGATCACGGCGCCGACGCGGTGGTCGCGCATCGCTGCCGCTAACGGATCGACCGTGGAGCCATCGGCCAGATCGAAACGTACCAGCGGCACATCACCTACCCGACCCATCTCACCTGTACTGAGATCGTCGACGACGACCAGGTCGTCGCCCCGCTCGCGGAGCAGGCGTACGACGTGCGCCCCGATGTACCCGGCCCCGCCGGTCACCATCACAGCCATGCCGCCACCTTAAGGTGCGTCGAAGCCCGCCGATGGCGTTCCGAGCACCGTCACGTCGACGCGCTCCGATGCGGTGAGCGCGAGCAACGTGGCAGGGTCGTGGTGACGGACCAGGACCACGCTGCCACGTATCAGCAGGGGTGCCACCACTGCGGTGACGGCACCGTCGAGAGTGGCCGGGTTCGCGTCGGTGAGTATCCGGGCACCCGTACCCAGTCCGAGCCGGCGGACGGCGGTCTCGCCGCGCTCGATCACGGCGCGATGATCGAGGAGCGAACGCTCCTGCCAGGCCGGCGTGTCGGTGCTCGGTGCGAGTCCGGCCGTGACGGTGTCGGCCTGAGCGAACACCTCGGCGCCGAAGTCGGTGACTCCGATAGGGAGCGACTGGTCGAACCTGGCCCCGAGCGGATGCAGGGACGTTGCCACCACCTCTGCGGCTTTCGGCAGGTCGCCACCGTGCTTGATGTGCGGCCCGATGACGGCCACATCGGCATCGGCGCCCGGATCGGGGTCGACGAGGGCGCCGATGCGCCAGCAGGCCAGCAGCCACACCAGCGTCTGCCAGTGAGTCGGGAGCGCCAGGCTCACCCGGCTCCCCGGGGATGCCCCCAGCACGTCGAGCAGCAGGTTCGCCGTCTTGTCGACCCAGTTGCGAGTCGTCGCGCCACTGAGCTCGACCCGTTCGCCGGCCGACTGGTCGTAGAAGGTGACGAAAGGTCGGGCGGGGTCCGCATCGACGCTTGCGTCGAACAATGCTCCGATGGTGCGTGAGCCGGTCGGCACCGGATCAGCGTACGGTCCCTCCCGACGAGACGATTCCGGGAGAGGTGGCATGGACGCGGTGATCATCGCCGGTGGATTCGGCTCCCGCTTGCGCCCGCTGACCGACCGCCGACCCAAGCACCTGTTGCCGGTGGCCGGTGTGCCGTTCCTGGTTCACCAGCTGACCAAGCTCGCAGCGGCCGGGGTAGGGCACGTGGTGCTGGCGACGTCCTACCGGGCGGCGGAGTTCCGCCCGGTGCTCGGAGACGGGTCCGACTTCGGCCTGACGCTCAGCTACCTGCGTGAGCCGGAGCCGTTGGGCACCGGTGGGGCGATCCGCAACGCCGTGGCGGCTTTGAGTACGGGGGCGGCGGACCAGCCGGTCGTGGTTCTCAACGGCGACACGTTGTCGGGGCATGACATCGCCGCCCAGGTGTCGGCGTTCGCTGCGGCGGATGCCGACGTGTCGTTGCACCTTGTCTCCGTCGCCGACCCCCGACCGTACGGCTGTGTGGTGACCGATGAGGCCGGCCGGGTCACGGCATTTGCAGAGAAGTCGCCGTGGCCGCTGAGCTCGCAGATCAACGCCGGGTGCTACGTCTTTCGCCGCGAGATCATGACTGATATCGCCCCGGGTCGGGTGGTTTCGGTCGAGCGCGAGACGTTCCCGGAGATGTTGCGGCGCGGTCGATGGGTGGTGGCGCACCTCGAGTCGGCGTACTGGCTCGACGTCGGCACCCCGGCGACACTCGTGCAGGCGTCGACGGATCTGGTGCGGGGCATCGCGATCTCACCCGCGTACCGGCTCCCCCCCGCGGATCGGCTCGTCCACGAGACGGCAGCGGTCGACGACGCTGCGCGGATCACCGGTGGCTCGGTCATTGGGCCGGGATCCATGGTGGCGGCCGGCGCGGTGGTCGAGGGGAGCGTGCTGCTGCCGGACGTCCGCATCGATTCCGACGCGGTGCTGGTCGCCAGCGCTGTCGGCGAGGGTGCGCGTATCGGCGCCGGGAGCAGGCTGCGCGAGGCGGTGGTGGGTGACGGGGCAATGGTGGGTGCTGGCTGCCGGATCATGCCGGGCGTCCGGATCGCATGCGGCGCCGTGATCGCCGACGGCACGCTGATTCGGGCCGAGTGAGCATGCGCAGCTGGTGGGCCGTACTCCCCATGGCTGAGGGTCACTTCCAATGGGTTCGAACCCATTGGAAGTGACCCGGTACCACGTGAACGTGGGATAGGGACGCGGGGATCAGCCGCCTGCGGGCTCGAGGGAGTCGGAGTACGGGAACGCCGCCATGAAGTCGGTGACAACCTGCTCGTCCGGCTGCTCGCAGTAGAGCGAGTCGCCCTGGCCCTGCCCGGCAACCGCGGATTCCCCCTCGGCCGACCAGTGCGTCAACGCGACATGCGTTCCTTCCGGGAAGGCTTCGCCGTCCTCGCTGGTCCACGGCGCGGCGATGAACTTCGCTGTCAGATCCTGACTGCCCTCGAACTGTGCGGCGATGTCCTGGACCTTGCCGAGCGCCTCGGGGTCGTCGGCGACGGTGGAGTCGTACCACAGGATCGTGTAGCCGTGCTCGAGGTTGTGGACGATCTGCTCGACCGCTGGCCGATCTTCGTTGGTGTAGAACTTGCGGGCGAAGTCGGCCGGAACGTCCCAATGCGGACCGAACGCAGGTGGCCCCGGGTAATCGATTGGGGTGCCCGTGGGGCGATGGTCGCCGGCGCCCTCTGCGCCACTAAAGACGACATCGCCGCACCCAGCGGCCTTGGCCGAGGCCGAGGCCGCGAGCGAGCCAGCGGTGGCAGCAGTCGCCTCGTCATCGCGGGTCAGCAGGGCGTACCCGGTGACGGCGATGATGACCACGGCGACGAGCGCGCAGGCGAGGACCACCATCAGCGTGCGCCGTCGTTCCGCTCGCTCCGCCTCCCGGCGGATCGCCTCGATACGCGCTCGCCGGTCGGCGTCCTTCTTCGGCTTGGCCAAAGCTGCCGTGTCCTTCCTCGTCCATCGAGTCGGCGCCGCATCGGCTCCAAGTCAGCCCGCAGAGTCTACGTGGTGGCGGCGTCCGAAGACGGCAGCTCGGCGAAACGAACCCGCGCCAACCGAGGGGATGCGTCGTCGGCGAATACGTCGACGGTCAGCTCCAGCTCGCGGCGAGCCGAGACCGCGAGAACTCGGAGCCGTTCAACGAAGGCGGCGGCCTCCCACACTGCCCGAGCGCCGCTGCCCCCGTCGACGGCTTCGATGTCCCAACCCTCCTCGGCAGGTCGAGCCGTGACTGTTGTCCGGTCGGCAGCGGCCATGGCGTCGTCGATAAGCTGTCCCGTAGAGACCGTGGGCAGGGCGAAGCCGGCCTCCCGGTCGGGATCGTCGCGGCGGACGGCAACCCGCACCGCGTCCGCCGCACCCCAGCCGAAAAGGTCGGCTTCCGCCGGGCGGACCAGGGCCGCGGCACCCGGGCCATCGACTTCAACCGGCAGCACCCAGGCGGCCAGTCCGGTCACGACCGCGACCGGTATCCGCTCCAGCTTGCCCTGCACCAGGTCGGCTGCGGCCGCGACGGCATCAGCCACCGCTGGAGCTGTGACCGCCAAAATGTTGCCGTACCCGTCGGCTACTCCCGTGAGGTCGTGAATCGGCAACATGCCGGCGACTCCGATCGCCATGTCCGTCTGACCCTGTCGCCACGGACGCCCGGCAGTGTCCGTCACGACGACGGCGACGTTGGTGCCGGTCAGCGTGCGCAGGCTTCGCCGCAGCGCGACCGCCTCCGCGTCGGGGTCGTCGGGAAGCATGAGGACCGTGCCGGCCGCGGTGTTGGAGGTATCCAGCCCGGCAGCGGCCAAGGTGAGCCCGCGCCCGGTCCGGACGATGTTCGTCGATCCGTGACGTGCCACGACCCGCGCTGTGTGAGCTGCCACCAGCCCCGCGCGCGCAGTGGACCGGACAAGGCCGCCCGCTTTGCTGATGACCTTGCTCGTCACGACGACCACGTCGCCGTCACGAAGCGGCGGGTCGCTGTGCCCGACGATGAGCGGGCCGAGGTCGTCGCCTGACCGGATCTCCGGCAGCCCGACGACACCGGTGACCTCGATGCGACGCGGTCCGCTCACCGGCTCAGCCCCGCCGCCAGATCCAGGGTCGCGCGGGCCATGGTGGTCGTCGCTGTCAGGTCGCTCATCAGCAGCGGGACCGATCGCGAGGCGATGCCCACCGCGTTGAGGCGGCCGACGGCGTCGCCGTCACTGGTGTGAACCAGCCAGCCGTCGAGGAAACCCCCGTCCGCGCGAGTGCCGTAGTGCAATGCCACGCCGGCGGCCGAGTTCTCGATGCCTAGACCGGCCAGCAGCTCGTCGGCCATGCCACGCACGGCGGCCCCGGCAATGATCGGTGAAACGCCGACAACCGGTGCCTGGGTGGCGCGCAGCGCGTCGGCGATACCGGCCACGCCGAGAATCGTCCCGATCGACACAATCGGGTTCGAGGGCGGAAGCACGATGACGTCCGCCTCGGACACTGCCTCCAGCACACCAGGAGCGGCGACGGCCGTGTCGGCGCCCACGGCGACCACGTCCAGGACCGGCACGCTCGCGCGCAGGCGTACCCAGTACTCCTGGAAGTGGATGGCTCGCCGTCCGCCGGCCTCGTCCGCGATGACGATGTGGGTCTCGACCCGGTCGTCGCTCATCGGCACCAGCATTACGCCGGGCTGCCAGCGCTCGCAGAGTGCGGTGGTGATCGCCGAGAGCGGGTAGCCGGCCTGAAGCATCTGGGTACGCACGATGTGGGTGGCCAGGTCACGGTCCCCGAGTCCGAACCAGGTGGGTTCGACGCCGTATGCGGCGAGCTCCTCACGGGCACCCCATGTCTCGTTCGCGCGACCCCAGCCGCGGTGCTCATCGATCCCGCCGCCGAGGGTGTACATCAGGGTGTCGAGGTCGGGGCAGACCTTGAGTCCGAAGAGCCAGATGTCATCGGCGGTGTTCCCGATCACCGTCAGCTCGTCGTCCGGTGCCAACAGGGCACGCAGACCCCGCAGGTAGCGGGCACCGCCGACGCCACCAGACAGTGCGGTGATGCGCATGGCTGCAGTCTGGCAACCGCCCGGTGATGGCTGTGTCGCGGCGTCGTGCTGTGGCAGGCTGAGGCCCGCCGGCCGCCGTACGAGGAGGGACCCGTGCTACCCGAATCCGCGAAGAGACTGCGCGAGCCCGTGGCGACGCTGCTGCTGGGCGCCACGGTGGTCCATCTCATCGTCTACTTCCTGCTGCTCTTCAAGGACGCCGGTAGCTTCGCTGATCGGGCCCTGTTGTCGCAGGATGTGTTCGTCGACCCGACGTGGGTGCTGGTCCTGGTTGCTGCGGTACTCCTCGTCACGTCTGCGGGGCAGCCGACCTCCCGGGCGCGCCTGATCGTGCTGATCGTCCTGGGCCTGCTGGGCGTGATGGCGCTGCTGGGCATCATCACCTGGTTGGCGGGCCTCGGGGCAGACCTCGAGCTGAGCGCCTTCGGCAGAGGCAAGATCGCTGGATCCTTCATCATCATCGCCGGGCTCGCCGTGATCGTGGCGGTTGCCTGGTGGACGTCCCTGCTCTACGTCGGACTGCCCAAACCGGTGCGCCAGCAGCCGCAGCAGCTGTGGGGTCAGCCGCCCCAGTGGGCCGGCCAGCAGCAGTGGGGCGGTCAGCCGCCGCCCTGGGGCCAGCCGCCGATGCAGCAGCCTACGGCGCCTGGGCAGGCTTGGGGCCAACCACCGCAGCAGCAACAGCCGCCGCAACAGCAGCCGTGGGGCATGACGCAACCGACTCCGCCGCAACAGACTTGGGGTGCGCCGCCACCTTCGGATCAGCCCGCAGGCTCCGAGAACGATCCGACCGCCAGCTGGACCGGCAGCGAGCGGCGGGGACAGGCTCCCCCGGGCGGCGCGACTGCCGCGACTGACCCAGACCGTGGCCGCGAGGCCCCGCCCGAGGACGACCCGCAAGCACCCGAGTGGCGACCGCCGTCCTGATGGGTTGGGTCCGGCCAGGAGCGCGCAAAACGTCTCCAATGACAGCCGACGGCTTGACGGATCGGTAACGACAGGCATGTAATTCCCTATGTGTCGTTAATGTGAGGAGCTGCAAACTCCTCAGCGCGATCGATACGACGGGTCACGGGATCATGAGGGTCGAGGAGGCGAGACCGTGCACGAAGATCTACAAGTCCTGCAAGTGCTCGACGGAGACGCCGGTGAGTTGAGCTGGCAGGAGCGGGCGCTGTGCGCTCAGACGGATCCAGAGGCGTTCTTCCCCGAAAAGGGTGGTTCGACCCGGGAAGCGAAGAAGGTGTGCCTCACCTGCGACGTCCGAAGCGAGTGCCTGGAGTACGCGCTGGGGCACGACGAGCGCTTCGGTATCTGGGGCGGTCTGTCCGAGCGGGAACGCCGCAAGCTCAAGAAGCGCGCCGTCTGAGGCTAGGGATCGGGATCGATCTCGTCGGAGTCGCGGCCGAGAAGCTCGGTCACTCGCGCCACCAGCACGTCTCGCACTAGCCGCTCCAGCTGAGCCGGCCCATGCGCCCGCTGTTGCACCGGTAGCCGGAACACGACGATGCGGGTCGGGCTGCGCGCGTTCCCGCGGACCAGAGTGCTCAGTGGGACCGCCCGTGGGCGCCAGTCCTCGGGCAGCCACGGCGCCTCCTCGACTCCGAACTCGACTCCGTGCAGCTCGATCTTCCACCGCGTCTCCAGGTCGGCGACGACGTCGAGGACCAGGTCGTCGAAGTGTTGACTGCGCGTGAGCTGGGCCGGCACCCCGCCCGGCGACAGCGGGCCTGGCAACAACCGGGGACCGCGATGTCCTCGGCCGCGCCGGTCACGCATCGCACCGGTCCGCCCGTCCGCACCCACGGTGCGCCAGGATAGTCGCCGGCTCCACCGCCGAGCCTGACGTCTTCACTTCGACACGCCGGGCGGAGTCGCGAGTGGTAGGTCGCCACGTCGGGGTTGCCGCCGAGTACCGTCACCTGGGTGAGCCCGGTCCGACGCTGTTCGCGTTCGGCCTGTCGGCGCGCCGCGACGGCGACGCTGACGTACGTGTACGCCGACTCGACTGCGGTCTTGGGTCCGCTGGCCACCTGTGCCGAGCCGCACAGTTACGACCTGTGCGGTGAGCACGGTGAACGGCTGTCGGTGCCGCGCGGGTGGGAGGTCCTGCGGCTGGCGCCGGACGCGCAAGCTCCCGGCCCGAGCAGGGACGACTTGGCGGCGCTCGCCGACGCCGTTCGGGAAGCGGCCCGACCGGTCCCGGTGGTCGAGCCCAGTGGGCAAGCTGTCGAGGTGGGTCGTCGCGGTCACCTGCGGGTGCTGCGCTCCCTGGATTCGTGACGCCAGATCCGGCCAGCGTGGAGCAGGCGCTGGCGACCCTGTTCCACGCCTACGACGTGCGGGGACCAGCCCCTTCGGTGCTGACCGAGTCGGTGGCCGAAGCGATCGGTCGATGCTTCGCAGCCGCCGTCGAGATCAGCGACGGCCGGGGTGGCGCCGTCGTAGGCCGTGACATGCGCGTCACCTCGCCCGGACTGTCGAGCGCGCTCGTCCGGGGCATCACCGCCGCGGGTGCGGATGTCATCGACATCGGACTCGCCGCCACCGACATGGTGTACTTCGCGTCGGGCCAGCTCTCGCTGCCGGCGGTGATGGTCACGGCCAGCCACAACCCGGCCGGCGACAACGGGTTCAAGCTCAGTCGGGCCGGCGCCCGGCCCATCGGCCGGCACACCGGGCTCGATGACATTCGGACCTGCGTCGCGCGGTTGCTGAACGAATCCACGCTGCCAACCAGCGTGCGGGCCGGCGCCATCACCCGGCAGGACGTGCTTCCCGCGTACGTCGACTTGACCCGGCGGCTCGTTCCGGTGACCGGGAGGGCGGTGCGAGTGGTGGTCGACGCGGCCAACGCGATGGCCGCGCTCACGGTCCCGGCCGTCTTTGGCGCCTTGGACGTGGATCTCGTTCCGCTGTACTTCGAGCTTGACGGCAGCTTCCCCAACCACCCGGCAGACCCGCTCGACCCGGCGAACCTGGTCGCGTTGCAGGCGAGCGTCGTCGACCAGAGAGCCGACCTCGGGTTGGCCTTCGACGGAGACGCCGACCGGTGCTTCGTCATCGATGAGCTCGGTCAGATCGTCAGCCCATCGGTGATCGCGGCGATGATCGCCGAGCGGGAGCTGGCCCGCCACCCGGGTGCCACGATCCTGTACAACGTGGTGTGCTCGCGGGTGGTGCCGGATGTGATTGCCGCCGCCGGTGGTGTGGCGGTGCGCACTGCCGTCGGTCACGCGGTCATCAAGGCGGCGATGGCCGAGCACGGCGCGGTCTTCGGTGGCGAGCACTCCGGTCACTTCTACTTCCGGGACTTCTGGTCCGCAGACTCCGGCATGCTGGCCGCCTTGCACGTCCTGGCCGTTGTCGCCGGGTCGCCGCGGCCGCTGTCGCAGACCGTCGATGGATACCGCCGCTATGTGGCTTCCGGCGAGATCAACTCCACGGTGCCCGATGCTGTGGCCGTCCTCGGACAGGTCGAAGCCCGCCTACGGGCCGAGACGGATGCTGTGCGCGTGGATCACCTGGACGGCCTCACCATGAGCGGCTCCGACTGGTGGTTCAACCTGCGTGCCTCCAACACCGAGCCGCTGGTCCGGCTCAACGTGGAAGCGGCGGATTCGGCAACAATGGAGCGAGTACGCGACAGCGTGCTCACAGTGCTCAGGAGTGATCGATGAATGTCGATGCCACGTTGCTGGAGATCCTGGTCTGTCCTGCCTGCCGGGCGACGCTTTCGGTCGATGACGACGCCAGCGAGCTCGTCTGCAACGGATGCGGTCTGGCCTATCCGGTCCACGACGACATTCCGGTGATGCTCATCGACGAGGCCCGACGGCCCGATCCCGCACCCGAGGCGCCTCTTGGCGACGGCTCTGCACAGACGGGTTGAGTGGTGTTCGACGACTCGTTGCTGGACGATCCGGACGCGCTTGCTCGGGCCGGCGCGCAGCTGCGGACTCTGGCGGAGGCAGGTGCTCGGGTCCGGCGGGAGGTGGAGGCCTCCGGCGCCGGGTTGGCGACGCTGGTCGCCGACACACCACCCCGGGCGGTCGTCGTCGCCGGCGCCGACTCCCGGCTGCTGCGCGCGGTGCTCGAGCCGTGGTGCCCGGTACCCTTCGTTGCCTGGCCCGGGCCTGGGCTGCCCGGCTGGGCCGGCACCTGGGACACCGTCGTGGTGCTGGCCCAGACCCCTGGCGATGTGATGGCATCCACCGCGATCTCCGAGGCGGTCCGCCGAGGGTGCGGGCTCGTCGTCGCCTGCGACCCGCACTCGACCGTTGCCGAGCTGGCCGCCGGTCGGCACAGCAGTGTGCTCCCCATCTCCACCGGCGACACGCTGGCCGCGGCCGTCGTGATGTTGCAGGCACTGCACCAGCTCGGACTCGGCCCCGAGCTGGACCCCGAAGCTGTGGCCGCCGCACTCGACGAGGTGGCGGTTGCCTGCTCGCCGTTTCGCGACATCGTGCACAACCCGGCCAAGGAGTTGGCGCTGCTGGTCGCCGATGCCAACCCGTTGCTGTGGGGCGGTTCGGTCCTCGCCGCCCGGGCCGCCCGTAGGGTGGCCGAGTCGATTCGACGCGCCTCCGGTCGATCGTCCTTGGCGGCTGACGTCGACCAGCTCATCCCCGTCCTGGCCGCGACGGCCCCGCGTGACTTGTTCGCGGACCCGCTCGATGACGACGTGGATGCGAAGGCCCGACCAGCCGTGGTGGTGCTCGACGACGGTACGCAGGGATCCGCCGTTCGAGAGCAGCGGGGACGGTTGGTCGCCCAGGCAACCCGGCATCAGGTACGCGTACACACGTTGACCTGTGACTCCGGACCAGAAGTCGCCCGCTATGCGTCGCTGCTGTCACAGGGCAGCTATGCGGCTGCCTACCTCGGTATCGGGCTCGGTCAGGCAGGATAGGCACCCCACGAGCATGCAGAGGTGACATGGCAGCGCACGCAGGCAACCGGGCGGTCGTTGCCGCGCTCATTGCCAACCTCGGGATCGCGATCACCAAGTTTGCTGCCTGGCTGGTGACCGGGGCAACTTCGATGCTGGCCGAGGCGGTCCACTCGGTGGCTGATTCCGGCAACCAGTTGCTGCTGCTGGTCGGTGCCAGGCGGTCACAGCGGGACGCGACCGAAGAGCACCCATTCGGTTTCGGCCGCGAGCGCTACATCTACAGCTTCATTGTCGCGATCGTGCTGTTCAGCATCGGTGGCCTGTTCGCGTTGTACGAGGCCTACCACAAGTATCACGAGGTGGTGGAGGGCAAGCCGGACGAATTATTGGAGAGCCGATGGTGGTGGCTCCCGCTGGTCGTACTCAGCGCGGCAATCGTGATGGAGAGTTTCTCGTTCCGCACCGCGATCGTCGAGTCGAACAAGGTTCGCGGCGACAAGTCGTGGATCCAATTCATCCGCGGGTCCAAGGCGCCCGAGCTGCCGGTGGTGCTGCTCGAGGACCTGGCCGCGCTGCTCGGGCTGGTCTTCGCCCTCGCCGGCGTCGGGCTGACGCTGCTGACCGACAACGCTTACTTCGACGTGATGGGGGCGGCGGCCATCGGCACGTTGCTCGTCGTCGTCGCGATCACGCTCGCGGTGGAGACCAAGAGCCTGCTGATCGGCGAGTCCGCAAGCAAGGCGGCGATCGAGCGGATGCGAACCGCGCTGGAAGAGACGCCGGGTGTGCGCCGCGTCATCCACCTCAAGACCTTGCATCTGGGTCCGGACGAGCTGCTCGTGGCCGCGAAGATCGGGGTCGACCACGACAACACCGCCGACTCCGTGGCGCACACCATCGACGAGGCCGAACGCCGCGTCCGGGCGGTCGAGCCGGTGGCGCATGCGATCTACCTGGAGCCCGACATCTACCGGCCGGACTACGTACCCGAGCCACGCCCGGCTCCGCCCGACTCACCCGCGGCCCACTGACGCAGCCCCTGCTCTCCGCCCCTCCAACTCGAGTTGTCATTGCGTCGCGGTACGACCTGACGTGACGATGACGACTCGGGAAGATCCGGAGGTCGGTGGTGTCGGAGAAGGCGGTGGGACGCGGTAGGGTGAGCGAGTCCTCCTGAGGGGCCAGATGGCCCGTGGTACCAGGCGCCCAGTCGCCCGGCACGAGGACCAGCGGCGCTACCGTGCCCGACTGATCGGCGCGCGCCCGCCTCTCACTGCCCAACGCGCAAAGGGACTGTCATGGACTTCAAGGTCGCCGACCTGGGACTGGCCGACTTCGGCCGGACCGAGATCACGCTCGCCGAGCACGAGATGCCCGGCCTGATGGCGATGCGAGAGCGGTTTAGGGACAGCTCGCCACTGTCGGGCGCGCGGATCGCCGGCTCGCTCCACATGACCGTGCAGACAGCGGTGCTGATCGAGACGCTTGTCGACCTCGGTGCCTCGGTGCGTTGGGCCAGCTGCAACATCTTCTCCACCCAGGACCACGCGGCCGCCGCTGTCGTGGTGGGCCGAGACGGCACGGTCGACGACCTCCGCGGAGTCCCGGTCTTCGCGTGGAAGGGGGAGTCGCTGGCCGAGTACTGGTGGTGCACCACGCAAATCCTGGACTGGCCGGGTGACGAGCAGCCCAACATGATTCTCGACGACGGTGGCGACGCAACCTTGCTCGTACACCTTGGCGTGGGCGCTGAGAAGACCAAGGAGGTGCCGGCTCCGGAGAGTACGGACAACGCTGAGCTGGCCGAGATCTACCGGGTGTTGGCATCCTCGCTCGAGCAGGACCCGCAGCGCTGGACCCGCGTCGGCGAGAGTGTCCAGGGCGTGACGGAAGAGACGACCACCGGCGTCCTGCGCCTGTACGAGCGGGCACGCGAGGGCACTTTGCTGTTCCCGGCGATCAACGTCAATGACTCGGTGACCAAGTCCAAGTTCGACAACCGATATGGCTGCCGGCACTCGCTGATCGATGGCATCAACCGCGCCACCGACGTACTGATCGGCGGCAAGGTCGCGGTCGTGTGTGGGTACGGAGACGTCGGCAAGGGATGCTCGGAGGCGCTTCGCGGCCAGGGCGCCCGCGTGATCGTCACCGAGATCGATCCCATCTGCGCTCTGCAGGCGACGATGGACGGTTACCAGGTGACGCGGCTCGACGACATCATTGGCGAGGCCGACATCGTGGTCACCGCCACCGGTTGCCGCGATGTGGTGACCGCCGAGCACATGGCGGCAATGAAGCACCAGGCGATCCTGGGCAACATCGGCCACTTCGACAACGAGATCGACATGGCAGGTCTCGCGCAGACGCCCGGAGTCGTGCGCACCAACGTCAAACCGCAGGTCGACCTGTGGACGTTCCCCGACGGTCACGTTGTGATCGTGCTGTCCGAGGGCCGGCTGCTCAACCTTGGCAACGCCACCGGACACCCGTCATTCGTGATGTCGAACTCCTTCACCAACCAGGTGTTGGCGCAGATCGAGCTCTTCACCCGCCTCGCGGACTACCCCACCGGGGTGCACACGCTGCCCAAGCACCTCGACGAAGAAGTCGCCCGGCTGCACCTGTCCGCTCTCGGCGTCCAGCTCACGGAGCTCAGCAAGGAGCAGGCCGACTACCTCGGTGTGCATGTCGACGGGCCCTACAAGTCCGACCAGTACCGCTACTGACATCCCATCTGACCCTGGTCGCGCACCAGCAGCGCGGCGGGTGGTCGAACCGGTGCATGGCGGCTCGCGCTGCGCACGTAACACGGTCACTCACCTCTCGCAGTACAGGGCGAGCCGTACTCTAGGAGCAGCACGGTCGTCGTCCTGACCTGCGCACCAACAGTGGAGGACTGCATGGAGGCGGAGCCGGCGCCCAGCCGCGCGGCAGCCAACGGGAAGGTGCTGGTCGTCGATGACGACGCTGCCCTGGCCGAGATGCTGACGATCGTCTTGCGCAACGAGGGTTTCGAGCCTTCGGTGTGCAACGTGGGTAGCCAGGCGCTCGCCGCCTTCCGCGAGCACCGACCCGATCTGGTGCTGCTGGACTTGATGTTGCCCGGCATGGACGGTATCGATGTTTGCAAGGCGATACGCGCCGAGTCGGGTGTCCCGATCGTCATGCTCACGGCGAAGAACGACACCGTCGACATCGTTGTGGGGCTGGAGTCCGGCGCGGACGACTACGTCGTCAAGCCGTTCAAGCCCAAGGAGTTGGTGGCGCGGATACGGGCCCGGGTCCGCAAGCTGGCCGATGACACTCCGGAGATCATCACGATCAGCGACCTCACCATCGACGTCGCCGGGCACACCGTGCGGCGTGACGACGAGGCCATCTCCTTGACGCCGTTGGAGTTCGACCTGCTTTTGTGCCTGGCCCGGCGACCGTGGCAGGTCTTCAGCCGCGAAGTGTTGCTGGAACAGGTCTGGGGTTATCGGCACGCGGCCGACACCCGCCTGGTCAACGTGCATGTGCAGCGGTTGCGTTCGAAGATCGAGCACGACCCCGAGCACCCTGACGTCGTGGTGACGGTGCGCGGGGTCGGCTATAAGGCAGGATCCGCGTAGTCGCGGAAGCGGCTCGGACATCGCCATGATCATCCGCGCAGGCACCCGCGTCGTCGACCCGCCTCGCCTCTCCGCACTCCGGGCGAACGCGCTTCGTGCCGTCACTGCGCCGTGGCAGATGGCACGCCACCTGCTGGTGCGCTCCCTGCAGGCACGCGTCATCGTGGGCACCCTTGTCCTGTGTGCCGTGGTGACAGCCCTCGTGGGATGGATGCTGATGCGGCAAGTTGCTACCGGGTTGGTCGATGGCAAGCAGGAGCAGTCGGTGGCGCAGGCACAAGCCGGTTTCGTCGACGCGCAGCAGCAGCTGGACGCCAGCGTCGTCACGGACACCGACAGCCAGTCCCAGATCCTCAATCAGCTCGTCGCCAGCCTCGCCAGCCGCGGCGGCTCACCGCCCGGCTACGCGCTGGTGCTGTACGGCCCGCTCGGACCTCCAGGCGCACAGGAGGGGGCACCCGGAGTGCTCAACTCCGACGACGTCACCGATGAGAGCGTCCCCGAGGATCTGCGGGAGCGCGTCGAAACCGAGCCTGGTGCCTGGTGGACGTTCGCCCCGTTGGTCCGCGACAACGGCAGCCAGGAGCCGGCCGTCGTCGTCGGGTCCCGGCTCCTCCTCAACAGCACAGGTGAGGCGTACACGCTGTACTACCTGTATTCGATGGCCGACCAGCAACACACGCTCTCGCTGGTACGCCAAGCGCTCATCTGGGCCGGCTTGAGCCTGATGATGTTGGTGGCAGCCGTCGCCTGGCTGGTAACGCGACAGGTCGTCACCCCGGTGCGGTTGGCGCGGCGGATCGCCGAGCGCCTTGCCGCCGGCCGGCTCGAGGAACGCATGCACGTGCGTGGACAAGACGACCTTGCCCGGTTGGGGCAGTCGTTCAACCAGATGGCATCGAGCCTTCAGCGCCAGATCGGGCAGCTGGAGGAGTTGTCGCGCGTACAACGTCGCTTCGTGTCCGACGTCTCGCATGAGCTGCGCACCCCGTTGACGACGGTGCGGATGGCTGCGGACGTCCTCCATGACCGGCGAGAGCAGTTCGACCCCACCACGGCCCGGTCCGCAGAGCTGCTCCAGGTCGAGCTGAACCGCTTCGAGTCGCTGCTCACCGACCTCCTCGAGATCAGCCGTTTCGACGCTGGCGCGGCTCGGCTCGTCGTGGAGACCGTCGACCTTGCTGAGCTCTCCCGCCGGGTGGTCTCTGCGTACGAGGGTCTGGCCGAGCGCAACGGCGTGCGCCTGGAGGTGGTCGCCGATAATGCGCCCTGCCGGGTCGAGGCCGATGTGCGGAGGATTGAGCGCATCGTCCGCAATCTGGTGGCCAACGCAATCGACTACAGTCACTCGCCGGTGGTGCAGGTCAGGGTCAAGAGCGGTGCGGACGCGGCCGCCCTGGTGGTGCGCGACTGGGGCGTCGGCCTCCGCCCGGGTGAGGCCTCGTTGGTCTTCAACCGGTTCTGGCGTGCCGACCCGGCGCGCGCCCGCACCAGCGGCGGCACCGGGCTGGGATTGGCGATCTCCCTGGAGGACGCCGCGTTGCACGGCGGTTGGCTCCAGGCTTGGGGTGAACCAGGCTCGGGGGCCCAGTTCCGCCTCACGCTGCCACGGCGAGCCGGCCGGGACCCGACGCGCTCGCCCTTGCCGCTGATCCCGGACGACGTCACGATCCCACCGGCCGGTGCGGCCGATGAACGGCTCGACGTTCCCATGACCCGCGGGGCCGCACCATGAGTCCGGAGGAGAGGTGGCGTGGTGGCGTGCTCGTGGCCGCGTTCGCCACGCTGATCCTGGGAGCTGGCTGCGCTGATATCCCGGACAGCGGCGGAGTGTCGCTGGCTCAGGTCGGGGGAGCCGACACCGAGCCGCTGATCCGCTACCAGCCGCCAGGCCCGCCCGCCGGTGCCACCCCGGTACAGATCGTGCATGGCTTTATCGACGCGATGCGGGCGTACCCGGTGTCTACTGACGCCGCTCAGCAGTACCTCTCCGACGAGGGCGCAGCGAGCTGGCGACCGGAGCGCCAGACCGTGGTCTACGACGACATCAGCGCAACCGCGACGGTGAGCGGACAAGTCGTACTCAGCGTCCGACGCGTCGCTACGCTGGATGCGCGCGGCAGCTATACACCGGTCGCAAACCGGTTGCTCGACGCCGAGCATGCTTTCGCCCTCACCCGCGCCGACGGCGAGTGGCGCATCGACAACCCGCCCGACGCCCTCTACGTCAGCAGCGACTTCTTCGCCGACATCTATCAACCCTTGTCGCTGTACTTCTTGGACCGCACGGGCAGAGTCATCGTGCCCGACCCCATCTACCTGCCGACCGGTGACCAGCTGGCGACGAGCTTGGTTCGCGGCCTGCTGCAGGGCCCCACCGGTGACCTCGGCCGGCGGCTGCGCACGATTGTCCCCCCATCGACCCAGGTGGATGTCTCGGTCCCGGTGCGCTCCAACGGCGTGGCGGAGGTGCGACTCAGCGAGTCGGTTCTCACGCTCTCGGACGCGCAGCGTGAACAGCTCGCCGCCCAGCTGGTGTGGACGCTACGCCAGGTGACCGGCATCGTCGGCGTACGCATTCTCTCGGCCGGCGTCCCGCTGGACGTCCCCGGGGTGGCGGACGTGCACAACCTGAACCAGTGGGATGCGTATGCGCCGACGGACCCGTCCCTGAGCGGGCAGCTGTTCGCGCTGCGTCGCGGGCGACTCGTCGTGGTCTCTCAGACGATGGTGTCGCCGTTCGAAGGAGTCGGGCGTGAGGTTTCCCGCGAGCTCTCCGACTTCGACGTCGACCGTGACTTCACGCTGCTCGCCGGGGTATCCGCCGACCGGTCAGATGTGCTGGTGGGAGATCTCAGCGGCGTCCCAGGAAGCACCCTGAGGGTGCTCTACAACGACGGGATCGACCTGACCGACCCGACATGGGACCGTACCGGCTCGCTGTGGGTGGCGGACCGCAGGCCACGAGGGACACGGATGTTGCTCTTCGACCCGCAGCCCGACCGTGCGGAGGGGTTCCGCCGGATCCGTATGGGCCCGCTGGACGCCGCCCGGATCGAGGCGTTCGCGTTGTCGACGGACGGCCTGCGATTCGTCGCGGTGACCCGGCACGTCGACGGCAGTCGACTCGGCCCCCGACGGCTGATGATGGGTACCGTCGAGTTGGCCGGTGACACCAGGGGCAACCAGATCGTCGACGTGCACGAAGTGGTCACCTCATCGGTGGTTTTCGACGCCCCCACCGACGTCGGGTGGACCGATCCCACGACGTTGAGCGTCCTGGCTCGAGTCGGCACGGTGTCGCCGCAGCCGTACGAGGTGCGCATCGACGGGTCACGGGTCGAAGGCGGCGTAGTGCCACCTCCGGAGCCGCTGCTCCCACCCGTCGGCGCCGCGTCACTGGCAACTGGTGCGTCGCCGGACAGCCTGACCTATGTCGGCAACCGCGGCGGCGGCCTGTGGTTCCAGGATGCCGAGCGGCAGTGGGTGCGGGTCAGTCGGTCTCCGCTGCTGCTGCCGGATTACCCCGGTTGAGCAGCACCACGTCACGCCGTAACAACCTCACGCTTCCACAGGGATGGCGTCCACGTCCCACCCGGCGGATGCTCGCACGACACTGACCAGCGTGACCACCTGGCGGGATGCGGCAACTGACCTGCTGCTCGGCAGCTGCTGCGCGGGCTGCAGCTGTCCTGGTCGCAGGCTGTGTCGGCCGTGTGCCGGGGCGCTCGTGGCGCGACCCAGGATGGCATGGCCGGACCCCGTGCCGGCTCCGCTGCGCGAACCGGCTGCGGTGACGCCGTTCTGCGGCGGGGCGTACGAGGGCGCTCTGCGAGAGCTCGTCATTGCCTACAAGGACCATGCCCGCCACGGTTTGCGCCGCCCGCTCGCGAGGATGCTCGCCGACGTCATCGCGCACCTAGCGGAGCAGCTGCCCGCCCGGCCAGAGCAGCTGTTGCTCGTGCCGATTCCATCTGCGCCGGCTGCCGTGCGCCGCCGCGGGCACGACTCCCTGCTGAGCCTGGCGTGTCTGGCTGCCGCGCTCCTGCGCCGGCGTGGTCAGGACGTCGCCGTAGGAGCTCTGCTGCAGCAGACCCGCGCGGTGCTCGACTCGGCCGGGCTGTCGGCCGCCGAGCGGTGGCGGAACCTGGAGGGCGCGTTGAAGGTCCGCGCCGCCCGCGTTGGTGCCGGAGTCCATGGCGGAGTCGTGGTCGTTGACGACGTGATCACCACGGGTGCCTCAGCGGCGGAAGCCGTCCGCGCGCTTCGCCGCGCAGGGCTCACCCCGTTCGCGGTGGCGGCGGTGGCCGCGACGCCGCGCCGGTTCGCCACACCGGTTGCCGGCGTGCTCCCGCGCCGGGGATTGTCCCCCGGCTAGTGCAATGACTCGCCGCGCACTAGCGTCGGGCAGCATCACCGAGTCGAGGAGGCCTGTGTGGACATCGTGGTCAAGACCCGACATTGTGAAGTCTCCGACCGTTTCCGTCAGCTCGCGGCGGACAAGCTCGCTCGGCTCGAGAAATACGACCACAAGGTCATTCGCGTCGACGTCGAAGTGTCCGCGGAGCGCAATCCACGACTGGCCGATCGGTCCTCACGCGTCGAGCTGACGTTGCATTCCCGTGGGCCAGTGATCCGCGCCGAGGCGGCAGCGGAGGACAAGATTGCCGCCTTCGACGGCGCGATGCTGAAGCTTCAGGGGCAGCTACGCAAGGCCGCCGACCGGCGGCGCATCCACCACGGGTCGCGGGCGCCGATGTCGTTGGCGCAGGCGACCTCGACTCCGGAGCCGGACGGGGCGACCGCTGCCGGCCATGGTGCGTCCGCGGATGGGCTGTTGTACCACGAGGGACCGCTGGAGGTGCTCGGCGACGGACCGCTCGTGGTGCGCGAGAAGACCCACGCCACGACGCCGATGACCTTGGATCAGGCCCTCTACGAAATGGAGCTCGTGGGCCACGACTTCTATCTCTTCGTGGACAAGGCCAGTGAGCAGCCAAGTGTCGTCTACCGGCGTCGGGGTTACGACTATGGCGTCATTCGGCTGGCCGTTTGAGTGGCCTCGTCGATCCGGGTACTTGTCGGCTGTTTGCGTACCCGAGTTGGCGGATCGCGTACCGTCTCGCGGGTGGTGGCTCCCGAGCGGCTGACGGTGACGCAGGCCAGGAGGGTGGCGCTGGCGGCGCAAGGCTTCACCGACCGTCGCCCGGTTGCCCCGACCCCTCGGGCGCTGGCCAAGGTCATCGGACGGCTCGGCTTCTTCCAGATCGACTCGGTGAACGTGCTCACCCGAGCCCACTACATGCCGATGTTCTCGCGGATCGGACCCTATCCCAGCGCCCTCCTCGACCGCGCGTTCGGACGCGCTCCTCGCCGGCTGTTCGAGTACTGGGGACACATGGCGTCGCTGGTGCGGGTCGACCTGCAGCCCGCCCTTCGCTTCCGGATGGAGCAGGCCCAGGGCGTCTGGGGCGGCATGGAGCGGGTGTACCACGATCATCCAGAGATCGTGGCTTGGGTTCTCGACGAGGTACATTCGCGGGGCCCGGTGACCGCCCGGCAGATCGAGCTCGACGTCCCGCGCCGCTCCGACCACTGGGGATGGAACTGGTCGCTGGTCAAGACCGCGCTGGAGTGGCTCTTCTACACCGGCCAGGTCACCTCGGCCCGGCGCAACTCAGCGTTCGAGCGGGTCTACGACCTGCCGGAGCGGGTGCTTCCGCCGGCCGTCTTGGCGACCCCCACACCCGGCGTCGCCGAGTCGCATCGCATCCTGGTCGGAGCTGCCGCCCGCGCCCACGGCGTCGCCAGCGAACAGTGTCTACGCGACTACTTCCGCACCCGCCCGGAGCCGACACGGGCCGCCATCGCCGAGCTGGTCGAGGCAGCCGAGCTGTTACCGGTCGAGGTGGTGGGTTGGCGGCGAGCGGCCTACCTACATCGGGAGGCGCACGTCCCACGGCGGGTTCGGACTCGGGCGCTCCTGAGCCCGTTCGACCCGCTGGTCTTCGAGCGCGCCCGCACCGAGATGCTGTTCGGCTTCCGCTACCGGATCGAGATCTACGTGCCGCCGCACAAGCGCGTGCACGGCTACTACGTGTTGCCGTTCCTGCTCGATGACCGCCTAGTGGCCCGGGTCGATCTCAAGGCGGACCGCCGGCGATCGGTGCTGATCGTTCAGGCCGCTTACGGGGAGTCGGACGCGCCGGAGCGGACCGCGGCGGAGTTGGCAGCCGAGCTGATGGGCGTGGCCGGCTGGCTGGGGCTCGGGGGCATCCAGGTCGAGCAGCGTGGTGACCTGGCCAGCGCTCTCGCCGTCGCCGCTGGTTCTGGCCCGCTGGCCGTGGTGGGCTGAGCTCATGAGCCGATGGGCGCATCCTGTCCTCACCAACACATTGGTCGTGCTCGCGGCGACCGTGCTGGCCGCTTCCGCCGGCGCGAGCGCCGGTGCTTTCGACCGCATCTTCCCGGTTCGCGGCTCGACCAGCTACGGCTCGGCGCACCACGACTACCCCGCCACCGACATCTTCGCGGCGTGCGGCAGTCGCGTCGTCGCGCCAATTCGCGGCCGCGTCCTCGAGGTGTCCCGTCGTGACCGCTGGGACCCCGCCACCGACCGCCCCGCCGACCGTGGCGGCAAGTTCGTCGCGATCCGGGGGGCCGACGGCGTGCGCTACTACGGCAGCCATCTGCGCTCGTTGGCCGGCGCCACATCACCGGGCGCCGTGGTCCGACGCGGCCAGCTGTTGGGTCGGGTGGGCCACAGCGGCAATGCCCGATCGACAGCGTGCCACCTGCACTTCGGTATCAGCCCGGTGTGCTCCCGGACCGGCGACTGGTGGGTCCGACGCGGCGTCGTCCCGCCCTACCGCTACCTACGTTCCTGGCAGCGGGGCGGTGACCGCTCGCCGCGTCGGGAGGTGCGGCAGTGGCGGCACCGTCACGGGTGCTCGCGCTCTGCAGTCCTCGGCGCCATGACCGCCTAAGATGGGCCGGTGCCCGCGCCTGAGCGGCACACCGTGCATCCGACGGGACGCCTCCCGGCCTAGGAGTTCGACGACGTGGCAGTGCTCGACAAGATCCTGCGGATGGGCGAGGGCAAGGTTCTGCGGCAGCTGGAAGCCGTTTCCCGCCAGGTCAACGCCATCGAGGATGAGTACGTGTCCTTCAGCGATGACGAGCTGCGTGCGCAGACCGCGTCGTTCCGTGCCCGCCTGGCCGACGGCGAGACGCTCGACGATCTGATGCCGGAGGCCTTCGCGACCGTCCGGGAGGTGGCCAAGCGGGTGCTGGGGCAGCGGCACTTCGACGTGCAGATCATGGGTGGCGCCGCCCTTCATCTCGGCAACATCGCCGAGATGAAGACCGGTGAGGGCAAGACGCTGGTGGCGACGCTGCCCGTCTACCTCAACGCGCTGGCCGGCAAAGGGGTCCACGTCGTCACCGTCAACGACTACCTGGCCAAGTACCACGCCGAGTGGATGGGCCGGGTCTACCACTTCCTCGGCATGGACGTGGGCATGATCCTTCCGAGCCTCACGCCGCAACAACGGCGGGACTCCTACGCGGCGGACATCACCTACGGCACCAACAACGAGTTCGGCTTCGACTACCTGCGCGACAACATGGCAGCGTCCATCGACGCCTGCGTCCAGCGGGGGCACAACTACGCCATCGTCGACGAGGTCGACTCCATCCTCATCGACGAGGCGCGTACCCCGCTCATCATCTCCGGGCCCACGCAGGACGAAGTCAAGTGGTACGGGGAGTTCGCGACGCTCGTCGAGCGCATGCGCCGGGACGAGGACTACGAGGTCGACGAGAAGAAGCGCACGGTCGCCGTGCTCGAGTCCGGTATCACAGCCGTCGAGGATCACCTCGGTATCGACAACCTCTACGACTCGGTCAACACCCCGCTGATCTCGTTCCTCAACAACGCGATCAAGGCCAAGGAGTTGTTCCACAACGACAAGGAGTACGTCGTCCTCAACGGTGAGGTGCTCATCGTCGACGAGCACACCGGCCGCATGCTCGAGGGGCGGCGCTACAACGAGGGCCTGCACCAGGCGATCGAGGCCAAGGAGGGTGTCCGGATCCGCGAGGAGTACCAGACCCTCGCCACCATCACCCTGCAGAACTATTTCCGGCGCTACGACAAGCTCGCCGGTATGACCGGCACGGCGATGACGGAGGCCAGCGAGTTCGACAAGATCTACCGGCTCGGTGTGGTGTCGATCCCGACGAATATGCCGATGGTCCGCGTCGACCAACCAGACTTCGTCTACCGCACGGAGGAGGCGAAGTTCGCCGCGGTCACCGAGGACATCGCCGAGCGGCACGAGCTCGGCCAGCCGGTGCTGGTCGGGACCACCAGCGTCGAGAAGAGCGAGCACCTGTCCGGCTTGCTGCGCCGGCGCGGCATCCCGCATGAGGTGCTCAACGCCAAGCAGCACGAGCGGGAGGCGGCGGTCGTTGCGCTGGCCGGCCACAAGGGCGCTGTCACGGTGGCGACGAACATGGCCGGTCGTGGAACCGACATCATGCTGGGCGGCAGCGTGGAGTTCCTCGCCGACCGCGAGCTGCGCGAACGCGGTCTCGACCCGCTGGAGACCCCGGAAGAGTACGAAGCTGCCTGGCCGTCCACTCACGAGAAGATCGAGGCGCAGGTCAAGGCGGAGCACGACGAGGTGGTGTCGCTCGGAGGGCTGGCCGTTGTCGGTACCGAGCGACACGAGTCACGGCGCATCGACAACCAACTCCGTGGCCGCTCCGGCCGGCAGGGTGACCCAGGTGAGTCGCGGTTCTACCTGTCCCTCGAGGACGACCTGATGCGGTTGTTCAAGTCCGACTGGGTCGACTGGATCCTCACCACGATGAAGATCCCCGACGACATCCCCATCGAGAACAAGCGGGTGACCTCCTCGATCGCCTCGGCGCAGGCGCAAGTCGAGGCGCAGAACTTCGATGCCCGCAAGAACGTTCTCAAGTACGACGACGTGATGAGCCGTCAGCGCGAGGTCATCTACGCCGAACGTCGTCGAGTGCTCGAAGGCGAAGACCTGCACGAACGGGTGCGCGGCCTGATCAGCGACGTCATCACCGCCTACGTCGCCGGAGCCACGGAGGGCTTCCCGGAGGAGTGGGACCTCGAGCAGCTGTGGACTGCGCTCCGCACGCTCTACCCGGTCTCGCTACATCTCGAGGAGGTCGCGGACGAGTACGGCGGCGTCGAAGGCCTGGACACCGAAGTGCTGTCTGAGCTGCTCACCGACGACGCACTCAGGTCGTACGACCGGCGCGAGGACGAGCTGGGTGCCGAGGTCATGCGCGAGCTCGAGCGCCGTGTGGTGCTGAGCGTGCTCGACCGCAAGTGGCGCGAGAACCTGTACGAGATGGACTACCTGCGCGAGGGCATTGGCCTGCGGGCGTACTCCCAGCGGGATCCGCTGGTGGAGTACCAGCGCGAGGGCTTCGACATGTTCAGCGCGATGATGGACGCCATCAAGGAGGAGTCGGTCGGATTCTTGTTCAACCTCGACGTCCAGGTGGAGACCGAGGAGCCTGCACCCTCCGAAGCGGAACCAGCTGATCCGGAAGCCGTTGACCCGGAGCTGGTGCCCCCGGGCGCGGAGGTGCCGAGTGCCGCAGCTGTGGATCCCGTCCCCGTGCCGTCGGAGGACGAGCCGGAGGTGCACACTCCTCGCGTCCGGGCCAAGGGGCTGACGGCGTCGCAGCAGCCGCAACGGTTGACCTACTCGGCGCCGACGGTGGACGGTGCCGGCGGCATCCAGCAGGTCGACGAGGCAGAGGTCGACATCTTCGCCAACGCCACCCGCAACCAGCCGTGTCCCTGCGGGTCGGGTCGCAAGTTCAAGCGCTGCCACGGTGACCCCGCCGCCCGGGCGGCCAGGGCGTAGCCGCAGCGAGAGGTACGGCGCTCATCCCCAGTCGAGCACCGTGCAGATCCAGCGCTTGTCGACCAGCTCGAACCGGGCCGCCAGCGCGTGTGAGCGCCTTCCGAACCGCACATGGGCGGCGACCTCGGCGATCTCGGCGTGCGGCTGACACACCTTCACCGAGACGACCTGGGAACTGCTTCGTCGCCGGCGTCCAGCCGTTTCCTGGCTGCGGTTGAAGTACGTCCGAGCTACGACGTCGTCATAGACCTTCGGCGCCGCCCAGGCCAACAGCTGACTCGCTGACCGGTCACCTTCGACGATCTCGACAACTGCTTGGACATAGTGGAGCGCTCGCCGGCGCAGGGCGTCCGCGGGAAGGTCCGCGCCCTGAGTGATGGACGCTGACCCTCCGGCAGAAGTCAGCAGCCGAAGCGGCGCCGCGACGTTGGGGGCCGTGCGATGAGGTGGCCGCATCAGCCCCTGTTCCAACGGCTCTGCCGTCATGAGATCGACCCTTTTCGTCAGGGGGAAGCTCGGAATCGGTGCTCAGGCCGGCGGCCGGAGCGTCGTGCCGGGAAAGATCAGGTTGGGATCGTCGCCGATCGCTCGTCGGTTCGCGGCGAACCAGTGGGGCCACGTCGTCGCTACCTGCGCCGCGCTGGGGGCGGAACCCAGGAACCGGGCAACGATTCCCCAGAGGGTGTCGCCCGGTCTGACCACGATCTCGGGCCGCTCCCCCTGCTCGTGGGATCGAGGAACAACACCAGAAGGGCGATCCGGCAGCGGCAGTCCCTCCAGCACGCGGGGATCTGAGGCGAGCGGGTCGTCCCAGCCGCCGATGACTACCGCACGGAACGAGCCGTTCGAGGGTTCGGCATTCACCATGCCGGCCGAGGCGGTGAGCGCACCCATGCCGAGCAGCCACAGCAGCAGGTGTCTGGCCGCGGTAGGCATCGTCCGCCCTACCGCCGCGCTGACTGAGCTGGTGGCAGCTGCGTTCATGGCAGCCGAAACCGCGGCCAGGCCGCTCACGAGCAGCCAGGACCAGGCCAGCAAGGCTGCCAGGACGGCGACGTCTGCCAAGGCCGGTGCGAAATCGGTGCTGGTCCCCTCAGGCAGCGCACTCAGTCGGGCGCAGGCGCCGCCGGCGGCGAGCACGAGAGCGGTCTCGACCGCCGCGGCAACGGAGGCCACGGCGACCCGGACGACGAGCGATGGCCACTGTATCTCGCGGACCATACCTTTATCCCTTGTTTGATGCTGTTTGCTTGTGTTAAAAGGTATTAGATCGCAAGAGGGCGATGTTTGCCAGCTGTCCACAGGCTCGTTGTGACGTGTCCGTGTTGGGCCTACCGTGCCTAGGTGCGCTGGGACGAGCTGTTCGCCGACCTCGAGGCACAGGCGGACGCGCTGCATCAGCGGGATCGAGACGCCGAGATCGCCGATCGGACCCGCGCCGAGCAGGCGACGGTGGAGGTGGCAGACCGGCTTCGAGCCGCAATCGGGCACACCGTGACCGTCCGAGTGGGCGGCGTCGGATTCCTGACCGGCCGGGTGCAGCGGGTCGGTGCGGCCTGGCTGCTGCTGGGCACCGGCGAGGAGGCCCCCTGGCTGGTGGCGTGGCCGGCGGTGATCGGTGTGGTCGGGGTACCCCGACGGGCGGTGGCAGCAGATTCGCGAGTGACGGAAGGCCTGGGTTGGCCGAGCACCTGGCGGCTACTAGCGCGCGACCGGGCCTTGGTGCATGTCGTCCGTTTCGATGCCAGCACTGTCTCCGGGGTTCCAGAGAGGGTCGGTCGTGACTTCGTGGAGCTGCGAGTAAGCGGACTGGAGTCGTCGCTACCGGCGCATGCAGAGGTCGTGCCGTACGCCGCCGTGGCGGCGGTGCGGTGCCCGCGTTACCCGACGGGGTGAGGTCGCGAGGTCAGGAGTCCTCGCGCCGGCCCGCATTGTCGGCTGCGTCGATGAACTCACCCACGTCGCTGCCACCCCAGGGATGGTGCTTGATGTAGACGCGGGTATCGGAGTACTGCCGCACGATGAACGCTTCGAGCTGTTCGGACTCCACCCGCCACTGGCCCCGGCCGCCCAGCTTGATCGCGGGCAGCTCCCCGCGCCGGACCAATGCGTAGACCTGCGCGACTGAGGTGTTGAGCACCTCCGCCACGTCAGCGAGGGGGAGGAAACGAGGCTGTCCGGAGCCGATGGGCATGCGCACAGTCTGCCAGCGACTCGTTCACAGAGAACGTTGTCCACAGCCTCGGTAGGCGGGCCGGAGTTCTCGGGGTAGACGTGGCTGGCAGACCGAGCACAATGTCGCACATGTCCGCTACGGGGCGCCTCACGAGCCGCCCGCCGTCAACCGGTGTCGCTCCCGGCGTTGTCCGCGGCGAGAGTACGGTGACGGCGCGCCGGCTGGGGTCGGCCCGGTGGCGAGATCCGCGCCTCGCCGTGGGCATCGTGTTGATGTCGGCGTCGGTGATTCTCGGTGTGCGGGTGGTCGACGCGGCGGACGACACCGTGCCCGTCTGGTCGGTGCAGGAGGACGTGTCGGCCGGCTCACCGCTCACCGCCTCACAGTTGACGGCGCGACATGTCCACTTCGACGGAGACGACGCCCGGCTGTACCTGAGTGCGGACGCGGCGCTGCCCCGCGGAATGGTGCTCGACCACGATGTCAGCGCGGGAGAGCTGCTTGCGGTGTCATCGCTGCGACTCGAAACCGACACCAGCGCGGCCGAACTGCCGCTCGCGGTCAGCAGCGGGTCCTTGCCCGCAGACCTCGCGCCGGGTGACCTCGTCGACGTGTGGGTGACCCCTGATCCCGCGGAACCGGGACCGACTTCCGCCGCGGCGGAGGTACTCAGTGAGGTGAGCATCGTGTCGCTGGACACCTCGAGCGCCGCGCTCGGTGCTGGTGATGCGACGCGGATCCTCATCGCGTTGGACGACGCCGCTGTTGCGGGCCTCGGCGAAACGCTTTCTCGGCTCAGCAGCGGGCAGGTCGTACTCGTGCGCAAGAGCGGCTGAGCCAGGTGAGCATGCACGTCTTGCTGGCTGCGGCGGACGAACCGTGGGAGACATCGGTCGTTCGGGCGCTCCAGCGGCCCGGTTCGGGCATGACACTGGTTCGGCGCTGCATAGACGTTGCCGAGGCCGTTGCCACGGCGGCCAGCGGTCAGGCCGAGGCGGCACTCTTGAGCGCTCACTTGAGCGGGCTCGACACCGAC
>Ga0183260_10000701_pt1 | contig 28594 bp, 22 predicted proteins | sample AntDrymUQ4972206_2_FD_129768 | JGI IMG/M metagenome (GOLD analysis project Ga0183260, IMG submission 129768) | Polar desert sand microbial communities from Dry Valleys, Antarctica - metaG UQ497 (22.06) (version 2) (version 2) | ecosystem: Environmental > Terrestrial > Soil > Desert | place...
CCTGTTCGCGTACGCGCTGGGAGCGCTCGTCCTCGGCGCGCAGTCGATCGGCCATGAGTATGCCCATCGCACGCTCGGCGTGCTCCTGGCGCAGCCATGGAATCGCCGGCGGCTCTACACGATCAAGCTTGCCGTGCTGGCCGCCATGCTGCTCACGCTCGGCGCGGTCGCCTGGGTCGCGCTGCGCGCCAGCCCCGACGCGGTGCGTCACCTGGCCGGCGATGGTGTTGCCGGGTATGGATCGTCGGTCTTGTGGCTCACGGCGCTGTGCGGCCTCTGTCTGGCACCGGTGTTGACGATGGCCAGCCGCGGTGCGCTGGCGGGTGTCGTGTTCACGGCGGTTGTGCCTGGCTCGCTGCTGGTACTGGGGGACTTCATGGGGGTCGCGGTGTTCTGGCCCCTGATGATTGCAATTCTCCCTGTTGCAGCCCTGTCGGGGTGGCGCATGTTCGTGCGGCTCGAGGCGATAGACGGGCGCGGGGCCGAGCTTCACCTCCCTCGCTGGGGACCCGACCGTGAGCATGCCATCAGCGTCGAGCGCGACGCGGCCGTTGCGCCAGCAGCGTTCTGGCTCCTCGTGAAGAAAGAAATTCGGCTGCAGCACATGTCCTTTGTCGTCGCGGGGCTCGGCATTCTTGCCTGGGTGACGATCTCGCTGGGGGGCCAGGCTACACAAGCCCGGACGATACCCCTGGAGGCCCTGGTCGTCCTGTACATCGGCCTGCTCTCTGTCCTCATCGGGTCTCTGGCCAGCGCCGAGGAACGGCAGCTCGGGACGGCGGAATGGGGTCTGCTCCTGCCGATGGCCGCGTGGCAGCAGTGGGCAGTGAAGGCCGGGGTGGCGCTCGGCCTGGCCTGTCTCTTGTCGCTTGCCCTCCAGACGGCAGCGTGGTCTCTGGGTTCGGGCTCCGAGAGCATCCCTGATGTCGCCCGACTATGGCTCCGGACCACGACCGTCGTCCTGCTGGTGACCTCCTGGAGCCTCTACGTCTCATCGCTCAACGCCAGCGGCGTGAAGGCAATGATTGCGTCGGTGGCGACGCTGTTCGGCGTCGTGCTGCTCGTTCCGGCCGGCGCGTGGGCATGGTGGTCCGGGCTGCTCCGGTTCTTTTACTACGTCCAAGTGTCATCGGGCGTGTCACCCGAAGCCTCCAGCGCCGTTCTGGTCAGGATGCACCACGGTGCAGGGCGTGCGTGGGCGATCCTGACGCCGATCGTAACGGCCGCCGGGTTGATCGGCATCCTGTTGTGGCTGGGGGGCGTGAATCACCGGTCCGCGGAGCGCGGCCCCTGGCGTATCCTCCAGCAAGCCGCGGTGATCGCGGGGTTCCTGGCGGCCGCCATGCTGATCTACGCCGCCGCCCTGTTTCTCTCTGCGAGTCAGTGATGATTGAGAAGAGATGCCCGTTGAGCTGAACCGGCGCGCCTTTCTGGGGGCCGTCGCGGGCCCCTTGCTGGTCTCCGGCGCCTGCAGGTCTGCCTCGGAAACCAACACGTGGAACGCCGGCGTCGCCACTGTGGACATCACCCCTGAGGGCTCGCTGTGGATGGCGGGCTTCGCCGCGCGCACGGTGCCAGCGCAGGGGGTCGCGCTGCCGCTGCACGCCAAGGCCCTCGCCTTCCAGGCGGCGGGGCAGCCCGCGGCCGTTCTCGTGACGGTCGATCTCCTCGGGCTGACGGCTCGCCTTACCGATCGCGCGGCGATCGCGGTGGAGCGCCGGTATGGCCTGAAGCGCCCGGACATCCTCTTCAACGCAAGCCACACGCACTGCGGCCCCGTTGTGGACGAGCAGTTGTCCGTCGCCTACGATCTGTCACCGGAGGCATGGGCGGCGATTCGCGCCTACTCTGCGGGGCTGGAAGAGAAGCTCGTCACGGTGGTGGGCGATGCCCTCGCGCGGCTGGCGCCCGCCACGCTGGCCTATGCCCAGGGCCAGGCAGGCTTCGGCCGGAACCGGCGGGTGCGATTCACGCCTGAGGGCCCCGTCAGTCACGAGGTGCCGGTGCTCCGCGTGACCGGCACTGATGGAGCGCTCCTCGCAATCGTGTTCGGCTATGCGTGCCACAACACGACCCTCCAGGACAAGTTCGTGGAGTATCACGGCGATTACGCCGGCGTGGCGCAGGCTGCACTGGAGGAGCGGCATCCCGGCACGGCGGCCCTGTTCGTCGCCGGCTGCGGGGCCGATGTGAACCCGCATCCGCGCGGCACGCTCGAACTGGTGCAGGCCCACGGCACGGCGCTGGCCGACGCAGTGGACGCTACACAGCCGGCTGGTGCCTCGGTGGAGTCCGCATTGCACACTGCGTACGCGACGGTGGACCTCCCATTCGTCGATGACGCCGCGCGTCAGCGGTGGAAAGCGGGGCTCGACATCGATGAGAAGTACCTGCGGCGGCACGCCGCGTTGATGGAGAGGACCATCGCGCGCGACGGGGGGCTGCCGCCCGCTCAGCCGGCACCGGTCCAGGTGTGGCGGTTTGGCTCGACGTTCACACTGATTGCGCTCGGCGGGGAGGTGGTGGTGGACTACGCACACCGCCTGGCTCGCGAATATCCGGATCGGCAGATCTGGGCGGCAGGGTACAGCAACGATGTCTTCGGGTATGTTCCGTCCCTTCGCGTGCTGCGGGAAGGCGGCTACGAAGGGGGGGACGCGATGATCTATTACGGCCTGCCGGGGCCGTTCACCGAGGGGGTGGAAGAACTGCTGCTCACGGAGGTACGACGGCAGATGGCAGTGTGAGTCCAGCGGTGTGTCCGGCCGTGCACAGGTGAATGTCCTCGGAAGCGGTCTGTCCTGCTGCCCGTCCCGCGCAGCAGGCTGTGAGATACCGGCCCAGGCTTTTCAACATTTCAACGTACGGTCGTCCAAGGGCGCATCAGCCCGCACCAGCTCTTCTGTCAACAGGCTGGTGCTGAACTTGCAATGGCGTCCGCCGGATTAGAGGAGGACGCTGATGGGAATTCTCGCGTGGATTCTGTTCGGCCTGGTGGTCGGGGTGATCGCGAAGCTGTTGATGCCGGGGCGTGATCCCGGAGGCTTCATCATCACCATATTGCTGGGCATCGCGGGTGCATTGATTGGCGGATTCGTTGGCCGGGCCATGGGCTTCTACGGCCCCAACGAAGGGGCGGGGTGGCTGATGTCCATTCTCGGCGCCATCATTCTGCTCGCACTCTACAGGATGATGGCCCGCCGACGGGTCTGATCGGGGCGTCGGGGAGCGGCACGTTCCGTTCCCCCGACACTGCCGTTCCGCTGTCCTTGTCTGCCATTTCTTCAACTCGAGTTCCTCCGTCCGCCGGGCGACCGGCAGGCAATCAGGGAGGCAGAATGTTCCGGTGTGTCTCTCCTGCGGCCCTTGTCCTCGTGGTGCTCTCCGCAGGGACTCTCAACGCCCAGACGGCCGACCAGCTCGTCGCGAAGAACCTCGAAGCCAAGGGTGGTATCGAGAAGTGGAAGGCGGTCAATTCCTTGAGGATGACCGGGACGATCAGCGTCCAGGGAAAGCAGCTGCCGCTCACCATCTCGTCGATGCGCCCCAACTACATGCGCCACGAGATGAATCTGCCCGACCTCCGGATCGTCCAGGCGTTCGACGGCAAGACCGCGTGGGCCATCAACCCGATGCTTGGCGCCACGACCCCCCAGCAGCTGCCCGCCGAGGCCGCTGAAACGATTCGCACAAGCGCGGAGTTCGAAGGCGCGCTCGTGAACTACAAGGCGAAGGGACATGTTGCCGAGCTCGTTGGAACGGAAACGCTCGGTGGCAGGAACGTCCACCATCTCAAGCTGATCCTCAAGAACGGTCCGGTCCAGCACTTCTACCTGGATGCGGAGACGGGGCTCGAGGTCAGAGTGACTCAGGAGGTCGAGACCGGCCCTGGCCAGAAGCAGGCACTCGCCTCCGAGATGTCGAATTACCAGCCGGTCAGCGGCATTCTGATCCCCCACACCGTCAGGCAGCTGCTGGACGGAAAGGTCGTTGCGGAGATGACGATCTCCAAGGTGGAGATCAATGCCATCGACGACCCGTCCCTCTTCAGCATGCCGGCCAAGTAACTCCCGGTCTAAGATAGCGTCGGCTCTGCAGGAAAGGACCGACGACGTGCGACCGCAGGATAGCGCCTCCCCGCCACCACACCGGCCGACGATCCTCGATCGCCTGCTCGATTTCATCGAGCGCGCGGGCAACAAGCTGCCGGATCCGGCGATGCTGTTCGTCATCGCGCTGCTGCTCGTGTGGGTGATCTCTGCCCTGCTGGCGCCGGTGCAGTTCGCGGAAATCGATCCGCGGAACGGGAAGCCGATCCAGGTGCAGAGCCAGCTCACGGGGGCCGCCCTGGCCTCCTTCCTGGCCAACATGGTGACGGTCTTCGTCACGTTTCCACCACTCGGTATCGTGCTCGTTGCGCTGCTTGGCGTCGGTGTGGCAGAGCACGTCGGGTTCCTCGGCGCCATGCTGAAGGGGCTGCTGAACCTCACACCCCGTGCGCTGATCACCCCGATGCTCATTCTGGTGGCCTGCGTGAGCCACACCGCGACCGACGCAGGCTACGTCCTGGTGATTCCGCTCGGCGGCGTGATCTTCTACACGGCGGGCCGGCACCCGCTGGCGGGGATTGCGGCGGCGTTCGCGGGCGTATCCGGAGGCTTCAGCGCCAATTTCATCCCCTCCGGCATCGATCCCCTGCTCCAGGGCTTCACGCAGTCCGCAGCGCAGATCATCAACCCGGAACGGCTCGTGAACCCGTTGTCGAACTGGTTCTTCACCAGCGCCTCTACGGTGCTCGTGGTCCTGGTTGGCTGGTACCTCACGGACCGTGTGGTCGAACCACGCCTGGTTGCGACAACACCCACCACGGACCCGACGGATCTGCCGCCCATCGAGACGGCGACCGCCGCCGAACGCAGGGGGCTTGCGGCCGGGCTGTTCACGATGGTGCTCGGCCTGGCGATCCTGACGTTCGTATCGCTGCCGGCCGACTCGCCGATGCGGGCGCCCGATGGACAGATCACCTCGTTCGCGGCGCCGCTCATGCGCTCCATCGTGCCGCTGATTTTCCTGTTGTTCCTGTTCCCGGCGGTCGTCTACGGCTACGTGGCCGGCACGGTGCGCTCGCACCGCGACGTCGTAGCGGGGATGTCCAAGTCCATGTCCACCATGGGCTACTACATCGTCATGGCGTTTTTCGCGGCCCTGTTCACCGACGCCTTCGGGCGCTCGAACCTGGGCGCGCTGGTGGCCCTCAAAGGGGCGACGCTCCTGCGGACGCTCGGCCTGCCCGGCCAGGTGACGATCGTGGGCATCATCATGGTGACCGCCACGGTGAACCTGTTGATCGGGTCGGCGTCGGCGAAGTGGGCGCTGCTGGCGCCGATTTTCGTCCCGATGCTGATGCAGGTGGGTCTTGCGCCGGAGTTGACGCAGGCGGCGTATCGTGTCGGAGACTCGGCGACGAACATCATCACGCCGCTGATGCCCTACTTCCCGCTGGTCGTGGTGTATTGCCAGCGGTACCTGAAGAACGCCGGAATCGGCACGGTCGCCTCGATGATGGCGCCGTACTCCATGGTGTTCCTTGTGCTGTGGACGCTCTTCCTGCTGCTGTTCTGGACGCTCGGGTTACCCCTCGGCCTGCAGTCGGCGTATGTCTACCCGTCGTAGGCTCCCCTCGTGGGGCGCGGTCAGACCGTGACGCCCGCGGTGGCGCACTCGATCCGCTCGATCAGATCGTCACGTGTAAAGGGGCGCACGAGCAGGTGCTCGAGCCCTTCCGGTGTTCCCGGGTTGCACAGGTAGACCGGAGCCACCCCTGGGAGGTCACGCTTCACCCGCTCGAGCAGGGCGGGTCCCGAGAGCTCGGGTCCACTCAGTTCCGCCACCAGCACGTCGAACCTCTGGGTGCGGCATCGCAGCAGCGCGTGCCCCGAATGTGCGACGGCGGTCACGTCGTATCCCTCCCGCTGCAGGACGCGGGAGACGACAGCGCGCAGGTCGTCATCGCTGCTCACGAACAGCACCCGTCGGCGCTCAGGCGGGGCCGCCGGGCTCGGGCCGGCGCTCGCGGGACCGTGCACTGGTCGTATTGATTCGGTTCGCATCGTTCTGCCTGTAAGGGGGACCGACCCAGCAATACGCAATTGCAGTACCGGGTGTTTCCGGAATAAACCTGCGCATTCGCGCCCGCGGGTCCGCCAAGCCCTTACCAAACTGCACGTAGATCACGGAAGCGTCGTCATACCGTTCAAGCAGGCGATGCGTGAACCGTCGGCACTGGCCTCGAGGAGCCTGGTGAAGGGGCGGCGCAGGTGCGCCGTGGCCGGACACTGCCGTGCCGATCGCATCAGCAGAACACCGAAACACGCCGGCTGTTTGCGGGGGGAGCGCTGTGGCGCGGCGAGCGGAACGGGCGCCCGCCGAATCTGCGAAAACGTGTGTATCATGGACTCGTGAGTTCCCCCACAACGCGCGGTCATCGCAACTGGCAGAGCGGAGATACGTTCACCACGAACGACGCTGCCGAACTCTATGAAGTCGCACGATGGGGGAAGGGATACTTCTCGGTCTCCCCGGGCGACGGGCACCTCCTGGTCCACCCCACGAAGGACGTGGACCGCGCGATCGACCTGAAGCAGCTGGTGGATCACCTGATGCTCAGGGGCATTCACCTGCCGGTCCTCATCCGGTTTCGCGACATCCTGCGGCACCGGGTGGCCGACATCCACAATGCCTTCCAGTCGGCGATCACGCAGCATCAGTACGAAGGCAAGTACATCTGCGTCTATCCGATCAAGGTGAACCAGCAGCGGCAGGTGGTCGAGGAGGTCCTCGATTTCGGGCGCGAGTACGGTTTCGGCCTGGAGGCCGGCTCGAAGCCCGAACTGCTCGCCGTGGTCGCCCAGGCGTACAACGACACGCCCATCATCTGCAACGGGTTCAAGGACGCCGAGTTCATCGAGATGGCCATGCTCGCCCAGAAGATCGGGCGCAACGTCATCCCTGTGGTCGAGAAGTACACCGAGCTCGGCCTGATTCTCAAATATGCCGAGAAGGTCGGCGTGCGGCCGCAGATCGGGATGCGTGTGAAGCTGGCCGCGCGCGGGGGCGGGCGCTGGCAGGGCTCCGGTGGTTATCGGTCGAAGTTCGGGCTCACGGTGGCGGAGGTGCTCCGCGGGCTCGACGAGCTCAGATCCAGGGGGATGGAGGACTGCTTCAAGCTCCTTCACTTCCATCTCGGCAGCCAGATTCCGAACATCCGGATCGTCAAGGGTGCCCTGAACGAGGCGGCCCGGGTCTACGTGGAGCTCGTCAAGGCGGGGGCGAAGCTGGAATACCTCGACGTCGGCGGCGGCCTTGGCGTGGACTACGACGGCTCGCAGACCAACTTCGAATCCAGCGTCAACTACACCCTCGAGGAGTACGCCAACGACGTCGTCTATCACATCCAGTCGGTGTGCGACGATGCGGGCGTGAAGCACCCGACGATCGTGTCGGAGAGCGGCCGCGCGATCGTGGCGTACCACAGCGTGCTGGTCTTCAACGTGCTCGGCGTCTCGGCGTTCGGCGAGGAGAAGATTCCGGACACCATTTCCCCGGACGAGGCCGAGCAGCCGGTCATCGACCTGCTCGAGACGTACCAGAACCTCACCGCCAGGAATGCGCTCGAGAGCTATCACGACGCTCAGCAGGCGCTCGACATGGCCCTGAACCTGTTCAGCGGCGGGTATCTCCCGCTGGAACAGCGCTGCCAGGCCGAGAACCTCTACTGGGCCATTCTGGTGAAGCTGAAGAAGCTGGTTGCGCAGATGGACGATGTCCCCGAGGACCTGCAGGGTCTCGACGACCACATGGCGGACACTTACTTCTGCAACTTCTCCCTTTTTCAGTCCTGCCCTGACAGCTGGGCCATCAAGCAGCTCTTCCCTGTCATGCCCATTCACCGGCTGAACGTGAGGCCGACGCAGCACGCGGTGCTCGGTGACATCACGTGCGACTCCGACGGCAAGATCGATCAGTTCATCGATCGGCGCGACGTCAAGCGCACGCTGCCGCTGCACACCGTCAACGGAGAGCCGTACTATCTGGGAGTTTTCCTCGTTGGCGCGTACCAGGAAATCCTGGGAGATCTCCACAACCTCTTCGGCGACACGCACGCCGTGCACGTGAGCCTCGACGACCGGGGCAGCGTCGTGCTCGACGCTGTGATCAAGGGAGACACGGTGAAGGAAGTGCTCGACTACGTCGAGTTCGATGCCGACACCCTCGTGCGCAAGCTCCGGCAGGACGTCGAGCTGGCCGTCCGCCAGGGAAAGATCGATTACGAGGAATCAGGCCACCTGCTCCGCTTCTACGAGGAGGGGCTGCAGGGCTACACCTACCTGGAAGATCCGAAAGACGTGCGATAAGCGACCCCCCCCGGGGGTCCGGCTCATTTTTTCAGCATGGCTTCCCGCGTGGCCCTGAACTCGTTCCCAGGCTTCCATTCCGGGAATCTCTCTGCATTCGCGACGTTGTAGCCGACGACAAAGAGCAGCTGCGCGTCTTCGACGGCCCCAGAGAGGTCCCAGTCCGGCTTCACCTGGTCCGACGGGGAGTGGTAGTCGTTGTTCGTATACTCGTCGCGCTTCTGCCTGCTGTACTCGGCCGGCTTTCCGATGAACTCCTCGCCTGTGTCGGTGTAGAGCGCCGGAACCCCCTGCTTCGCGAAGTTGAAGTGGTCCGACCGGTAGTAAAAGCCCTTTTCCGCTTCAGGATCGGGCCGCAGCGTGCGTCCCTGGGCCGCTGCCGCTTCGCGCAGGTAGTCGTCGAGATCCGAGGCGCCCATGCCGATCACGGTGATGTCCTTCGTGCGGCCCCACTGGTTCACGCCGTCCACGTTGATGTTGGCGAGCGTCCTTGTCAGAGGATAGACCGGGCTCACCGCGTAGTGCTGTGAGCCGAGCAGCCCCTGTTCCTCCGCGGTTACCATCAGGAAGAGAATCGATCGCTTCGGCTTCGGCTCCACTTGAGTGAATGCCCGGGCTATCTCGAGCAGCGTAGCGACTCCTGACGCGTTGTCGAGCGCGCCGTTGTAGATGCTGTCGCCGTTCACCGGAGCGCCGACCCCGAGGTGGTCCCAGTGCGCTGTGTAGACGACATACTCGTCCCGGAGGGCCGGGTCCGCTCCCTCGACCTTCGCGAGCACGTTGCGCGATTCCAGGGTGCGCATGGTGTTGCGGATCGCGATGGACGCCGCGAGATTGAGTGGCACGGGGCGGAACTCACGCGTGAGCGCCTGCTTCTTCAGCGCATCGAAGTCCTGCCCGCCCATCTGAAGAATGCGTCTGGCCGCGTCGAGCGTGACCCATCCCTCGATTGCCGATCGCCCCATGTTCTTGTCGGGGGTGACAAGGTCGAACTTCTCCCGGAGGTTCCCCTGGACGACGGAGAACGGGTATCCGGCGGGGCCGGTTTCGTGAACGAGGAGGATGCCCGCCGCACCCCGGCGCGCCCCCTCCTCGAACTTGTACGTCCAGCGGCCGTAATACGTCATCGCATTGCCGTTGAACAATTGCGGGTCGAGCTTCGAGGGGTCGGACGGGTCCGGCACCTGCGGGTCGTTCACCAGGACGATCAGCGTCTTCCCCTTGACGTCGACATCCTTGAAATCGTCCCAGTTGAACTCCGGTGCGGTGACCCCGTAGCCCGCGAAAATCAGCTCGGAGTCCTTGATGGAGGCCGTGTCGGCCACGTGCTTCGTCCAGGCGACGACCTCGTCCGACCACTTGAAGGTCTGGGTCTTCGCGCCGCCCTTTACCGTGAGCGGCTGGGTGTTCGTCGCGGTGATGCCGATCAGCGGGACCTGCTGGATGTATGTCCCGTCCGTGTTACCGGGTTGCAGCCCCAGCTTCCGGAACTCCTCTTCGAGGTACTTGACCGTGCGTTCTTCCCCCTGCGTTCCCGGCGCACGCCCCTCGAACTCGTCCGCCGAGAGCACTTTCGTCCGCTCCAGAATGGCCTCGGCGTCGAACCGGGGCATGGACGCGATTGCTGTCGCCCCTCCGGAGCCGCCCGCCCTGCCGTCCTCGGCCGGGCGCTCGCCGGAACAGGCCGCCGCTGAGAGCATCATGCAGGTGAGCACGCAGATCTGTCGCAACATTACGTCCTCTGCAGTTCGGGCGGCTAGGATGCGGTAGACGGGGGCTGCTCGACCCCGCTTCGCGCGCCCAGCTCGCGGTCCATCTCGAGCAGCGACGATGGGTCGCTGCCGATCATCTTGAGCTTGGTGACGATCTCCCGGCCGGTCTTCTCCTCCTCCACCTGTTCGGTGAGGAACCACTGGAGCTCGGCGACGGCCGCGAATGCCTTTTCCTTGAACGCGGTCTCGTACAGCTCGTCGATCTGGCGGCTGACTTCCTGCTCCTGCTGTAACGCCCGCTCGAACACGTCGAGCAGTGAGTTGTAGGAGACGTGCGGGGCCTCGATCTGCCGCAGGTCCACATCGCAGTCCCTGGCCAGCAGGAAGTCGAGGAGCTTCATGCCGTGCATGTACTCCTCCTGGCTCTGCAGGCGCAGCCAGCGGGCGGCCCCTGTAAATTTCTGCCGCTCGCACCAGGAGAACATCCCCAGATACGAATAGGATGCGCTCAGTTCCGAATTGACCTGCCGGTTGATGGCTTCGACAACACGCTCATTCATTGTGACGACCTCTCTGATGCAGACGATTCTATCAACGGATCCGAATGGTAGAGTTGTCAGCTCACAGTCCTGGCCCGGGCTGGCCCGCGGCGGAGATGGAGGTAGACTCCAACTGCAGAGAACGCTGTGTCGCGACCCCACCTGCTGCCCCCCCTCCTCCGCACCGCCCCGGTCGCTGTCGCGACGCTCGACCTCAACTGCTCGCTCGTGGACGCGAATGCGGCGCTGCTCGAGCTGACCGGCTACAGCCTCGACAGGCTTCGCGGTTGCTCCCTTGCGGAGCTCCTCGATCCCGACGGAGGCTCAGAGGCCTGCGCGGAGCTGATGGCGGTGGGAAGCGGCCGCCTCGAAGCCCACCGGGGAGAACGCCGGTTCCTCTCCGGAACGGGACGACTGCTCGACATCGACGTGAGCGTCTCGCTCGTCCGGGACAGCCGCGGCCGGCCGAAGGGCTGCGTCGTCGTTCTGCAGGATGTGACGGCACACAAACGTGCCCTGCGCGACGCGGCGAGACGCGCGGCAGAGCTCGAATCGGTCATCGAGAGCATTCCCGCACCGGTGCTGATTGGGGATGAGACGGGTGTGCGCCTCACGAATGCGGCCGCCCGTGAGGGGCTCGGCTTCCCCTCCGCCGAGGAGCTGGAACGTCCGATCGGCGAGCTTGCCGCTCGGCTGCGGGTGCGCGATCCGGCGACCGGCGACCACCTGCCGTACGATCAGCTGCCGTTTTCCCGGGCCTTGAGAGGAGATCGAGTCGAGACAGAGGTGATGCTGACTCACGTGCGGACGGCGGGCGACCGCGTCTGCAGAGTCACGGCTGCCCCCGTCCTGATCGATGGGCGGATCGTCGGCGCAGTGGCGGTCAACGACGACATCACCGAGCGCCGGGATATCGAGGAGGCGCTCCGGCTGTCGGAGGCGCGCTACCGTGAGCTGGTCGAGCAATCCCCGCTGAGCATCCAGATCCTCAGCCCTGACGGAAAGACCCTTCACGTCAACAAGGCATGGGAGCGCCTGTGGGGTACTACGCTGGAAGGGCTCGGGGAGTACAACCTGCTCGAGGATCCGCAGCTCACCGAGCGGGGCTTGATGCCGCACATCCGCAAGGCGTTCGAGGGGCAGCCCTCACATGTGCCCGCCGCGATGTACGACCCGGATATCTCTCTGCCTGACCTGAGCACCAACGAAGATCCACGGCGGTGGGTCCGCGCGGTGATGTACCCGCTGAAGGATAGGGAAGGGGCCGTCCGCGAGGTCGTGCTCATCCACGAGGACATCACCGCTCAGATGAGGGCGGACGAACAGCGCCGCCGCATCGAGGAGGAGCGCGAGCGGCTGCTGGCTGACGCGCGGCGCGCCCACACTGACGCCGAGGCGGCCGGGCGCGTGAAGGACGAGTTTCTGGCGGTCCTGTCGCACGAGCTGCGCACGCCACTGAACGCGGTGCTCGGCTGGGCACGGATTCTGCGCAGCCGGCAGGTCGGGGATCAGATCGAGCACGCCGTCTCGGTGATCGAACGCAACGCGGTGGCTCAGGCTCGCCTCATCGACGATCTGCTGGATCTCTCGCGCATCATCACAGGCAAGATCCGCCTGCAGCCCGAACCGGTGGATATTGCGGCGGTGGCGGCGAGTGCCCTGGAGGTGGTGAAGCCAGCCGCCGATGCAAAGCGCATTGGGATCGATCTGCAGGTTCCTGAAGCGCTGCCGCTCCTCATCGGCGACGGCGGTCGCCTGCAGCAGGTGTTCTGGAACCTCCTGTCGAACGCGGTGAAGTTCACCGAACCCGACGGGAAGGTAAGGGTCACCCTCACCCAGAGGCACGGCCTCGTCCGTACCGAGATCTCCGACACTGGCATAGGCATCGAGCCAGATATTCTTCCGTATGTGTTCGACCGATTCCGGCAGGGGGACTCGTCCAGCACCCGCGCGCATTCCGGTCTGGGCCTCGGCCTGGCGATCGTCCGCCATCTGGTCGAGCTCCACGGCGGGAGCATCTCCGCCACGAGCCCCGGTCCGGGCCAGGGCTCCACGTTCGTGTTCACCCTTCCGGTTCCGCGGTGAGCCTGCTGCTCGCGGTGCGGGACGGAAACAATGCGCCGCTGGCCGACGGTAGTGCGCGCGGGTTGGAAGGCACCAGACTGGCCCCGGAAGGTCAGGTCAGAAGGCAGATGAACTCGCCGAGCACCATGGCGGTTGCTCCCCAGACCTGGTGTCCGTACAGGTCGAAGTAGGGGTACTCGACGGCCAGCCCTTCCCGCACCCGTGTGCCCGTGCGGATCCGTGATGCATCCCGGAGGTCCTCGAGCCGGACCTCCACGATCTGGTCCACTTCATCGGGGGCAGCTTGGAATGCGGGGCGTGCGTCGGTGACCCCGACGACCGGGTGCAGCGTGAAGCCGCTCACGAGCACGTGTACGGGCGTCAGCTCACCGAGCACGCGCACATCCGCAGGGTCGATGCCGATTTCCTCGGACGCTTCGCGCAGGGCTGCCTGCGCGAGCGTTTCATCCGGTTCGGCGGCCCCCCCCGGCAGGCTGATCTGCCCGGCGTGCCTTGCGAGGGTGCTCGCGCGGACCGTCAACGGGACGGCCACGCCATCCTCTCCCGGATACAGCAACAGCAGCGCCGCCGCCGTGCGGGCGCCCGTCTGAGCGGTCCGCGCGCGGCCGGGGAACGGCGCGAACCTGATCTGCGCCTCGAGGCCGGGCAGCGTCCCCGCCAGGCGAATTCGCAGGGCGGACTCGACTTCCTGCAGCTTCATGGCTCCATTCTCCCGCCATGCGTGCACTAATGCACATCCGGCATGGTCACCCGGAGACGTGGACCGGCCAGGGCACGAGACCCGGTGCCTGGAGGCCTGCAATGTCTCCCGGTGCTCTACCATAGAGGCATGGCCCGTTTTCCAAGTGTGGATCCGCACACCGCCCGTGCGGTGCAGGAGCTCGTGCGTGGCTGCACGTTTGACGACTTCATCCTCTCGCCGCAGCACAGCGTCCTGCCCCGCAGGGATCCGGCCCTCATCGACCTGTCCTGTCAGCTCACCCGGGGGATCACCCTGAAGCGGCCGATCGTCTCGGCCAACATGGACACGGTGACCCGCGCCCCGATGGCAGTGGTGCAGGCTGAGGAAGGCGGCCTGGGCATCATCGACCGGGGATACCGTCCCGGTGAAATCGATCCGCAGGTGCGGGAAGTCGAGAAGGTCAAGCGGACACAGCACGGTGTGATCCGGGACCCGTACAGCATTGCCCCGGGTGCACGCATCACCGAGGCGTCCGCACTCATGGCCCGCTCACGCGTGGGAACGCTCGTCGTCGTGGACGATCGGCGCCGCCTGCTGGGGCTCCTGACGGAACGAGACCTCCGCTTCGCCAGGGGAGATGCGGCGACGGTCTCGGAGCGGATGACTCCCCGCGAGCGCCTCGTCGTGCACCAGGGATCCATCACGCTCGGCGAAGCTGAACGCGTGATGGACGAGCGGAAGGTCAAGAAGCTGCCGCTGGTGGACGAGAGCGGGACCTTGCAGGGGCTCGTCACGGCGAAGGATCTGATTCGCCAGCGCCGGCGCCCCTTCGCGACACGTGACGCGCAGGGCCGCCTGATGGTGGGTGCGGCGATCGGCGCGACGGGGGATTATCTCGAGCGTGCAGCGGAGCTCGTGCGGGCAGAAGTGGACGTGCTCGTCATCGACATCGCTCACGGGCATTCGATTGTCATGGACCGCGCCCTGCGCGAGTTCCGGAAGCGGTTTCCCGACGTCCAGATGATCGCGGGCAATGTGGCCACCGCGAAAGGCGCACGCTTTCTGGTCGACCGCGGTGCGGATGCGGTGAAGGTCGGCATCGGGCCGGGCGGGGGCTGTACGACAAGGATTACAACCAGTTTCGGCGTGCCTCAGGTGCAGGCGCTGGTGGACTGCCGTGTGGCGGTCAACGGCTCCGACGTGCCGATCATCGCTGACGGCGGGATCAAGCGGCATGGGGCGCTTGCCGAGGCGCTGCTGTTCGGCGGTGATTGCGCCATGCTCGGCAGTGTCTTTGCCGGTACGGAGGAGGCACCCGGCGAAGTGATCAACAAGTCCGTTGTCCTGCCCGAGTCACAGAAGACGGTGAAGGTGCCGTTCAAGGTGCTGCGCGGGATGGCGTCGATCGAAGCGATTCGCGATCGGCTCGACGTCGAGGAGGCGGACACCGGTGAGCTCGAAGCGCTCGGTGCCGAGGGCATGGAGATCAGCGTGCCCGCGCGCGGCTCGGCCCGGACGATCGTGCGCGACATGATGAAGCATCTCTGTTCCTCAATCAGCTACGGCGGGGGAGCGAGCCTCGACGAGCTGCGCGGGCTCTTCTGGGCCGATCCGCACAGGTACTTGATCAAGCTCTCCGAATCCGCGAGGCGTGAATCGTACGACCGCTAGTGTCCTGACCGCGAAGTAAGTGCAATAAGTGCCGCGACCCAGTCGTATTCGTGTACAAGGAGGCGAGCATGCGACAGGGACGCCCGAAGGTTGCGCTGATTCTAACGGACGACGAACGCGTGCGACTGGATTCGCTGGCTCATCGTTCTCGTACCGCGCCACACCTCGCGCGCCGCACCCGGATCATCCTCGCGTGCGCCGAAGGGCATGACAACACACGCGTGGCGAAACGGCTGCGCGTGTCGCAGACCACCGTCTGCAAATGGCGTGGCCGGATTGTGCGTGAACGGCTGGACGGCTTGTATGACGAGCCGCGGCCAGGTGCGCCGCGGCGCGTGACTGACGAACAGGTTGAAGACGTCGTCGTCCGGACGCTGGAAGCCGCGCCGCGCGGTGCCACACACTGGAGCAGCCGCGGCATGGCCAAGGCGAGCGGTCTCGGGCAGGGCGGACGCCGACGAGCACCGGCCTGGCCTCGATGGCGGTCCTGGGGCTTTCGGTCCGTGAAGCCGCCCAAGGCTCGGTGTCTCACCCGCCACCGTCCGTGACGTTTTCCTTCTGCATATCGGCCCTCAGCTGTGCCTCAATGGCGCTGCGACCCTTCACCATCGGCCGGTTCGGCGGCATTGCCACCGCATCCTCCGCATACAACGAGGCGACCTTTGCTGCGTCCTTCGAGTTGAATGCGGCCTCGAACTCCGCCGTGAGCTTGTTCAACGTCGGGTCCGTCTTGCCCTGGGCGTGGATGACGCCGGTGCCCGCGAGAACTGCCGCGACAGCCACGCCGATTGCGAGTCTTTTCATCTCACCCGCCTGCCGCCACCGGCACCAGCGGTCCACGCTTCCCCATTTGGCCTACCCCTTTTGCAGTTCGCCGGTTCTGCTAAAACCCGAGCCTCAGTCCGAGGCGCATCAGCCGCTCGCTTCCGCCGGCCGTACCTGTGATTTCACTGAAACCATTCAGATTACGAATGCTGCCATCGGGATTCAGCTGCAAGTTCGAGACGTTGCTGCCCGGGTTGTTGAACCTGGGCGTATCGAGCATGTTGAACGCCTCGAAGCGGAACTGCAGACTGCGGCCGTTGAGTATCTCGAAGTCGCGGAAGAGTCCGAAGTCCCAGCTCCAGTAGCCTGACCCGCGCATCATGTTCCACGGGGCTGTCCCGAACCGCGCTTCCGTGACGGGGGCGAACGCCAGCGGATTGAAGTAGGAATTGCCGCGACCAATGCCCCCGAGGATCGTCGGGGTGCCGACCAGGTCCGCTCTTTGGTCGTTCCCGGGCGCGTTCAGCGACGCACCGCTCGCCGTGATGCTGAAGGGCGTGCCGCTGAAATAGCTGATGATGTTGTTCGCCTGCCAACCCCCGACGAGCAGCGGAAGCACCCCGCTACCGTTCACCCACCGCCGGCCCCTCCCGAAGGGGAGCTCGGTCAGGTTCGTGATGTGGAAGCTGTGCGGACGGTCGATGTCGCTCAGCCCGTGATTGAGGTGGTAGAACTCAGGAATCTGAATTCGGGCGTCGCTGTCGCTGTTGGGCGCACCAGCGATCCCCTCGGCGCGCGAGAACGTATAGTTCACGCCCACCTGGAACCCATCAGCAAAGCGGCGTTCGAGCCGTGTCTGCAACGAGTGGTAGCTGCTGTCGCCGATGGGCGCGACGAGCCGCGTTTCAGCGGTCCGGCCGTACAGCATGTTCAGCTGGCGACCGGCCTGACCGCCACCGATGGGCGACCAGTTCAGCTCCCGGAATCCAAGCTGGTTTATCTGCTTGGTCGCCACGTACGCGGCTTCTCCCACGAAGCCCCAGCCCAGCTCCCGCTGCACGGCGGCGTTCCACGAGTGAATGTAGCCGCGCTCGAAATCCGTGGGCAGGGTAACGACCGACACGTTCCCTGGCACCGGGATGATGCCGTCACCCAGGTCCGGCGGCGCGACGGTCGGGATGCCCGCCGCCAGCGGGCTCACCCAGGCCCATGAGTGCGGCGCGCTTTCCAGCAGGTTGAGCAGAATGGGATGGTTCGTCCGCATGGGCCGCGCCAAGGCGTACGGATCGTTGGTGAGCCCGTACCCCGCGCGGAAGACGGTCTTCGGCGTGGCGCGGAACGCCATCCCGATCCTCGGGGCAAACATTGTCTTGCTGACCTTGACGCCAAGATCTTCCGGCACCTGGCCGACCCCGCCGATCTCCATCATGTTCGTCAGCGGGTTGTAGCGTTCGAGCCCGCGATCCGAGCGGGTGGGCACCGGGAAGTACTCCCAGCGCGTGCCGTATGAGACGGTCAGCTTCTGGCTGGCCTGCCACTGGTCACGTACATAGGCACTGTAGTGCCAGTTGCGGGTGGTGTACGGCGCGACGAACTCGTTCAGCTTTCCGAGGCGGGTCGGCAGCCCAAGCAGATACGTGCCCCAGGAGTTGAAGTTCGAGCCGGAGGGGCCGCCTCTCAGCTGCGTCGGCCCGCCGCCGAAGTCGAAGCCGCCACGCGCGCCGAGGCTCGATCCGGCGAACTCGGGCTGCGTGTGGTTCATGGCCTGATAGTAGATGTCGGTCCCGAGCCGGATGTTGTGAGTGCCCTTCACCCAATTAAGGTTTACCACATTCTGAATCTGGTCATCGCTCCGGTAATAAGGCATGTACGTTTCGGTTGTGCCCCACCCGGCGTAGCCGCTCACGCTGAACCGCGGCATGCCCCCTTCGAAAGGCCGAGTGCCGTTCGTGCCGGGAATCCCGAGGAAGTCCAGCCCCTTGTTCTCGCCGATGTCCGTCTGCTCGACCCCGGTATTCATGCGGACCCAGCCGATGTGCGCATCGAGCACAAGATGCGAGGTGAGCGTATAGGTGAGCCCGCCCGACACGCTGTGGGTTTTGCCCGAACCGATGCCAGGATTGCCGCCGCCGATCGGCTGCCCCTGCATCAGATCGCCGAAGACGGTGGCGTTGTCCTGAAAGAAGTCCAGGATGCTGTAGCGGCCGAAGAAGTTCAGCTTCTCGGTCGCGTTCAGGTTCACCTTGCTGTCGACTGTCCAGCGGTTGAAGATGAACGGCGCCTGGACGAAAAGGTTGTTCTGCTCGGGGATAGTGCCGTCCGCGTTGGTGAGGTTGGGCAGCGGGAGCAACGCTGCCAGCTTCGCGGCGATGGGGTCGATCCGGTTCTGCGGAATGATGTTCCCCGGGAACGGCGTGCGGCCGGTTCCGTCGGGATTGCCAGTCATCGGATCGTAAATCGGGTTCACCGAGGCCGACAGGTCCCCGCGGCGCAGCGCATCGGTCGGCACTGAGATCGTCCGGCTCACGTTCTGCTTGTCGCGGGTGGACTCGTAGCTCACGAAGTAGAACAGCTTGTTACGGACAATGGGGCCGCCTAACGTGCCGCCGAACTGGTTGTACCGCCATTCACCCTGCTCGCTGCCGGGCGGCGCGAAGTAGTCGTTCGCGCGGAGCGCCTCGTTCGTGTGGTACTCGAACGCCGAGCCGCGCAGGTTGTTCGTGCCGCTTTTGATCTGCACGTTGATCGCCGCGCCGCCGGCCAGCCCCTGCTCCGCATCGAAGCTGTTGGTCACCACGTTGACCGTTTCGAGTGATTCGAGGGCCGGGACATAGGCGGCGACGTGCGGAAGCCAGATGTTGGTCGTGCTGACGCCGTCGATACGCGTGTTGTTCGAGCTGCGCGAGGCACCATTGACGTTGAACGTGAGCGCGCGCGACGGGTTGGACGGCACCGAGTGCGCGTCGGACGGCGGCGAAAAGCCCGGGATCACCTTGAACAAGTTCTGGTAGTTGCGGCCGAGCGGCACCGGCAGCTCGGTCAGCTCGCGGGCGTTGAGCTCGGCCCGCACCTCGGCCCGGTCGGTCTGGAGGATCGAGCGGACGCTTCGACGTTGACCGTTTCGCTCAGCTGCCCGATCTGCAGCGCGACGTTAATCCGCGAGATGCTGTTGATCGTGACGTTGACGTCGGAGCGAGTCGCGTTGCTGAAGCCGGGCATCGCCACCGACACCGTGTAGGCGCCAGGCTGAAGGGTCGGGAAGCGGTACGAGCCGGTCCCGTCGGTGATCGCCTCGCGCGTGGTGTTCGTCTGGACGTGGGTAATGGTGACCGTGGCGCCAGGCATTGCGGCGCCGGTGTTGTCGGTGACGTTTCCGACGATGGAGCCGTACAACACCTGGGCGGTGAGTTCGGCGGGAGCGAGAGCGAGGCCTATGACGAGCAGGATGCCGGTGGCCGCCATGGGCACCCGACGGATCGCGTAACGTGATGCAAGCAACATTCAGACCTCCTTTGCTGTGCGTGACGCCGGCAGCGGGCGTCGGCAGATCCTGAACAGGACCGGACAAGTTCCCGCTGCGCACTATGCCGGGTGCGCCCCCCCGCCCCGCTGCCCTGAGCGGGCAACAAGCCAAGTCTGCGACGGTCCAGGAACTGGACTCGGGGTGAGTATATACCGTTGGCGCGGCCGAGCGGCCCGTGCAGCCGCTGTGGTCTCGTGGTGCCTTCTACCTGAACAACACGGGAAGCATCCCGGCCGGGCTCCAGCTCTTCGTCCGTCGAGGACTAATCGCAGGGCAAGGAACCGGCTGGTACCGCTCAGCCGTCGGGCGGGCGGCCGGGCCTTGAAACCGGTTCGCGTTGGGTTCGAACAAACTGTCAGGCTTGGAGGTGACCGATGATTCTCGTCCGTAACGTGTTCCACCTGAAGTTCGGGCAGGCGAAGGAGGCCGTGGAGGTGGCCTTCCCGAGCCTGACGGAGCCACCCGGCTAACCGGTCATCTCCCGCTTTCCACCCGCTTAACGACCGCCTGCGCGACGCTCGTGGTCGTGCCACTCCCGGCGAGGTCCGGCGTCAGCCCCTCGCTCTCGGTGAGTACTCCCAGGACGGCGTTCTCGATCAGGCGGGCCGCTCCGTCCTCTCCGAGGAAATCGAGCATCATCGCGCCCGACAGCATCGCGGCCATCGGGTTGGCGATGCCGCGGCCGGCGATGTCCGGAGCCGAGCCGTGCACGGGCTCGAACATCGAGGGAAACCGCCGCGGAGGATTGAGGTTGGCGCTCGGCGCCAGACCGAGGCTGCCGGTGATTGCCGCGCTCAGGTCCGTCAGAATGTCACCGAAGAGATTGGAGGCGACGATCACGTCGAAGCTCTCCGGCCGGCGAATCAGATCCATGCACGCGGCGTCGACGAGCAGCGACTCGGTGCGGATCTCCGGATAGTCACGGGCGACCTCGCTGAAGACGCGATCCCAGAACGCCATACTGAAGCCCTGCGCGTTGGCCTTGCTGACCGACGTCACCAGGCGCGTCCTGTTCCGCCGGCCCGCGAGATCGAACGCGAAGCGGATGATCCGTTCGGTACCGTGCCGGGTGAACACGGCCGACTGCACCGCGACACCGTGCTGTTCGTCCGGGTAGAGGACGCCACCGACCTGCGCGTACTCACCCTCGGTGTTCTCGCGGACGACGACGAAGTCGATCTCGCCGGGCTGTTTACCCGCCAGCGGGCAGCGGACGCCCGGGTAGAGGACGGCCGGCCGGACGCATGCGTACTGATCGAACCCGCGCCGGATCGGCAGCAGCAGTCCGTTCAGCGTGACGTTGTCCGGCAGCCGTGGGTCGCCCACCGCACCAAAGAAGATTGCGTCGAACGGCCGCAGCCTCTCGAGCGCATCGCCCGGCATCATCCGGCCATGGGTGAAGTAGTACTGCGAACCCCAGGGAAAGTACTCCCACCGCCATTCGAAGCGGCAGCTCCCGGCGGCTGCGTCGAGCACCTGAATCGCAGCCGGGACCACTTCCTGCCCGATACCGTCTCCCGCGAGAACGGCCACTCGATGCGTCGTCATGAGATCACCACCGGCCGATCAGCTTCCACCAGAGCGACGCTCGACTCTCGCTATTCCCCTCCAATGAGCGAGGCGAGCACTTTGCGGGTGCCCGTGAACCCGCGCCGGCCGTGCATCGTCACGTAATTGTCGACGAGCACGACGTCGGCTCGCCTCCACCGGACGTCGAAGCTCAATTCCTCGCCCAGCCGGGCGGCCACGCTGACCGCGTCGGGGTCGAGCGGCGTGCCGTCGCCGAAAGTAATCGCGTTGGACGGCTCGTTCCGCTCGTCCTTCCACCCCTGGAAGGCGGCGATGAGCTGGTTGAAGAAGGACGTGCGGCCGTCGGGCAGCTTCCGCACGGCGGGCAGCACGGGCGTCGTCGCCCGCAGGCAGCCGTCGGCAAGCCAGGTCCAGGAATAGCCGAGCCGCTGCAGCCGCTCCTCTGCCTCCTGCGGCGTGGACGCGCGCAGCGTGCTTTGCCAGCTACGCCCCATCCCCGAGCTGGGGTCGCTCTGCGATGGCATTACGTTCGAGTATTTCAATCCCTTCGTTTCACAGTTGCGCGCGAACCCGGGGCATTCCGCGCGGAAGCGGTCCCAGAGCACGTCCGAGCGGCACAGGGGCGTCGCCCCACCGGATTCGGCCGGCTGCTCACAGAAGAAAAAAAGCTTACTCGGATAGAGCGGCGTCTGCGCCATCTCGTGGTGCAGAAGGATCCTCACCGTAGCCGGGGCTTCGTTGGCAGTGAAGACGCGCGGGGTCCTGATCACGCGCACGGCGTTCGACAGCGATTCTTCATAGGGAAAGTTCGGCAGGTCGAACGCCGCGATGAAGCGGTCGAAATCTTCCGGTCCGGTCAGCGGAAATCCGCGGAACAGGATGGCGCCGTGAAGACGGGCTTGAGTGCAGAGCAGGCGCCGATGCTCCGCGACCCACGCGGTTGCGCGGTCGAGTGTGGCCGGCGTGTGGCATGCGAGGGCGAGCGGAAAGGGCTCCTGGCTGTACTGCTGCTGTCCCTCGATTCCGATCCTCTCGACCTGCACTGTTCCGGTGGTCATGTGTGAGCTCCTCAGCTTCCGTCGCGGGGCGGAATGGCAGCGGACAGTTGGTCGACGTCGAGTTGCGCGACCCTCAGATCGTGCCCGCCGTCTGGTCGCGCGAATTCGTAAAAAGCCCAGACGCCATCATCGGTCGCGACGGCATCGAGATACCGGAGGGCCCCTGACGCGTGCGGGCTGGTGAGCGCCGGGCCGCCGGCGGTCAGCGTTTCCCACGACTGGAGATCGCTCGAAACCGCCAGCCCGGTTTTCTCTTCGTAGTTCTCGAGGTGACTGGCGCTGCCGTCGTACAAGGCCACGTATTCTCCCCCCCGCCGGACGATGCTGTTGATGCGGCGGCAATAGGCATCCCAGCCGGGAGGGGAAGGGGCGAAGACGACACCCAGCCACTCCCAGGACTCAAAATCGACCGACCGGGCCAGAGCGGTGGCGGAGACGCAGTCGCCCGTGTTGAAGATGTCCAGTGTCGCGTGCGACTCGTCGCGCGTGCGCGGTGTCCGCATCGCCACGCTCAGCAGCATGAAATAGACGCCGGCCTCCTCGAAGATCCAGGGATCCTTGACGCCTTCGAGAGCGAGCGGCGCGGCCGTGAAGAGCCGCCGCGCTTTGGACGGGTCGAGTCGACGGGGATCCGGGTCCTGCAACACGGACACGCACCAGCGTCCATCCGCGGGATCGACGAAGCTGGTGAAGTAGCGCCAGACGCCGTCGTGCCCCTGGCGGATGGCGCTGCGCTCGATGGAGACGCTGCCGTAAGCCTCCTTGGTGACGGACCACACGTCCTCGAAATGTCTCAGATCCGTCGAACGCGCGATGCGCGCCTCGCCGCCGCGATCGGGCGGGACGCCGCGCGGGCGTCGAAGACGGTAGGTCAGATAGAACACCTTCTCGTCGCGCGCGTACGCAGCGCCGGGGGCACCGGCCCAATAGCCTTGCCCGACACCCGGGGGTTCGCGGATGACGTGCGCGTGCCGCAGGATCTGGTCGGCCCATTCAGGGTAGCTCATGGTGCACCGGGGCGCTGCCCCGGACGCGGGCTCCGTCGCTCGCGGGGGAGCTGCGCCCCGCCCGGCGCCCTCCCGGCTCCGCCATGCACAGGACGTATGGCGGGGGCGCCGCTCGCCCCGCGCGCCGTGCGCCCCTCGATCGGTATGCGGCAACCAGAAACCGACTGCTCGTCAGACGTCATAGGAACGGTCTACTCGGGAAGCGGCCTGCCCTTGGTCTCCGGCAGGAAAATCAGCAGAACGAGTCCCACCAGGAACAACGAGCTCAAGATCATCACAGCATGGCGCAAATCCATCCCGGGCAGCCCCTTGAGCATGCCGGATAGCCACAGGATCGGAGCCGCCACCAGCCGGCCGCCGTTGAAGCAGACGCTTGCGCCGGTGGCCCGCAGGTGGTCTGGAAACAGCTCCGGGAAGTAGATCGCATATCCGGCGTGGCTGCCCAGCGTGAAGAACCCGAAGACAGGCAGCAGGAAGAGCATCTGGCCGTAGGTCTGCGGGACATAGCAGATCACCGGCACCATCGCGAATGCTGCCAGGTGCATGAGCGCAAAGGCGCCCCGCCGGCCGAGCCGTTCGGCAAGGGGTCCGAAATACAGGAGCCCGAGACCGCCTCCGGCCGTCTGCACGATTCCGAAGGCGAACTTGGCGCGCTCGGCCGCCCGTTCCTGCGGGATGCCATTGCGCAGCAGCAGCGTCTCCGTGAGGTCCTGCCCCGCGATCGTGACGCCCCAGAACGTCCCGAGCCCCACCGCGGCGAGCAGCAGGCCGAGAATCGCCGGTCTGGCCCAGCGCGCCACCCCGAACAATTCAGCGAAGCTGCCGAGGCGCTTGCGCTCCTCGCCGGCGCGTTGCCACCGCTCGGGCTCATGGAGGCTGCTGCGGACCCACAGCACGAGCAGCGCGGGCAGCACACCGATGATGTACGCGTACCGCCATTGGCTCCCGACCGCCAGGCCCGCCGCTGCCGCGAGCCAGGTACCCAACACGCTCGTAGTGTGGAAGATCCCCGAGGCCCGCGCCCGTGCGCGCGCAGGAAACACTTCGGCCACAAGGGTCGCTCCGACCGCCCATTCGCCGCCGACGCCGAGCGCCACCAGGAACCGCAGCACCGCCACGTGCCACAGTTCGGTCGCGAAGTACGTGAGCCCGGAGAAGATGGAGTAGAACAGGATGGTCAAGGTCAACATCGGCTTGCGACCGAAGCGGTCGGCCAGCGACCCGAATGCGAGCCCGCCGAGGGTTCCTCCGAGCAGGAAAATCGCGAGGAAGGTGTCGCCCCACATCCGGACCCGCGCGGGGCTGCCCTCCGATCCCATGAGATCGGCCAGCATCTGCCCGCGGGTGATGTTGAATACCTGCCCCTCGAAGGCGTCGAACATCCATCCGGCCGATGCAATGACGAGCACCAGCCACTGATAACGGGTCACACCCGAGTACCACCGTCGACCGGCTGCCTCAGGTCCGGACACGCGTTATTCTCCGGACAGCTGAACGGGCTGTCCCGATTCGAGCGACTCTGCCGCCTTCAGGCACATTGCCACCGACCACAGCCCGTCTTCCCCGGTGCAGGGCACGGGTGCTCCATCCCGGACGGCACGCGCCACGGCGGCGACCTCGTCGACCAGCTCGTACACCTCCCCTGACTGCTTGTCGATCGGCACGTCTGAGAGCGTCTCGCCCATCTGCAGCTTGAGATGGAAAGTCGGCTCGAACGTCCGATCCATGGCACCGCTCCACGACGCCCACATCGCGCCTCTGGTCCCGGTCAGCTTCGCCGTCTGATGGTGTTCCCAGGCGGCAAGCGTCTGCGAGATCACCGCGTACCGTCCGCCAGGGAAGTTGACGATGGCCGAGAAGTTGTCGTGGAGCTCCGGGTGGTCCGCGCGCCTGCCGTTGGCGCGCGCGTAAACGGAAACGGGATCACCCGCGCCGCTCATGTACCACCGCGCGAGATCGAAGAAGTGAATCGGCTCCTCGAGGATCCAGCTCCCTACCCGCTGGATGTCGTACCGCCAGCCATCGGAGCCGAGCCGGTACGGCCGGCGCCAGAGCTCGATGAGCGCGTAGAGCGGCTCCCCGATCGCGCCAGCGTCGACCAGCTCCTTGACTTTGCCCCACAGCGCCGACAACCGCAGCTCATGACCGACCGCCAGCACGCGGCCCCGCGCCTGCGCCAGCGCGACCAGCTCGCGGCAGCGTGGGATGCTGAGCGTCATCGGCTTTTCGAGCAACAGGTGCCGGCCGGATTCGAGCACGGCCCGGGAGACGTCGTAGTGCAGGTCGGACGGGAGCACGACGTCGCACAGCTCCAGCTCCTCGCGCTCGAGCAGTTCCCGATAGTCTGCGTAGATCGCCGCCTGCGGATGGTCCCTGCGCGCCTCGGCCGCGCTCTCCGGGGACCGCGCGCAGATGGCCGTCAATTCCGCCTCGCGAACGGACGAAACTGCGCGGGCGTGGTGCCGCCCCCAGGCGCCGTATCCGATCAAACCGACGCGGACCGCGCGCATGCTCTCCCCTCCTGCCCGTCCTGCTTCACGTGGTTCACGTGCCGGGGGCCTCCCGGCGGCGGCGTCATCGAATCTTCAGCTCCGCGCTCACCCCTGCGACGACTACGGGCTCCGGTGCGGACCCTCGCCCATCATCACCTCTGCACCGCGGCGGAGGACGGCCTTGTAGGGCTTCACGTGGTCACCGCCATCGCCACAAGGCGCATATGAGCCGATCGAGACGGGTGATGATATCAACCGCGATCAACGGGGGACAAGGTTCACCAGCGCCCGTGTCGCCGATTCCGGCGCCTCACCCTCGTTCACTTCCCTCCCGCTGGTGGGGTTGTTGACGGGTGTGGAGGGGGGGTGTACTGTCCACGCTGAATGAGGCCAGCGTTGCAACTGTGGGTGTGGGTGGTCATGACCGCTGCGGTGGCGGTGCACGGGCAGGTGGCCTCGGATTCGCGGCGCGAGACGCTCGACGAACTCCTGCGGCTCCTGCGGCCGAGCCGTCCTCCCGTCACGGGGCGCATCAATGCGGTCGACCGCACCTGGGAAGACTGGATACGGCGCAGCGGGGAGTTGCCCCCGGATTTCGAGGCGATGCCGTCGATTCCGGAATTGCCCGATCCGCTCCTGTTCCGCGAGAACGGCCGCACGGTTCCGGTGACCACGCCGGACCTGTGGGCGCGCCAGAAGCGTGCACTGCGGGCGCAGGTGGAGCAGTGGATGTTCGGCCGGATGCCGGCGGCGCCGGAGAATCTGCGCGCCACCGTGACGGCAAGCCGGCGGGAAGGCGGAGCCACGGTTCGCGAGGTTCGGCTCGAATTCGGGCCGGGCCACCGCGCGACCCTCCGGGTGGAACTCGTCATCCCGGATGGCAAGGGGCCGTTTCCGGTGTTCCTGACGAACCACGCCCGCAATCGTCCCTGGATTTATACGGCCGTGCGGCGCGGCTACGTCGCGTGCATCTACCACGCCACCGACCCCAATTACGGCAACGGTGACGATTCGGACGCGTGGATCGAAATATATCCTGAGTACGATTGGTCGACCCTGGCGCGCTGGGCGTGGGCTGCGTCGCGGGCTGTCGACTATCTGGGCACCGTGCCGGAAGTCGATCAGGCTCGGATCGGACTCGCCGGGCACTCACGCAACGGGAAGCAGGCGCTGCTGGCGGCGGCCTTCGACGAGCGGATCGGGGCCGTTGTACCGTCGAGCGGCAACAGCGGCGAAAGCAACCCGTGGCGGTACACCACCGAGCCGTTCGCCAACGAGAGCATTGAGCTGCTGACCGGCGTCCAGCCGCACTGGTTTCATCCGCGACTGAGGTTCTTCGCCGGTCGTGAGGACAAGCTGCCGGTCGACCAGCATTCCCTGCTGGCGCTCGTCGCGCCGCGCGGGCTGATGATGTATTCCGGGTATGCCGAATCGGCAGGGAATCCAGTGGGCTTCGAACAGGCCTATCGGTCTGCGCTGCGGGTGTACCGATTCCTGGGACGTGAGCAGAATATCTGGCTGCACCTGCGGGACGGCGAACACGAAACGACCGCCGGCGACGTCGAGAAGTTCATCGACTTCTTCGATGCGGTCTTCGGCCGCCGGGCGGGGCAAAAAATCGAGACGTCGATTCACGGCTATACGTTCGACGAGTGGAAGACGCTGTCCGGCGAGCGCATCGATGCCGCCTCGTACCCGGTGAGCCGCTTCCGCCCCGAAGACGATGCGGCGTCACGGCGGAAGCGGGTGGAGTGGGCGCTCGGCGAGGAGCCGCCCGGTGCGACCAGGCTCCCGGTAAGCCGCTTGCCGGGCGGCGGCTCGGGCGATGGCTGGCTGGCCGGCCTGTTCAAGCGTCCGGGGGCGGATGCTGCTGCGCGGGCGCGCGTGGCCAAGGAGGGAATGGGATGGGCCGAACTCCCGTTCGGCGATGATCTCAAGGCGAATTTGTTCTATCCCGCCCGACGCCCCGGTGGGAAGTGGCCCGTCATCATCTGGCTGCACGGGTACAGCTACCAGAACGGGTGGTCGGTGGCGTCGCCGTGGGTGTCCACCGGCGCCGACTATCGTCTCGAGCAGAGGCCGTCCATTCCGGAGTTGGTCGAGCGGGGGTTTGCGGTGCTGGCGTTCGACCAGATTGGCTTCGGCGCTCGCGTGCGGGACGCGCGCGATTTCTACCGGCGCTACCCGAGATGGTCGCTGATGGGGAAGATGGTAGCGGACACCCGGGCGGCCATCGATGCGCTGGCGGCCCTTGACGCGGTGGACGCCTCGCGCATTTCGCTGATGGGGTATTCGCTGGGCGCCAAAGTGGGACTCCTGACGATGGCGCTCGACGGGCGTGTGCACTCGCTCGCGGCCGTATCCGGGTTCGATCCCCTTCGGCTGGCCACCGCTGACCGTGGGATCGAGGGGATCGGCCACTATTCGCACCTGCACGGACTGATGCCGCGCCTCGGATTCTTCCTGCGGCACGAGGCACGGCTGCCGTTCGATTTCGACGAGCCGCTGGCGCTGGCGGCCGCGCGTCCGGTGCTGCTGGTGGCGCCCACGCTGGATCGGTATGCCCGCATCGCTGACGTGCGCGCGGCCGTCGCGCCGGTGCCGGGCGTCACACTGGACACGCCAGTGGATATCAACCGGTTCGGCCGCAAGTTGCAGGCGCGAGTGCTGCGCTGGCTGGTGGAGGTCAACCGCTAATCCGTCAGGCGTGGATGGTGGTGTGTCGGCAACGCGCCGCAGACCCGGGAGGGAAGGTCTCGTTGCGGCGGGAGATGCGATGTCACGAATGCGATGGCTCTTGTGCGGCGGAGCAATAGCTCTCGGCCTCGCCGGGTACACCGTCGCGTCTCCAGGCTGGACCTCCCTCGCAGTTGTGGCGTCTGCGCAGGAGGGACCGGAAGAGCGTTTCAGGGAGGCGGAGGCTCGCCGCCTGGCAGGAGACCTCGAGCAGGCGCGCGAGCTCTACGCCCGGTTGATCCGACAGTATCCGGACGTTGTCCCTGCGTATCGCTCTCTGGGCGAGACGCTCCTCCGCCTGGGTGAGAATCGAGAGGCGGTACGGGTCCTGGAAGAGGCAGTCCAGAAGTTTGGAGATCGGGTGGACTTGCTCCTCGTTC
>Ga0183260_10000702_pt1 | contig 28589 bp, 24 predicted proteins | sample AntDrymUQ4972206_2_FD_129768 | JGI IMG/M metagenome (GOLD analysis project Ga0183260, IMG submission 129768) | Polar desert sand microbial communities from Dry Valleys, Antarctica - metaG UQ497 (22.06) (version 2) (version 2) | ecosystem: Environmental > Terrestrial > Soil > Desert | place...
CTCCGCCCTGCATCGCCAGGGTCTTGCTGATCGCCGCCGTCAGCGTCGTCTTGCCGTGATCGACATGTCCGATCGTGCCCACGTTGACGTGCGGCTTCGAGCGATCGAATTTCTGCTTGGCCATTCATATCCTCCTGAAACGGTGATCTGCATTTGTACAGGCCCATGCACGAAAGCAAGAGGCTCCGCCTGGAGCCTCTCCCCTCGCCGAGCACGCTGGAGCCCACAATCGGACTTGAACCGATGACCTCGTCCTTACCAAGGACGTGCTCTACCAACTGAGCTATGTGGGCCCGATAAGGCGCCGCGGTTGCGGATGCCTGATCGGTGGGCAGGGAGGGATTCGAACCCCCGTAGCTCTCGCACCTGGTTTACAGCCAGGCCCTTTTAACCGCTCAGGCACCTACCCGAAACTGATCGCTTGACAACGTGTAATCCGGCGGAGCCGACGATGGGACTCGAACCCGCAACCTGCTGTTTACAAAACAGCTGCTCTGCCAATTGAGCTACGTCGGCACAACAGATACCCGGTGGTCCGGCCGCAGCAAAGTATAGGAACGCGCCTTCATAGGTGTCAAGGCAGGGCTGGAGAAGACACCAACCTCTCCCAATAACGTGGAAAATCTCCGATTGACTGGATCTCAATTTCCCTGTTTGGGGTCGAGCGCATCACGCATCCCGTCCCCAATAAACGTGAACGAGAGGGTCATCAAGGCGACAGCCACGCTCGGCGCAATCAGCATCCAGGATTGGGTGTTGTAGGACTTGGAGGCGTCGAGAATCATTTGCCCCCAACTGGTGGGGAAGGGAGCATTCAGGTTGACATCTGGGCGGACTCCGACACCGAGATAGCTCAGGACCGCCTCGGAGATGATCGCTCCAGGAATGATGAATGCGGCCGCCACAATGATCGGACCAAGCGCATTAGGAAGGATGTGGCGCGTAGTCATCCGGAATTTGGTCGCTCCCGATGTTGCCGCCGATTCCACAAATTCTTTTTCCTTGAGGGAGAGCGTTTCACCACGCACCAAACGGGCAACTCCGGTCCAGTTCACGATCGAGAGGCTGATGAAAAGGAGCACAAGTCCATTGAGCCATCGCCCGACGAAGGTTTCACCAAAAGAAATCTGCATTATAATGGCGAGCAAGAGGGCGGGAAAGGCGTAAACGACGTCCGTCAATCGCATTAACAGGTTATCGATTCGTCCACCAGCGAAAACCGCAATCATTCCGACTGGAACACCGATGAGGAGGATGACCGCCATCGGGATAAAACCAACCACGATGGAGATCCTTGCTCCGTAAACGAGGCGGCTCAACACATGGCGTCCAATTGAATCGGTCCCCAAGGGGTAATCCCACGATCCGGTGCGCATTGGATTGGGATCGTCGACCCACGCGGCCTTTCGATACGTTCCCGCTTCGGCGACGTTCGTTTGGATTGGATTGTGGGGCGCGATCAGCGGCGCAAAGATTGCGACCAGGAGTAGGGTGGTCAAGAAGATAATTCCAGCCATCGCCATCTTGTTCCGCCGCATGCTGTGCCACGCATTGTTCCAGAGACTGCGCGATGGTTTGGTTTGCGACAGTGAGTGCTGCGCCAACACTTCGAGGGATGGGATGATCGATTGTGCGACCGCCATGGCGCCTGCCTTCTCCTAGCGATGGGCCCGTATTCGCGGATCGATGAATGCGTAACTCAAGTCAACGATCACATTTGCCATCGCGATCAGGACGGCGTAGAAAATCGTGATGTCCATGATCATCGAGTAGTCGCGTTTCCCGATCGAGGTGACGAACTCGCGACCCAATCCGGGCGCATTGAAAATCGTCTCGATGATGATCGAGCCCGTAACCAGATCGGCCGTTGCGGGTCCCAGGATCGTGATTACCGGGATCAGGGCGTTTCGCAACATGTGGCGGCCGACAACCGTCCTGCTGTCCAGGCCCTTCGCGCGAGCGGTCCTGATGTAATCGTGCTGCTTGACTTCGAGAACGCTGGATCGGGTCAAGCGCGTGACGTACGCGGTGGTTCCCAAGCCAAGGACAATTCCCGGCACGATGTAGGCCGAACTGAAGACCCCCTGCCAGGCTTCGGGACGCTTGATCGGCGAGACATCGAAGTTTTGGCTGAGGAAGATCAGGAGCAGCAGGCCGCTGACAAACGTCGGCACCGAGACACCGACGGTAGACACCAGCAGGCTCGAATAGTCGATCCACGTATTCTGGCGCAGGGCGCTCACGATGCCGAGGGGCAATCCAACGAGGACGGCGAAAACGATGCCCACCAAACCGATTTTCACGGAAACCGGAAACTGGTCGATGATCACATCCTGGACAGACTCGGCGCCCCGCGAGGAGTAAGTGGGACCCAGATCGCCTTGAAACACATTGACCATGTAATTGAAGAATTGGCTGTCCAGAAGTCCCCCGGCGAGGGTGAGGGGGTTCCTGACGCCCGTGTCCCAATCGTCCTGTATCTCGCCAGTGTTGATCCATTTGGGTTTGTCGAGGCCAAACCTGGCGTTGAGGTTCGCGACCGCCTGGGGCGGGATCGGCTTCTCCCTGTCCCAGGGACCGCCTGGCGCCTGGTACATCATGAAGAATGTCACCGCCGAGACGACGATGATGACCGGAATGATCCACAAGACCCGTCTCACGAGATACTTGATCATTTGCATTCACTCGCGTGGTAGGAACCAGAACGGCCTGGGAGGATCGCGGGCAGACGTAGCGACCGGGACGGACGCGAGAAACCCGCGGACGGCCAGTGGCCGCCCGCGGGTCGGAGTTTACGGTTCGACTTCAATATCGATCGTGAGCAGCGAGGCAAACTGCCCCGGCCATTCGGAGTCGAATGCCGTCGCGACGTATCCCGAGACGGCAGGACTCACGAGCACGATGTTGGAGAGGTTGTAGAGGAACGGACCCGGCACATCGTTGACCAGGATTTCACCGGCCTGCTGATAGAGGTCGAGCCGAGTGGCCTCGTCAGTTTCGACATCGGCCTGGTTGACGAGCGCATCGAACTCTTCGTTGCAATACCCGAAGCGCAGCGCGAATGTCGCATCGCACTTCCAGTACACGCTCAACCAGTTTTGCGGATCCGGATAGTCCTGGATCCAGCCACCCACCAGCAGCATTTGTGGGAATGTGGATGCATCCTTGCGAAGTTCGACGAGGGCCGTGCCTTCTGTCGGCTCAAGGCTGATGGTGACTCCCAGGATATCCCGGTACTGACCGGCGACCCACTCGGCGCGAGCGGTATTCGCGGCATCATCGGCATTGTAGAAGAGCTGAATCTCTGGAAGACCTTCCGGACCGCCATAACTCGATTCGGCGAGCGCCTGCACGGCCGCGTCGGGATCGAAACCGTAGAGGTCCGACTCGATGGCGCCCGGAATGCCTTCCGGAATCCAGATGAGTGTCGGAGTGCAGTCACCGTTGCGGATAATGCCGCAATAGGTTTCGCGGTCGAATGCGTAAGAAAACGCCTCGCGGACTTTCTTTTCCGTGAATGGTTCCTGGGTCAGGTTGAAGTTGATCTGGAACGTGGCCGCAATGGGATATCCGACCATCTGCGTGCTCAGGTCGGGATCGGCCTCGATCTCGGGAATCTGGACCGGGTCGACTTGCATCATGTCCATATCGCCGGCGCGATAAGCCTCCAGCGCGACAGCGGAATCGCCCTGGTAGATGTACTCCAGGCCGTCGAGGTTCGGTCGCCCCGCCCAATAATTCTCGTTGGCGACGAACGAGATCAACTGCTCGTCGACATATTCTGTCATTTGGAACGGGCCGTTGCCGAGCTGCATGGCGGGATCCCGCCACCATTCCTCACCGCCCTGTTCGATCAACTCCTGCTTGGCCGGGAAGAACACCCACAGACCGGCAATCGTCGGATAGTACGGCGCAGGCGACACCAGCGTGAGTTCGAGCGTCAGGTCGTCGACGGCTCGTACGCCAAGGGCGGCTTTCGCGGCCTCGTAGGCGGCGTCCGGATCTGCCACCGGCGTGCCGTCCGCGTTCGGAGCCAGGGCGCCCGCCAACTCCGCGCAACCAACGATCTCGAACAGGATCGACTGGTATTCGCCGGCGACGTATGGATCGCAGTTGCGCTCGACGGCATACCGGAACCGTTCGGCAGTCAGGGGCGATCCATCGCTGTAGGTCAAGCCTTCACGCAGGTGGAAGGTGAGCACAGTGCCGTCTTCGTTGAACTCCCAGGTTTCGGCCGCGGCGGGCACAGTGTTGAGATCTTCGTCAAGCCGGGTGAGGCCCTCGTAGTTGAGCGCCAACACGTCGATTTCGTTCGTGAACGACTATTGTTGCGGATCGACCACATCCGGATCCGTGGTTTGATGAACCCGCAGGATCTTGCCCGCGTCCTGTGCACTTGCGGTCAGGAACGGCACACTCGGCGCCAGCAGCATGAAACACGCGATGAACGCAATGAACACAGGCTTCGCCCTCAGCGAACGGACCATAGGATTTCCCTCCAAGGTGCATAGTCTTGCCGGACAAGAATGGATACCCGCGAAACATAAACTAGCCATGCACACCGTGTCAACGCCGATAGGACTATCGGGTGATTGACGCCCGGCCATCGCTCCGGAAGCCAGTTTTCGCCGGATTGCTCGATGGACCTCCGCGGTCCGCGAAAACCGATGTCGAGACCGTTACAGCCTACCGATGATCGCGTCGGCCATGCCGGAGGTGGTGGCGGCCTTTGACGGATCGCGGTCCTTGCGTAGGTCGTACGTAACATCCTTGCCTTCGCCGACGACAGCGGCGACCGCGGCCTCGACTCGCTCGGCGGCGTCGATCTCTCCCAGGTGGCGCAGCATCAGCGCTCCGGAAAGAGTCATCGCCATCGGGTTGGCTTCGTTCTTGCCGGCATGCGCCGGCGCGGACCCGTGGATCGGTTCGAAGACGGCGGCCTCCTTGCCGATGTTGCCACCCGGCGCGACACCAAGTCCGCCGATCATGCCAGCGACGAGGTCAGAAACGATGTCACCATACAAGTTGGGCATCACGAGCACATCGTAGAGTTCAGGTTTCTGCATCAACAGCATGCACATGTTGTCGACGATCCGATCCTCAAACTCGATGTCAGGATTCTCGGCGGCAACTTCCTGGGCGACGCGCAGGAACAGGCCATCAGAGAACTTCATGATGTTGGCCTTGTGAACGGCAGTCACCTTTTTACGCTTGTTCTTGCGCGCATAGTCGAAGGCGTACTCGACGATCCGGCGGGAACCGCCCGGGGTGATCATCTTGATTGTGATCGCGGCGTCTTCGGCCACTTGCTTCGCGCTCTTCGCATTGATCGCGGCGATGACGTCGGCGGCTTCGGGGGTCCCGGTGTCGAACTCGACGCCGGCGTAGGTGTCTTCGAGGTTCTCGCGGACAATGACGAGATCAATATCTTCAAATCTCGATTGAACGCCCTTGATCGACCTGCCGGGCCGGAGGTTGACGTACAGGTTAAGCGCCTGGCGTAAACCGACATTGACGCTGCGGAATCCAGTGCCAATCGGCGTCGTGATCGGTCCCTTGAGGCCGATCCCGTTCCTCCGCACCGAGTCGAGGGTCGCTTCGGGCAGCACGGAACCATGCTTGTCAAGCGCGTTCATGCCCGCATCGCAATACTCCCAGTCGAATCCGATCCCCGTCGCCTCCAGAATCCGGCGCGTGGCTTCCGCAACCCCAGGTCCGATGCCGTCTCCCGGTATGAACGAAACCGCATAATTTGCCATGTGTTCTCCTCTTGGTCGTCGACTCAATGCTCGTTGTTTCGTGGCAAATTGTCGCACGCCCGCTCGCGCGAGTCGTCATCGATGCGATGATCATGGGACCATGTGTTGAGTAGACGGCCGAGGCGTCGATCTGGAGTTTGAACACAATGGTTACAGCGAAGCGACCTGTACTGTTGGCGATCCTCGATGGCTGGGGCATCGCGCCGCATGGACCAGGCAACGCCGTCACCCTGGCCGACACACCGGTGCTGGACAGTCTTTTCGAACGGTATCCTCACGCCACACTCAGAACTTCCGGTGAAGCGGTCGGGCTTCCGGATGGCCAAATGGGGAACTCCGAGGTCGGCCATCTCAATATCGGGGCCGGATTCATCGTCTATCAGTGGATTACGCGGATCGACATGGGCATTCGTTCAGGCGAACTAGCGGCCAATCCCGCTATCCAACGAGCGTTCTCGTCGGCCCGCGCTACTTGCGGGACCGTGCATCTGATGGGCTTAGTCAGCGACGGTGGAGTGCACAGCCATACGCGGCACCTCGTCGCGCTGCTTGAGGCCGCGAAAGCGGCAGGCGTTGAGGACCTGTTAGTCCATGCCTTCACCGATGGACGCGACGCCTCGCCAACGAGTGGACGGCAGGCGCTGACCGAAGTTGAAAGCAAGCTCCTGCATCTTGACATCGGCGGGATCGCCACCGTCTCTGGCCGCTATTACGCAATGGATCGCGATCACCGGTGGGAGCGCACGCAGACTGCGTTTGCGGCGATCGCGCAAGGTTCGGGAGCGGAGGCGACATCGGCAGTGACGGCGATCGACACGAGCTACGCGCTCGCCGTGACCGACGAATTCGTTGCGCCAACGGTGATCCCGGCGGCTGACGGTTCGCGGCATGCGATCGGTTCGAACGATTCGGTGATCGTCTTCAACTTTCGCTCCGATCGAGGTCGACAGTTGACAGAAGCGCTCTCCGAGCCGAACTTTAGCGGCTTTGAAAGGAGCACATACACCATTCCGCAAAATGTCACGACACTAACAACGTACGATGCGACCTTGCCGGTGCATGTCGCCTTCGCGCCTCACGACGTCGAGCGCCCGCTGGCGCGGATCATTAGCGAAGCGGGGATGTCCCAGTTCCACACAGCCGAAACCGAGAAGTATCCCCACGTCACGTTCTTCCTGAACGGCGGGCGCGAGGAACCGTTCCCGGGTGAGGATCGCCGCCTCGTGCCCTCGCCGAAAGTCGCGACGTATGACCTGCAACCCGAAATGAGCGCTCCTCAAGTGGCCGATGGTGTGGTCGAGGCGATCGGGTCGGGTCAATACGACTTCATCATCGTGAACTTCGCCAACTGCGACATGGTCGGTCATACCGGGGTGATCGCGGCGGCTGTGGCGGCGACGGAGACGGTGGATTCGTGCGTCGGGACGATACTTGCCGCGCTGGAACTGGCCGAGGGAGTGGCAATCGTCACGGCCGATCATGGCAACGCCGAGCAAATGATCGATCCGGCAACCGGCGGGCCGTTCACGGCGCATACGACCAATCCGGTCCCAGTCATCCTTGTTGCGCCGCACGATCACCAGTTGCGGCACGCTCAGCTTCTCGAATGCGCCGTTCTTGGCTCGGTGGCGCCGACCGTGCTGGAGCTGCTGGGCATCACGCCCCCGGCATTTATGGACCAGCCAAGCCTGATCGGCGGCGGGAAGTAGTGGGAGGACACACGGGTCCGGGCCTACGAGTTACGCGCGGAGAGCGCTTCTGCCGGGGTAGATCGCGGCGTCGCCAAGTTCTTCCTCGATGCGGAGCAACTGGTTGTATTTGGCGACACGGTCGACGCGCGATGGAGCGCCGGTCTTGATCTGGCCGGAGTTGGTGGCGACGGCGAGGTCGGCGATAAAGGTGTCCGCCGTCTCGCCTGATCGGTGCGAGGTCACCGAGCGGAATCCGGCGCGATGGGCGAGGTCGATTGCTTCGAGCGTCTCGGTCAGCGTCCCGATCTGGTTCAACTTGACGAGGATGGCGTTGCTAGCCTTCTCGTCGATTCCACGCTGCAGGCGCCCGGTGTTGGTGACGTAGAGATCGTCGCCAACGATCTGGACCTTGTGACCGATTTCAGCGGTGAGCGTCGACCAGGTCACCCAGTCATCTTCGGCCAGTCCGTCCTCGATCGAGACGATTGGATAATTCTCGGCCCATGACTTGAGGAACGCGACCATGTCGCCGGGTTTGAGTGTCTTGCCCTCTCCGGCGAGGACGTACTTCCCCTTCGTGTAGAACTCGGTTGCGGCGGGGTCGAGGGCGATCGCGATATCCTGGCCAGGCTTGTATCCAGCGGTCTCGATTGATTCAATGATGAAGTCGAGCGCTTCCTGATTCGAGGCGAGGTTCGGGGCGTAGCCCCCTTCATCCCCGACGTTGGTGTTCAGGCCACGTGAGGCGAGCGTCTTCTTCAATGTGTGGAAGACCTCGGTTCCCCAGCGCAGCCCCTCGCGGAACGACCCGGCGCCGACCGGCATGACCATGAACTCCTGCATGTCGACGCTTGAACCCTCGGCGTGCTTGCCACCGTTGAGAATGTTCATCATCGGGACAGGCAAGGTGCGGGCATTCGGTCCGCCAAGGTAGCGATAGAGCGGGAGACCGGCATGCTCGGCCGCCGCCCGAGCGACAGCCATCGAGACTCCAAGTATCGCGTTGGCCCCAATCCGAGACTTGTTCGGTGTGCCGTCCACCTCGCACATGATCCGGTCGATCTCGACCTGGTCAAACGCGTCCAACCCGACTACGGCTTCGGCGAGGTCGGTGTCCACATGCGCCACGGCGTCGAGAACGCCCTTGCCGCCATATCGCTTCGTGTCGCCGTCGCGTACTTCGACTGCCTCGTGAGCGCCGGTGGAGGCGCCAGCTGGCACGGCGGCACGACCGACTGCTCCACCAAACAAGAACACTTCGACTTCGACCGTCGGGTTGCCGCGGGAGTCAAGGATTTCCCGACCATGAACAGATTCAACAACGCTATCCAACGTGACCTCCATCACAATGTGTTCGTCATCACACCACCAACGGCAGAAGTATACGGCTGCACCAGACCGCTAACGTGTGAATCATTGCTATAATGAGTGCATGTGAAGACTTTCCGATGTTGACGGAGACAGGATTGTCCGTTCGGCCGAAAAGGGGCGATGCGCTGGACCCAGGGCGCCCGCGACGGCGCCGCTGTGAATTCACTGCCAAGTTGGAACGCGAACGCCTCGTGACAACCAGCGAACCGGATTCGCTTCTCCTTACCAGGGTTCCAACAAGTTCAATTTCGGCGCCGCTGGCGCTGAAGAAGGTTGGCGCCGTGAGGCGACCCCTGGTTCCCGCCGAGGGGTTTTTATTTGTCTGAATTCATTGCAGTTCCCGGAGGGGTCATCCACGTGTCAATTGTTCAACCTGGTTGGTCTGACGAAATCGAAATTCTCCGACGCGAGTCGCTCGACCAACTCGTCGCGCTGGCGACGATAGTGGAGGCGGCTGAATGGGAAAGCACGTTCCTCGGCCCCAAAGGACGTGTCACGTTGCTGCTGCGGGGACTAAGCAAGCTTCCAGTCGAGGAACGCCCGTTGGCGGGCCGCGCCGCGCAACTGCTTCGCAATGAGTTGGCAACGGCTTTCGAACCGGTCCAAGATCGAATCAGGACTGAGTCGCTCAAAGCGCGGCTGGCGACTGACGCGGTCGATGTCTCCCTCCCGGGCCGTGTGCCAACCATCGGGGCGGCGCACCCGATTTCAACGATGATCGACGAATTGGTCCAGATTTTCGCGTTGCTCGGATTCCAGGCTGTGTTTGGTCCGGAAGTGGAAACCGCACGGTACAACTTCGACCTCCTTAACATTCCTGCCGACCATCCAGCCCGCGATGTATGGGACACCATTCACGTCGAAACCGATGGCGAGGAGATCGTGCTGCGCACCCATACTTCACCGATGCAAGCCAGGACGATGGAACGTATTAGGCCGCCGGTACGGGTAATCGTGCCGGGGATCGCCTTTCGGTTCGAGTCCCAGGATGCGTCCCACGAGTGGCAGTTCACCCAGCTCGAAGGGTTGGCGGTGGATCGCAATATTACGTTGGCCGATCTCAAGGGCACCCTCCAGGAGCTTGCTCGCCAGCTATTCGGTCCCGAGCGCCGTATCCGGCTCCGTTGCGACTATTTCCCGTTTGTTGAGCCAGGGGTGGATTTCGCCGTCGATTGCGCGATCTGCGAAGGCAGGGGATGCCGGGTGTGCAAGCATACGGGATGGCTAGAGATGGGTGGAGCTGGCATGGTTCACCCGAGCGTGCTGCGAGGAGTCGGCTACGATCCAGACGAGGTCAGTGGGTTTGCGTTTGGCCTCGGGATCGACCGCCTGGCGATGATGAAGTACGCGGTGGACGACCTCCGGGCATTCGCCAACAACGACATTCGATTCATCCGGGACTTCGCTCGCGCAATCGGCTAGGCGGCGCTCGACGTATTCGCTCAGGGAATGACCGCGCATGAACGTGCCGTATAGCTGGCTCAAGGATTACGTTGAGACCGATCTGGCTCCGCGGGAGCTGGCGCATCGGATGACGATGGCTGGCCTCGAAGCGGAACAGCTCACGCAAATTGGCGCCGATTGGGACAACGTTTACGTGGGCGAAGTGCTGAACGTCACCCAACACCCGGATGCCGATCGCCTCGTTCTCGTCGATGTTGGCGCCGGCGAGCATCGGCTCACCGTCGTCACGGGCGCCCCGAACATTGCCCACGGCCAGAAGGTCGCACTGGCGCTCGTGGGAGCACGGTTGATCGACGGACATTTAGAGGAAGTGAAGTACAAGACGCTCAAAGCGAGTTCGATCCGGGGTGTTCGTTCGGAGGGCATGGTCTGCTCCGAGAAGGAACTCGGAATCTCCGATGAGCACGAGGGCATCCTCGTCCTCGAATCCGATGCGCCAGTCGGCGTGGCGCTGGCAGAGTACCTTGGCGATACGATGATCGAGTTCGAGATTACGCCAAACCTGGTTCACGCCTTCTCGGTTTTCGGCATCGCGCGGGAAGCCGGGGCGGTCACCGATGCACCGGTGCACAAGCCGATTCTCGCTGATCTGTCCAAAGCGGCACGCTCCAGTTCGCTTGTCCGAGTCGAGGCGCCGGACCTTTGTGCCCGGTATCACGCAATCATCCTCGATAATGTCAGGGTTGAGCCCGGGCCCGCATGGATGCAACGTCGACTCCAGGCGGCCGGGGTTCGCCCGGTCAACAACCTGGTCGACATCACGAATTACGTCATGCTTGAGGTGGGACAACCGCTGCACGCCTTCGACCTCTCATTTGTTGAGCAGGAAACGATTGTCGTGCGCAAGGCAACCACCGGAGAGATCTTCGAAACCCTGGATCACCGCGTGCGCATACTCTCCGGCGGCGAGCTACTAATCTGCGATGGCGTCAAGCCGGTGGGCCTTGCCGGGATCATGGGCGGAGTCAACAGCGAAATCGCGGATTCGACGACATCATTGTTCCTCGAAGCGGCCAATTTCGATATGGTCTCGGTGCGGCAAACGGCACGCGCCCAAAAGCTGCAAACCGATGCCTCTGCGCGCTTCGGCCGTGGCCTGGACCCTGAGTTGGCGGGCATCGCCAATGCCCGAGCGGCCAGGCTCGTTCTCGACATATGCCCGGGCGCAACTATTCGCGCGATCCAGGATGTCTATCCCCACCCGCCTGTCGACCGATCCATCGCATTCCATGCCTCGCACGTGTCGAAGTTGCTTGGCATGCAAGTCAACGTCGGCGAGATGATGCCGATTCTGGAGCGGTTGTCGTTTCAACCGTTGTACGACGATGCTCGCGGCCTGCTCACGGTTCACGTACCTTCATGGCGATCCGACGTCACGATCAAGGAAGACGTGATCGAGGAGATCGCCCGAATCGTGGGGTACGACACCCTGCCGGCAACCCTGATCGCGGGCACTACGCCACTCGTCGAGCGAGATCCGGTTTTCCTGGCCGAACGTCGCGTAAGGCAAACACTGATCGCGGCTGGAGGATTCGAAGGTCGTGGATATATCACTGTGTCTCAAACCGACATTGAGCGGTGGAGTCTCGACGGGAGCGGCGGTTTCGCTCACTCCCTGGGAGATAGGCCACTTGTCCGGCTTCGTAACGCGATTCCGGCTGACGATAACATCCTTCGCCCGTCGATCATTCCCAACCTCGTTAAGTCTGTCCTGGAGAACCTCAAGCACGAGCGCACGGTGCGTTTGTTCGAAATCGGGCATGTCTACCTTGGGACGGATCCGAACCTGCTCCCGGATGAACCGTCGACGGTGGCGATCGTCGTCGCCGGTCATCGAGAGCGGTTCGATCGCTTCCACCTGCGTCCCTCAGAAGACGACTATCTCGACTACTTCGACGCCAAGGGGATGGTCGACGCCGTAGTGACCCAATTCGGACTGGCCGACGTTGCCTGGACACCGCTGAAGCATCCGGCGCTGCATCCAGGACGATCGGCGGAGGTGCGCTGTCGCGATGAGCGGATCGGAATCGTCGGCGAGGTTCATCCATCGCTGTCCGCCAATCTTGGGAGCGACGGTTTGCGACTGGCAATTGGCGAACTGAACCTGCAACGCATGCTCGAACTTGGCGCTGGCTCGAAGCGGACTGAAGTCAGGGTGGCGAGATATCTCCCGGTCGAGCAGGACTTCGCGATCATCGTCGATCGCGAAGTCCCAGCCCAGGACGTGCAATATGCGCTTCGTCTAAATGCGGGTCCGCTCCTGACCAACATCGTCTTGTTTGACGTGTACGAGGGAGCGCAGATCGGCAAGGATAAGAAAAGCCTCGCCTACCGGCTAACTTTCACCTCCCCCGATCGGGCACTGACCGACGCCGAGCTTGGAAAGGTGCGGAAGCGGATCGAGCGTGGCATCCAAACCCGACTGAGCGGCTCACTGAGGGGATAGAAGGCGGCAGATGATTACGAGAATCGATGGCGTCACGGAGGGCCTCCGGCGGCTCAGTCGCCGCGGCGCCTCCGGGGCGCAGGAGTTGCCTGAACACTTCGCAACCAAAATCGAGGAGGTTTTCGGGAAACCGTTGACGGCCGTCGAGGTCGTGGCGACGATACTGGCGGATGTCCGGGAGAATGGCGACGAGGCCGTGCGGCGATACACCGTGGCCTTCGACAGCGCCGAACCGGCCTCGTTCGAGGCGCCTCACAGCACGTGGGAGACAGCATGGGACGAGATCGGAGCCGAGCTCCGAGATGCGTTAACTTTCGCTGCTGATCGGATCCGCTCGTTCCACCAAAAGCAGAGTCGACCGAGCTGGTTCGATCCAGAGGCGCTGGGAATTTTCGGCCAGATTGTACGGCCTCTCCACAGAATCGGGATTTACACACCCGGAGGGTCAGCTGCCTTGCCGTCATCGCTCTTGATGTCGGCAATACCGGCGCGGGTTGCCGGTGTGCGGGAAGTAATCGTCGCCGCGCCACCAAGCCACAATGGAGGAGTGGCGCCAGTCATTCTTGCCGCGGCAAAGGTTGCGGGGGTCAACCGGGTGTTTTCAATCGGTGGAGCGCAGGCGATCGCGGCGCTGGCGTTCGGCACCGAATCGGTCCCTCCGGTCGACAAGATTCTTGGCCCCGGCAACGTGTTTGTAGCGACTGCCAAGCAACAGGTATTTGGCACGGTAGACATCGACCAGATTGCCGGTCCAACCGAGACAATGCTGATCGCTGACGACACGGCAGACATCGAATTGGTCGCCGCCGACATGCTTGCCCAGTCGGAGCACGGAGTCGATTCATCGGCAATCCTGATCACTACGTCGCATCGTGTGGCCGATGGCATTATCGGTGAACTTGAAGCGCAACTCAGGCGCCTGACACGGGTCGACATTGCCAAGGTTTCGTTGGAACGGAACGGCGTTGTTGTCGTTGTTGACAACCTCTCCGGGGCCGTGTCGCTCGCGAACGCATATGCACCTGAACACCTCTGCCTGTTGGTGGAGGATCCGTGGAATTTGGTCCCGAGCATCGAGAACGCGGGCGGGATATTCATCGGAGAAGCGAGCGCGGAGGCGCTTGGCGACTACACCGCGGGACCTAGTCATGTCATGCCCACCGGCGGTACGGCGCGGTTCTCCTCACCGGTCAATATCTCGGATTTCCAGAAGGTGATCTCCGTGATTGCGGCAAATTCGAAAGCGATTGAGTCGTTGGGGCCAGTGACGATTGCTTTGGCACGTGCGGAGGGGCTGGGTGGGCATGCGGCGGCAATTGAACGGCGATTGCGGCGAGTTAAGCCGTAACGAAACTACGCTTCTCCAAGGCGGCGGAGCGCTTCAAGTACGTGTTGCTCGGTGGTCATCATCTCGTCCGTGGGGATGGCGGAGATGGCGCCGAGCGCTTCGGCGGTTGTGTAGCCGAGGGACTGCAGGGCGCCAAGCACATCGGGATCGCTCTGCCTGGCCAACATTCCAGTCGGCTCCAGGTTGTCGGGCAGCTTTCCACGAAGATCAAGCAGAATGCGCGATGCTGTGCGCTTGCCGATGCCCGGGACGCTCGATAGCAACGCCACTTCTTCAGAGTCGATTGCACTCAGCAGGTCGTCAGGCGTGAAGCGGCTGAGCACGGCGCAGGCGAGCCGAGGACCGACGCCGTTGACGCCGATCAGAGTCTCGAACCAATTCAGTTCGTTCAGGGTCAGGAATCCGTAAAGGTTGAGAGCGTCGGCGCGAACCACCAGGTGCGTGTGCAGCTCAACCAGGGCCCCTACGCCAGCCGCTTCGGACCCGGTGCGGGAACTCGTACTGACGCGGTAGATGACGCCATTGACATTCACCAACACGGAATCGGCGGTTACCGCATGCAGCGTCCCGATCAATCCCGCAATCATTGATCCTCACCAATTCCAAATACGCGCATCGCCGCGCCGCCAACGACATCGGATAGCGATCGATCCGGAATTCCCGACGCAAATACCTTGTTCAGAAACGCACGCTGTTTGAGGAGTGGGTAATCGGTGCCGAAGACCATGCGCGCTGATCCGACCAACCGCTCGACCACTGGAAAGACGTCGAACCGGTAAAGGTACGTGGAGGCAGCCGAATCGTAGACTACATTCCTGGTCAGTTGAGCGACCTCAGGCATGAGTTCATAGAACGGCAATCCGCCGCCCCAGTGTGCTGCCACGACGCGTAATTCGGGATTCGCTTCCAGAAATCGGAGAATCCGTTCAGGTGTGGCGGCCCCCTTTCCGGGATAGGCGTGACCCGCGGGTTCGGTGCAATGAATCAGCACCGGGATGTTCGCATGTACGCAGGCGGCCATCGAATCGGCAAGATCGTTCGTTTGCTCCCATCGAAATCCCTGAGCATCAGCGTTCAATTCGCCAATTCCGGAGGCGCCAAGGCCAACGGCACGCTCAATTTCGATTGAGGCGCCGGCCGATGCTGGATTGACCGCCGCAAGCCAGGCGATTCGAGCGGGGTATGTTCTCTTAACGTCAGCCAGAAAGTCGTTGTGGTCACGGCACTGACCCATGTCACGCCACGGCCAGCCGCAGACCACCGACATCTCGATGCCTGCGTTGTCCATACTGGCGATGAGGTCGTCAGGTGTGACGAGGACGATGCTGGGGGATGCGAACAACTCGCCAAACCACGCATCCCGATCGAGATGAACTGTTCGGTCTCGGACGATCTCGGGCGGAAAGAGATGCGTGTGCGCATCGATGACCCGATGCCTGGCGGGCGAAATCAAGGAAACGATCCCCTTATAAATAGAAGTACACACCCGCGGTAATGGCAAGGAGGAGAACGAGGATCAGCACGATAGGGATAAGCATCGGGTTCACGCGTGGCGCATTCGCCGCGAGTTCGGTTCCCATGCGCTCGCGTTGCAAAGTGGCTCGCGATGGGCTGACCTCAATCACAATCGCGCTGACGTTGTCGGTTGTTCCCCGGTCGATTGCCATCGAGGTCAGGGTGAGCACGGAATCCTGGGGGCTGCGTTCGAGCACGGTGGAAACGTAGTCGTCGGCCTCCAGGACATCGAAGAATCCATCGCTGCACAAGAGCAGTCGATCCTCGGGCAAGAGGGTGATCTCGTAAATGCTCGGCATTCGACGGTCGAGCGCAGCACTCAAGCCAAGTGCCTGGGTTACGATATTCCGTTGTGGGCTTCGACGTGCTTCCGCGTCGCTGATTACACCCTTGGCCACCTGTTCGGCAACGAGCGAATGGTCCTGAGTGATCTGGGTGAGTTGCCTTGCCCGGATCAGGTAGGCGCGGCTGTCGCCGACGTTGGCAATCGTCGCATACTTGCCGCGGACGACCGCCGAGACCAGAGTCGTGCCCATTCTGGACTCATTCTCTTCAGCATCCGACTGCTTGTAAATCGCCTCGTTCGCCCGGCGATAGGCTTGTTTCAAGGCGAGTGCGATGTCTTCGGGTGTGTCCCGCGCGAACAGGTCGTCGAGAAGTGAAATCGCGAGCTGACTTGCTACCTCACCCTTCTCGTGACCGCCCATGCCATCGGCAACCGCCAGAACGAAACCATCTGAGTCTCCACTGGCGAGTGCGGGCAAAGGTTTGACGAGGATCGCATCCTCGTTCTTGGGGCGACCGGCGGGTGACGTCGCACTGCCCACGGAATGGCTGAAATCGGTGGGTACGTTGCTCAAGTTCAGGCTCCAGGTTGCGGTCAATCGCAAAGTGGCACGCAAGGACCATAGTTCGGTTCCCGGCGCTTGCTATTATCCCAGTTGACACAGGATTGTCACAAACGACGCAGTCCAGCTTGGTATGGTGGGGACAACATCGGCAATGCTCACCGGCATGGTATCGCCATACAATCTCCATGAGCGTCCTCGATCAGCGCACTCTAGTGAAGCAGGAGACAAACATGGAACGTCAAGATCCAACACCATCGCGGCGATCATTTCTGACTTCCTCACTTGCCGCCACCGCATTGCTGGTCGGCGGTTACCGGCCCGTCCTGGGACAGGACATCGCGGTCGAGGAAATCCTGAGTGATGCCAGCAAGCGACTTGCCGAGGTTAAGTCGCTGCATTTCACGCTGGAGGTCGAAGGCGAAACGTTCATTGACGAAACCGGCGCAATCCGCCTGGAATCCGCCGAAGGCGACCTCTCCCGGCCGGATAAGGTCGCAGTCGAGTTCCAGGTAAGCCTGTTCGGAACGGGTACGGTGTCGATCAGGATGATCACAATCGGCGATGAATCCTGGACCACGGATCTGATCACCGGCAACTGGGGTGAAGCTCCGCCGGAATTCGGGTATGACCCATCGAGGCTGTATGACAATCAAGACGGTCTCGGGCCAGTCATGGGCAAACTTGACGAACCGGTAATCGTGGACATCGAGGAGATCGACGATCGCGACTGCAATCACATCAAGGGCGCGGTCCAGAACGATGTCGTTTCCGCCGTCACGGCGGGCACGATGACCGGTGACCCTGTTGGTATCGACCTTTGGATTGACACTGAAACGTCGGATCTGCGGCGAGTGAAGCTGATCGAACCCGACTCAGACGACAAGGACAAACCTGCGACCTGGCAGCTCAACCTCTCGGAGCACGGCGAAGAGGTCGCGATTGAGCCACCGTCGTAGGCAGGCGAAATCCCGTTCGGAAATCCGGCAGCTCCTTTCGTCACGATCGATGCTGGCCGCGCTGACCTGCGTTTTGCTGGGGTCGATCGATCTCACCGTCGTCGCATCGATCTTGCCGCAAATGATCGGTGATCTCGGCGTCAACACCGCCGACGTCGATCGGTACATCTGGGCGGTAAACGCGTACCTCATTGCCTACATCGTGGCCATCCCATTGGCGGGGCGCACGTCCGATGTGATTGGCCGCCAGCCCACATTCATCGGCTGCCTGCTGATTTTTCTTGGAGGATCGGTCGTCTGCGCGACGAGTGAGACGCTGGTTGACCTGATCGTCGGGCGAGCGATCCAAGGGTTTGGCGGCGGCGGATTGTTGCCGGTGGCGCTGGCGCTGGCGGGAGACAGGCTTGGTCGCAAGAGTCAGTTGGCGGGGATTGGGTTCGTGAGCGCGGTCGAAACTGTCGGCTGGATTCTTGGGCCGATCTATGGAGCAGTGATCACTGGTCTGCTCGACTTCACCGATGAGCCGTGGCGCTGGGTGTTCTGGATCAATGTGCCAATTCTCGCGTTGCTGATGTTGGCGTTGCGCGGATTCTCACGACGGCCGGGACCGAGTCGCGATCGGTCGGCATCGAGGATTGACTTGGCGGGAGCAATCCTGTTGTCCATGGCATTGACCACCTTGAACCTGGCGTTGGCATCTGGCGGTGAGCTCGGGGCGAGTACGGGCACTGGGATTCGCGCGATGGGCGGAACCGAGAATCCTCTAGCCGATTGGGCGCCATTCCTTCTGGCGGTGGCAGTGATCTCCACAATTCTGCTCGTTGCCTGGGAACTCCGAAGCCGGCATCCGCTTCTGCCAATCACGCTCTACCGACAGGGTCCGTTTCTGGCCGCGATCATCGTCAACCTTTGCCTCGGGGCGATTCTGATGGTGACCATGGTGAACGTGCCTGTGGTCGTGGCGCTCACGACCGACGATGCGCGCATTGGCGCGATGAGCGCGGTCTTGCTCGCGCCGTTCACGGCTGCGATCGCCGCGGCATCGCTGGCGGCAAGCATGATTTCCCGCCGGATTGGCGCGCTGGCGACGATGGCCACGGGCATCGCGCTGGCGGCAACTGGAAGCGCAATGATCGGCGTGCTCCTGGACCAGGACAACACCTGGACGATGGCGCCTGGGCTGGTGATTGGCGGCGTCGGAATCGGGTTGCTCTTGCCGGCGCTGGGGACCCTCCCGATTCAGCTAGCAGGCGGTTCGGAACGTGGAGCGGGGGCTTCGTCGGCGCTGATGTTCAGGTTGTTGGGGATGACCGTCGGGGTCTCGATCCTCACCGCACTGGGTGTGCGTCGCTTGCAGACGCTGACAGGACGCCTGGAACCGATTGTGCGGGAACCAGACGAATCGACAGCGCTGTTCCTGACTCGTCAGCGCGAGTTTATCATCGACTACGCAATTCCACTGTCGCTCCAGGTGATCGGGGAGACCTTTATCGCGGCGGCAGTGATCGCGCTCGTCGCCGCCGCGCCGATCGCCCTGCTCGCTCGCTACTTCACCCTCGAGGCGGAACCGAGCGACGGATGACTAGCGATCGCGGCTCGAAGCGCGGCCATGTTCACGGCGATCGATGCGTTGCCGTTGATCACCGAACTCCCCGCCACAATCGAGGTCGCGCCCGCCCCGACGACGCCCGCAATCGTGCTCGGGTTGATTCCGCCATCCACCTGGATCACGCAATCCGGGTTCAATCGTTCAATCGCCTCTCGAAGTCGATGCACTTTGTCAGGCATTGATTCGATCAATGCTTGCCCTCCGAAACCGGGATTTACGGTCATTAAGAGCACGTGGTGGACGTATGGAATAAGGTCTTCGATCAGTCCGACAGACGTGGCCGGATTGATCGCGACGCCGGCATCAGCTCCACCCAGGGAGATCGACTCGGCGACCCGGTGCATGTGCGGCGTGGCCTCGGCATGAAATGTGACGGAGTCGGCGCCGGCGGCGCAAAAGTCGTCGACCCAGCGCTCGGGGTCGACGACCATCAGGTGAACGTCGATTGGCAGGGAAGTTCCTCGCCGAACCGCCCCAAACACGGGCAGCCCGATCGAGATATTGGGCACGAACTGGCCATCCATCACGTCGAAATGGATGTAATCAGCACCGGCATGCTCGATCTCGACCAACTGGTCACCCAGCCGCAAGAAGTCCGCGGAGAGCACTGATGGGCCAATCACAACTCTGGATCGGGAAACGTGACGTGTCAAGCAATGCTCCCCGGATGCAACTTCGGGCGACGCAATCGAAGATCGTTCGCCGGACGTTCCCCAACTCTAGCAGGACGATGGCAACGAAGGTTCACGCACTGCGCCTATAATCGAGCAACTGATGGCCCGTACTCCACCACGGGAGCACTATAGTGTGAAATTGCTCGAAAAGGTCGAACGTTCAATTGAACGCCTGATGGAAGGGACGACGGGCTCGTTGTTCAATCAAAGCCTCCAGCCCGCGGAGATAGGAAAACGCCTGGAGCGCGGCATGCTGGCAAATCAACGGGCATCGATGGGAACTTCGATTGTGCCGAATCTGTTCGTGGTCAACCTCAATCCCAAGGACTTTGCACAGTTTGCCGATTACCGGACAGGCCTGGCCCGTCAAATGGAGTCGTGGTTGGCTCAGGTTGCGACTGAACGAAATCTTTCGGTGGTCGATCGGATACGGGTCTCCATCGTGGAAGACGCCTCGGCCAAACGGCGGAATCCAAAAGTTACCGCCGCCATTTCCGACAGCCGATCACAACCTGTGACATCTTCCGCACGTGACAGACCGCCGCCAGCCCACGCAACATCTGTCTATCGCGTCGTGCCGGGCGCCAACCGAACAACCGCATCGTTGCGAGCTTTGGATGGACCTCAGCAAGGGCGCACATTCATCGTCCCACCCGGAACCACCAGCATCGGCCGTGCGCCCGAAAACGACATCGTGCTAGACAGTCCGGATGTATCTCGGCGTCACGCCCGGATTGAATGCACTGGCAACGGCATTCGCGTTCACGACCTCAATAGCACAAATGGCACCCGCGTCAATGGAGATGCCGTGCGCATCGCCGACGTTGAGCACCTGGACGAGCTCTCGTTTGGCGGGCAACGGCTGGAAGTTGAGATTCACGCACAGGTTCAAGATCGGGACTGGTCGCGATAATGGACTTCTCGCTCAGTTCGTCGATCTCGTTCGACTGGTTCATACTCGCTCTTCGGATCGCCTTCATTGCCTTGATTTACTACTTTCTTTATCAGGTCGCACGAGTGTCAATTCGCGAACTCGTCGCTGTCGGCATCGCCGCGTCATCAACGGCATCGCCAACACTCCCGAGCCCGGCGAGCGCACTTGAAGTGATCGAGCCGGCGAATTCTACGTTGCGGTCGGGTGATTTATTGCCACTCGACCACTACACCACCGTGGGTCGACGTGAGGACAATACGCTGATGATCGACGACGGTTTCGTATCGGGAGCCCACGCCGAAATGGTGTTCGATCAGGGATCGTGGTGGCTTATTGACCTGGGCAGCACCAACGGAACCTTCCTCGGCGGGCGACCGGTACGCGCGCGCGCAAGAGTGAATGCCGGCGACATCGTACAATTTGGCCGCGTTACTCTGCGCGCCAACATTTAGGGCGCGACTTCTGCGACAGCGAAGTGGTGGGTGGTCGTTCGTGGCGCGAGAGCGACGTTGTGTGCAACCTCATTTTTGACATTCTTTGATTACCGCTGGAGATGTTGTGAGTAGTGCGACCGCGTCCGCCCCAAGTGGCATTTTTGCGCCGATTCCGGGCACTCTCTCTCTCGTCCTCCCCGCCTTTAACGAAGAGGCCAACATTGAGATTGTGGTGGGCAGGGCGCTTGAGATTCTTCCGGAATTCACGAGTGGATTTGAAATCATCGTGGTCAATGATGGAAGCAGGGATGCGACCGCGGAAATCATCGATCGACTGGCGCGGGCAGATTGCCGTGTTCGGCCGGTGCACCATCGGATCAACGAGGGTTACGGAGGAGCAATCAAGTCTGGTTTCAGGACATCGACTTGTGAATACGTGATGTTCATGGACGCAGACCGGCAATTCGACATCGCTGACATCAGATTGCTCTCGCCGTTTGTGCCGCTGTTCGACATCGTGGCCGGGTTCCGGATGGAACGGTCGGACCCAATTATCCGGCGGATCAATGCGGAGGTTTTCAACATTGCTGTGCGGATCCTGTTCGATGTGCATATCCGGGACCTGGACTGTGCGTTCAAGATTTTCCGTGGAGATCTGATCCGCTCCCTGGAGTTAACGTCAGCCGGGGCATTGCTCAACGCTGAAACCCAGGCAAAACTCCGCCGCCAGGGCGCAACGTTAGTCCAGGTTGGGGTGCCGCATTACCCTCGGGTGGCGGGCCAGGCCACCGGGGGCAACATCAAGGTGATTCTTCGTGCCATGTACGGAACGATCGTGCTCTGGTTGCGGATGCACCGGTATGCGCCGCCGTCATCGGCTCCGGCCCCGCGTCCATACTATCCGCTGGGCGATGCATTGATCGGGTCAGTCTCGGCAGTTGGCCTGGCGACAATCGACAGATTGCTGCGACGGCGACGGTAAGCGGTTCGTTGCGGTCACGCAATGGAGTCGCAGTCAGTGGTGAATTGCGGATTCTGGAAAGGTGATTGCTGGATGGATATTCGCGGGCGGACAACGGGATCAACTGAAGCCGGGTTGGCCAGACGCGTGTCATAGTCGATCCAGTTCTTCCCTCACGAATCCAAGAGCCGCTACTGGTTGCTCGAATGTCGCATTGGGATTTGCGGTGGGCCAGACGTCGGCGGCGACCGGGGCGCCGACCCATGTATGTCGATATTGAACAAGGCGCCGCTCACCGATCGTCCCAGTGATGGGACTTAACCGCCTTCACGACATCGTGCATCACCCATTACGGGTCTGTCTCGGACATGTGGGCACCGTCATTGGGACGTGAGGCCCGATATGGGCACGATCGCCGTCATCCAATCGCTGACCTATCACCCGGGTTACGGGTCAGGACCAGGGAGACCCAATCGTCGATTTGGCGCCTGGTGATGACCTTCGCCCCCCTCAAGGCGAACGCCTCGACCACATCGTGCTCCCGGCTTTCGATGATTCCTGCCAGCACGAGATGCCCTGACGGCCTGGTTGCGACAACAAGCGCTGGGGCCAGTTCGATCAGGATGCGGGCAATGATGTTCGCCAAGACGACATCGTACTCGCTCTGGAACGGCTCGCCAGGACCTGCGCTTCCATGTTTGACATCGAATTGTTGGGCGACGCCATTGCGCTCGGCATTCTCCCGCGCAGAGCGAACCGCAACCGACTCGATGTCCACGCAGTCGGCATGATCGGCGCCCAGTTTCAGCGCCGCGAGCGCCAGAATTCCGGAACCTGTGCCCACGTCAAAGACGCGGTCCCCGTGTTTCACAACCTGCTCCACCGCCAGCACCGACAACTTGGTGGACGGATGAAGTCCGGTGCCGAACGCCATGCCGGGATCGAGCTCGACGACGACCTGATCGTCGACCGGTTCGTACTCTCGCCAAGGTGGTCGGATCACGACGCGGTGGCCGATCCGATGGACCTGGAAGTGCTCTTTCCAGGCATTGGCCCAGTCCTCTTCCTTGAGTGTAGAAACGCGAAGGTCGCCAACACTTCGAAGCTGGCCATAGTGCCAAAGCGCCTGGCGGATTTCCTCGACGAGTTCTGGCCGGAAATCGGTGTCCGCCACGTACGTGCGAACGGTGAATCGCTTCGTCAGATCGATTTCGAGATTGTCGCCGTCGCCATCCTGGAGATACGGCTCGTCGATGGCGATGCCCTCATTGAAACCGTATCGGGAGAAGAGTTCGGACACTGGTTCGACAGCTTCGGACTCGACATCGACCGCCAGCTCGAACCACAATCGCCCAGGTTCGCAGGTCGCGACATTGACTGATTCGCCGGCGACTTCGCGTTCGCTCACACCCGAACCTTGGTCGCATCGGCGACATTGAACTGACAGGGTTTTCCGGCGATCGACGCAGATCGGCCAACCACTGAGTGTTCGAGCACGACACCGGAGATGAAGGCATTTCCCTCAACCACCGAGTCGCGGACGACAGCATCTTTGACGATCGTGCCTGGGCCAATGCTCGCATGGGGACCCACAATTGCATTCTCGATAGTGGCGGTCTGGTCCACATAGGAGGGCGGAATGATGACCGATCCCGGGCGCTGGGCGGAGGACGGTGGATTGGATGAAAGCAAGTATCGATTCGTCTGGAGCAAGGCGTCGGCGTTTCCGCAATCTTCCCATATTTCGATATCGCTGGTGATGAACTTCTTGCCGCTGTCGATCATCAGTTGAATTGCATCGGCGATAAAATACTCGTCCCTTGTCTTGATCTTCAGGTGCATCTGCTCGTCGATTGCATCGTACAGCGCCATCATCTCCTTGAAGTAATAAATACCGACGGTCGCCTGTTTCGAAACTGGTTCGGATGGCTTTTCGATCAGTCTGGTGATGTAGCCGTTTTCGACGACGGTCACGCCAAGGGCAGATGGGTCCTCAACGACCTTGGTGTAGATCACGCCGTCGTCCTCGACGCTCTCCAGCGTCGAGAAATCGGCCTCGAACAAGGCGTCCGGGAAGAGGATCAAGGCATCGGCGGAGCAGAGGTTCCGGGTGCGGATGATGGCGTCGGTCTGACCAAGCATCTCCGGTTGCTCAACGAATGCGAGCTCGATATCCGGGTACGTTTCGCGTGCCCATTCTTCAACCTGGTTTCCGAGATATCCGGTGACGAAGACGAGTTTGCCTGGTTCGATCGGCAAGATCCTGTCGATCACGTGCTCAAACATGGGTTTCCCGGCGACGCTGACGAGAGGTTTGGGTTTGCTCCAGGTTTGGGGCCGTAAGCGAGTGCCGAGCCCTGCCACCGGGAAAATGACGTCCATCCTACCCTCCCAATTCGAACGAAAGAGGCCTTCCTGTCTTTGGCGCCTGTCAGTACTTTATGTGAACCAACCATTGCAATCAGGTTTCGAATGATTGGCTGCGGTTTCTGGGTCGCTCGGGCGGACAACCCCTGCATCACGTTTGACCAGGCGCCTCCCTCGACGGGAGGTCCGCTCTTACGAAATCTCGGTGTTACCCGCTCGAATCAGAACCTCGGATCGCTTCGATTGCGACGCAATGAACGAGCCAGGCTTATGAGCGATCGAGCCGGGAAACTGGCACATCCCTGATTCGGCGGCGATGGCCATCTCGTCGTGCCGACATCCAGGCATCACGGCCGTGCCCGGATCGGAACGTGTCTGGGCGTCTCGCTGGTCTCGCTCGCCTTGGACTGTATTTGTGGTGGCATCGCGACACCCGCAACGGTTCGACGCCTGAAAAAAGGCGCCCGCAGGCACTCTCGCACGGTACCCCCAGCGGGATTCGAACCCGCGTTCTTCACCTTGAAAGGGTGACGTCCTAGGCCGCTAGACCATGGGGGCAGCGCACCGGAAGATACGCGCATCTGCCCCGATTTGTCAAACAAAACGTCCGGCTCCGCCGAGTCTATTTGACAACGACCGCGAGCACCAAGCCAACCAGCAAACCGATCGTTGGCGCCACGATCGCCGTTGCCGCCAGCAGCGGTTGCTGTTCACTGCGCAGGACCAGAATTCGTCCCCAGCGTTGAGCGTCCCCCGCGAGCAGCAAGAATCCTAACAAGCAGGGGATTCCGATCGCCAATTGGCCAGGCAGACCGGCGCCATGAAGATCGACTGGCGGGACCACGGTCGAGAGGGCCCGCACTATCTGGAGTGAGACTTCCAGCGGAATCAGCGGCACGATGGCGACGACCGATGCCAGCCATGGCGCGACAATCACAATCCCCGCCAGGACGAAGCAGAGTGGAAAGGCAATCCACATCAAGGGAGACAACAGGGCATTTGCGACAACACTGGTGAATGACCAGGTTCCGAAGGTGATGAGGATGATCGGCAGGGTCGCGATTTGGGCGAGCGCTACTCCCTCCAGCATGCCGCGGGCCATCGATCGCGTGCCGACGCCCGGGTAAGTTGGAATTCGCGAGATGATCGCGCCAGTGGCGATAACCGAGAGCCAAAACGCGACCATCCGGACATGCTCCGGATTCCGCAGCACCATTCCAGCCGAGGTCAGGGCAAGCAGGGTGAGCAGATCGGGACGACGACCAAACCGGCTGGCGGCGAGCACGAGAGATGCCATGATTGCCGCTCGCAACGCGGGTGGCTCAAGACCGACCAGCAGCGCATAAAGCCAAATCGAGACAATGATCAGCATCTGGACAGCAAGTAGTCGACGATTGCGTCCAGCCGGTATCAGAAGATTCCAAATCGCCAGCACCATCGCCACATTCGAACCGCTGACGGCGGTGATGTGCGCGGTTCCGGTACGGAGAAACGCTTCCCGCGTCTCCTCGTCGAGCGCAGAGTCGTCTCCAGTGACGATGCCGGCAGCCAGGGCGCCGGCATCGCCCGGGATGACGTCTCGCAGCCCATCCGAGATCCGATAGCGCAAGCGAACCAGGCCGTGAAAGAATCGCGACCCCTCGCGCTCGACCGTGAACCACCAAACACGACCGACGCCAGAGGCGCCTTGTGACCTGAGATATCGGGCATAGCCGGGGGCAACCGTATCGACCGATTCGACCGACCAGGTAGCGGAAAGTTGGTCGCCCGGAGCGACGACGGCGCCATCAGGCAACCAAACCAGCACATTGAATGGTTCGACCGGTTCATTAACATCCTCGACGCGCAAGGAGTGGACGGTCGCCAGCACCGAATTACCAGCCGCGGAGGTCCTCGGCAACGAGTCGACCGTCAAGTACGCGCCCTGGGAATCGGCAAGACCGGCCGGCGCCGGTTGATGTTCCTGCATCGCCGCCCTGGCGACGCCAAGCAATGCCGCGGCGACGGCCACTCCAAGGAACAGGGCATTGAACCGCCGCCGGAGCACCTGGACCGCGACGACGCCCGCCACCATCAACGGGATCGCGGGCAGTCCGACATAGGCGCCGATGACGACGGCGACGCCAAGCGTTAATCCCCACGACTCAGTCACCGACGGTCACCTCGGGACGGATGTTCTCCACCATGCCTGGCGAAATGCCATCAATTTCGTCGAGTTGATCAATACTCTCGAATGCTCCGTGGAACTCGCGGAAGTCGATGATCCGCTGGGCAATCACTGGCCCAATTCCAGGCAACTGGTCAAGTTCAGCGACGCTTGCGGTATTAACGTTGATGAGTCTGGAGTCCGAATGGCCTGCGGGCGTTGCCAAATCCGGATTTTGCCTGGCCTGAGCGATCGGACGCATCGGGATAGTCAGGCGATCGCCATCGCCCAGGCGGCCAGCCAGGTAAAGGCCGGACGTGTCGGCATCGTTGGCAAGGCCCCCGGCGGCGTCGATCGCGGTCATGAGCCGGGACCCAGGCGGCAACACGTAGGTCCCGGGCGTCGCAACGGCGCCATCCAGGACAACGACGATGTCGCTGGCGACGCCTGGTCCGATGGTGACCTGGCCGGGACGAATCCAGTCAAGCCAGAGGAATGTCGCCACCGCGACGACTCCGCCGGTGAAGGCGCTCAGGAGCAAGACGCGCAGCCATTGTCTGACGCTCATCGCTCCAACACCTTGCCCGGCGCCTTCCACTCAAAGAGACTCGGCTTGACCGTTATGCGATGAGTAGCTTCTGTTCGAGACAACCCTGAGTTATGGATAAGAATAACCGCATCTTGACCAGTTCAGCTAAGACGGGTATGGCGAAGACCTGACCATCTGAGACATCCTGCCAACCGTCGGCTTGAGATCGCGATGGGTCCCCCGGCGAAGCCGGTTACCAGTCATTCCGCGGAAATCTTCTCGCCACGGCGAACAATCGGTTGGCGGGGAACTGCCATGCGAGGCGAGATTCCTCTGGTCGCTGGCGCTCCCGGCGGAATGACGATCCATGCGATTCGCGCGGCGACCCTTCACCTTCCCTGGCGCTCAGGGTCGGGGTGACGGTGACGGTTGCGACGTTGGCCCACGGGCGGGCACAAGGTCCGCGGTCCAACCGCGGATCGATATTGGTCAGGTCGGCATTCGGCGGACGCGGTATCTCGAGAGACAACCGGAGTGTCAGCGTGATCGTTGATCGTCGGACAAAGAGCGGACACAAGGTCCGCAACCCTACCGCGGGCCCGATCAATCTTCGGCGGACGCGGCGTCTCGAGCGACGACCTGAAGGACATCGTAGTGTGATTGCGCCGCTCATTGGAATGGTTCTCTAGCACCCTACGCTATGTACGTTCAATGCCAAACTGGCTCTAAACGTGCGAAACTAGTGGCTCAGTTGCGTGTGTCGCGACGAACAAACCCGTTTTGGGGTAGGATTACATGTCTCACTTACGGAATGTACCGAAGGAAACCGTGACCTTCGGACTGACCAGGAACGGAGGGGTTCTCTGATGTCTCACCACACCATCGATCAGTTGGTAGACCAACTGAAGAATGGGCAAATCAGCCGACGCGGATTTGTCCGCCGAGCGACGGCGCTCGGAATCTCGGCCGCGGCGGCGGGAATGCTGGCAAAGGGAGTCGTCGCCCAGGACGCATCGCCGGCGGCATCGCCCGCGGCCACCTTTGAGCCAACGACCTCGATCACGCGCGAGGAGTACGAGGCCGCGGTTCAGGAAGAATTCCAGTTCAGCGAACCGGAAAGTATGGGCGGCGAGGTCATCGTCGTCGGTACGGCCGACATCGGCACACTCAACACCACACTCTCGACCGATGTCTATTCAGGCTGGATCACTGGAATGCTGTTCGATAGCCTCATTGGCGGCAGCATCATCGACGGGACTGATGTCCCGGGGCTGGCGGACTACTGGGAAACCGCCGAAGACGGCGTGACCTACACGTTCTACCTGAACCAGAACGCGATGTGGCACGACGGCACGCCGGTGACCGCGGCGGATGTCGAATTCACATTCCAGTCCGTACTCGCCGAGGATAGCCTCAGCGTCCGCCAAGGGACAGTCGCGTCGACGTTGAGCGAACTCGTCGTCGTCGACGATCACACCGTTCAACTCATCGCCCTGGCCCCGTCGGCGACGTTCGTCAACGATGCAGCTGGCCA
>Ga0183260_10000703_pt1 | contig 28476 bp, 32 predicted proteins | sample AntDrymUQ4972206_2_FD_129768 | JGI IMG/M metagenome (GOLD analysis project Ga0183260, IMG submission 129768) | Polar desert sand microbial communities from Dry Valleys, Antarctica - metaG UQ497 (22.06) (version 2) (version 2) | ecosystem: Environmental > Terrestrial > Soil > Desert | place...
AAGCCGAAGCAGCTCTGGTCGGAGCTCGGTGAGGGCGATCCGGTCGAGGTCGTCGAGGTGGAGGACGAGCACGCCGAGGCGCGGCTCGTCGCCGCGGAGATCGCCCGGCACGTCGAGGAGGGCGCGTCGGCTTCCGAGATCGCGGTCTTCTACCGGACGAACGCGCAGTCACGCGTCCTCGAGGACGTGCTCGTCCGGCAGCGCGTGCCGTACCAGGTGATCGGCGGCCCCCGCTTCTACGAACGGGCCGAGATCAAGGACGCCGTCGCGTACCTCTCGCTCCTCGTGAACCCCACCGACGCCGTCGCGCTCCTCCGCATCGCGAACCGGCCGCGCCGGGGGATCGGGGACACCTCGTTGCAACGGCTAGTCGCGCACGCGGACGCGCTGGGGATTTCGCTCTGGGAGGCGACGGCAGACCCGGAGGCGGCGGGCGTCGCGACGGCGGCGACGAAGGCGCTTCGCTCGTTCCGGAACATCATCGAGTCGCTGATGGCCTCGTCGCAGGAGCTCGAGGTGGACGAGATCGTGCAGGCGGTGCTCGATCGCACCGGCACGCTCGAGGCATACGAGGCCGAGCGCACGATTGAGGCGCGGGGCCGCATCGAGAACCTCCAGGAGCTCGTCGGCTCGGCGCAGGAGTACAAGGCGCGCGCGGAGGAGCCGACCCTCGCCGGGTTCCTCGAAGAGGTGCAGCTCCAGTCCGACCAGGACACCATCGCCGGGGAGACACCCCAGGTGACGCTGATGACGATCCATAACGCGAAGGGCCTCGAGTACCGGATCGTCTTCCTGATCGGGATGGAGGAGGGGATCTTCCCGCATGCCCGCTCGATCGAGGACAACGAGGTAGAGGAGGAGCGCCGCCTCGCCTACGTCGGGATGACGCGCGCGATGGAGCGGCTGACGCTCACGCATGCGACTGCCCGCTCGCTCTACGGGCGACGCGAGTACAACCTTCCGTCTCGCTTTCTCGACGAGCTGCCCGAGGCGGTCTCACGCGAGCGGCTCCGCCCGACCTCGTGGTCGAATTACGCACAATCGCCGAGGCAGGTCGCCTCCCACGGGACGCCACGGGCGATTCCGAGCATCTCGACCGGCGACTCGGTCAAGCACGGCTCACTGGGCGAGGGCGTCGTCACGGCCATGGACGCCGACGGCATCGTCACCGTCCGTTTCGCTGCCGACGGCAGCGAGCGGCGTCTGATGCTCGAGTACGCGCCGCTCGAGAAGCTGTAGCGGCGAGGCTTGCCTCGCCCTCGACACTAGGATCCTCCGGTGGCGTACCGCGTCCGCACGGTCCGTGATCTCGAGGAGTTCCGCGTCGCGCTCGGCTCGATCGGGCACTACTTCGGCTGGGCGCCGACCGAGGACGATGCAACCCGGTTCTCGACGATGCTGCCGTTCGAGCGGATGCACGCGGTCGTCGACGACGGGAAGATCGTCGCGGGCGCCGGTGCGTTCCCGTTCGACCTGACCGTTCCCGGAGGACGGTTGTCCTGCGCCGGTGTGACCGTGGTCGGCGTCCTTCCCTCGCATCGCCGACGCGGACTCCTACGACGCATGATGGACGCCCAGCTCGACGACGTCCGCGAGCGCGAGGAGCCGATTGCCGCGCTTTGGGCGTCCGAGGAGACGATCTACGGGCGCTACGGCTACGGGCTCGCGTCCCTTGGCCTCTACGCGCAGGCGGAGCGCGACGCGGTACGGATCGCGGGGGAGAAGAGCTCGTCCGTGCGTCTCGTGGATGCGGAGGAGGCACTCGGCCCGTGCAAGCGCGTCTACGAGCGGATCAATCGGTCACGGCCCGGCATGGTGGTGCGGACGTCGGACTGGTGGCGGTTGAAGACGCTCGACGACGACCCGCAGCGCCGTCGTGGCGGTGGGCCGCTCGTCCACGCCGTCTTCGAGCGGGACGGGAGACCGGTCGGCTACGCGTTGTACCGCCTGGCGCAGGAGGGGTCGTCGCCGGACGACTGGAAGAAGACGATCCGCGTCAACGAGGCGTTCGGCATCGACGACGAGGCGACGCGAGACGTCTGGCGGTTCCTGCTCGAGATCGACTGGGTCGACCGTATCGAGGCCTATCACCTGCCGCTCGATCACCCGCTGCCGCTGCTCGTCGACCGGGTCAACAAGCTGCATCTCAAGCTCTGGGACGCGCTCTGGGTGCGGGTCGTCGACGTGCCACGCGCGCTCGCGGGCCGCACGTACAGCCCGGGGCGCGTGACCCTCGAGGTCGTCTCCGACCCGCGGTTCCCGGACAACTGCGGCACGTGGACGATCGACGACGGGACCGTACGCCGCGCGCGCAGGCGTCCCGATCTTCGTCTTCCTGCCGATGCGCTCGGCGCCGCGTACCTCGGCTCGATCCCGTTTTCCCAGCTCGTCGCCGCCGGTCGCGCGGAAGGGGTGTCGCGCGGCGGTGCAGCCCGCGCCGACGCCGTCTTCACTGCGCCATCCGCCTGGTGTCCCGAGATCTTTTGACGACCGAGGCGGTGATCCTCTCCGCCGTCCGGACGCCCGTGGGCCGGTACGGCGGCGGCCTCGCCGGCGTGCGGCCCGACGACCTCGCCGCGGTCGCGGTCGCGGCGGCCGTCGAGCGCGCCGGCGTGCCCGCCGGGGAGATCGAGGACGTGTGGCTCGGCTGCGCGAACCAGGCCGGCGAGGACAATCGAAACGTCGCGCGGTTCGCCGCCCTCCTGGCCGGGCTGCCGGACACTGTCGGCGGCGTGACCGTCAACCGCCTCTGCGCCTCGGGGCTCGCGGCAGTCGTCGGCGCGTGCCATGCCGTGATGGCCGGTGACGGCGACCTGTTCGTTGCGGGTGGGGTCGAGTCGATGAGCCGCGCGCCGCTCGTCACCCCGAAGCCCGAAGTCGCCTATCCTCGCGGCGACCGCACGCTCCACGACACGACGCTCGGTTGGCGGTTCACGAACCCGCGGTACGCCGAGCGCTTCTCGACCGCGACCATGGGGGAGACGGGCGAGAACGTCGCCGGCCGCTGGTCGGTCTCGCGCGAGGAGCAGGACGCATTCGCGCTCGAGTCGCAGCGACGCTGGGCTGCCGCGGAGGCCGACGGACGGTTCGCCGACGAGCTCGTGTCCGCAGGCGAGCTCGAGCGCGACGAGCACCCACGGCCGGAGACGACCGCCGAGAAGCTCGGCTCGCTGAAGCCTGCGTTCGCGGCCGACGGCAGTGTCACGGCGGGCAACTCGAGCGGGATCAACGACGGCGCCGCGGCGCTCGTCGTCGCGAGCCGAGAGAGTGCCGCCGACCTCGGCCTCAAGCCGCTCGCCACATTCCGCGGCTCCGCGGTCGCGGGCGTCGACCCGGCGGTGATGGGGATCGGACCCGTGCCCGCCGTGCGCAAGCTCCTCGACCGCACGGGCGTTGCCGTCGACGAGCTCGACCTCGTGGAGCTCAACGAGGCGTTCGCGTCGCAGTCGGTCGCGGTCGTCCGCGAGCTCGGCCTCGACCCGGAGAGGGTGAACGTCAACGGCGGCGCGATCGCGATCGGGCATCCGCTCGGCATGTCCGGCGCACGACTCGTCGTGACGCTCGTCCACGAGCTCCGCCGCCGCGACGGCCGCTACGGGCTCGCCACGATGTGCGTCGGCGTCGGCCAGGGTCAGGCGGCGCTCTTCGAGCGCTCGCGAGGCGCGGCGTGAGCCCGCCAAACGGGTAAGAAGATCCGGCCGTGACACCCGAGCTGCTTCCGGCGCTCCGCCGGCTTCGCGACGACCTCAGGGCGGTTCGTCTGCACCTCGAGCTTCCCGACGCTCCTCGTGCCCGTAGTGCCCGCGACGACATCGTCGGTCAGACCGACGACTACCTTCTTCCGCGGCTCGAGCAGATGGAGGCGCCCGTGCTGATGGTCGTCGGAGGCTCCACGGGCGCAGGCAAGTCCACCCTCGTGAACAGCCTCGTCGGGGCGGAGGTCAGCCAGGCCGGAGTCCTGAGACCGACCACCCGAGGCCCGGTGCTCGTCTGCCACCCGGACGACCTGCGCTGGTTCGCGGACGACCGTATCCTGCCGCAGCTCCCACGAGCGACCGGCGGTGCCCCGGCACCGAGGACGTTGCTCCTGGTGCCAACCGCCGAGCTCTCGCCGGGCCTTGCGCTGCTCGACTCGCCCGACATCGACTCCGTGCTCGCCGAGAACCGCGCTCTCGCGCTGCAGCTCCTGGCAGCCGCCGACGCCTGGCTCTTCGTGACGACTGCGGCGCGGTACGCCGATGCCGTCCCGTGGGAGCTCCTCCTCACCGCGCGGGAGCGCGGCACTGCGCTCGCGCTCGTGCTGAACCGCGTGCCGTCCGACGCCGAGCGGGAGGTAACCGCCCACCTCGACGAGATGATGCGGGGTCAGCGCCTCGACGCCGTGCTGCTCGTCGTGGGGGAGACGGAGCTCGAGCAGGGCCGCCTTCCGAAGCACGAGCTTGCCCCCGTCCGGCACTGGCTCGACGGGCTCGCCGCCGATTCCCAGGCGCGAGGCGACCTGATCCGGAGGACGCTGACGGGCGCCCTCCGCAGCCTCCCCGGCCGTGCGGGCGCGGTGGAGCGCGCCGCTGCGGAGCAGCTCGCCGCAGCCGCCGACCTCCGCTCGGAGGCCGACCTCGCCTATGCGTCCGCGCGTCAGGACATCGAAGACGCGCTCAGGAGCGGCTCGCTGCTGCGCGGGGAAGTCGTAGCGCGCTGGCACGAGGTCGTCGGGACGGGTGACTTCATGCGCGAGGTTCAGTCGAGCCTGGCAGCGGTACGGGACAGGCTCGCTTCCGTGCTGACCGGGCGCGAGCTCCCCGCGAATCAGCTGCGCGAGACCGTGGAGCACCGTCTCGAGGCCGTCGTCCGCGCGGCAGCGGAGCGCGCAGCGGAGCGTGCCGCGCAGGCGTGGAGCGAGCGGCCGGCGGGACGGGCGCTCGTCGAGGGGTCGCCCGCGCTCTCTCGCGCCTCGGACGAGTTGCGCGCCGCCACACACGACGAGGTGCGGGCGTGGCAGGGCTCTGTCATGGAGCTCGTACGCACGGAGGGGTCGGCGAAGCGCACAACCGCCCGGCTCGCCTCGCTGGGAGTGAACGGCGCGGGCTTGACGGTGATGCTGGGCGTCTTCGCCTCGACGGGCGGGATCACAGGGCTCGAGGTGGCCGTCGCCGGCGGGACGTCGGCGGTCGGGCACAAGCTGCTCGAGGCGCTCCTCGGCGACCAGGCCGTGCGAACGCTCGCGGCTCGCGCGCGGGACGATCTCGTCGAGCGCGTCGATCGGCTTCTCCGCGAGGAGGCAGCCCGGTTCGTCGGCCCGCTCGAAGACATGGTTCCGGACCACGACGTCCTCGCACGGCTCCATAGCTCGATCGACGCGGTCAGACGGGCGTCATGACGACAGCCCTCGACCGGCGCCTCCTCGCGCTCGCGGAGGCAGTCGAGGTCGCGGCCGGCCGCCTCGATTTCGAGGACGTCGAGGCCGCCCGCCAGGCGGTTGCGAAGGCGGGCGCACGGCTCGGTCTCGGGATCGAGTCGACCGTGGTCGCGCTCGCCGGCCCGACCGGTGCCGGGAAGTCGCTGCTCTTCAACGTCCTGAGCGGGAGCGACGCAGCCACCGTCGGGCGGAGGCGTCCGACCACCTCTGCCGCGCAGGCCGCGGTCTGGGGCGACGGAGCCGATCCACTGCTCGACTGGCTCGACGTGAAGCGTCGTCACCGGGTCGAGGCCGACGGCCTCGAGGGGCTCGTCCTGCTCGACCTGCCGGACTTCGACTCGATCGAGAGCGCGCACCGACTGGAGGTCGACCGGATCGTCGGGCTCGCCGATCTGCTCGTCTGGGTCGTCGAGCCGCAGAAGTACGCCGACGCGGCCCTGCACGACGGCTACCTGCGGACGCTCGCGACGCACGACGAGGCGATGGCCGTGGTGCTGAATCAGGCCGACCTCCTCTCCACGAGTGAAGCCGAGACCCTTCGCGGAGACGTGGCGCGCCTGCTCGAGGACGATGGCCTCCGAGCAACGCCCGTCCTCACCGTCTCCGCCCACACCGGTGCCGGGCTCGCAGAGCTCCGCGCCCTCCTGGCCGACCGGATCGAAGCGCGTGACGCGGCGATCCGGCGACTCTCCGCCGACGTGGACGCCGCAGCCACCCGACTTCGCCGATGGTGCGGCGAGCCGCGGTCACGTGACGTCCCGAGGGCTAAGCGCGAGCGCCTCGTCGAGTCGCTCGCGGAGGCGGCCGGGGTGCCGCGCGTGCTCGCTGCCGTCGGCGAGTCGCATCGTCATCGTGGAGCGCTCGCGACGGGCTGGCCGCCCATCCGATGGCTGCGTCGCCTGAGGCCCGACCCGCTGCGCCGGTTGCGCCTCGACGGGCGAAAGGGCGAAGACGCTCCAGTCGGCAGGACGTCGCTGCCACCGGCGACCGAGCTCGAGCGGGCGCAGGTCGCGACGGCGCTCCGCCAGGTTGCCGACGACGCGAGCGTCGGTCTCCCGGCACCCTGGCCGACGCTCGTCAGGAGAGCGGCCACATCCCACGACGAGCGGATCCCCGATCGGCTTGACCACGCGGTCGGCTCGACCCAGCTCGAGACCCGAGCGCCGCGCTGGTGGGCCCTGGCGTCGGCGCTGCAATGGGGCCTCGCGGCGGCGGCGGCCTTCGGCGCGCTCTGGATCGTCGTCGCAGCGGTGAGCGGCTACCTCGGGGTCGAGGAGCTCGTCCCGTTGCCGGAGTACCGCAGCGTGCCGATTGCCACCTGGCTCCTCCTCGGTGGACTGCTCGGCGGCTTCGTCCTGGCGTTCTGGACGAGGCTCGTCAACTCCGCCGGTGCCAGACGCCGGCAGCGAAGGGCGGAGCGGGCGCTCCGCCCGGGCATCGAGGCGGTCGCCACCGAGCTCGTGCTCGGGCCGGTGGAGCAGGAGCTCGGGGCGCACGACAGACTGCTGCAATCGCTGGAGCTCGCGGGCGACGGATCGGGTTCGGCGCGAAAGCGGGGGGGTAGGTTCCGCACGTGATCCGCCGGGGCAGCGCCTCAGCACGGATGGCCGTCCTCGTCGCAATGGTCGCGGCTATTGCCGCTGTGCCGGCTGCACGGGCCGAGCCGCCGTTCCGCCTCGCGACCCAGATCGAGGATCGTGTCGGCGCGCTCGACGGCCAGCGGGGCGACGTCCAGGCGGCGATCGACGAGCTGCGTCGGGAGGATGACATCCAACTCTGGCTCGTGTACGTCGACACGTTCTCGGGGGTCGGCGCCCAGGAGTGGGCGGATCAGACCGCCGAGGAAAGCGACCTCGGGCTCTCGGACGTCCTGCTGGCCGTTGCGATCGGTGATCGGGCGTACGCGTACTCGGTCGACGACGAGTTCCCGCTCTCCGACTCCGAGCTCGCGCGCCTCGCCGACCGTGAGATCGAGCCCGAGCTCGCCCAGGACGATTGGGGTGGTGCAGCGCTCGCCGCGGCAACCGGGCTCAGCGGTGACGGCGACAGCGGCGGCGAAGGCGGGGCCGGCTCGTCGTGGCTCCTGCCCGTCGCTGGAGGAGCCGTGCTGCTCGGGCTCCTCTGGTGGCTCATCTCGCGCCGTCGGCGTGCTCGTGCGACCGTTGCCTCGGACGCCGGCGGCCCGCCGCCGGTCTCCACGGACGAGCTCTCGAAGCGCGGCAGCGCCCTCCTCGTCGATGTGGACGACGCGGTGAAGACGAGCGAGCAGGAGGTCGCCTTCGCTTCGGCGCAGTTCGGCGACGAGGCGGCGGCGCCGTTCGCGGCAGCGGTCGAGAGCGCGAAGGCCGACCTCGCGAAGGCGTTCGAGCTGCGTCGCGCAGTCGACGACTCGACACCCGAGGACGAGGCGGATCGCCGGAAGCTGCTGACGCAGATCGTCGAGCTGGCCCAGGGAGCGAGCGAGCGGCTGGACTCCGAGGCCGAGCGCTTCGACGCGCTGCGCGAGCTGGAGCGAAACGCACCGGAGCTCCTTGCGCGCCTCGCAACTCGTCTCGAGGCGCTCGAGAGCCGGCTGCCCGTGGTCGAGGCCGCGCTGGGGGCGCTCGTCGCGACCTACGCGCGAACGGCAGTCGAGACCGTCGTGGAAAACCCGCGGCTCGCGAGGGAGCGGATCGCCTTCGCACGCGGCCAGGTGTCGGAGGGCACCTCCGAGGCCGACGCCGGTCGGCCCGGCCACGCTGCGGTCGCGATCCGCGCCGCAGAGGAGGCAGCGGGGCAGGCAGGGCAGCTCCTCGACGCGATCGACCGCCTCGCGACCGATCTCGCGGACGCCGACGACAAGATCCGCGGCGCGCTGCCCGGCGTCGTCGAAGATCTCGCAGCGGCCCGCAGCCTGGTGGGTGGGCGTCCCGAGCTCGCCGAGCATGTCGCTCGTGCCGAGCATGCCCTGGCGGCTGCGGAGCTTGCGGCGTCGACGACCGACGGTCAGGATCCGCTCTCTGCCCTCCGCCGGCTCGAGGAGGTTGGCAAGGCGCTCGACGTTGCGCTCGACGAGGCCCGTGAGGGCGAGGAGCAGCGGCGCCGGGCCAAGGCGACGCTCGAGCAGACGCTCTCGAGCGCGAGGGCGACGATCGACGCCGCGGACGACTTCATCACGACGCGTCGCGGCGCGATCGGTGCGGACGCGCGGACCCGCTTGGCGGAGGCGAAGCGGCATTTCGAGCGCTCGCTCTCCGGCGCGGGCAGCGACGTGCAAGGGAGACTGGAGCACGCGCGGAGCGCGGACGGACTCGCCGAGCAGGCGCTCCGACTCGCACAGCAGGACGTGTCGGGGTACGACCAGGGTCCCGGGATGGGTATCCCGGGCCTGCCTGGTGGTGGCGGTGGCGGCGGCTCGCTCGGCGACATCCTGATGGGCGGGGTTCTGATCGACATCCTGCGCGGTGGCCTCGGCGGTGGCGGTGGCGGCGGCTGGGGCGGCGGGGGAGGCGGGGGCACGGGGTTCCCGGGCGGGTTCGGCCCCGGCAGCTTCGGCGGACTCGGCACCCGCGGGCGCAGGGGCGGCGGCGGACGGTTCTGAGACGACACACGAGACGCCGCGAGTGCGGCGAGGGAGGTTGCACGAGATGGGACAGCAGACGATCTTTGGACGGATCGCACAGCTCACGAAGGCGAACATCCATGCGATGCTCGACTCAGCCGAGGATCCGGAAAAGATGCTCGACCAGATGATCCGCGACTACAAGTCGAACATCGCGGAGGCGGAGGAGGCGGTCGCCCAGACCATCGGCAACCTGCGTCTGATGGAGGAGGACGCGCGGGAGGACTCCGCCGCCGCCACCGACTGGGGGTCGAAGGCCAAGGCCGCCGTCGCGAAGGCGAAGGAGCTCAGAGCGGGTGGCAACACCGCCGAGGGGGACCGGTTCGAGAACCTGGCGCGCATCGCCCTTGCGAAGCAGATCGACTTCGAGGACGACGCGAAGACGCTACAGCCGACGATCACGCAGCAGAACGACGTCGTCAGCAGGCTCAAGACCGGCCTCGAGGGCATGCGGAGCAAGCTCGACGAGCTCGAGAGCAAGCGCGACGAGCTCATTGCGCGCGCGAAGATGGCCGAGGCGCAGGCGGGCGTCATGGACGCGGTCAAGGAGATCGACCTCACCGACCCGACAAGCGAGCTCTCGCGCTTCGAGGAGAAGATCCGTCGCGAGGAGGCGAGGGTGGCCGGCCAGGCAGAGCTCGCGGCCTCGCGGCTCGATGTGCAGTTCGAGTCACTCGAGGATGCCGAGACGAACGCCGAGGTCGAGACGCGTCTCTCCCAGCTGACCGGTGGCTCGGTGCCCGCGCTCCCGGCGGGGGGATCGAGCACGACGTAACGGCGCTGTCGGGGAGGCGGGCACCTTCTCCGCCTCCCCGACGCCGAGCGCCTGTCGGACGGAGTGCCGGCCCGAGCGCTACACTCGACCGCTCGGGGCGCTTAGCTCAGTTGGGAGAGCACCAGCTCGACAAGCTTGCGCCGGGGTGTGTCAGAGGCGGACAGAAGTAGTCGGAGCCGCAGTACACGGTCATCCCATGAGGCTCCAGTGGTCGGGGTAGGGCAGCCTGATCCGACCACGATCCGACCACATCTCGACCAACGAGGAGCGTCGTCCAAGCCGGGGCGTGCGGGGGTGATCTTTAGGAGACGAACGCCTTCCGAACAGATGCAGCCGTCCATCTGTTCGTGCCGTGAATCGTTGGAACCTTCTCCACGTTCAGCCTCTCTGCGATCTCATCCAGCGACATCCGCTGCCCGAGCATCGCGTTGATCTTCTTCCGCCATATGTAGTCACGTTGGTTGCAGACCCGGTGCGCGAGCCTGACGTTGTCGGGGGTGAGGTGACCTCCGTGCATCTTGAGTCTCGGATAGTGGTCGGCGGTCGGCATCCAATCGGCACCCGGCGAGATCGGCTCGAAGTACCTTCGACCCCGGAAGCAGTAGCACTGAGGCATCTCGCAACGCACGTCGCTGATCTGGCCATCCCGGGCAAGTTGCCAGAGGATTCCGCGAACCCGCAGGGCCTCTAGCTTCTCGACTGGGGTCTCTCCGGCGTCCGCCGGTGCCGCTGGGGTTCTTGCGCGAGGAACCTGCGCTTCATCGTTCATGCTCTTACCCCCAGTGGTGTCGTCATCTCTACGAGCCGAATCCCACGGTCGTGAGCTTCGCGCCAGCTCCAACTTCACCTGCGGTCGAGGTGAGGCTCGACGAAGTGCATCCAGAACATGAAGAGAAACCACCCCACGACGGCGACGCCGAACGCGCCGATCGCGAGCGTCGGGAAGAACAGCAGTCATTCCGCTCCGTTCCAGTTGTCCTCCTGTTGGATCTTCAGTGCAAGGAAGAGCCCCCCGGCAACGTTCGTTGGGTACGTCAGGATGGAGGCCGTGCGCTGAAGCTCACGTAGCTCCCGCTCAAACTCGCCGTCGAGCATGAGGCTTTTCGGGAGACCCTCCAACTCCGGGAGGCGAGAGGTCATACGCCAGCCGCGGCGGCTGCGGACACGCAGCCCGTCCTCCGTCGAGACGATCGCTCGGAAGCCGTCCCACTTCACCTCGAACGCCCAGCCCGAACCGGTCGGCAGCCTGCCGGGAGACGAGAGCTATGGGGTCGGGGAGCCGCAGGCCGAAGACCTTATCCCGCCGAAGAACCCCCCTGACGGCGCTCAGTCTCGGCCTCATCGAGGAGCCACGACCCGCCAACTTGACGCCGGAGGAAAGCGCCGCACCCGGGGCATTCCTCTTCCTGATGAAGGTCGCCGTCGCCGAGACCATGTGCGCCTCCGGTGTGCGTCACTCGCTCTCCGCAGCTCGGGCAGTCGTCGCGACCCCTCGTCGCGTCGGCCTCATCATCCATCCGCGCAGTCCCGCACGTCGTCATACGCCTCGCTGGAGCGGAGGAGGTCCTGCGCCTCGCGTGCCTCGCTTCCTGGTTGTGCTCCCGTTCCCCAGTCCGAGAACTCCCGAGCCATCTCGTCTATGGCCCATATCGGGCCGTAGCCGTCGCTCGTAGCCCAGACTGCAATCTCGTCGCTCCCCTCCATGCCGGGGCCGTCGATGTCCGCCGCGACGAAGATCTCCGGCCAACCCGCAGAGTTCTGGAACTCCGGCGGCACATCAAGAGACTTCGCCCCCGTCAACGAGCCTGCACCCGACATCGTCAAGCCTTGTTCGATGGAGGAGACGACGACAGGGTCGGGTGTCGAGCAGACAACCTCGGGTGCTTGCGCCTCTGGTTCATCGGTGGTGCCGCCGCATCCAGCAACGATGAGGATGATCAGGAGGGCGCCAAGCAGCCGAGTCATGGGCTGAACTGATCCTCGCGTGGCTGGCCCGGCGCGTCAACGGGGAGGCCCTCAGAACACCCGGTACCCCCGGAAGCGACCAAGCCAGAACCCGTGCCCGTTGCGATTCCGACAGGTCAGGCCGCTTGTCTGACTGACGCATCGAAGTAGCACCAGGCCGCGACCGGCCCCCACTCCCTGCTTGTACGCAGCGTTCGCCCAGTAGTTCTGGCCGAAGCGCAGCAAGCCGCCGTGGCCCGAATAGTTCCACTTGTTGTCTATGTCGTAGGACTTCATCGGCCGACCGTCCGAGCCGAGAAACAGGGTGAAGCCGTCGTTCGGTGTCCAGCAGTAGAGATACGGCGGGGTGTAGTTGACCCGCTGGAGTTCGCAGTACACGGCTCGTGCAGGGGTATGGAAGCCACCGATCGTGCTCGATGCGCTTGTGACCGGCACCAGGACGAGCGCGAGCGCGACGACCAGCAGCAGGACGAGCTTCTTCAGGACACCCCTATCCATTGCGGTAGCCGGGGCGCGTGCGGATGTCACGCGGGTGGCAGCCCTTGTGGTGCTTGGTTCCGGTGTCCGAGGTGAGCACGGTGTGGAACCAACGCTGCCCCGTGACGTGCGCGGTGACCCAGCAAGTCCGTCTGGTCACTTCGCTCGTGATCAGCAGAAGAAGTGGTCGTATGAGACGCCACCGAAGTCGTTCGTCTCGGTCTTGTTCGCCGACGAGGTGGGGATGCAATCCTTGTAGACATCGAGCCGGTACTTGCCCTCGACGTTTGCGGCGACCGCCTTTCTGGTCGTGAACCAGACGCCGCCGTCGTGCGCCTGCGCCGCACTCGGGGCGACCAGCGCCCCGAGCACAAGAGCGAGCTGGATCGCTCGCCTCATCGCTGCAGCTTCCTGATCTCACGCTCGACCGTCTCCAGGTCGTGGCAGAGGGCCGGATCATCGACGCTGCAGTAGTTCTCAAGCGTCCCTGACATATCGATCAGCCGATTGCGCTTCTGGATCCGAGGCAGGTGCTTCGTGTCGATCAAGGCCCGGATCGCAGCGAAGCGATACTTGTGGCAGGTCAGCGCGTTGATTCGGGGGTTTTTGTCGTAGGCGTCGATCAGGCACTCGAGCCATTCGCTGTGCAGCCAGGTGACGCACTTGGCCGTCGACGGGTGCAGGTAGAGGTTGTCCCAGTTCTTGACGTAGGCATGGCAGGGCTTCGGCTTCGCCGCCGAGCTACTCGGGGCGAGCGCCGCCACGAGCGCCGTAGCGATGACCGCCAGCAGGAGGAGTCTCCGCATCAGGAGAGCCTCCCGCCCCGGCAGACGAAGCCGAGCCGCCGGTAATTCGCCTGCTCACCCATCGCGCAGAACTGCCCCCGCCGCAGGCAGCGATGGCCGTAGGAGAGCACGGCGTGCGTGTAGCTGGACGAACAGGAATGGCTCGCCACCGACAGCGCTGCTGGGGCCTGCGTTGGGGCGAGGAGACTCAAGCCACCCACAAGCGAGCAGACGATCGTGAGCAGTGCGATACGGGTCATGACCCCCCTTGCGTCGAGTTCGGATCTGCCACCCGAACTCGCGGACAGTAACCCGGGAGCCGTGAATTAGGAACTACCCGGAAGGTCAGGCTTCGCTTGACCTCAGGCAGCACCCAACAAGGCGCACGGCCCATGCCGCGAGGTGCGGATCAGGTGCCGGTCAAGTAGTCCGCGACCTTCATCGCCTCCGGCTCTGACAGGCGACCTCCGTCCTGCGCCCGATCTCGCTCCGCTTCGAGAGAATCGAGCGTCACTGACGCTATGGCGACGAGGGCCTGAAGGCGGGGCGTCTCGTGGTCGCTCATCCGTCGGAGCGCCTCGGAGAGCCGCCAGCGGGCGTTGCCGATCTCGTCTTCCAGTCCGGTCAAGTAGGCGACTCGGAGCGCATCTGGGGCCTCCCTCACGGAGTGGAGTCTGCCGGACTGAGTCCGTCTCGTGCGCTCCCTGCCTTCAGCTCGGCGAGATCGGCCTCGATCCGGCGGAGCACGGTGAGGATCTCTCCAGTCTCGTTGTCTACGTCCTCCTTGACGAACCGCGAGGCGATCGTCGCCGTGAGCACCGAGAGGAACCCGATCCCGACGAACATGACAACGATGCCGATCAGCCTTCCCTCGACATCGCTCGGGTAGAGGTCGCCATAGCCGACCGTGGTGACAGTCACTACCGCCCACCAAACGCCGTCCCAGACGCTCTCGAACTCGTTGGAGTTGAACGCGGACTGCGCCGCCCCGGCGATCACGACGATGAAGACCGTGATGAGCGCCACCGGCCGGAACGCCTGGCGGGATACAAGTGTTCTCTCAGCCTGGAGTGCCCGGCCGACAATCACGCCAACTCGAAGCAGTCGCAATAGGCGAGCGAGCCGCAAGAGCCGGAGCGACGAGAGCAGCTCGCCGAAGAAGGGCGGCGTCAGGATCACGAGCACGGCATCAAGCCAGTGAGCGCGGAGGGCAGCGCCCTTCCGTTCGGCGACGATGAGCACTGTGGCAAGCTCCAGAGCGAAGACGAGCCAGATCACCCAGTTGGCGATCTCGGCAGCCCCCAGCCACCGCCCATCCGCGTCCGCCTCGATGATCAACACGGGGATGAGGGCCAGGGTCGCCGCCAGCACGACCGGCTCCAGCGGCGTGCGAACGCGCCCGGACGGTTCTTGCCGCCACATCCCTCGGTGATTCGGCCAGGTTGACCGCCTACCTCCCAGGCAGTCAGGATCGAGCATCATGTGGCCGTTCAAGTCGAGGGAAGAGAAGGAGCGAATCGAGGAAGCCCGAGACGTGTTCGACTCTTTCGTCGTGTCCGCCTCGTCGGCGACTCCCTCGTCGGCGATCAGCCTCGCCCGTCAGTTCGCCTCGCAGCACGGAGTCACCGTGCTCGACTCTCGCGAGCTTGAGGAACGACGCGGCCAGGCGTTCCTCGCCTACGCCGAAACCGTGCTGGCCGACGACCACCTCACCGTTGAAGAGGAGGAGGCGTTCGGCGAGGTCGCTGAGGCGCTCGGAATCACTCAGGAGCGATTCCAGGCCGAGTTCGGAGACACACTCAGCCGCCTCGTCGTCGCTCGTGTGAACAACGGCCGACTGCAACCCCTGGCGCAGCCTGAACTCATGGCAAAGCGAGGCGAATCCGTTTACCTGGAGATAGGAGCTGCCCTAACGAAGGAAGTCTCGATCCGTGAGTGGCAGGGCGGATCGGGCGGGTTCAGCTTTCGGATCGCGAAAGGCGTTCGCTACAACGTTGGACGAACCAAAGGCCGAAGTGTGGTGGTCGGCACGGAGCAGCAGATCGATGATGTCGGCCTGCTCGCCGTCTCCTCGAAGCGAATCGTCTTCATGGGCGAGAAACGGTCGATGGACATCCCATTGGCGAAGCTGCTCAATCTCGACCTATTCGAAGATGGTGTCCGCATCCACGCAAGCAACAGGCAACGCTCCCCGCTCTTTCAACTCCAGCCCAACACCGCAGATGTGTTCGGTGCAACGGTGAACGCCGTTATTCAGGCCCAGCCGTGAGACAGTCGCGAGCCTGGTGGCCGACCACACCTCGTTACGGGAATCGAGCGAGCCTGGGTGGATCCAGCACGGAGCTGGGCTGGTCTGGCACCTGATCGGAGATGTTGAGCGAGTCTCCAATCAGGCCGACCGCTGCCGTCCACCGGAAGCGGGGCAGACGATCAAGATACCGACCTGGGACGAACAGAATGAGCTTCGCTTTAACGAAACGAGCAGAACTGCTCGGTACTGTCAGCACACGCACACTCGGATCAATGTTGGCGTCCACGCCAATCGACCCGTTGCTGCGCTTCCGAACCTGGATCAATCCTCCTCGATCGGCGTCGCTCATGGGGTAGTAGAAGAACGAGAAGATCTGATTCGTTCGGCTTGGCTTTGCCGTTTGGAAGATGATCTCCAACCCGCCCGAGCGTCTCGTGACCTGAACGCTCCGGAGGTCAAGTTCGCCCCGGGTCGGATACCGCTTGTAGTTGCCATCTTCCGTGTCGCCTGCCCGGTCACGGATCGTGATTGAGGGAGCGGCGCTCGGTGTCGCCCCTGACGCGGCCGTCACAAGGGCTGCAATAGCGGGCAAGACCGCGAGGCAGACACCGCCGCGACGAAGCGACACGGTTGCAGTGTAGTCGGCGGCCGACCGTCTACCCAGGCATTACGCGGCTGCGCGAAGCTCGACGACCTCGACGAGGGCGACCCAGCTCTCATGGTCGCCTCCGGCCTCAACTGCGAGCGCGTGGCACTCCTCGCAGATCACCGCGACATCGGGTTCGCCGTCGAGGCCTACCACCTCCCCGCAGAGCGACTCGACGAGGAACGATCTCGCAGTCAGGTGAACGATCCGCGTTCCTTCGACGTGCCCGGCGTAGGGATGCACCGTCTCAGGGTTGCTGCTGGGTCGGACGCCCACGGCCCCGATGGGGTGCGCTACTCGGGTTCGCCGAGTCGCCGAAGCAGGTTCGCCAACTGGATGACGGCATCTGCGGCGATCCCCGCCTCCCGTCTCGTCGGGGTCTCGCTGTGCTTGACCTGCTGTGCGTACTCGATCACCGCCAGCGCGAGCTTCCGAAGCCTCTCGTTGTCTGGCCCCGGCGCAGCGTCTTCGACGAACCGACCGAGACGTTGCTTCGTCTTCGCTACCTCCGGCTCCTGTTCGCCAGCTCGAAGGTGCTGCTCAGGGTCGTACGCCGTCCTGCTCAGCGTCTCCGTGACCATCACGCAGTCCTGGCCGACGTTGCGGTAGTCCTGCGGTGTCGTCGCGTTGAGGAAGTGCCTCCGCAGCTCACTGATCTCAGCGTCAACCGCCGCCCAGCCTGTCCGGGCATGCGGGCTGACGGGATCGACCAGCGTGGACGCGAGCGCCCGTTGCTCCATGTCGGCGAGCTGGTCATGCAGCGACTCGAAGATTCCTGACAGCAGGTCTCGGCGAGCCTGCCAGCTTCCGTATGCATCGTTCTTGAGCCACCAGCCTCGGAACGTCCCGAAGTCCCGAAAGGGAACATCGACGGTGAGGCCGAGGCGAGCGAGGACGGCGTGCAGCGTGACGAGCGCATCACGCACCCCCTCATCCGTCATCTCGTTACCGCCTGCCGTCCCGTACCTCTCCAGGTCTTCGTGAACGAGTCTTGCGAGCGAGACGGCCACCTCGACATCCTCGCGGTCGTCGAGTGGGCCTCGCCGCACCCGACGGAGTAGCTCTACGTCGAGGTAACGAGATGGCCCCCCGAAGAGACCGCCGGGCGCGTCCTGATCGACGAAGAAGTCATCTACCCGCACGCCGGGATGTTCGCAGCACCATCCGGCTCCGGGACGCGAATCCGACCACTTTCCGACCACAACCCCCCGCTGGAGTCGGTGGAAGGGCGGAATCCCGCTACAGTGCTGGCTCCGGGCGCTTAGCTCAGTTGGGAGAGCACCAGCTCGACAAGCTGGGGGTCACTGGTTCGAGCCCAGTAGCGCCCATGGCCCGCAAGGTCAGTAGACAAGCCAGATCCCGCAAAGCATGAGGCCCCCCGGTTGGGGCGTGCTGGTCAGGTTGGTTCATAGGGCGTCACCGATGTCCCCCCGCCGTCGTCATCGTGGTCGCAGGGTCAACTCAAGCCCAGACGCAAACGACGTCAAGAGAGAGCGACCGCGAACGGTAGGAGAAGGACCAACGGACAATGTCCATCGTCAGGTAAACGGCCGGACTCGCTCGGCATCCTCGATCGTCAGTCCGCGACAGCGAAAGCGAAGAAGCCAGTGACGGCGCCAAGCCACCCGACGGAACAGGTGACGTGGGCGCCAGGGTGAACTTGCGTACGCCTGGCCAAGTCGTACTCAAAGAACACGCCGGGCGCCCACCCAGCCGGAGATGCGGTACGGCTCGTAGATGCTTGAGATCTTGACGACGTCGCCGGTTTGCGGCGCGTGGATCATGTTGCCGTCGCCGATGTACATCCCCATGTGTCCGAGGCCGCTGAAGAAGACGAGATCCCCTGGCTGGAGGTCGTCGCGTGAGACGGGGGAGCCGAGTTGGTATTGCGCGGCCGCGTAGTGCGGGAGCGACACACCTACCTGTGCGAAGACGTACTTCGTTAGGCCCGAGCAGTCGAATCCGACGGAGGGGTCCGAGGCAGCCCAGACGTATGGCGTGCCCAGGTACTGCATCGCGATGGCGACAACCTGCGCGCCGCGGCTTGCATCGGCCGGCGGCGGAACGTAGTCAGGGGTCGACAGCTCATCTGCGCTCGGGGTCGGAGGATCCACTTCGAGCGGCGCCGGACGTCCGGGCGCTGCGGCCGCCTGCGCGGCGGCTGCCTGCGCGGCGGCTGCCTGCGCGGCGGCTGCCTGCGCGGCGGCTCGGCGCTGCGCTTCGACCAGCCGTTGCTGCCGTTCGAGTTCCAGCTGCGCCTGGCGGCGAAGCTCGGCTTGGCGACGTCGCTCAGCTTCCTCCAGTCTCGCGATTTCTTCCTTCACCGAGCCCAGCAGACGCTGCCGCTCGGCCAGCTTCGCTTCGATTGCGTTCTTTTCCACCGCGCGCTGCTGCACGACGATTGCCTGGCGCGCACGAAAGGCGGTCAGTTCCTTCTCGCGCGCAGCAACCCGTCGGCGGAGAGACTCGGCCTCGCGGATGAGGCGATCGTCCTGTGCGGTTACTCGCTCGGCCAGATCGATGCGGGTGAGCAACTCGTCGAGGCTCTGGGCTCCAAGAATCACTTCCAGCGCTCCGGCGCTGTCGCCGTTGATGTAAAGCGCCCGCAGCCGCTGACCGATCCAGGCTTGCGTCGTCGTCTGGATCCCCTTCGCCAGGGAGAGATCCTCGCGTGTCTCGGTGAGTTGCGTCGTGAGCTGGTCGAGCTCGTAGTTGGCGCCGTTGAAGCGCTCGGCCGCCATTCCGACCTCCGCTCCGAGCCCGTTGATCTCAGCGAGAATTGCTGACGCTTGTGAGCGCTTCTCCTCGATGGACGGGTCGGCGCTCGCTCCAGCCGCGAGGCCGAGTAGTACGACAAGCGAAACCGCAAGGACTGACGCCAGTCGTGTCACTGATGTTTTCTGAGGCGGCGACAGCATGTGGGGAAACCGATGCGCGACAGGTGGTTTCGCCGCCGGTCGAGAAGCGCAGGAGCCTACACGATTTCCCTGCTCACAGATGGATGGTCGTGTCACGGGCGGCCTTTCAGCGACCGTGACCAATATCGACACGCGAGAAGCGCGGCTACGAGCACCACCGCTGCAAAGGCAGCGACCAAGAGGTCGCTGAGCAGCAGCACCACAAGCGACACCGCCACGAGAAGAACGGTGGGGATCAGCAGTCGATGTCTGCTCGGCGGCTGAGCAAAAAGCCGTCGACCGTTCCCCGGTGACAGGAAGATCGCTCGCGGCGCTCGGGGCCGCACGCCCGGCCTACGAGCCATGATGGCCTTCGGCATGGGGTTCGAGGATCGCGATCTCTTCTTCTTGAGCCCTGATGATGTCTTCGGCGAGCATGCGAATCTCGTCGTGCTCACCTCGCTCGAGCGCCAACTCGGCCATTGCGATTGCCCCTTCGTGATGGGGAATCATGGCCGCCGCGAATGCTCGGTCGACATCCTCGGCGCCGTTGATCGCAGCTGCACCGTGTGTCATTCCCATTCCCTCCTCGGAAAGCCCGAGCTCAGCCGCGCCTCGTGGATCGACGTCGCGTGAGCCAAACCACTTCTCGCGCCAACTACGCATGTCGTCGATCTCGATCTGTTGAGCGTGGGTGATGTCCTGGGCGACCCCGATCAGCTCGGTCTGAGTAAGCCCCCCTCTAAGGCCCGCTCGCGCCATCTCGATCGCCGACTCGTGGTGGGGAATCATCGCGTCGATGAACGCGCGATCGAAGGGAACGGAGGAGGTTGACATGCTTGCTGAACCGCTCTCGTCGCCGTCACCGCCGGCGCAGCCGACGGCGAACAGAAGCGCTGTCAATATCACGATCAGTGCGGGAACGATGGGCTTAGGAACCATGCCTCTCCTTCATGTCGTGGCTCGAGCCAGACACGCGTGCAGCGAGTCGTGGCCACGCGGGGCTAGACCGTCCGTCGCGCCTTGACTGCCTTCGTTGACTGTCAAGGCCTACGAGAACTGATGCGCCTAGCGGCGCCGCCACTCACAGTCGAAGAGGAATGAAACCGGGTGGAGACTCCGTCGCGGTCGGAACGGCAACGACGAGAGACTGCACCGGCATGGCACAAGGCGTAAGAAGACGTATACGTGCATGCGAAGGCTTCGCCACCGCGCGCAATCGGACAGCTGCGACGAGAACGATTGCTGCGCACGTCAGCACGACAGCCCCATCCTCGATCCCGTGCTCGGCTGAATGGAAGGCCAGCAAACCTAAGAGGAGCGCGGCGCAGACCAGGACGAGGACAGCGAAACTACGTCGGCTGGACGCCCGCCTCAGCCCATGGCGAAGTCGGAGCACGCAAAGATCGTAGCGCCCGTCGCGGGCCTAGTGGTACTGGTGTACGACTACGTGGCCCCGGCCGCGCTGAATCAGGTAGCGGTTCACCGGATAGGCGACCCCGCCTGCGATCAGAAGCGCCACGGTCAGACTGCCCCAGAAAAGGACGTTCGTAAGCCCGGCTTCCATCGCGCCGGGGATCGCAAGCATGATCGCGTTGTCGACGATCTCCATGATCGCAATCGAGATGGTGTCCGCAGCGAGCGCGACTGGAACAGCAGCCGCCAATGCCAGACCTCCGCGCAGCAGCGGGATCATCGTCAGCGAATAGCCGAACAGAAAAGCGAGCACGACCGCGAGCGCGATTGTCTGGATGTCGCCCCAGCCGAGTGCCGTGCCGATGATCATCCCGAGCACCTCACCGATGGCGCAGCCGGTCAGGCAATGGACGGTCGCCGAGAGAGCGACTCGGTTGAGGGACTGCTCGACCACGCGGGCCGCGTGCGCCTGATGCTGGGGCTGGGTTTCCATGCCTATTGTCATAGGTCGAGTTTTTCATACCCCCAGCGGGTATGTAGGAGCAGGAGTCCGCGGCCGTGTTTGCGTGTCTCGACAAGCTAGGGGTCACTGGCTCGAGCCCGTTGCGCCCACCTGGGAAACCCCGGGAAAAGGGGTCTCTATGTTTGCTGGGACGAGGCGCAGCGATCGTCGTATCCCAGGCGACCCCAGGTCACGGCGACGTCACGATGACGCGCATGGGGAAAGGCGTCATCAACTGCGATCGGTAGCAACGACACCGGCTTTCTGGGAACGCGGACGTCGAGTGTGGTGTAGGAAGGTCTGATGAAACGCGTGGGGCCGGCGGTTCTGGTCGCCGTGGCGATGCTCGCGTCTGTCGTGGGCGCCGCGCAGGCGGCCGCCCCGCGGATAGTCATCGTGACGGGTGAGTCGCTCGACAGGAAGGTCGTGATCTCCGATTGGAATGAGATCGCCACGATCGTCCAAGGGGTTGCGACGACTGGCCCGGTGCGCGATGCGCGGCCTGCGGCTCGCCCTCGACTCTCCGTCGCGATGTTCTGGGGACCTCGGTGGAGCGAGTACCTCGCGAGCGGCAAGCCCGCTTCCGCGTTGCGACCGCGTCAGGCGGAGACGTACGGTGTCTTCTATCCGGCGTGGCGCGGGCGGCGGGCGGTCATCGACCTCTCGGGGGCGGGGCTGTCGCCGCGTCTCGTGTCGGCGAAGGCTCTCGTCATCCTCGAGCGCTATGGGATCCCGATCCAGCTCACGTAGCGTTTCGCGAGGGCTTCTCGACCTGCGCGAGCAGCCGCGAGCGGAGCGCTCCCAGGCCGGAGGGCGGGGCGTCGAGAACAGCGAGCAGCCTGGCGCGATCGTCTGGCGTGAGCGCGACGAGCGCATGCTCGTCCTCGACCGCCCGTTGGAGCTTGATCGCGAGTGGCTCGGAGAGATCGAGACGGTGCGTGAGCTCCTCGACGGCCCCGGTCCGGACGCGCTCCCCTGCGAGCACCATCTCGAGCTCTCTCACGAGCGCCACTCGATCGGCGCAGAGGGCCGCCCGTGCATACGCGCACCGCACCGACGACGGTGTGCGGGTGCAACGGTGGAGGGCGTGCCGGCCGCGGACACGTCCACAGCCTCGTCGAACGGGTCGCCTCGGGCTTCCCCCTGACGGGGTGCTCGGCTCCCTGGAACGAGGGTTGCGGTGATCGAGTGTCGTCGGCCGTGAGGCCTTCACATACCGTCGGTACTCTCGGCGCCATGCTCAAACTGGCCGGGGTTCCTCTCGGCCGTCGGACTGTCCTGAGACTCGCCACCATGCTCCGCCGACACGATCATGATCACGCCGCGGACACGCTCCAGGGGGCCATCGCCACGAGTCAGACCGAGGTAGTGCTGACTCCCCGCGAACGCGCGGCGATCGTGGCCGTGCTCCACGACCCGCCGCAGGATCTCGCGCGCCTTCGCGCAGTCCTGGTCGACGAGAGGTCGTAGACGGGCCCCTGACGGGGCTTCCCACACCACTCAGTGGCCGTTCCCGGGGTCGCGACACGCCACGCGCCACCGTCGTATCGTGTCGCCACGAGCAGGGCCGTGAGACGAGTGGTGGTCGTCGGCATACTCGCCGGAACGCTCGCGCTCGTCCCGGTGCAGGCCGCAATCGCCGCCGAGGCGCCACCGGCGGGCCTCGAAGATCTCTGGGAGGAGTATCCGCTCGCCCCCGACGAGACCGTCGAGAAGACGCCGCCGGCCGTGCCGGCGATACCCGTCCCGACACCTCCGGCCACGCCGCCGCGGGCCGAGGACGACGGACGCTCGATCCCGATCGCCGTGCTACCCGTCGGGCTCGCCTTCGCAGTACTCGCGGCGGGGCTCGCCGTCGCGTACCGACGCCGCCAGACCGTGTCCACGTGGCGGATTCCGGCGACGCCGCAGGAGCTCCTGGACTATGCGCGGGCGCTTGCGAAAGAAGTTGCCGAGTGCGATATGGTCGCGCTCCAGCGAGCGGGAGGAAAAACGGGCATGACCGAGACCGTCGACCAGGGGGGCGTGATGCCCGCCACGGCGCAGGCCCGCCGCCCGACGGGAAGCTATGCGGACGTCGGGGAGCGGGTCGCCGGTGTCCTGAGCGCGGCCGAGGCTGCGGCCGAGCACATCCGGGCCGACGCCCGTCGAGAGGCGCAGGACATTCTTGCGGTGGCGGAGGTGGGGGCGGCCGAGGCGCGCGGGAAGGCGGAGGCGTACGACCGGGACACGCGTTCGGTCGTCGACTCGTACGCCACGGAGCGACGGCGTGAGGCCGAGCAGGAAGTTCAGCAGCAGCTCGCAGACGCCGACGCGCAGGCCCGGGCGACGCGGCAGGCCGCCGAGGCCATGGCGCGGCAGATCGAGGAAGCCGGCTGGAAGCGCGGGCAGGCGTTGCGCGACGAGTCGAAGGTCGTCGAGGAGCGGTTGAAGAAGGCGCTCGCCGGTCTTCGCCGCATGGTCGGCGAGCTCGAGGAGCTCGTCGGTGCCCCGGAGCCTGCGTCGCTCACCGACGCGTTGCGGCCGGGCGTCCCCCGAGCCACCGCCTCGCAAGCGACGATTTCGGGCCGCGAGCCGGCCTAAGCGGCTCCTAAAAGCCGCCGGTCGCCGACCGCTGCCAGTTCAGCTCGTCGAAAAGCGCCCGGCGAAGCTCGGAGAGCCCGGACGGCGGGTCCTCGAGCACCGCGAGGATGCGCGCGCGATCGTCGGGACCCAGCGCGACGATGTCGTGACCGTGGGTGACGGCGTCGAGCAGCATCCGAGCCGTGCTGTCCGACCCCACCCGGGCGAGACGGCGAGCGAGGTCGAGGGCGTGCTCGCGGCGAACTCGAACTCCGGCGAGGCTCAGCACGGATCCCGACGGTACCGCGTCGGGCGGCCGGGTGTCGAACCCCGTGCGCGGATCAAGTCGAAACGGCGAGCGGGTGGATGGAGGAGAAAGAGCGTTCGCCACGCTCGAGCGTCGATGCCTGCAACCAGCCGCACATTGCTCGCCGTCCTTTCCGGCCTCGCGCTCGCCGCCGCCGCCGTCGTCGGCGTGATGGGTCTGAGAGGCGAGGAGACAGGCCGGGTCGTCGAGACTCCCGCAGCATCGTGGGCGCCCGCGCCGCGGCGGGTCGGCGGCGTCTCGGTCGTTGCGACCGCGGGCGACGGGCGCTACGCGCTCCACACGAAGCACGGCGACGTGCCGTTCCTCGCGGGCGGCAACCTCGGCGCGCGACGCTCGGTCACCAGCCCGGGTAGCTCGCGATCGCGGCATCCGACTATCGGCGCTGGTTCGGGGAGATGGGAGAGGTGGGCTTTCGCTCGGTGCTGATCTACACCATCGCCGGCCGAACGCCTCAAGCGAGGCTACCGGCGCTGCGCCGAGGCGCTGAAGCAGGTCGAGGATCCCTCGAAAACGTAGCGGTATCACCCTTCGGGGGCATGCAGGATCGGGCGTCTGCTGCACCGTGAGATGCATGCCAGCGCATCACGGATGGAGTGCCTCCGGCTCGACCCGCCCGCCCCGGCGTGGGGCGCTCGCGCAGGTCCCGACGAGACGGCGTGCGCTGACGCTCATGGTGGACGCGCGGGGTGACGTCTCCCGGTCGCCGCGGATCGGTCGGCCGGAGACCACCGGTCGCGACGCAGCCTAGGGCAGGGACAGACCCCTTTCGGGGTCAGTCCCTAGACGACGAGGCGCTTCTCGAGGATCGCCGCGAGGCGCGTCAGCGGGAACGAGATCAGGAAGAACAGGATCATCACGCCGGTAAAGATCTCGAACGCGTGGATCTCGCCGATCCCCGCGGGCGGGAAGAACGTGAGGCGCTCGGACTGGGACTTTGCGGCCTGGAGGATCTCGATCCCGCCGATCGTCTGCGCCAGGGTGGAGTTCTGGACGATGTTCACGAGCAGGCCGACGGCAGGCGGCAGAAGGCGCCGCAACGCCTGCGGGAGGATCACGGAGCGGTGCCGCCCGACCCAGCCGAACCCGAGGGCGGAGGCGGCCTCGTGCTGCTCGTTCGGGATCGACTGGACGGCGCCGCGAGTCGCCTCGGCAACCTGCGCGCTGCCCCAGAGCACGAGCGCGATCGCCGCCGCATTCAGGGGGCTGAACTCGAGCGACCGTGAGACCGTGGGCAGGCCCAGGTAGACGACGAAGACCGTGACGAGAATCGGCAGCCCGCGAAAGACCTCGACGTAGAGGCGGATCAGGGCGCGCGACGGCCGGAAGTCGATCGTGAGCAGCGTGCCGAAGAGGACGCCGATGATCGCGCTGCCGACGACGGCGATCGCCGACACCTGGAGGGTGCCGGGCAGCCCCTCGGTGAGGATGTAGCGGGCAATAGGCTCGACCCAGTCGGGCATGAGCTACCTCGTCTCCGGGAGCGCGAGCCGGTTCTCGAGCACGCGAATTCCGGCCGAGAGGCTCCAGACGAGGGCGAGGTAGACAATGGCGAGGACGCTGAGCGCCTCGAGCGTCTCCAGGCTGAGATTGCTGATGTTGATCGCGGTTGTCGTCAGCTCCTCGTAGCCGATCACGTACATCAGCGACGTGTTCTTGATCACGGAGATGTACGTGTTGATCGACGAGGGCAGCGAGATGCGGCCGCCGATCGGGAGCGTCACGTTGAGGAACGTCCCGAACGGGCTGAAGCCGAGCGCAGAGCTCGCCTCGCGATAGCGGAACGGGACGGCCTCGAAGCCCGCGCGGAAGTTCTCGCTGTTGAACGCCCCGCCCCAGATCATCACCGAGAGCCAGGCGACCGTGAACCCGTCGAGCCGGATCCCCACCTGCGGAAGCGCGAAGAAGTACATGAAGATCTGGACGAGGATCGGCGTGTTGCGGATGATCTCCACATACACCGCGGTCAACTGGCTGACGACCGGGATCCGGTGTGCGCGCGCGGCTCCGAGGACGGCGCCGATCACGAGCGAGCCGGCGATCGCGATCGCCGAGGCCTTCAGCGTGTTGACGAGCCCGTCGAGCAGCTCGCGCCAGTGCTCCGACACGAAGGCCCAGAGGTCGTAGGTGACGAGCAGCACGGGGTTGGCGAGCAACGGAGAAAGCGTGGCGGCCGCGTTTTGCGGCCGCCACGCCCGATGTCAGGTCAGGTTACGGGCAGACCGTGTCGACGCTCGGCAGCGTGGGTGCCCTGTAGGTGAAGTTGTTGTTCGGTCGCAGGATGTTCTTCGAGAACGCCGTCAGGAAGCGGGGCGCGATGTTGTTCCGGAGGATCCCCTGGAAGAGATCCTTCCGCTTCATCAGGTTGAGCCGCGCGTCCACCCACCGCTTGAGCTCGACGTTGCCCTGCTTGATCCCGATCCCGTACGGTGCCTCGAGGAACAGGTCGTTCGTGAGCTTCGCCTGCGGATTCGTTGCGGCGATCAGCGCGAGCGACGTGTCGTCGAACATGACCGCGTCGGCGCGACCCTGGTTGAACGCGAGGACGGCGTTCGTGACGCTGTCGACGACGATCACCTCGGTGCCGGTGAAGCAGCGCTTCATCCAGCGGTCGTAGATCGACCCGCTCGTCGTCGCGACCTTCCGTCCGCGGATGTCCGCGAGGCTCTGGATCGGCGAGTCGTTCCGGACGAGCAGACGCCCGGTCGCGTTGTAGTACGCGCGCGAGAAGTCGATCCGCGTGTCGCGGTCGGCCGTGTACGTGAACGTCGAGATCACGAGATCCACGCGATTGGTGGTGAGCAGCGGCTCGCGCACCGCCGTCGGTGCGCAGACGAACGTGAGCCGCTGCGCGCGGCCGAACCCGTACCGGGCGAACTGCTTCGCGATCTCGATGTCGACGCCGGAGTTTTTGCCCCGGACGTCCAGGAATCCGAACGGCGGCGTGTCGCACTTGACGCCGACGATCAGCCGCTTGCGGTTCGCGATCTCGGCGGGGAGCTTCGGCAGCGCCGGAGCCGCCGCCGCCTGTGCAGTGCGTGTCGTACTGCTCGTCTCCGCTGCGCCGGCAATCGCGGCCGCCACGGCGGCCGCACAGACGACGACGAGCAAGACCCCAATGACTCGTCTCATTCCCTCGTTCCTCCTTCGTCGACTCCTTCTGCCACAGTCAGCTCCTCCAGAGCATGGTCGAGGTGCAGGGTACGGCGCAAGAACCGGCGCGTACGTTCCTCGCGCGGGTGGTCGAGCACCTCCGCAGGTTTACCCTCCTCGACGATCTTGCCGCCGTCCATAAAGACGACGCGGTCGCCCACCTCGCGCGCGAACTGCATCTCGTGCGTGACGACGAGCATCGTCGTGCCGTGCCCCCGGGCGAGGTCGCGCATCACGACGAGCACCTCGCCGACGAGCTCCGGATCGAGCGCGGAGGTCACCTCGTCGAAGAGGACGACGTGGGGCGACATCATGAGCGCGCGCGCGATCGCCACGCGCTGCTGCTGCCCGCCCGAGAGCTGGTGCGGATGCTGGCCCGCCTTCTCAGGGAGGCCGACGACGCGGAGAAGCTCTTTCGCGCGGTTTTCCGCCTCCTTGCGCTCGAGCTTCTTGATCCGGCGCGCGGCGAGCGTCAGGTTGTCCATCACCGTGAGGTGCGGGAACAGGTTGAACTGCTGGAAGACGATCCCGATCCGCGCTCTCAGCGCCGAGGTGTCGTAACCCTTCCGCGTGATCTCCTCGCCGTCGAAGACGATCCGGCCCTCCTGGATCCGCTCGAGCAGGTTCACGCAGCGGAGCAGCGTGCTCTTGCCGCTCCCGCTCGGGCCGATGATCACGAGCACTTCCCCGAGCGCGACCTCGAGGTCGATCCCGTCGAGGACGAGGTTCGAGCCGAAGCTCTTGCGGACGCCCTCGAGCCGGATGATGGGGCCGGCGGCACCGTTGCCGCCCCGCGTGACTTCGTCGTCGACGGTGCTCACGCTCGAGCCCAGTCCGCCGCACAGTGAACGTTGGGCCGCATCGCGTCCCGGTAGTAGAGGCGAGCACCGCCCGGATGTCAAGAAGTGGCTTCGGCACCTTTGGTGGCAATATTGTTTAGGATTTGCAAAGGTTTGGGTACGACGCCCAATTGCTCGACTCTCAGGGGAGGACGACATGCCGCCGCACGCCGCTCTCAAGGAACGCTCGCTTGCCGCTGTCAGGGCCGCGCGCTCGCTGCTCTCAACGTGTTCTGCACCTGGGTGCACGACGCTGACCATGGGGGGGACGTGCGTCGAGCACGACGTGCCCTCGCTCGTCGTCTATCCGCGCGGTCGGCCGTTTCCCGATGCCGGCGGCCGCCACGATCACGCGCCGCTGAGACGCTGAGACACCGTACGATCGGCGCGTGAAGGTTCGCGCCGCCGTCCTCGAGGCCTTCGGGGAGCCGCTCGTCGTCCAAGAGGTCGAGCTCGCCGAGCCGCGGAACGGTGAGGTGCTCGTGCGTCTCGAGGCGTGCGGCGTTTGCCACACCGATCTCTACACCGCATCCGGGGCGGACCCGACCGGATACGCGCCGTGCATCCTCGGGCACGAAGGCGCCGGCGTCGTCGAGCGCGTGGGCGAGGGCGTCACGCTCGTCCGCCCAGGCGACCACGTGATCACGCTCTTCGCCCCCGAGTGCGGCGTCTGCGTGCACTGCCGGAGCGACCGGACGAACCGCTGTGTTGCGATCCGCGACCAGCAGGGCCTCGGGTACCTCCCCGACGGGACGACGCGGCTCTCGCGCGACGGAGAGCCACTGCGCCACTTCATGGGCACGTCGACCTTCGCGGAGTACACCGTGATGCCCGAGATCGCCCTCGCGAAGGTGAGCCCGGAGGCG